>Ga0187783_10003608_pt1 | contig 11423 bp, 9 predicted proteins | sample 1015_SJ02_MP02_2_FD_132471 | JGI IMG/M metagenome (GOLD analysis project Ga0187783, IMG submission 132471) | Tropical peat soil microbial communities from peatlands in Department of Meta, Colombia - 1015_SJ02_MP02_20_MG | ecosystem: Environmental > Terrestrial > Soil > Wetlands > Peat | place... | reverse complement strand
CTCTGCCTTGACAAGCTCGAATCCGAGCGGCGAGTAGAAATGAATTCCAAATGGAACTGAGGTCAGGTGTGGGCGCAACGGCCGAAGTGTTCCCAACCGGTGAATGAGCCGTAGGAATTCGTCATCCATGATAACAGCCTTGGGCTGATCCGACGACAGCCGGTTGCGTTCGATGAGGACCGTGTTGACGCCGTAGAGCCCGAGCAGATTAGCAGCCGCCAGTCCGACGGGACCCGCACCAACAATGACAACGTTTGTTTCTTCAGGAGGAACAGACGTCGGGCCCTCGATGGGTCTGTTCGTCGCGACGACTTCGTCGAACGACAGTTGATGCCGAACGCTCATTAGCGGACCCGTCAACCCGGATTGATCTCGCTCTTCAATCCTTCCACAACTTGCGTGTCGCAAGATCTGCGCCGTCGCGCATGGCCTTGAACTTCTCCCAGACAACCGTATGGTGCACTTCAGTCTTGTACATGGCTTGCGAGGAGAAGCCGCAATCGGCTGCCGCGATCACGTTCTCGCGGCCTACCAGGTTGGCGTAACGCAGGATCCGCTCGCAGATCAGCTCGGGATGCTCGACGATGTTGCTGGCGTGCGTGATGACCCCCGGACACAGCACCTTGCCGTCCGGGATCTTCACCGTCTCGAACAGATGGTATTCATGTTCGTGGCGGGGGTTCGCCGCCTCGAAACTGAAGGAGCCAGCATTAATTTTCAGCACGTACGCGATGATGTCGGAGAGCGCGGCTTCGTAAATACGCGGTCCTTCGTTGATGCCGTAGCAGGTGTGGAAGCGGACCCGATCAGCGGGAATGCCCTTCAGCGCCGTATTGGTCGCCGCGATGTAAATTTCCGCTCGCCGGCGCTTTTGCGCATCGTCGAGGCCGGGCTCGAAGAAAATGTCCGGCAAGAATGGATCGTCAATCTGAACGAGAATGCCGGAATCTATGATCGCTTTGTATTCCTTGCTCAATTCCTCGGCGAGTGCGTGGAAGTATTCCTCTTCGGACTTGTAGTATTCGTTGGCGCCTACCCCCGAAGGCGCGGTGGCCGGAAGAAAGACCTGGTGATCCGGGATGCCGGCAGCCTTGGCCGCCTCTTTCACGTTTGCGATATCCGTCTGAACGAGCTGCTCGCCTCGATATTTGACGGGGCCCACGCAGACCACGGGGTCGAGTTTGACGATTGCGCCGCCAAGCATGGCAGACTTGAAATACTCCGCATAATATTCCGGAAACGCGGAGACCTCCTGCTGGAATAGTTTTACCTTGACGTCTGGCCTCGATTCGAACCCCTCGAGGCGCTCTCGGATATAGGTGAAGAAGCCGGGCTTCGAGAACTCTCCGTCGGTGACGATGTCGATCCCGCACTCGGCTTGCTTGCGGACGGCCTCGGCCACTGATCTCTTGAGGATTGCATCGTACCCACTTCGATCGTACGGCTGATCATTGAACTTCGTCTTCATCAGGTCGAGCAGCGCATGCGGTCGGGGGAGGCTGCCGACGTGAGTCGTCTGGATTCGGTCGATATTTTGTTGAATGCTCATGGCGGATTCCCTCCCTGCCGTTTGTCACATAACGCGGGCCTGCCACCACCTGGAGCCCCCACCCTACCCTCCCCCGCTTGCGGGGGAGGGTAGGGTGGGGGTCACGCCGCGCGCCGCAGTCTATGCTTGCCTTCGAAACTGATCGCGACTTCGCGCATGAAGCGATCCATCTCCTCTTTCACCTGCTCGTGCGGCTTCATGCCGACGTTGAAGTAGAGAATGACCTCGGCGAACCCCGCGGCCTCCACCCTCTTCAACGTATCGGTGATGCCCTGCGAGTTGCCGAGCAGCACCGAGTTCGCGGTGAGGTGCTCTGGCTCAACCCTCTGCAGCCGCTCCACCATGTCCACGAAATACGTGTAGCTTGGTGGCGCATTCTTGGGATCACCGGGCAGTGCCGGAATAGCGCACTCCTTATAGTAACGGATCTGGCGCGCGCGGGCGGCGTCCTCCTCACCCTTATTGTCGTAGAAATGGATGAAGTAGCTGCACATTAAGCGGCCGGGTTTCCTGCCGTGCTTGGCGCAAGCCTCGTTGTAGAGATCGGCAACCTCCTTCAAACCGCCGTAGCTCATGGCGGCGGCGAACGGCGCCACGATCAGCCCGCAACCGAGGCGTGCGGCCAGCTCGATCGACGGCTTGGAAAATGACGCGACATAGATCGGCACCGGGTTTTGAGTCGGCTTGGGCGTAATCCGTACGTCGTCGAATTGGTAGTGTTTGCCGCGGTGGGAGATGCGGCCGTCCGCGGCCCACAGCTTTTGGATCACGTCAAGCCCTTCTGCGAAGATGCTCTGATTATCGTTGAAGTCGATATGGAACGGCGCGTATTCACGGCGGTCGTAGCCGCGGCCGGCGGCGAAGTCGACGCGGCCGCCCGAGAGCAGATCGAGAGTAGCCCATTGCTCGGCAACGCGGATCGGGTGGTGCAGCGGTGTGACGGTGACGGCGGGCGCAAGCCTTATCCGTTTAGTACGCGCGGCGATATAGGACAGCACGAGATCCGGGCATGATAAAACGCCGAGCGAGTTGAAATGATGCTCGCCGATCCAGGCCGAATGCATGCCAAGCTGATCGGCGTAGAGTGCCTCCGCGGCGATGTCGGAGACAAAGGCGTTGGCGTCGCGCGGATTATTTTCGTAGTGGTTATCGCTGAGAGTGAAGTAGCCGAACTCCATGACGTTCTCCCGGGAGTGCTTTTCATTGGACGGCCGCCACAGCTATTACGCCTGTGTTTGCAATGCATGTCAATGCATGTATTGATTCGCCACCATAAGTGGCCAGCACCGGTCTTGTCCAATCGACTAAGATTCGCTGTCCGTACATGATTGACTTTCGGACGTGGATGCGATGTCTCGTCGGAAAATGCAGGTTCATTACGTCTCCATGAGCGCTAATCGGAAACGAACGGCCAAGCAATCGCGGCGGGCTGCAAAACCAAAGTCACAAACGATTTTCTTTCATCTGGACGACTATCTTCCCTACCTCATCAATCGGGTGGGCAATCTTCTTGTTCAGTTGTTCTCGCGCGACCTCGCGCCCTCCCGGCTTTCGGTCCCAATGTGGCGCGTGATCGCCGTCTTGGCGGAAAGGGGTGAGCAAAGGCTGATTGACCTTTCGATAATGACGTCTATCGATGCGTCGACGTTATCGCGCTTGACGGAGGCAATGCAGCGCAAGCAACTCGTGGTGCGGCAAAGATCGCGGCACAGCAAGAGAGAAGTCGTTGTTTCGCTCGCAGCGAGAGGCGTTGAATTGGTCAGCATGCTGGGGCCGATCGCTCTTGCATACGAAAGAGAGATGATAGCCGGCTTGGCAGCCTCGGACCTTGCAAGCACGCGGCGCGTATTGCGGGGAATGTTCGATCGCCTGGCAAAACTGCGCGCCCGCGCGGCGCGCGAGATGACGGAAGCAAGACGCCAGAAGCCGCTTTTCGGCAAGACTGAGAAGCTTTCTGGTTCATTTAAACTTGGCGGCAAAGCCGGCGGGTAATCGGCAGCGGGGCGATACGCCGGCCGGACGCATGCCATCTTCTCAGCCGACACACGTCTGGTGTGGGTGCAGGTTCAACGCGAACCAACGGACAAAAATTGCCGCCTTTTGCCCTTCCGCCGGCTGGTGCTGGCGGATGTCGCGCGCAGGCGCGGATGATCTCGGCGAACTGTTGCGCGACCGGCGAGAGGGTGCGACCGCTCGCGCGGCTCAGTCCAAGAGCGCGGGTGGCTCCCGCCTCGACGAGATGGATGCAATGCAGCAGGCCGGCCCGACGTTCGAGCGCCACCAGCTGCCGCGGCATGATTGCGCCGCCGTCGCCATGGATCACGATCGCCTTCAACGCAGGGTTGACGCACAGCGGGGTCGGTTGGAGCGACCGATCACGAAATCGTGAGGACAGCGAAAGGTAACGGATCGCCTCCGCTGCGCGAACTGTTTACTGCTCGTGCGACCTGGAACGGCGCACGCTTAACCGACAGGGAGAATTGATATGTCGAAGTCCACCGTTGGCGCCGCGGTTCTCGCCGGCGCCGTTGCAACCGCGCTTGCGTCCATGGCGAGCGCCGCTCCGTTGACGAAAGCGGAAGCAGACGCGGCGACGGCTGCAGGCAAGCAAAAATGCTACGGCGTCGCTTTGAAGGGCCAGAATGACTGCGCTGCCGGGCCGGGTACGACCTGCCAGGGCACGTCAACTGCCGATTTCCAGGGAAACGCCTGGAAGTTCGTGCAAGGCGGCACCTGCACCTCGATCGTGGTGCCCGGCGGTAAGCACGGTTCGCTCACCCCAATTTGAGTTGCCACCTTCGATCATAGCCAGCGTGGCGGGCCGGAAAGGGGAGATGCGATGAAAAGACTGGCGATGCGCTCAGCCGCGCAAGCGTCGGCAGCGCTGCGCTTTCCGGCTCATTCCATTGCGGGCCGCGTTGGCACGAGCCTCAAGCACGAACATTTGCAGGCGATCCTGGCCGACGGGAAGCGAGATCGCTTCTTTGAAGTCCATGCCGAGAACTATATGGGCGCCGGCGGTCCGCCCCATGCTGCGCTCAACCAAATCCGCCAAGACTATCCGGTTTCCCTCCACGGCGTTTGCATGTCGATCGGCGGCCCGCAACCGCTCGACGATGCGCATCTCCACCGCTTCAAGGCCCTCGTCGACCGCTACGAGCCGGCGCTGGTTTCCGAGCATCTCGCCTGGTCGACCCACGGCACGACCTATTTCAACGATTTGCTGCCGCTTCCCTACACGGGGCCAACGCTCGCTCGGGTCGCCGATCATATAGACCGGGTGCAAGAGGCGATCGGGCGCCAGCTCCTGCTCGAGAACCCGTCCACCTATCTCATTTTCCCGGAATCAACGATGAGCGAAACCTCGTTCCTCGCGGAGCTGGTTCGGCGCACCGGGTGCGGCTTGTTGCTCGACATCAACAACGTGTTCGTTTCGGCGACCAACCACGGCTTTGCGGCGCGCGACTATCTCGCCGGTTTTCCGCTTGAGCACGTCGGTGAGATTCACCTCGCTGGCCACGCCCAGCAGGCGGATGACGAGGGCGAGCTTCTGCTTATTGACAGCCATGACCGTCCGGTCGACGACGCCGTGTGGAAGCTCTTCGACGTCGTCATCGGCGAACGCGGGCCCGTCCCGACGCTCATCGAATGGGACAGCGACCTTCCGGAGTGGGCTCAGCTCAAAGCCGAGGCGGACGCCGCGCAAGCCATCATCGATTGCCAGGTGCGGGGTTCCATGCCGAGAAAAGCTCATGCCGCCTGAAGGTCGCGAGGGAGATTTCTGCGGCGGGCTTTCTTACGCAGCGGCCTTCTCGCGCGCGCTGCTCGATCCCGATCTCGCCACACCGACGATGGTCGCCGGGCCGAAATCCAAGGCCGCAGTGAAACGGTACAACGTCTACCGCAACAACGTCACCGTCAGTCTTATCAACGCCTTGGCGGCGGCCTTTCCGGCGACGCTGCGGATCGCCGGGGTCGATTTCTTCCGCGCGATGGCGCGCCTCTATGTGCGCGCCACACCACCGAACTCGCCGCTTTTGTTCGATTACGGGCGGGACTTTCCGGACTTCATCGAGCGCTACGAATGTGCGCAATCAGTGCCATGGCTGGCGGATCTGGCGCGGATCGAGCGAGCATGGCTGGACGCCTACCATGCCGCCGATGTTCAACCGCTCATGCCGGGCGACTTAGCTGCCATCCCCTCGGACCGGCTGCCCAACGCTGTTTTGAAACCTCATCCGGCGACGGGGATCATTCGGTCGCGTTTTTCGGCGGTCACTATTTTCACTGCCAGCAGGAGCGACGGCGCAGCCGGCCGTATCGAGGTTGTTGAGCCGGAAGACGCCTTATTGACAAGGCCCGCCCTGGAAGTGGAAGTCCGACAGCTTCCGCCGGGCGGCGCGATTTTTCTCAGCCGCCTCATTGCCGGCGAATCTCTCGGCACCGCAGCCTCGGCAGCGTTCTCGGAAAGCCCGTCATTCGATCTCTCCGCCAACATTCGCGGCCTGCTCGAAGCGGGCGCGTTCACAACAGTCCTTTGCGTCGAAAGCTGACACCATGTCGTGGCAAGCCATCCTCAACGTGTGGCACGCGGTCGGCCGGTTCGTTCAACGCGTGAATGCTATCATTGAACTGATCGCCCAGCCGTCTCTCACCCAATTTGTGCTGCGCATCGCCCTTGCGACTCCGTTCTGGCGATCCGGTATCAACAAATGGGATGGTTTCTTGCAATTGAACGACGTTGCAATCCTGCTTTTCAGCACGGAGTTTAAGTTGCATTTGCCCGGCGGCCCATACTCGTTTCCGGCGCCTGAGGCCACTGCATTCCTCGTCGGCTCCGCCGAAATTGTCTTTCCCATCCTCCTTGTTCTCGGCCTCGTGACTCGACTGGCTGCGTGCGGGCTCCTGGTGATGACTCTCGTGGTCGAGCTTACTGTGCCGGACGGCTGGCCAGTGCACATAACCTGGGCGGCCATGGCGCTCGGAATAATGGCGTGGGGGCCGGGACGGTTGTCGCTCGACCATTGGCTATGGTTCGAGCGGCGCAAGGGATGAGAGTGCGAAGCTCTCAAAACTTCACCTGGGGCGCCTCCGCGACGGTCTTGCGCTCATCCCCGAGATCGAAGAATTGCTTCGACGCAAAGCCGAACGAGGCCGCGAACAGCGCCGCCGGAAACTGCGCGATGCGGGCGTTATATTCGCCCACCGCGTTGTTGAAGAAGCGCCGCGCGGCAGCGATCTTGTTTTCGATGTCGGTGAGCTCCGCCTGCAGTTGTCGGAAATTCGCGTTCGCCTTAAGGTCCGGGTACGCCTCCGACAGTGCGATGAGGCGGCCAAGCGTTCCTGAGAGCTGCTGCTCGGCGGCGGCCTGGGCCTGTGGACCCTGCGCCGTCATGGCGGCGTTGCGGGCCGCGATGACCGCTTCAAGGGTGCCGCGCTCATGCGCCGCGTAGCCCTTCACGGTCTCCACCAGATTGGGAATGAGATCGTGGCGCTGGCGCAATTGGACATCGATGTCGGCAAAGGCCTGGCTGACGCGCTGCCCCATGGCGACAAGGCCGTTATAGACGCTGATGACCCACGCCACGATGACCACAATGACACCGAGGATGATCCAGCCGGTTGTAGACATATGGTGCTCCCTGATCGCTTCGTTTCCCGCATTCCCTCCCCCGCAAGCGGGGGGAAGCCGCGCACCCGATGCCTCGACTCGACAAGCACCCGCGAAGCGGTGCGGGATCATAACGGCGCGCCTGCCAAAAATCGCCCCCAATATTGTGGCGCGATGTTTCGAGGGTTTACCATTCACTCACCGTGACACGCTGTCGCCCCATCGCCACGATTTGCGTCGTCGATAGGCGTCAGGGTCGCGCCGCGCCGCGGTATCGGTCACAACGCCTCCGTCTGTGCACAGTTTCGCCGAGACGGCGCTTTTGGTGATTTTCGGCGGCGCCAGCACGCGGGCGTCAATCGGTTGCGGCTTGCCACGCGAGAGCACCACATAGGAGAACTTCTCGTCCTCGAACGGCACGTCGGCGCCCTTGATGTGCAGGTGATCGCGCGACCGCGGCAGCCGCTGGGCGAAATGACACCAGTGCGGCGGGCGCAACGGGCACTCCCGCTCATGCGGGCACGGCGCCGCCACATGGGCGCCGGCCGCGATCAATTCGTCACGCATGCGCAAAATGCGCCCGTAGCCGGCTGGCGTGCCGGGCTCGATGATGACGAGTGCGCCGGCGGTCGCGGCCCACAGCAACTGTGCAAGGTCGGCAAGATCGCTGTCCGCAAGCTCGCCCACTACATAACTCGCGATGACGAGGTCAGCGGGTTTTGTGTTGTCCAGCACTGCAAGCGCATTGCCCTGCTGGTACGATCGCCCATCGGCCGCCCGGCGGAGCGTTTCGCTGTCGGCTTGCGCCATCAAGGTCAGTGCCAGTTTCCGTAATCCGGGGTTGGTATCGATCAGGAGGATATTGTCGAGCGTCTCAAACGCCTGAACCGCCGCGAAAGTCGCCGTTCCTGGTCCGGCGCCGACATCGAGCATGGTGCGCGGTTGGAATGCCGGCAGCGTCTCGCGCATCGCAGTGAAAACCGCGACCGCAGCCGCGTAGGTGGCGGGCATGCGGGCGAAGGCATAAGCCAGAACGTCGTCAGCGGTCGCGATCCCGCGCGATCCGCCGCCCGCCCGGTAGTTGCGCGACTGCGCGGCAGCGTGTTCGGCCATGGCCTTGCGCGACACACCGTGGGCAAGCCGCGTCAGCCCGGCTTTGATGTCGGGCGGCAGATCGAGACGAAGACGCATTAAAATGGTTTGCACATTTACGATTGCGCATGCCGGCCGCTACGCCACCGCCTCGCGTATCTTCACGGCGTCTTCGAGATCGACAGAGACGAGCTGCGACACGCCGCGCTCCGCCATGGTGACGCCGAACAAGCGGTTCATCCGTGCCATAGTGATTGGGTTATGGGTGATGATGATGAAGCGCGTCTCGGTCGATTTCGCCATCTGGTCCAACAGATCGCAGAAGCGGTCCACGTTGTGATCGTCGAGCGGCGCATCGACCTCGTCGAGCACGCAGATCGGCGCCGGATTGGTGAGAAACACCGCAAATATCAAGGCCAGCGCCGTGAGCGCCTGCTCGCCGCCCGATAGGAGCGACAGCGTCGCCGGCTTCTTGCCCGGTGGCTTGGCGAGGATCTCAAGCCCCGCTTCCAGCGGGTCCTCGTGCTCGATGAGCTGCAGTTCGGCGGTGCCGCCCCCGAACAGATCCGTGAATAGGCGCTCGAAATGGCCCTTCACCACCTCGAAAGAACCGAGCAGCCGTTCGCGCGCTTCGCGGTTGAGACTCTGAATGCCCTGGCGCAGCCGCTTGATCGCCTCGACGAGATCGTCGCGCTCGGCGGTCAGCGTGGTGTGCTGGGCCTCGACCTCGCGCAATTCCTCCTCGGCGCGCAGGTTGACGGCGCCGAGGCGCTCGCGGTCGCGCTTGAGCTTTTCGAGCTCGGCCTCGATTGCGGCAACATCGGGCAGGGGGGTATCGGCCGTAAAGCCTGCGAGCGCGGCCAGCGTCTCTGGCTCAACCTCCAGAATTTCGCGGATCTCGGTGGCGAGATCCACAAGGCGGCGTCTGACCGCCTGATGGCGCTCCTCCGCACGCGCCGAAGCTTCGCGCGCTGCCGACAGGGCTTCCAGTGCGGCGCGCGCGGCGCGGTCAGCGAGCGTCAGGGCATTCTCGCCTTGCGCGAGCCGATCGGCCGCTTCACGGCGGGCGGTCTCGGCGGTCTCGATCTCGCCGATCAGGGCGCGGCGCTTGGCTTCGAAGAGCTGCGGCGTATCCTTGAGGCTTTCATGCTCGGTCTTTGTCTCGGCGAGACGCGTGTCGATCGTGGCGATCTGGGCTGCGGCACCGTCGCGGCGCGTCCTCCAGTCCGCGACCTCGGAATCGATCGCAACCATCCGGCGTTGCGTTAGCTCAAGCTCGCGCGCGAGCGCCTGGGCTTCGGCCCGCACCTGGGCGAGCCGTCCACGATCGTCCGCAACCTTGGCGCGGGTCTCGGCCAGCCGCGATTCGAGATCGGCCGAGGGCGGGAGAGTCTCTCGCGCCTCGACCGCGGCGGCCCGAGCGGCATCCGCTTCCGCCAGGGCGGTGGCGAGTCTTGCCTTCGCCTCAGCGAGCGCGGAGCGGCGCGAGGTGATGCGGTTGAGCTCGCGTTCGGCGGCAGCGTGGCGATCGCGCGCCGCATCCGCTTCCCGTTGCAGGTCGCGCCAGCGCGCCCGAGCGGCATTCTCGGCATCGCGGGTCGTCGCGACTTCCGCCTCGGCGGCGGTTACGGACTCGCGTCGGATGTGAAGATCAGCGCGCGCGATTCGCAGCTCTGCCTCAATGTCGGCAAGCCGGTTGCGACCGGCGAGACGACGGGCGGCGCCGGTCGGCGCATGGGCTGCGACCGCATAGCCGTCCCAGCGCCACAAGTCCCCTTCCGGCGAGACCAGCCGCTGTCCAGGCTTGAGAGCGCCGACGAGGCGCGCGCCGTCGGCGCGGGCGACGACGCCGATCTGTTTCAATCGGCGCATCATGGCGTCGGGCGCGGCGCTGATGAAACCGGACAGCGCCTGCACCCCTTCCGGCAATGCCGGATCGGTCGGATCGACCGCCGCGCCGCCCCAATGCATGGGAGCGGCGGGCTCGACCGGGGCGTCGAGATCATCCCCCAGCGCGGCGCCTAGCGCGGCTTCGTAACCCTTCTCCACCGTGAGCAGGTCGATGACAGGCGGCCACAGCTTTTTGTTGTCGACGTGCAGGACGCGGGCAAGAGTTTTGGCCTCCGTTTCCAGGCGATGGACATTGCGCTCCGCCTCGCTGAGAGGCTGACGCGTCACATCAAGGGCCTGGCGGGCCGCGGAGTGGGCCGCCTCAGCGCGCAAGGCTTCGGATTCTGCGGCCGTTACGGCAGATTGCGCCGATGCTGCAGCCGTCGCCAATCCATCGATATCGACCGCACGGGCGGCATCGGCCAACAGTTGGTCGAGTTCCTTCGTCACCTCGCCAAGCTCTCTTTCCAGCCGTGCACGGCGCGTCTCATTGTCCCGGATCGTGCCGTCGAACTGGGTGCGCTTTGCGCTCAGGTCCGCGAGCGAGGCCGTCAGCTCCCCGAACGTCTTTTCGCTCGCCGCGAGCGTTGCATCGGCGACGTTGGCGCGTTCCTCGACACCGGCGCGCCGCTCCACGCTCGCAGCGGCTTCGCGCCCAAGCGTCTCCTGCTCGGCGGACAAGCGCGTCAGCGCCGCTTCGGCGTCGGCCGATTGCTTGCGCTCGCGTTCGATGTCGGCGCCAAGCTGGACGAGGCGGCGCGCAAGCTCGGCAATGCGCTCCTTGGCGCGCGCCTCTTCGCGCTCGAGAGCGTCGCGGGCATTGATCAGCCGCGCCAGTGCGGCGGCAGCGGTCACTTCGCCTTCGCGCAACGACGGCAGATTTGCAGCTGCGACCGCCTGATTGGTGGCGGCCGTCGTCTGGGCCGCCGTGCACTCCGCAACCTCACGAACGCCCGTCTCGTGAGCATGGGCGGCGTCCTCAACCTCGCGCTTTGCCTCCACGAGGCGCACGTGAAACAGCGCCGCCTCAGCCTTGCGCACGTTCTGCGAGAGCGCCCGGTAGCGCACGGCCTGACGCGCCTGGCGCTTCAAAGCATCGATCTGGCTCACCAGTTGGCCGATCACGTCCTCAAGCCGGGCGAGATTTTGCTCGGCGGCGCGCAGCCGCAACTCCGCCTCGTGGCGCCGCGCATGCAGTCCCGAAATCCCGGCGGCTTCCTCAAGCACCCGGCGGCGCTGCTCCGGCTTGGCTTGTATGATCTCGCCGATGCGGCCCTGATG
>Ga0187783_10003607_pt1 | contig 11423 bp, 15 predicted proteins | sample 1015_SJ02_MP02_2_FD_132471 | JGI IMG/M metagenome (GOLD analysis project Ga0187783, IMG submission 132471) | Tropical peat soil microbial communities from peatlands in Department of Meta, Colombia - 1015_SJ02_MP02_20_MG | ecosystem: Environmental > Terrestrial > Soil > Wetlands > Peat | place... | reverse complement strand
CCCGTGTTCGATCGCGCCGGCCGCATCCAGCACGAGGGCGGCGTCGTGAACGGTGTGCCTGGGCTTTACGTCCTCGGTCTGCCGGTGCTCCGCACCCGCGCGTCCACCTACATTCACGGCGCCGCCTCCGACACTGAGGCCCTGGCTGGCCACCTCCAGACCTTCCTCGGCAGCCGGCGCCGGTCACAGTGCAGCCGTTCCCCAGTAGGAAATGGTGGATGAGGGGTGGGTCTGGAGCCTGCCGTTTGGGTGCACCGTTGTTCCGGTCTTATTTGGTTGGTCTCATCGGGCCGGGGCCATGAGGTTGCGCTGCAGGGTGTCGGCGACCCAGCTCTCGAAGTCGTCAGGTGTCCAGGCGGATTCTTCGACGAGCTCCCGGTAGACGCCGGGGGCGGCCAGTGCGCGGTAAACGGCCTGCGCCTGCCGGACAGGCACGGTCAGGTGTCCGTCCAGCGAGGCGATGATGGCGTCCATCACCTCGTTGCGGCCGGCCAGCTTGGCGCGCAGCAGCGCCCGGGTCTGCGGGCTCTCGTCGGTGGCGGCCTCGAAGATCAGCACGACGTCGAAGCCCGCGGAGTAGAGCACCCGCAGCCAGTGGGCCGCGCCGCGCAGCCGCCGGGCGGGGTCTGGTTCGGCGAGTACCTGGCCGGCGAGTTCGCGTGCCCCTGCCTGCTCGAGCCAGCGCTCGCAGATCAGCGACAGGATCTCCCGCTTGGCGCCGAAGGCGCTATAGACCGTGCGCGGGGCCACGCCGGCCTCGCGGGCGATGGCTTCCATGCTGGTCGCGCCGTAGCCGTCCGTGGCGAACAGGCGGCGGGCCGCGTCGGCGATACGCTCGCGGGTGGCCTGCGCCTGGAGCTGGCGGTAGGTGGACTGGGGCTTGACAGGACTCGACACAGTGCCACAGTATCGCTGTTATGAGTGCAGCAGTGCTGCTGCATTGAACGCAGGATTACTGCAGGGAGGACATCATGACCACCAGCGGCACCGGCTTGGGCGGCACCCAGGCCTACGACCTCATCCGGCGCATCTTCGAGGAGGGCTTCGCCGGAGGCGACGAGTCCGTGGTGGACCGGGTGTGCTCCCCGGACCTGGTGGAGCATCAGTTCGGCCTGGCCGGGACCGGTGCGCAGGCCCGCGAGAACGTCAAGGCCGCCATCCGCGATGTCCACCGGGCGGTGCCGGACATGTCCTACGCCATCGAGGACTGCGCCGGGCAGGACGACATGATCTGGGTCCGGGTGCGCGTGCGCGGCACCGCGACCGGGCCGTTGTTCGGGCCGCCCAGCAGCAAGCCCGTCGATATCACCGTGTTCGACCAGGTCCGCGTGGCCGGCGGCCGGATCGCGGAGCACTGGGGCGTGCCCGACCGGTTCGCCCTGCTCGCCCAGACCGGGCTCCTGGACCGGCTGGCACCAGGTACAGCCACGCAGGTGGCCGGAGGATGAAATGAGCGGCTTTCAGCAAGCTCGCTCATGCGACGCGCACACCAGCGCCGCCGGGTCTGGGCACGAGGAGCTGAATCAGGACCGCAGGCCGCTTCTCTTACGTAGTGCCGGACTCGTGGGTGCCCGCGCGGCAGCGGCCGCTGGCCGACGGCCCGCGCCGCAGAGAAAGCCAAGAAGAGAGCAGGTGTCGATGATGGCTGAGGTTGCGTGTTTTTGCGGTTGCTGCTTCGGGTTCGATGGCGGCGCGGCGGCCTGTCCCAGCTGCGGTGAGGTCGCCAGCGTGCTGGGCGGCCCAGTGTTCGGGCAGGACGGGCAGCCGCCGGACGCACGGCCCGAACGGGCCGAGGCGGGCGCCGTGTCCGGCCGCGACCGCCCGGCGGCGCCGCTGCGGGTCAGCGCAGTCACCCGGTGAGGTCATCGGCGGCCGGGCCGGCCAGTCAGCAGGAGCTGGACCGGGACCACGGGCCGGGGCGGTCCTATGTGGTGCCGAACTCGTGGGTACACGCGGGGCAGCGGCTGGAGCTGCTGGAGGCGTGCTACGACGCGGCCAGCTTCCGGCGGTCCGGTGGGCTGGGCCTACGGGCGGGCTGGCGGTGCCTGGAGGCCGGGGCGGGCCGCGGCTCGTTCGCCCGCTGGCTGAGCAGCCAGGTCGGAGCCACCGGCAGCGTCATCGCAGCGGATGTGGACACCCGGCTGCTGGCCGGCCTCACCGAGCCGAACATCGAGGTCCGCCAGCTGGATCTGGTCAGCGACCCGCTGCCGGCCGGGGAGTTCGACTTCGTGCACACCCGGCTGGTGCTGATGCACATCCCGGCCCGCGAGCAGGTGCTCCGCCGGCTCTGCGCGGCGCTGCGGCCCGGCGGGGTCTTGATGGTGGAGGAGCAGGACGCGTTCCCGGTGCTGGCCACCGCGACCGGCGGGTACCGGGACGCGTGGCTGGCGTTCATCCGGGCCTGCCGGGCGGCCGGGACTGACCCCGACTGGGCCCGCGACCTGCCGCTGCGGCTGGGCCGGCACGGCCTGTCCGGCGTCGGCGCCGGCCTGGACGTGCCGCTGTTCCGCGGCGGGTCAGTCCAGGCCCGGTTCTGGAGCCTGACCTGGCAGCAGGTCCGCGACCGGGTGACCGAGGCCGGCGAGCCAGCCTGCGTCATCGACCACGGCCAGGCCGAGCTCGGCGACCAGCAGCGCTGGTTCCCCGGCCCCGCGATGGTGACCGCCTGGGGCCGACGCCCGCCACGCTGAGTTCGCGGGGTTCTGCGCCGCCGGAGCGGGCACCGCTCCGCCCGATTACGGCACCGGTGTTTAGCGACGGCCGGTGATGGTAGCGACCCAGGGAAACCAGGAAGGCTCCAGACGAAGGGGATCGCACATGCTGGTCCTGACCGAGGCGGCCGCTGAGGCCGTCAAGTCCGTCACATCACAGCCGCAGGTACCCGAGGGGGCGGGCTTGCGGATTGCTTCCTCTGCCCCGGATTCCGCTGGCCCCGCCGACCTCCAGCTCACAGCCGCGCTGGTCCCGGCGCAGGGCGACCAGGTCATCGAGGCCGCCGGAGCCCGCGTGTTCGTGGAGTCGCAGGCCGTGGCCTACCTCGAGGACAAGGTGCTCGACGCGCAGGTCGATGAGCAGGGCAAGGCCCACTTCTCCCTAACCGTGCAGGAACCCGGCCAGGCCTGATACGGCATCATCCGGGCGGCCGCTGGTTCTGACAGCCAGCGGCCGTCCGCCTGCGCGGACCTCGGACAAGGGGCGAAAACACCTTTATCAGCTGATCCCGATCGCTCCGGCCGGAAGCAGCGCATGAACACCCCACGACTGGTTCGCCACCTGAGTGACCCTCAGGTCGACTACCGGGCTCGCCAGCGCCAGCGCCGTTGCCTTGTCCACTCGGTAGCTGGCCTGCAGCCAGGTCAGCATCGCGTCGAGCGCGTCGCCCATGGCTGCGTTGAGATCCGGGCTGAAGCCGAAGGTGATCTGGCCCGCCGGAGTCTCCGCGTGAACACCGGGAACCGGCCGCTTCGTGACCAGGTCGAGCTGCAGCTCGGTCGTCATCCCGCACTCGATCGCGGTACCCGCCACCTCTCCGTCGCCCTGGGCCGCGTGGCCGTCGCCGACGCTCAGCAGCGCCCCGGGCACGGCAACCGGAAGGTACAGGATCGATCCGGCGACCAGTTCCCTGCAGTCGATGTTGCCGCCGCCGACCGGCCGCGGCGGGATGGTGGAGTGCTCGCCGGGCTCGTCCCAGGCGACGCCGGTCACGCCGTGGAACGGGGCTATCCGCACCGTGTGCCCCAGGTCGCTGGTAGCTAGTCCCGCGTCCGCGTCAATCTGCCAGAGCAGCCTGGCCGGCGGCCCCTGATGCAGGCCGAGCCGCCTGGTCAGCGGGGTGTCATGGGCCGCGGCGGTGGTGTAGCCCCAGCTGTCGGGCCGCAGCGCGAGGAAGCGCACCGCAAGCACGTCGCCTGGCCCGGCGCCGCGGACGGCGATCGGCCCGGTCAGGCAGTGGCCGCGCCACTGGCTCAGCATCGTCGGGACCTTCTCGCCAGGAAACGTCTGCGGCTGCAGGTGCCCGGACGCGTTCAGTGAGCGCAGCAGGATCGTGTCACCCGGGTCGACGGTCAGCGCGGGCCGCAGGTCACGGGAGAACACGTCTGCTGTCGTCGACGGTGACGGATCGAGCCGGTGGCGAGTCATGCAGCGATCTTCCCCGCTCCGCGCGGGCGCGACAATGCGAGTGCCTGGTGCCGGCCTGGTGCCGGGATCAGCGAGAGCGGAAGCGAGCCCAGGTCGCCGTCATGGTCGCGCACACCTTGCTGTCGACCGCCAGCTCCGACCTGACGATGATCTGGGACGGGTCAACGCTTACGGGCGATGCGGTGAGCCGCACGGCGGACCCGAGCGGGGTCGGGCGGTGGAACTTCACGTCGAATGATGCCGTGACGAAGGGCACGGGCCCGCCGCCGGGGGCCGTCCAGCCCCGGTTGGCGACCTCCGACATGACGGCCGCTGCACCGTGACAGTCGAGGATCGTCGCGATGATGCCGCCGTTGACGAAGCCGAACCCGTTGTCGTGCTCAGGGCGCGGGCTGAACTCGGCCACAGTGAGGTCGCCGTCGCGGTAGCTGCGCAAGTGGAAGCCATGCGGGTTGGCATGGCCGCATCCGAAGCAGGTCAGCTCCGGGTACAGCGATTCCTGGATGCTCAGGTTCGCGCCGACGGTCATGGTCTACTCCTGTCCGATTATCGTCACACCGCTCCGCTGTGTCGCCGAGCCGGCGTCCTAGACCGCCAGCCGGCTCCGCGCCGCCGTGAGCAGCGTCCGGAGCTCGCCGACCGCGCGAATCGCGCTGTCGGCATCGTCGGCGCACGGGATCACGTTGAAGACCGAACACCCAGCCTCGACATAGGGGTCCAGAAACTCGGCGACCTGCTCGGGCGTGCCGTAGGGCGAGTAGCGCTCGAACGGCTCGAACGGCATCTGGTAGAAGGCCCGCATCCGGGTGGCAAGTGGCTCCCGCGCGGCCTCATGCGTGGAGGCAAAGCCGCACCAGACGTTGAGTGCATGCTCGAACCCGCCCCCGTCTCTTCCGGCCTCTGCTGCCTCCCGCGTGATCTGATCGCGCACAGCTGCGAACCGGCGCGGCGAGACCCAGATCCCGAGCCAGCCATCGCCAAGTCTCGCCGCGCGCCTGACCGCCGCGTCCGATCGCCCGCCAACGACCAGAGGTATCCGCTGCGCCGGCGCCGGCACGACCAGTGCGTCGCGGAGCGAGAAGAACTCGCCCTCGAAGGTCACTGGCGTGCCGTCGCCCAGCCCCCTCAGGATGCGAAGGCATTCGTCCATCCGGCGGCCACGCGTCTTCGGCTCAACGCCGCACACCTCGATCTCGTGCGGGTCCTCGCCGCCGATCCCCACCCCGAGCGTAAGCCGGCCCGGGGCGAGCTGCGCGAGCGTGGCGAGCTGCCGGGCGACCGGAACCGGGTGACGCAGCGGCAGCAGGTACAGCCCGACGTAGACCGGCAAATCAGGCTGCGCGGCGAGCATCGAGCTCGCAGTGATCAGCCCATCCGAGCCAGCCCCGACGAAGAAGCTCACGTGATCGCCGACGCAGATGTGGTCGGCGCCCTCCTCGGAGATCCGGGCAAGCATGGCGCGCAGCTGCTGCGGGCCGCCGGACAGGGGCTGGTCGTCAGGCGGGAACAGCCCGACACGCACGCTAGCCACCGGAGAATTCTCCCTTCATCCTCGTCACGCTGACCTCTCCTTCCGTTTCATGCCCTGAGCAGCGATAAACCGTCGCGCGGCCGACGATGAGCGGCCTCAGGATCGGCGGCATGGCGTGCCACGACGCGTGCCGCGTTTGCCGGAGTTCCAGCCCGCAGGTCACGATCAGCTCCGCGGTGGCGCGGTTGCAGCGGCAGCCTCGGGCGAAACGACGCCACGGCCCGGCCAGCCGATCCTGCCAGCGGGCGAGCACCGGTGACTCGGAGCGGACGTGCTCCAGGAAGAGCAGCTGGCCTGTCGGGCGCAGCACCCTCGCGATCTCGCGCAGCGCCAGGTCAGGGGCGTCGACAGTGCACAACACGTGCGTCGAGATGACCGTGTCGACCGATCGGTCGGGGAATGGCAGCCGTTCCGCCGGCGCGTCAGCTAGCCGCGCCCGCCGGCCGCTGCGGGTCAGCCTCTTCTCAAGGCGCGAGCGCATCGCGGCGTCGGGTTCGGCCAGGATCAGCTCGTCGATGTCGTCGGGATAGTGAGGCAGGTTCAGGCCGGTGCCGCTGCCGATCTCCAGGGTCCGCCCGCGCGCGTGGCTCAGCAGAGCCTTTCTGTGAGCGCGCAGTCCGGCCCGCTCGCCCATCCACACGAAGGGGTCATACAGGAGCGCAAAAGCGCGTGCCCAGGCCGAGTACCCCATCGGCTGGCCGGGTGTGCCGTTGTCTTCCATGCGGGCGACGCTACGGACGCGGGGGTGTGCAGCGCATCGCTCGCTCGGGCCATCTGACTGCAATGGCCCGTTCGGGTGATCGGCCTCAGAGCAGGCCCAGGCGCGCTGCCTCGGCGACCGCCGCGGTGCGGGAGCCGCGGCCGAGCTTGTTGCGGATGTTCGCGACGTGCCGGTGCACGGTGTGCTGGCTGAGGACCAGCTGCTCGGCAATTTCTGGGTCACTCAACCCCTTGGCCACCAGCGCCAGTACCTCCCGCTCTCGGCTGGAGAGCAATACCGCCGCGGGCTCCCCGGCAATGCGGGCCGCAGTTTCTGGCGCCAGGACCGAACGCAGCGCGCGCACCACCGACTGCACATCGCCGGCCCACGGCAGATGAGCGGTCCCGGTGAGCGGGATCAGCGTCGCCTTCGGGATCGCCGCCGCGAGCTCGCGGCCGAGATGGTATGGGATCGCGCGGTCGCCGCGCCGGTGCGCGACCAGCGTCGGGGCGCGCACGCCGTCCAGCTCGGCCCGAACATCGTTGAGGTAGATGCGTGCCAGCAACGCGGCCGCGGTGTCTGGGCTCGCTGCCGCCCGCTGGTGACGTGCGAGCCGCTCCTGCGCGGCACTGTCGGTGTCGCCCAGGAAGATGTCGGCAAGCAGGCGGGAACCCAGCCCCCAGTGCGAGCGGACGGTTGCGACGATCGCCTCGCGCACCTCCGGAGTGGTGATCGATGATCCGTCGGCGTACGCGCCGTAGAGCAGCAGGCGGTCCACCCGCTCTGGGAAGCGAGCCGCGAACGCGATCGCCGCGCAGCCCCCGGCCGAACCGCCGACCAGCACCACCTTGTCCAGTGCCAGCTCGTCAATGACAGCGCTCAGCAACGCGACCTCGCTGTCGAGCGAGAGGTCCTCGTCGCGCAGGTCGCGGTCCGACATGCCTACGCCGATCCGGTCATAGCGCACGACGGCGTAGCCCGCGCCAACCGATTCCCACAGCTCTCGGAAAACCGGGTCCGCCCAGTCGAGCTCCAGGTGACTGACCCACCACGCCGGCGCGACGAGCGGCGGCCCGTCGCCGGTCACCGCGTAAGCGACACGACGTCCAGCGAAAGGCAGGAACCGGATCTCGGCGGCGGTTGTCATCGATGCGAGAGTACATGCACACGGATCGCACGCCCAGGTCCGCGGCCGCCGACTCGATCACCGGCAACTGGCCATGAACGCAGGCCAGGCCCGGTGCCCTGCGAGGCTAGTCTCTGATTTCATCGCAGGTCCGTGCGCTACTTCGTGGCTGAAGGGACGAGACAATGGGGCAACCGACCGCCGAGCAGGCTCTCCGGGCCCTGGATGTGCTTGCCGGCGAGTGGTCCGTGCAGGCGAGTGGCCCGGACGGGCAGCCGTGGCCTGGTCAGGGCCGGGCAAGTTTCCAGTGGCATCCCTCGGGTGCGCATCTCGTCCAGCGCGTGGCCATCGATGTGCCGGGCGCCCCGGACAGCACGTCGATCATCGGCTGCGACGCGGCCAGCGGCAGCTACATCCAGCTCTACAGCGACGAGCGCGGTGTCTGCCGCATCTACGCAATGTGCATCGACAGCAACCAGTGGATCCTCGAGCGCCGGGGCGAGCCTTTCGCCCAGCGCTTCATCGGCGACATCAGCGAGGACGCTCGTACCATCTCGGGCCGCTGGGAGAAGGCCGAGAACAGTACGGCGTTCACCGTCGACTTCTACCTCACCTACCGCAAAGAGGCATCACCCGAGCCCTGAGGCATGGCCGCGGCATGGAACGGGATGGGCGGCGTGGCCAGCGGGAGCGCGGCTAGCTGCATCAGCAGGAGCACGTTGTCATCGGCTGCGGTGCGGTTCATCCGCAGCCGCCCGCAGCGCGTGCAGCGATGAATCAGCATCCAGCGGCGCTCGCCGCGGACGGTGACCGCTATCGGCTCCATGCCGCCAGGGCAGTCGGCCTTACGGTCGCCGGGGACGTTGCGGTCAAGGTGCCTGGACCACAGGCAGCTGGGACAGTGGTTGCGGTGCGATGTGCCGGGGGCGTCCAGCGAGACGTCTACGCCACAGTGTCCGCACTGAAACGAGCGAGGAAACGACAAGTCTGGCGACCTTTCGCAGCAGAGTCCTGAAGCTGGGCAGACATTTCGCCTCCTCTCGTACTCAGACAGCACTGCCGGCGGTCATGGCCGGCGACGACCATCGTCCGCACCAGCGAGCCGTTCCGTCAAGCAAATATCCCGACCGCTTGCGCCTGGACCAGGCTGGCAGCGCTGGCTGCAACCTCGCCGCATCCGGTGGCGTAGTAGTAGACGACGCGGTCCGGAGGGAACTTGCCCGTGAGCGGCACCGAGCGTGACGAGGGCTGGGACCAGCATGCGGCGGCGCGGAGCGAGTCCGCCGCCGCGCAGTATCCCGGCCTGGACGCGTTCCTTGCCGACCGCGGCACCGCGCTGCTGCGCACGGCCGTCCTGCTCGCGGGCAGCAGGGAAGCGGGCGAGGACCTGCTGCAGATCGCGCTGGAGCGGGCGCTGCGACGGTGGCAGCGGCTGCACCCGAATCCGGAAGGCTACCTGCGGCGCACGCTGTATCACCTGGCCGTCGACAACTGGCGGTGGCGAAGCCGCCATCCCGAGGTCGGGCTGCACGCCGACGTCGCGATCGCCGGCCGCGACCTCGCCGCGGAAGTGGAACTTCGCGACGCGCTGATGCAGGCACTCGCCGGGCTGCCCGCCCGGCAGCGGGCCGTGCTCGTGCTGCGGTACTTCGAGCAGCTCACCGAGGTCGAGATCGCCGCCACGCTCGGCTGCTCGGCGGGCGCGGTGAAGAGCTCCGCGGCACGCGGCCTGCACCGGCTCCGGCAGGCCGTCGCGGGCTGGGAACCACCACAGGCGTCGGACCAGGTCGAGGCGGCGCGGCCCGGCCGCATCGGCAACTGGCCGCTGACAAGGAACGGAGCGCGGGCATGAGCGCGGACCTAGAGGAGATGCTGAGCGCTGAGCTATGCAGGCGGACCGAGGCCATCGTCTGGCAGCCCGCCGTGCTGGACCGCGCGCTCGACCTGCACAGGGCACTGCGGCGGCGGCGCCGCATGGCGATGGCTGGCGGCGTGGCCTGCGCCCTGGCTGCGGCAGTGGTCGTGTCGTTGTCTGCCGGCACGCAGGAAACGGGCGACTCCAGCGTTCACGGCCTCGTTACCACGGCCGCCTACGTCGTAACCCGGGTCCGCGCCGCCATCGGCGGCGCGCATGCCGACGTGCTCGAGGTCCGCTCGCGGACGAGCATCGGCTGGTCCTACTCCGCCTGGTTCGACCCAGCCACCGGCCAGAGCCGTGTTGACGTCTACCCGCCTGGCGGCGCAGCGCCGGTGCTCTACTACCTGGACAGCTCTGGCCTGGTCACCGTGGATTACCAGAGCCGGACGTACACCACCGGGCATGTCAGCCAGCAGTGGCAGCAGCTCATCGTCCCGGTCTGGGTGTCCTGGGACGGGCTGGATGCGCCGCTGCCGACTCCGGCTGCCATCCGGCACGCGCTGGCCGCCGGCTCGTATCGTCTCGTCGGAACGAAGACGGTCGGCGGCACGCGGTTGCTGCAGCTGCGCTGGACCAGGCCTGCCCAGCACGCCGGGCTCGGCGGCTATGGCAGCCTCGACTTGTGGGTCAACGCTGTGACGTATCTGCCGGTGAGCTCGGTGACCGATGAAAGCGCCTACGCGCCCCGGATGGAATCCACCTTTGCCTGGCGGCCGGCCACCCGGCGTACGCAGGCGATCTTCACGCCCGAGATCCCGGCCGGCTTCCGGCACCTGACCCTGCCGTTCCTGCCGCTACTGCAGCACCGGTGACTATGCCCTGGTTTCCGCGCATGGCATGGTGCTCCGGCTGCCGCCCGGCTAGGTTGTGATCTCAATGCGCATGATCAGCGGCGGGACGGAAATGGTGCGGTGACGAACTCCGACGAGCTTTTGCGGGAGCTCGGCGAACTGGCCACGTCGCTTGGGCCCGCTGTGCGGCCCGCCGAGTCCGACGCCGTCCTCCGCACGCTCACCGAGACGGCGCGAAGGCTGTTCGGGGCCGCGGCATGCTCGCTTGCGCTGCTCACAGATGACGATTCCGAGCTGGTGTACACCACCGCCTCCGGGCAGGGCGCGGACAACGTAACCGGCATGCGGATGCCAGCATCCCAGGGCATCGCCGGCTGGGTCGTCCAGTCTGGCCAGCCGATCGCCGTAAGCGACGTCGCGCGTGATCCCCGCTTCGCTGAAGGCGCCGCCAGGCAGACCGGGTATGTGCCGACCACCATCCTCGCCGTACCGGTCGAGACACCTGGCCGGACACTCGGCGTCATCAGCCTGCTCGACCGTGATCCGGACCGGGCCGATGCCGCGCACGACATGGCGCTGCTCTCGCTCTTCGCCGACCAGGCGGCGCTCACGCTGGCGAGCATCGACAACTTCGCCGCGCTCGGCCGCGTGCTGCTGAGTGCGCTCGCCGATGCGGCGGCAGGCAGTGACCTCGCCGACGCTCTATCGCAGGCCGCCAGGGGCCTGCCGCCGGCCGATGCGGACCTGGCTGCGCTGGCAGCAGCCTTCGCGGCGCTGGCACAGCGCGGCGCGGCCGAGCGACGGCTTGCGCTCGCAGTGCTGACGGCCGTCGGGGACTACGCGGGAAGGCGGCAGTCACGGTCGCGCTGAGGCCGGCGTGGAGCGATGCCTTCGCGCCGGACAAGCTGCGCCCCGTGCCCAGGATCAACCTGCCGATCGACAAGGACTGGGCCTGGGGTGGTGCCTCCGGACAGGGTGTCGTCGTGGCCGTGGTCGACAGTGGCGTCGACGCGGCTCACCCGGCGGTCGGCGCCGTCGACCGCGCGGTCGCGCTGCACTGGGACGACGACGCAGAAGAGGTCGTCAGCACCGAGGGACCGCACGAGGACTTGTTCGGCCACGGCACTGCCTGCGCGGGGATCATCCGGCGCGCAGCGCCGAAGGCAACGCTCTGGTCCGTGCGCGTGCTCGGCAGCCGCATGACCGGGAAGGGCCTG
>Ga0187783_10003606_pt1 | contig 11424 bp, 6 predicted proteins | sample 1015_SJ02_MP02_2_FD_132471 | JGI IMG/M metagenome (GOLD analysis project Ga0187783, IMG submission 132471) | Tropical peat soil microbial communities from peatlands in Department of Meta, Colombia - 1015_SJ02_MP02_20_MG | ecosystem: Environmental > Terrestrial > Soil > Wetlands > Peat | place... | reverse complement strand
CACCTCACTAGCATCTGTGGAAGTTTTGGGAGAATAGGGTGAGCACCGCCCGTTTTGGCGGGTCTTGTAGGCTTTAGGATTGAGAACAGCCATCTGGGTATGGGGAGGGGTGTGGTGTCTCGAGAGTGCCGATGGATTTTATTGGCAGCACTGGGGTTCTTAACTGGATGCGGAGCCAACAACACTCCGGGTTCCTCGAACCTGGTGTCGCTTGCCGTGAGTCCGCAAAGCCCCACGATTTCACTGGGGAGTTCGCAGCAGTTCACCGCGACGGCGACCTATGCCAACGGTAACACGAGCGACGTCACCAGCATGGCAACCTGGGTCTCCTCAGCACCGAAGGTGGCGGCGATCACGACCGGTGGGATGGTTTCCGCACTAACTCAGGGCACCAGTCATATTTCCGCTTCTCTCAGTTCTCACAAAGCCTCCACTGTGCTGACCGTCGGCCCTGCAATTCTGCAGTCCTTGACGGTGACGCCTGGGACCGCAAAGATCGCCAAATACACCGATCAGCAGTTCACTGCCACTGGGACCTTCACGAACGGCACGACCCAGAATATTTCCAGTCAAGTGACGTGGAGTTCTTCCCAGCCGACGGTGGCCAGCGTGAACAAGAGCGGCTTGGCCTTGGCTGGAAGCGCTGCAGGAAGTACCGTCATCATGGCCTCGATGAGTGGAATTTCCGCATCGGCTAACCTTACGGTCACGAACGCAAACCTGGATTCGATCATGGTTACACCGGCCAACAGCACAATTCCGCTGAGTGTGTTCCGACAGTTTGTCGCCACCGGGGCGTTTAGTGATGGTTCCACGCAAGACCTCAGCGCGATAACCAAGTGGTTTTCGACCAGCACGTCCGTAGCACAGGTGTCTTCCAGCGGACTGCTCGCCGCTCTCAGTCTGGGAACGGCAACGATCTCTGCGACTCTGAATAGCACCACGGGCACGACCGATGTCACGGTCGCTAGCCCGGTGTTGATCTCCGTTGCCATTCAGCCGAGTAACGGGAAGGTGGCCGTGGGCACAGGAGTTCAGCTAGCCGCTATTGGAACCTACAATAACGGCAGCACGAAAAACATCACGAGCTCCGTGACCTGGAGCTCTTTGCCGAACAGCACCGTGAGCGTGAGTTCGCTCGGATTCGCTAGTGCACCCGCCGTAGGCACTGCCACGATCACAGCGACCTTGGGTTCCATCACCACTTCGACCAATCTGGCGGTTACCGATGCTACCCTGACTTCCCTAGTAGTCACTCCCACGGCGCAAACCATCGCTGTCGGCGGCACGCAACAATTCACGAGCACGGGCAGCTTTAACGACGGCAGCACGCAAGACATGACGCCACTCGCCACGTGGGCGTCACGCAATACCGCAGTGGCATCCGTCAGCGGTGCAACGGCTACCGGTCAGGGTAACGGTACGACCACGATCAGCGCCGCTTTCGGCTCGGTAAAAGGATCGACCACCCTCACCGTCAGCACGGCGACATTGAACACGATCACCATATCACCCACTAGCGCAACCATTAGCGTGGGCGGAACTCAGCAGTTCGCATTGACCGGGCATTACAGTGACGGAACAACACTAACTCTGACAAAGTCGGCAACTTGGAGTTCCTCCGATACGAGCGTGTCTGCGATCGGTGCGAACACCGGGCTCGCTACCGGTTTGCAAGGCGGAAGTGTCACCATCACTGCTTCCTTCGAATCCCTTTCGGCCACTGCAAAATTGACCGTCACTGGAGCCGCGCTCAGCTCGATTGTGATCGCTCCAGCAGCCGCTGCGATAGCTAAAGAGACGACCCAGCAGTTCGTTGCTACCGGCGTCTATACCGATCAGAGCATGCGAACCCTGACTGGGTTTGTGAATTGGACTTCTTCGAACGCACCGGTCGCGACGATCAACGATTCCTCTCCCAACCGCGGCCTGGCGACGGCAGTGGCACCGGGCAGCACCATCATTGGCGCTGAGCTCAGCCCGATCATCGGCTCTGCCACCCTGTCCGTCTCGAATGCTACGCTCGTCTCCATCGCAGTCACTCCGGCGACGCCGAGTCTGGTGCTGGGCCAATCGTTGGGCTTTACTGCCACTGGAACTTTCAGTGATGGCACAACGCAAGACATTACCAACTCAGTCAGCTGGAATTCCTCAGACCCGCTGGTTGCAACGATCAACGCGAGCGGCACGGCTTCTAGCGCCAGTGTTGGAACCACGACCATAACCGCAACCATGAATTCCATAGGTGGATCGACAACCCTCACTGTAGTGAACTAACTCGGCAATAGCCGAACGTGCTTACTCTACGAAGAGAAATTCAGACGCCAAAGAAACTACCTGTCGCTTAAGAAGCCCGCATTCCTCCCATAACCCCGAATCCACACGCTCAAGCGGCAAGTAGCATGGAGAATCCAAAGATAACCGAAGTCAACTACGCAGCAACCTTCAGCGACCCGACGTCAAACGTTCGACTCAGAGAGAGACAAGGGCACAAACCCTTTTGCTATAATTGCGGGTCGTGAAACTAAACACGGTTGTCCAAACACTTACCACCGAACGTCGCGTACTCGAGGAAAAGCTCAAGAGCATCGATACGGTTTTGCGAGCGCTCCGCGCGCTCGACGGCGTCCCGAAGAGTCGTCGAATGCCCGCCGCAGCGCGCAAACGCATAGCAGCCGCACAGCGTTTAAGATGGAAGAAATTCCGCGCGGCAAAATCTAAGCGATCCTAAGGCGGGTTGATTTCCAAACCAGCAGCGCCCATGGTTCATTATCCTGGCTGGCATCAGGAAGATGTCGCACGTGAACCGGCATTGAGCTGACGTTTCGAAGGTGCATTTCACTCGAGACCGCGCTTTACCTCTGGGGCCACCGTTCGTCAATGCGCGCGAGGATGCGCTCTGCTGTGACAATCGCATCGTAGATCGTAGCCTGATAGGCGGGTGAGCGCGGCTCGGCTGGGATCTGTGCTAGTTTCCGTGCTGCTAAGATCGAAGCAGCGATGAGCAGTACGCGCTTGCGGCCCTCGTCCATTCGGGTATGATATACTTTTCGCCTTATGTTCGCCTATGGTTTACCCTGTCCTTTGATTGCTGGCACAAATGAGCTCTTGCCGCATCAATTCCGATCCCGTAGTGCCAGCACGGATGGACGAAAGGCTGCTGCTACACGACAGCCGGAACATCGCCGTCGCTCGTCATGAAAGAACGCCTAAGCCGGAGTGGATATGTGTAACCCAGAAACGGCGGTGCCTCGAGATCGTCATCCCGAGCACCCAGTTCCATGATGCAGATCGGCTTATTACGAAGAGTCGTCGCATGCCTGCGTCACCCAGCAAGCGCATACTAGCCGTGCAAGGGTTACGACCGAATAAATTCGCACAACAAAAACCCAAGAAATCCTAAGGGCCGGTTGATTGAATATCAGTAAGCACCCTTACATTGTTCGCTGTCAACCCAGCCATCGCGATTAGCACCGGACTTTGACGCGAAGCACCCGAAACCAGTGTTTCGCTTGGCTCGATCATTTTTATGTCGGGCTGAGGCTACAGGAATTGAGATGATTCTATCGGTGGTGCGTCAATCCGTAGGTCACCGCCCCGGCTGACACACAGGTATCAAGAATAGGCGTCAGGCGCTCCAGTTTATGGTGACCGGTTCGGTGGAAGAAGTAGCTCACGCCCATGACACTTGCGCTCTCTCCGACGAAATTCAGCGCAAGCGTCGCCGTGCTCCCGGTGAATAGGCGGGTGACCGGATTCAATTCCTTACCCCCCTGCTGCAGGTTGGAGTAGGTGACCGCGAAATCGAGCATATTGGACGTAGCCACCGAGGCAAACAGAATGCGATTCTCTCGGTCCCAAAAGCGATGGCTTGCGGCGGCTGGCAGCGGTTGGGGCTGAACGGCAGGATTCACCAAACCGACCTCAAGTGCGCCCGGTTCGTCCGGAAGGAAAGATGTCTGCTGGGAAAACGCAGAGCTACGGAAACTTATTAGCAGCAACGAAGTCGTTATGACAAAGCGTACGACAGAACGAGAGTAACTGAGTCGCATAAACTTTAGTGACGGGTTCAGATCGTCCGCCTGTACTAGTACTACCGGATTCGAAGGGGTGCGACAATGGCCAATTTGTGCCGGTAATCGGCGGATGATCACTTTAGTTTCATGAGCTTAGCAGGAGAAGGGTACGGAAGGCGTGCTTCGCAGCGCGGCATTCTGTTGCCACGGCCCACCCTCTTAGAATGAAACGGTCCGAAAGAAGGTCCCCTCCCTAGTTGCTTGTTGCTGGTGCTCCGGGCGATTAGCAGACAGGGTTACCATCGGCCGAGGTTCGCGGACGAATGAAGGTCGATGCCGGGCGCCCGGGCGATATAATGTTCGCGGTTCTACCAATAGACAGGGCATTACACATGTCAGCGCCATTGCGCGGCGGCAGACAAACTACTGATCCCGTACTCCGCTAGAGCTTCTCGTAAGGCGAACCTGGCAAGCAGGCGACTGCAAATCCAAGCGATCGGAGTCATTCGATGTCGAGGGTTTTTCAGGAAGCTAGTATCACCTCCCAGGATTTCAAGAATAGGCTCCAGGCCCGGACGGCGCAGGTCGGTATCATCGGCCTCGGGTATGTCGGGTTGCCATTGGCTCTCTTGTTTAACCAGCAGCAGTTTCCGGTGACCGGCTTTGATATTGATAAGAAGAAGGTAGACACACTGAATGTGGGTGCGTCGTATATCTATCGCATCCCTTCAACTGAGATCGAAGTCGCGCGCCAGAGCGGCTTTTCGGCAACCGTCGATTTCGCCCGGTTGCGGGAGATGGATGCCATTGTCGTCTGCGTGCCCACTCCCCTGAACGAATATCACGAACCTGATCTTAGCTACATTGTCTCCACGGCAGAATCGATTGCACCGCACCTCCGTGCGGGACAGTTGATCGCACTGGAGAGCACTACCTATCCGGGCACGACGGAAGAGGTTCTGGTCCCGATTCTCGAAAAGGGCAACCGATCGGGGCTGAAGGCGGCACGGGCCCAAGAAGCGGGAGCGTTCTACGTGGCATTCTCTCCCGAACGGGAGGACCCAGGGAATCAGACCGTGGCGCGACGTGACATTCCAAAAGTTATTGGTGGGCTCGATCCGTGTGCTTCGGAATTAGCTGCTGCATTGTACGGTTCAGTTTTCAATCGTGTTGTGCTGGTCTCTACGCCTGCGGCGGCCGAAATGACCAAACTCCTCGAAAACATCTATCGGTGCGTGAACATTGCCTTAGTGAATGAACTGAAACTGCTTTCCCTGCGCATGGGAATCAACATCTGGGAAGTCATCGAGGCAGCCTCTACCAAGCCGTTCGGATTTCAAGCGTTTTATCCCGGCCCGGGGTTGGGAGGGCATTGTATCCCAATCGACCCTTTCTATTTGTCCTGGAAAGCGAAAGAATTTGATTTTCACACTCGCTTCATTGAATTGGCGGGCGAAGTAAACCTGCAAATGCCCTATCACGTTGTGGCTTCAGTGGGCGCGGCGCTCAATGAGCGCCGAAAGACGATTAACGGTTCTAAAGTGCTGGTGCTCGGCGTAGCCTACAAGAAAGACATCGACGATCTGCGCGAATCTCCGTCGCTCACCATTATCGAACTGTTGCAGCAGCAGGGTGCGCAAGTGAGTTATCACGATCCCTATTTCAAGTTTGTGGGCCGAGGCCGCAAATATAATTTGCAAATGGAGTGTGCCAGCCTGGACAACCTCGGCCAATACGATTGCGTGCTGATCGTGACTGATCACTCCGATTACGACTATCCTAGGATCGTTCGCGAGTCACAACTGGTAGTGGATACGCGCAATGCCACCAAGGGAATCTCTTCCCGCAATTTGGTCAGGTGCTAGCCAGATGGGCATTGGCTCGTGTGAAGACGCGTGCGATCCGTGGGGCAGAATGCACGGCACGCGTTTCCAGGATTGTTATCCGCGGATCGCGCAATCGCGTCTAGGGAACTACCGCTTGCGTCTGGTTTGAGTATTTGCTTTCTAACCCACGCGAGTTTACGGCAGCGACTACATAGTAATAGATTTGCCCCAGCACAACCGAGGCGTCGGTGTATGAGGTTGCCAGATCCAGCACTGCATTGATCTTGGTATAGGGGCCGCCCGACTGACCGGCCCGATAAACGTTATAACCCGCCACCGTCGAGCTGCTCGCTTTCCAGAACAGCATCACGTATCGGGGCGAAACACCGCTGCCGGTCAGAGGCTCGGACACGGTTGCATCCGAAGCAGTACTTGCGAAGGACAAGCTGGCCGACGCCGTGCCCGTCTTCTGCGGCGTGAACTTGACGTTGTATTGGACGCTTTTGCCGGCGGCAATGGTTATGGGAAACGACAATCCGCTGATAACAAATTCCGGACTGCTGCTGCTTACAGACCGCACTTCCACAGTCGCGTCAGCGGCACTGAGGGTCCCCCCCCGAATCGCACTTTTGCCCACGGTCACATCGCCGAAGTTCATCGCCGCAGGAGCCGTGAGATGGCCTGCGACCCTGCCGGTGCCGTGCAGCGCAATCACCAAGTCAGGGTCCTCCGGGTCGCTAAATGTCAAATCACCCTGGTCGCTACCTGCTGCTTTGGGCACGAACTTAACGGTGAAGGTAAAGCTGTGTCCTGCCGCGAGCGTCAAAGGCGAATCGAGCCCGACGATGACAAATCCGCTACCGAGGACCGTCCTGTCGGAGAGCTTGACGGACGAGCTCCCGGCATTCGTGATCGCGATCGGCAGCTTGACGCTGTCTCCCACCTGCACATCGCCAAAAGCAAGACTGCCAGGGTTCGCCCTGAGTACCGATTTTCTAACGCCCCGACCTTGCACTTGCAGAGAAGCCACAGTCTTGTCGAAGACGATGTCTCCCGTCGCCTGCCCAAACCGCACGGGGTGGAATTTAATCATCAAGGCCACATGATGCCCGGCGGCCAAAAGAAGGGGCAGTTTGAGGTCAGGCACGGCGAACGCCTTCGCACTGCAGTGTACGTTTGAGATCCTCACATCCTTCTTGCTCGTGTTTGTCAACGTAGCGGACAAGGTTCGGGTATTGCCTACAATCACTTTGCCAAATTCGAGCTCCTTCGAGCTGAGTCGCAGTTGGGTTGCGTGTGCGGTGGGCGGCAGGGTAAACCCCGCAAGCATGGTCAGGCAATAAGCCAGTCGACCAGAAACCGATTGAGGGAGTCTCATAGGCTAGGCAGTATGCAAGCTTTCTCATCTGCCGGGAAGATCTGAGAGGTACATCAATTGCATTCGGGTACACGCACAGACCGCTTGGCTATGGTGGAATGGAACGCGCGGCTGTGATTGGTAAATGAAAGCTGTGGCCCGCTTAAGCCTAACGCGGAAGGCTAGGACTGCAAACGGGCCAGTTGCTTCCGGACATTCGCGGCATCGCTGTAATTGGGGTTGATCTGGAGCACATGTTCCAAGTGTCGCCGAGCAAGCGCGAACTGCTTTGTCTTCTCGTAGGCCAAACCTAGGTGATAGTGGAAATCAGGATTCTCCGGCGTCTGATTTTTGTCGGCCAGGGCGATAGCCTGCTCGAGGAGGCTAACAGCCAACTTGTAGGCTCCCTTTTGGTAGTAAATCCATCCTAAGGTATCGACAACATCTGGTGACTCCGGCATGGCAAGCTGTGCAGTCTGCGCCAGCGACAAGGCTACATCGTAGTCGCCTCCGTTCTCGAGCATCACGTTAGCCAGATTGTTCGAGGCCAGCGGATCTGCAGGCTTTAGAACCAACGCATGTTGATAGGCGTTCTGCGCCCCGTTCCAATCGCGCTTGGATTCAAATAACTCTCCTAACGATATGTATAGATTCGCTTGCCTTGGATGTTCTAGGAGTGCCTGCTGGTAGGTGGCGATAGCTTGGTCGACTTCCCCCTCGGCTGCCTGTATCCGGCCGATCTCGAGCCATGCGTCGATGTTGTTTCGGTCGAGCTGCAAAGATTTACGGAGCGCAGCTTCTGCTCCGTTTAAGTCTTTCTGGTTTTGGAACAGCACCGTGCCCAGCAGATCATAGAAAGCGCTGTTGTCCGGCGACCTGGCAATCTGTGTATCGATTACGCGAATAGCCTCCTTGACCTCGCCTAGGGCAATGTGGAGGTCGACCAGCCCGCGGAGTGCGTCGATGGAGTTCGAATCGCGGTCCAATCCGTCCTGGTAGGCTTTGGCAGCTTCGCCGTATCGTTTTTCAAGCAACCTCAGATTTCCTAATTGCACGTAGCCCATGGCTTCTTGGGGAGCCACCGTGATGCTGCTCGCAATATCCTGCTCCGCTTGGCGAAACAAATTGCGATTCATGCTGGGCGTAGCGCGCAACACATAGCCGTCGGGAAAACTGGGCTCCAGGTTGATGATCCGCGTAGCTGCTTCCTCGAGGGCACTCATGTCTCCTCTGCGCAACGCGGCGTCAGCGAGTGCCATCTGGACCTCAACCAGATCGGGCCGTAATCGCGCCGCCTCTCCCCATTCACTTTCTGCGACCGCTAAATTCCCCATCTTCTCGAGCGCAATTCCGAGATAAAAGTGCGCTGGGGCGTTATTCGGGTCATTCTTGATCGCGGTTTGCAAAGTCGAATTGGCGTCGTTCAGATGATTCTCCTGCATCTGGATTTGGGCACGGAAGACTAGAGCTTCGCTATCCCCTGGATTGGCGCTGAGGATTTCATCATTCACATGCTGTGCCTCGCCCAGCCGGGACTTCTGGATAAGGAGTTGAATGTAATTCTTCTTGGCGAGCAAATCGCTCGGGTGCTTTTTGAGAATGTCGGCGTATTCCGAGATCGCTTTGTCGATGTCTCCGTTTGCATAGTAAAAATCGCCCAGCATGCGGTACCCGAGAGAGTCGTCGGGAAATTCGAGAACTGCCTGTCGGAGATACTCTTCGGCCTGGGATTTCTTGCCCTGCGCGAGATAAAGCTGCGCCAGTGTGCCGCGGAGTTCCGGGTTCTTGGGATCTAGTGCTATGGCGTCGCGAAATTGCTGTTCCGCGTCACCGAGCCGTCCACTCGACTGATAGGTGGTGCCTAGAAGGAAATAGGGATCTGGCGACTTGGGGTCGAGCTCCATTGCTTTCTTGAAACTCGCCTCTGCCAGCTCGGGTTGGTTGCTCTTCAATTGCAAGAGTGCCAAGTTGAGATAGAACTTCGATGTGCTCGGCGCCATCGCGATCGCCCGCTGCATTTCCTGCTCTCCGCCGGGGAGATCGCCCTTGCCTGCCAGGAGATTGGCGTAGGTAACGTGAACCTGCGGATCGTCGGGCCGCTTTCGCAAAAGCCAATCGGTTTGCTCCTGGGCTTGTTTGAAATCGCGGCCGGAAATCAGCAGCGCCGCCAGATCGGTGCGAGCCTCGTAGTTTTCGGGTTGCAGCTCGACCGTGCGTTCGAGCTCCTGATAAGCAGAAGACCATTCCTGGGTTTTCAAAAAACACTGCGCCAACTGATAGTGCGCTTCCGCAAAACTGCTGTCCACCCGAATCGCATTGAAAAACTCAATGGCTGCTTCCTGATATTTGCCGTTCTCGAAATATCGTTGGCCACTCTGAAAATATTTTTGCTTGCGCCTGTCGCGCGAGCAGGCAGAGAAGAACACAGACAGAATCACAACGGCGATAAAAGCCACACGGCAACGACGCGGGAAGATCGGCTGCATCTCAACGACTCCAAATCTGAAACTCATTACTTGTGGGGAGATTGTTGCTTCCACCGCTTGGGGAAAGGACTAATACAGGGGAGGATTCTTGCATTAAGATACCGCATTTGGCGAGCCAACGGAAGTGGCGCATTCCCCGAGGGCCTCGCCATTGGGCCTGGACGTGCGCCCGCCCGGCTTTTGCCCCCGACTCCCTCTCGTGAGAGGTAAATCTGGCTGTAAATGAATCACTTACGAAATGGTTACCGGGATCCGTAAGGTTGCAGACCCTGTCAGGTCCTGAGCGCACCCCAGGTTACTTACGGGGCGAGGGATCGGCAAGAGGACTGAGGATCGAGGAATTTCCGGCCAGCGGGTAGGCGCGCCGACAAGCCTACCGGTTGTCTACACTCCGATCACCCACTCCGGTATCGGAGTAGACGCTCCCTCAGCCGCTGATCCCGTGCGTGACGAGTTGGGGTTGAGGGCTCGATTGAGCAGAGGAGTTGTTCAGGGAATCCAATTCGCGGGATTGGATTGATTCAGTGTCATGAACAGGAGCTCCATTCGGCTGGAGACGCCCAATTTGTCAAACACGCGAAATAGATAATTTTTAATGGTGTGCTGGCTGAGTTGAAGTCGCTCGGCAATTTCCCGATTGCTCATGCCTTCGGCCAAGCATCGGACCACTTCCATTTCGCGCGGGGACAGCTGGTTCAGGCCATTTGCATTCAACGGGCGCACCATGCGCGAGTTCGCCAGGGCTTCGACGGCCAGACTCATTTCGCGGCTGTTCGCCCAGATTTGGCCTTCGTGCACGCATCGAACCGCCTTCACGAGCATCTCAATCGAGCCTTGCCGACTGAAGATTCCTCGGGCTCCCGCGCGAAATGCATCGACAATTAGCTCGCGTTTGGAAGAGTGCAAAAGAACTACGGCGCGTATTCCAGGAAATGACGTCCGCAGCGCCTGCAGTAGTTCCAGGCCTCGAGACGGCTGCTCATCCAAGTTTGCGCTGATAACCAACACGTCGACGTCGCTGGCCATGACCTCAGCGATCAGGCCGGAGGAATCTGACACCGGGACAATTACTTGCAGATTGGGGTCGCGCTTCAATCCATCGGCCACGAGTTGCGTGTGAATGGGTGAGTTGTCTGCGACAAAGACGCGAATAAAGGTCCCCCCACTAGCTAACCCTGCTTCCATCGCTTCCTCCGAGCGGAAAAGATTGCACAGACCAATGGAGATCAGGAACGCCCGAAACTAGTGCTTTCGACAAACCAGTGCTTCCTGCGGCGGGGGACCGGCAGAATTTTGTCCAGTCTACTCTAAGAAGGTTCAGGTTGCAACGAATTGCAACGGTTGCGACTGAGTTCTCACGGAGTCTTCGGTAATGCGGAGGGGATTACCGTTGAGGGATAGAAACTCGGATCGTATCGCATAAGCCTTTTATATTAAGTATCTTATGTCCATTCGCATCCAGCGAAAGATAGCCTTTGGAGACGGTCGTTAATAGAGAAGCCAATCTCTAGCTTTGTTGTCTCTTTACATGAGTTTTTCTACTCTCTTAAGATTGAGAACTATTTCGCTGAGACTTAGTACCTCTTGCAGCACCCTGCATCTGCTTGTACCTTACGTACACCCCCGGAACGAGTCGATGCAATTCTAACCCCCTCAAGTTTGGCATCGCCGATGAGTACAACCCGAAGCAACTATCCCCCAAAAGAAGGAAACTGTGAACTGCTGCAGGGAACCTCGCT
>Ga0187783_10003605_pt1 | contig 11425 bp, 10 predicted proteins | sample 1015_SJ02_MP02_2_FD_132471 | JGI IMG/M metagenome (GOLD analysis project Ga0187783, IMG submission 132471) | Tropical peat soil microbial communities from peatlands in Department of Meta, Colombia - 1015_SJ02_MP02_20_MG | ecosystem: Environmental > Terrestrial > Soil > Wetlands > Peat | place... | reverse complement strand
CGAGCTGTCTGGCGAGTCGAAGTTGATCTCGCCGACCTTCAGCAGCGCGAAATAACGCTCGCCATCCTTCGGCGGCCGGATCAGCCCGGATATCGTGTCGCCGGTGCGCAGGTTGAAGCGCCGAATCTGGCTCGGACTCACGTAGATGTCGTCCGGGCCGGCGAGGTACGAGCCGTCCGCGGAGCGCAGGAATCCAAAGCCGTCCTGCAGGATCTCGAGCACGCCATCGCCGTAGATGTTCTCGCCGTTCTTGGCGTGCGCCTTGAGAATCGAGAAGATGATGTCCTGCTTGCGCGAGCGGGCAAGGTTCTCGAGTCCCATCGACTCGGACATCTTCACCAGCTCGTGGATAGGCTTCGCCTTGAGCTCGGTGAGGTTCATCGAGCTGCGCGACTGGGTGAGCTCCGCGGGACTGATGATTTCCGAGTCGTCGGCGTCGAACACCTCCGGCTCGTGCATCATGTCGTCGGGACGTCCGCCACCATTGCCGCGGTTGCCGTCACGGTTGCCGTGTCGCGGGCCCTTGTTGGGCCGGTTGCGGCCCTGATTACCGAGATAGCCTCTCACAGGTTACTGTCCAGAAATGCCGAAAGCTGGGATTTGGAGACGGCGCCGACCTTCTGCGCCTCGACCGTGCCGTTCTTGAACAGAATCAGCGTCGGTATGCCGCGGATGCCGAACTTCGGCGGCGTCTGCGGATTCTCGTCGATGTTGATCTTCGCGACCTTGATGCGGTCGTGATATTCGCTCGCGATCTCATCGAGGATCGGGGCGATCATTTTGCAGGGACCGCACCAGTCGGCCCAGAAATCAAGAAGCACAGGCTTGTCGGACTTGAGAACGTCCTGTGCGAATGTAGCGTCAGTGGTATGCACAATGTGCGGACTGCTCACGCGGTTCAACCTCCGTCAATGCAGAGCCGGCAAATCGCCTGGAAACGCAAGTGAAATCCCAAACGCGGTCGCCTTGATGCGCGAAAAGCGGCGCCCGGCGCTCCCGGTAAACGGTTACACTAATAACTCGTGATTGAGTGTGCGTCCAAAAAGGAATTAAGGAACTTTGGGGTGGCAGGCGCGGACCTGTCGGCCCGCTGTCTGAGTCACTTTGTAGCGCTTCCCGGCGCGTTTTTCAAGTCTGGCGTCGCATTTTTCCAATAACACTCACTGCCGTTTGATGAGCGATCCAGCTGCTTCCATCGCCTTCGCCTCGCTCGGCCTCAAGCCCGAGGTCATGGCGGGCATACGGCAGGCCGGCTTCGTCGATTGCACGCCGATTCAGGCGCAGACGTTGCCCCTGGCGCTCGCGGGCCGGGATGTCGCCGGCCAGGCGCAGACTGGCACGGGCAAGACCGCGGCCTTCCTCGTCGCGCTCTACCAGGCGCTGCTGACACGGCCGGTGGCTGCCAACCGCGCCGCGACCTCGGTGCGCGCGCTCATCGTGGCGCCCACCCGCGAGCTCGCCGTGCAGATCCACCGCGACGCGCTCACGCTCGGCGCCCACACGGGTCTGCGCCACATGGTGGTGTTCGGCGGCATCGACTACGAGAAGCAACGTCAGCAGCTCAGCGAGGGTTGCGACGTGCTGATCGGCACGCCGGGCAGGCTGATCGACTACTTCAAGCAGCACGTGTTCGACCTCAAGCACGCGCAGGTGCTGGTGCTCGACGAGGCCGACCGCATGTTTGACCTGGGCTTCATCGCCGACATCCGCTACATCCTGCGCCGCCTGCCCGCTCCCGAACGGCGCCAGTCGATGCTGTTCTCCGCCACGCTCTCGCACCGGGTGCTGGAGCTCGCCTACGAGCATATGAACAACCCCGAGCTGGTGCGCATCGAGCCCGACAAGATGACCGTCGACCGCGTGCGCCAGCTCATGTACTACCCGGCTATGGAAGAGAAGGTGCCGCTGCTCATCGGATTGCTGCACCAGAGCGAAGCGCACCGCACGCTGGTGTTCGTCAACACCAAGCGCAGCGCCGAGCGGCTCGAGGCCGTGCTACGCGCCAACGGCTTTCACGCCCAGGCGCTCTCCGGAGACGTGCCGCAGAACAAGCGGCTGCGCTTCCTGCGCGATTTTCACGATGGCCGACTCGCGGTGCTCATCGCAACCGACGTCGCCTCGCGCGGCCTGCACATCCCGGATGTGAGTCACGTCTTCAACTTCGATCTGCCGCAGGACCCGGCCGACTACGTGCATCGCATCGGCCGCACCGCCCGTGCCGGCGCCGAAGGGGACGCGATCAGCTTCGCCTGCGAGGAATACGCGGTGGGACTGCCGGACATCGAGAGTTATGTGGGCCACAAGATTCCCTTCGCCCCGATCACGCCCGACCTGCTGGCGAGCGGCGTGGTCGCAGCGCCGCATGCACACCGGCCGCACCACCACGGGGGCGGGCGCGGCCACGGCGGCGCGCGCGAGCGGCGCGGGTCACGTCCAGGGGGGCCCAGAGAGCGGCGGCGGGGGGCGCGCTGAGCGGCCCGTTGGCGGGTCGCGGTGGCCGGCGGCGCCGCCGCGCGGTCGTGGCACTCGGGGCGCCGCTCGGCTAAGCTCTGATCCCTTGGCGGCCGCCGCCAACAGCCCCGGGGTGTCGGGGTGAGCCCTGCATGGCGGAAATCGAAGACAACGTCGACCGCGAGCTGTTCCGCAACATGGAGAAGCTGCGCCAGCTGCGTATCGAGCATCGTGACCTCGATGAGGTCATCTCGCGTCTGTCGCTCGACCTGCACGTCGATCAGCTGCAGCTGAGGCGCCTGAAGAAGCGCAAGCTCCTGCTCAAGGACCAGATCGCCCGCCTCGAGAGCCAGTTGATCCCGGACCTGAACGCCTGATGAACAGCGCCCTCAGCGCCTCACGAGGCGTCCTGCTGCAGCTCGCCTCGCCGCAGATCATCGCTCCTGCCGCCGTAATCCTCATCGCCGCCGTGATCGCGCTTTGGGTCGCACGTGTGCTACGTGCCCGGCGCGCGCGCGATGCCGCGGCGGATCTGCCACTGCCGGCGCACTGGCTGGACCACGCGCTCGAGGGTGCGGTGATACTCGCCCCGATCATGGCTGCGCTGGCGACGCTGCTCAGCGGGCACGTGATCCTGGCCGCGCTCGGCACTCCCACCGCACTGCTCGACGCGGCGGTGCAGATCGTCGCGGTGCTGGCATTGGTGCGGCTCGGCGTGTTCATCCTCGGCCTGCTGCTCGGCCCGGGCTCCTGGGTGCGCGCGCGCGGACGCCGTATCACGCTCGTGCTGTGGGTGATCGCGGCGGTGGCGATGCTCGGCTGGTTGGACGTGATCGAGGCCGTTCTCAACCGCGTGAGCCTGGTACCCGGCAAGACCCAGTTCAGCCTGTGGGCGGTGCTCAAGGGGCTGGTGGTGGTGACGGCGTTCGTGATCGTGGCCAGCCTGACCGCGCGCGCCTTCGAGCGGCACATCCTGCGGCTCGATCAGCTCGCGGTCTCGACGCGCGTCGGCATCTCCAAGTTCACCTACTTCCTGCTGGTGAGCCTCGGGGTGCTGCTCGGCATCAACGCTGCCGGCGTCGACATCACGACGCTCAACGTGCTCACCGGTGCGATCGGCCTCGGACTCGGCTTCGGCCTGCAGGCGGTCGCCAGCAACTTCGTCAGCGGCTTCGTGCTGCTCATGGACAAGTCCATCAAGCCCGGTGACGTCATCAGCTTCACCACCCACGACGGCGCGAGCACCGGGAATTTCGGTTGGGTGCAGGAGCTGCGCGGGCGCTACGTGGTGGTGCGCGACCGCGACGGCGTCGACACCCTGGTTCCCAACCAGAACCTGATCACGAGCTCCTTCATCAACTGGAGCTATTCGGACCAGCGTGTGCGGCTGAAGCTGCCGGTGCTGGTGAGCTACGACGACGACCCGGAGATCGCCTTGCAGCTGCTGCTGCAGTCCACCGAAAACCACCCGCGCATCCTGCGTGACCCGCCGCCCGTGTCGCGTCTGATCAGCTTCGAGGACAACGGCATGCGGCTCGAGATCCGTTTCTGGATCGCCGACCCGGTCAATGGTGTGAACAACGTGCGCTCGGACGTGAACCGCGCCATATGGCGCATCTTCCGCGCCCATGGGGTGACCATTCCGGTGCCGCAGCAGGATACGCGCGTGCTCGAGCCCCGGACACGGCGGCTGCGGCCCGGGCTCGCCGCCCACGCGCCGCCCGCCGGGTCGGATCGTGCCGCCGATTAGCTAGCGGCGCGCCGTGCCGCTGCCGATCGTCCCAGGCATCACGATCCCGGACCACGAACTATCGTTGTCGTTCGTGCGCTCGGCCGGGCCAGGCGGCCAGAACGTCAACAAGGTAGCTACCGCTGTCCAGCTGCGCTTCGACCTCGCACACAGCTCGGTGCTCGATGAGGGTGCGCGCGCGCGGCTGCGAACCTTGAGCGGGCGCCGACTCACCGCGGCAGGCGCGATACTCATCATCGCCCGCAACCATCGCACGCAGGAAGGTAACCGTCGGGAGGCCGAGGCACGCCTCACCGAGCTCATTCGCCGTGCGCTGGCCGCGCCGCGGCCACGTAAGGCTACGAGACCGACGGCGGGCTCGCGCGAGCGCCGGCTCGAGCATAAGGCCCGGCAGCGTCGCACCAAGCGGCTGCGGGCGGCACCGCGCTGGGATGAGTGAGCGCGGCCGCTATCTGCGCCGGCCGCCGCCGCCCCGGCCGCCGCCGCCCCTGCCGCCGCCGCGGGAGTGCATGCTCGAGGCGCCGCGGCTGCTCGCCGCGTTGGTGCGAGAGCCGCTGAATCCCTCCGAGCCGCCGCCAAAGCCGCTGCGGTTGCCGCCGCCACTCGAGACACTGCGATCGCCGATGCGGTCCCCGCCGCCCGCGGGCTGGGTGCTGACGCCGGGTGCGCGTCCGCCGGCACCACCGGCTGGCTGGGTGCCTGCACTCGGACCGCGCCCACCCGCGCCACCGGCTGGCTGGGTGCCTGCACTCGGACCGCGCCCACCCGCGCCACCGGCCGGCTGCGTGCTGACACCCGCGCCACGGTTGCCCCCGTAGCGGTTGGCCGTAGAGGCGTCGCGATAGGGCGTGCCGCCGCGATGCTCGGGCCGGTGTTGCCAACGGTTGCCGTTGCCGGCGCCGCCACCGCCGGCGCGTATGAAGTTGTTGTTGTTGTTGATAACCACCGTGCTGCTGTGTCCCCAGCCACAACCCCAACCCCAGGCTCCGCCCATCCAGGCGCCCATCGCCAGGCCGATGCCGAACGAGATGGCGAGCGATCCCGGTGGCGGGGGCGGCGGGTAGTAGATCGGCGGGTATGGGTAGACCGGCGGACCGTAGACGACGACGGGGCTGTAGGACGGCACGTAGATCACCTGCGGATTGGCCTGCTCGATTACGATGACCTGAGCGCCCTCGATCTCCTCGGTCTTCACCACCTGTTGCTCGGTCGATGCGAGGTTGCCGTTGGCCTTGGCCTTGGCCCGCATGCGTTGCACGGCATCCATGACGCCCTGCTCCTGCGCAAGAAAGGCGTTGCCGAGATCGGTAGTCCACTGGATGTCGTCGGCGAGCCGCTTCACCAGTTCCGGGAGCCCGGCGAGCGCCTGGACGCTCGCGTCCCACGGTTGCTTGGCAACCGCATCTGCCAGCGCCTTATCCTTGAGCCCCGGGTTCTTGGCGAGCCACTGTTGCAGCTGAATGATCTCGACGGGATAGGTCGAGGCCGCGAGCACCTGGGCGAGAAGCGGGTCCGGATATAGCGCGATGGGTGCGACCAGCGAATCGAGTTGCTCGGGCGGAATCTGCCCAGCGGTTGAGGGTGATCCGGGGGCCGCAGAAGGTTGCGCCTGCGCTGGCGGCGGCGTGCGGGCGGCCGGCGGCGCTTGCTGGGTGGGCGACGGTGGTGGCGGGGTGCCCGGCGGAGGGGTGCTGGCGCAACCAGCCACGATCCCGGCCGCCGCCGCGAGCGCCAGGGCGACGACGAACACGGGCAAACGCTCGAGGCCTGGAGGAATTCGCTGGCGCCCCATTGCGGTTACTCCGTGACGGGCGCCCAGGACTTGTCCGGGTTGAACAGCTTCATCTTCCTGAACTGCTCGAGCGTCGTCGGCCCGAGGTCCTTCTCGTAGACCACGCCGTCGTGACTGACGATGAAGGTCTTGACCCCCGTCTGACCATACTTGGCCGGCGCCGCTGCGAGCGCAAAGCCGCCGATCATTACGCCCTCGACTACGAAGTCCATCGCCCCATGCGGCGCGGCAGCTCCCTGGCCCTTGAGCACCTTGAAGAAATAGCCGTGGTATGGCTCGCTCTTCGAGGTGTAGCCCTGGGCGATCGCCCGGGCGATCGGCTCGCCGACCGGTCCATCCCAGCTGCCGTCGGGGTTTCTCCAGGCGAGGCCGTCCTGCGTGCCCGGAGTGCTGATGATGCGCTGCGCGTACTGGTTGACGTCGTAGCCTTGTCGCTTCTCGTAGGCATACGCGTACTGCGCGTCCACGTAGCCGCGGCAGATCTGCATGGCGTCGAGCTCGTTCGAGCCGATGCGCCGGTTGAGCATCTCGGCGCGCCCGGCCGGAGCGTCGAACGACCATTGGCTGCCACGTTTGACGAGCGGCACCGGAAACGGCCAGTCCTCCTTGCCCACGAGCAGGAAGGCACGCCCGGGGTTGAGTGGGCTGGTGGAGATCTCGCGCTTATCGTGTGCCTGTGCGGCGAACGCCGCCGCCCGCTCGCGGTCGCGTCCCGCCTCGCCGGTCAAGACGACATTCTCCTGACCGCGACCGAAGATCCGGCCGATCGCGGCGACATCGAAGCGCTCGGCCGCGTCGATGAGAGCATCGGCCGCCTGCTCCGGTGTGGCAAATCGTTCGGGCTTGCCCGTCCCGGCGCTCGCCGCGGAGGCGGCGGGCGCTGCCGGCGTCGCGGTCTCGGCAGCCGCCACCAGAGTCCCGGCCGCCACCCACACGCCCGCGAGCAGAAGCAGGCGCGCGAGCGGCCCCGCCGAGGATGCCGGCCTCATAGTGATGCCCCCACCCGGCGCCGCCGCGCCCGCATCGCGCCTTCCCTCCCGGCCGAGTCCGCAACGCGTGCAGGCCTTGCGCACGTTGCCGGATTGTCAGACCCGCGGAACACTGTTCTACTGAATAGGGTATCCGGGGCGATTGCGGTAAATCCACTGTCCCAAGGGGCAGTTTCGGCTGACGGCCTGCAGATTCAAGAATGTCCAACGACGCCACTGTCTGAGAACGCCACGGAGATGCCACATGGCAACAGAGGGTTCACGCCCGGTGGTGAAGGCTGCGCAGAGACTCACGGGCTGGTTTGCCTCTCACGACTCATGCTGGGCCTCGCCGAACGGCGGCTCATCAGGCAGGCGACCACGTAACGCGTAGCGCGCGACCGCTGTCGCGCCACCGGCGCCCGAGACCGAGAGACCTCCCGTGTACGCATCCGCCCTGATGGCCTTCCTGCACCATCTGGCCGCGTTCACCGTGGTCGGGGCGCTCGCCATCGAGATCGCAGTCTTCAAACCGCCCCTCACCGCCGCCCAGGCGCGCTACCTGCAGCGCGTCGATCTCACCTTCGGTATCGCCGCGGGCGTCGTGCTGCTCGTGGGGCTGCTGCGCGTCTGGTATTTCGAGAAGGGAGCCGACTATTACTGGCACAATGTCTTCTTCCTGATGAAGTTCACGGCGTTCGTCCTCGCGGCGCTGATCTCGATCTATCCCACCGTGACCTTCATCTCCTGGAACCCCAGCCTCGGCGCCGGGGCGGCGCCGGAGGTAGCCCCGCCGCGCACGCGGCGCGTGCGGCTGTGCCTGATGCTCGAGCTCAGCGCCATCGTCGTGATTCTCGGCTGCGCGGCGCTGATGGCGCGTGTGATCGGCTATCTGCGCTGAATCGCGCTCAACTGCGCCGCGCCGCGCTCGCGCCTGCGCCGGTACCGAGCGGATGGATGAGCCAGGCGGCCAGTGCCGGCAGCAGCACGATGGCGGCGAGCATGTTCACCAGGAACATGAAAGTGAGCATGATGCCGATGTCTGCCTGGAACTTCAGCGGCGAGAACACCCAGGTGGCGACGCCGATCGCGAGCGTAATGCCGGTGAAAATGATGCTGGCGCCGGTGACGCGCAGGGTACGCGCGTAGGCGACACGCACCGGCAGCCCGCGGTGCAGGAACTCCTGCATGCGGCTGAAAAGGTAGATGCCGTAGTCGACGCCGATACCGGCGCCGAGCGCCACCATCGGCAGCGTCGAAACCTTCAGCCCAATGCCGACCAGTGCCATGACCGCATACACCAGCACCGACACCAGTGCCAGCGGCAACACCACCAGGATCGTCCCCACGACCGAGCGAAACGTGAGCAGGCACATGACGATCACGGCCGAGAAGACGCCGACCAGAATCAGAGTTTGCTTGGCCTCGACCGTCTCGTTGGTGGCCGCCATCACGCCGACGTTGCCGGCGGCGAGTCGTATTTGTGCACCGTCCGCGGGATTGGCACTGCGCCAGCGCTTCACCTCAGCCACCGCGCGCTCGATGGTGCCGGCGCGGTGGTCGGTGAGGAACATGAGCACCGGCACGACGTCGCAGTTCTCGTTGAGCAGGCCCGTGCTGGTCTCGATGTAGCGGGTCGACTGCGTGAGCTGGGTCTGCTCCCGCGGGATGCTGCGCCACTTGAGGCTGCCTTCGTTCCAGCCGGCGATCGCGATCTTGGCGATGAACGGCAGCGTGATGACGTCCTGGACACCGACGAGGTTGCGCATGTGCCAGCCGAAGCGGTCGCCCCAGGTCATCAGGGCGTGACTGACGCACAGTGGCTCGCGCGACTCGATGATCGCCGTGAGCAGGTCGACGCCGATATTGAACTTGGAGGTGATGACGGCGTTGTCGCGGTTGTAACGCGAGTCGGCGCGCAGTTCCGGTACCCCGGTCTGAGTATCGCCGATCGGCGTCTCGCGGCCCTTCCACCAGCCAAGCACCGCGAGCACCGCGGCGAGCGCGATGATGGCGAGCGCCGGCCCGCGCCGGGTGACGTACGACAGACGATGCCAGAGGTGCGCCAGCTGCTGCTGGCGCCGCGCGACCCGGGCGTGATACCCCGGATCGAAATGCACGTACGAGACCAACACCGGAAGCAGTACGAGATCGGTGAGGATGACGATAGCGACGCCGATACTGGCGGTCACCGCCATCTCGCGAATCACCTGCACCGGGATGAGGAGAATGGTGACGAAACCCACCAGATCCGCGAGCAGCGCCACGACCGCCGGGGCCAGCAGCTGACGGAAGGTGCGGCGCGCCGCCTCCATGCTGCCGAGCCCGGCGAAGGCGGCGTCGCCCACCGCGCTGATCTTCTGCACGCCGTGACTCACGCCGATCGCAAATATGAGGAACGGCACCAGCAACCCGATCGGATCGATGCCGTAGCGCAGCAGCGCCAGCGCGCCGAGCTGCCAGAACACGGCGATCACCGAGCACAGCACCGGGACGAAGGCGACCCGCCACGACTGGCAGTAGATGCGCACCGCGAGCAGCGTCAGAGTGAGCGTGATGACCGCGAACAACAGCACCGAGGCTGCGCCGTCGGCGATGTCGCCTACCACCTTGGCGAAGCCGATGATGTGCACCGCGATGCCATTGCCCTCGAGCGGCTGACGTACCCGTCGCTCGAGCTCGTGGGCGACCCGGATCGGATCGACGGGCTTTCCCTGGGCGTCCGTATCGAGCACGATGGCGCTCACCAGCGCACCGGAGAGGTCGTTGGCCACCAACCGGCCGACGATGCCGGCTTTCCTGATGTTGTCGCGGACCAGTGCCAGGTTCTGTGGCGTGGGCGTAAAGTCCGCCGGCACGACGTTGCCCGCTTCGATGCCCTCCTCCACCACCTCGAGGTAGCGCACGTTGGGGGTGAAGATCGACTGCACCTGTGTGCGGTCAATGCCCTCCATGACGATGACTTCGTCGGTGGCCTTGCGCATCGCGGTGAAGAACTGCGGTGTGAACATGTTGCCGTCGCGGGCGATGAGCGCGACCAGCACGCGGTTCGCGCCGCGGAAATCCGCCACCTTGGGATCGAGGTAGGTGCGCATGTACGGATGGCGCAGCGGCAGCGTCTTGTTGAAGGAGGTGTCGATGCGCAGTCCACGCACGGCGATGGCGGCGAACACCACGGTACCCAGCGCGAACAGCACGAGGATCAGCCTGCGGTGCCCGAAGATCAGCCGTTCGAGCCGTCCGACGACGGCCGGCGAGAGGTGCGGAGCGTCGCCGCCGGTGGACGCTTTCACGGCGCGCTCCGCGCGGCCGGCGGTGCGCCGGTGCTTATGACCCTCGCGCCGTCTTCACCCACTGCTACGAGCCTCCCGTCACCGAGTGCGACGGCCGCCGCAAGCCCGGCACGATCGGCTTGTTGCAGCAGCATGAACGTGTGCCCGTCGTCGCGACTTACGAGCACCACTCCCGAGAACCCGACGATCGCCACGGCACGCGCCGCGAGCTGCGTCGCACCGTCGAGGAGCGCCACCGTGCCAGTGTCGATCTGCCGCCAGCTCCCGCCGGCGTCCGCCGAGCGGTAGAGATGCCCGCGCAGGCCGAGGGCGAGCAGCGCCTCGCCTGCAAGCGGCAGCACGTCGAAGAACGAGCCCTCGTACGGTGAGGCCAGGGTGAGCCAGCTCGCCCCGCCGTCGTCCGAGCGATAAAGATGTCCGGCCTCGCCCGCGATATAAAGCCGCCCGGCACCCGCGCCCACGATGCGGTTGAGGTGGTAGCCGCCGCGCGCCGACTCCTCCTCGGCTGCAACACCGGCGCTGGCAGCAGCCGCCGCGTCCGAGCTCCGCGCCGCCGGCGGCCGGGGGGTAGGTTTGAAGGCGACCTCGTTCCAGTGCGCGCCGGCGTCGCTACTTGTCAGATAGGCGCTGTAGGCACCCACGGCGATCACACGCCCACTGCCGTCACACCAGAGGTCGAGCAGTGGCCGCTGCGCCTGCGGTGCATAGTGAGTCCGTGTCCAGGTGCGCCCCGCATCGGCGCTCGTCAGGATCACCTCGTCGTGGCCGACCGCTACGCCGTGGCGCGCGTCGATGAAGCAAACCCCAGTGAGCAACGCTTGCGTCGGCACGGCGGCGGCTTGCGTCCAGCTGGCGCCGCTGTCGTCGGAGAGCACGATGATGCCGCGATCGCCGACCGCTACCAGCCGCTCGCCGGCCACCGCGATGGCGACCAGCAGGCCCTGTGCGGCCAGCCGTGCAGGCTCGGCGGCGAGCGGTGGCTCGTCCGCATGCGCGGGGCAGATGAGCTGCGCGAGAAGCGCGGCGAGCGCGCCGAGCGCCTGGCGTCGCGACCGCGCGCCTGCGGCTGAGCGCCTCACCCGGGCCGGCCGCGGCACGCGCGCTGTCCCGCAGCCCTAGCGGATTCCGCGCCGCTCCAGCACGCTCGGCTCGTAGTCGGCGGGCGTGCGCT
>Ga0187783_10003604_pt1 | contig 11425 bp, 10 predicted proteins | sample 1015_SJ02_MP02_2_FD_132471 | JGI IMG/M metagenome (GOLD analysis project Ga0187783, IMG submission 132471) | Tropical peat soil microbial communities from peatlands in Department of Meta, Colombia - 1015_SJ02_MP02_20_MG | ecosystem: Environmental > Terrestrial > Soil > Wetlands > Peat | place... | reverse complement strand
GCAGGAGTGACTCGGGGGGCGGGCCGTCATCCGTGATCTCGGCTACCGCGACGTCCGGGCCGGTGGTCACTGTGATCGCGACCTGCGTCGCGCGCGAGTGCCTGACTACGTTCGTCGCGCCTTCCCTGACGGCCCAGGCTAGCGCGGCGTCAACGTCGTGGGCGAGTCCTGGCACTTCCGGCGCTGTTATCCGGCTGGAAACGCCTGCCGCGTCGAGCAGTTGCCTGGCCGCCACCAGTTCGCCAGCCAGGTCCGGCTGGCGGAATCCGGCAACTGCCTCGCGCACGTCGGACAGCGACTGCCTGGCAACAGCCTCCAGCTCGGCGATCTCCCTGGCCGCCCGGTCCGGGTCAGCACCGATGACCCGGCCGGCCAGCTCGGCCTTCAGCGTGATCAGCGAGAGCGAGTGCCCGAGCAGGTCATGCAGGTCGCGTGCGATCCGCAGCCGCTCCTCAGCCGCGGCGGCCCTGGCCAGCTCGGCCCTGGTCCGGCGCAGCATGTTCAGGGTCTCCACTCGCCGGGCCACGCCGTAGCCGAGGAAGGCAGCCAGCGGGGCCATGACGATGGCAGAAAATATCTCACCTGACGGGTAGCGATGTACCGTCGCGACGACCAGTCCCGTGACGGCGCAGGCTGCCGCTCCGGTGAAGGGCCAGAACGGCGCGCGGCTGAGGCGGCCGCAGATGCCCGCGCCAACAGCCAGGGAGGCTAGCCAGCCGATGCCGCCCGCGGCGAACAGGGCTATGCCGAGGGCCAGCACCACGACGGGAATGATGCCGAGCTGACCCGGCTCGTCAAGATCTGCGCGGGCCCCCCGCCAGCACACGAGCGCCGTCATGGCGACTGCTGCGGCCAGCTGGAACCAAGCATCGCCAGTGAGCGGGCGGTGCAGCTGAGTTACCGGCTGGAGCAGGAGGAATCCGAGGAAGATGATCGCAAGCAGCCGCGACGACACGTGCCGCGAACGCCCGCCGGGGTCCTCGATCCCGACCGGCAGTTCTCGGCTCATGAATCTCAGGCTAGGCAGCTGCAGCTGCGCCGTCATGTGTTACCGGTCCTGCCCTGCCGGTGACATCTGTCACGGGCAGGGCTCACTGCCGAGCCCTAGGTCACGGCCGGTTTGCGTTAGGTGTCATGGCTCAGGTTGCGCGCCACGGTGCGAGGAATGGCCAAGCTGGCGGCTCAAGCTCGGCCGAGGCGCTTCAGACGATCCGCGGGTCGCCACTGGCGCCCGGCGCCCCTTCCTTCCCGCGTCCGGCCGCCTGCCCATCGCCCTCGGCCGAGGTTTGCCCGTCGGCCGGGATCGAGCCGAGATCGGCGGAGTCACTAGCCGGCGTCACGGACGCGAACCATCCTGACTCGCTGCGACGCCGCAGTACCGCCAGCGTCGCCATGCCCGCAGCTGCGGTCAGCGCCATGATGGCGAACATCAGACCGACCCGGCCGCGTGACTTCTTAGGTTTGACGTCGATCTTGCGCGCAGTGGAGATCAGCGCGCTGGAGATCATCGGCGCCAAGCTGTCAGTGATGGCACGCGCCGACTGCTCGAGCTGCGGCGCGGCCCAGGACCGGCCGGCTTCGACGAACGGAGTCGCCCAGGCGATCGCGCCGTCGGCGCCTTGCCGCATGGAGGCACCGGCGCTCCTAGCCAGCGGCACCGCCTGCTGAGCTGCCTGCTGCGCCATCGGCCCTAGCTGCTGTGCTGCGTTCGTGGCATAGTCGCGTAGCCCGCCGGTACCGCTAGCTGCGCGCTTTTTCGTCAAAACAGACACAAAGACCTCCCGGATCTTCTTCCCCCGGCAGACACCTTCCCTGGACGCGTCGGGTCAATCACCGCGCCCCAGCCACACCGCGCCCAGCCACACCGCGCCCCAGTCACACCGCGCCCCAGTCACACCGGGCCTGGCAGCCCGCCTGCGCTCAGCGGGCCGTGGGAGGATGCCAGTTATGACGAACACTCTGACCGCGACGCTGCGGACAAGCCGGGGGCCAGTAGTCGTCCGGCTCTTCCCTGATCATGCACCCAAGACCGTGCGCAACTTCGTCGAGCTCGCCGAGGGCAACCGGGAGTGGACTGACCCCGTCACTCGCAAGTCCAGCCAGGCCAGGCTGTACGACGGGACGATCTTTCATCGGGTCATCCCTAAATTCATGATCCAGGGCGGGGACCCGCTCGGCACCGGCACCGGCGGGCCCGGCTACAGGTTCGGTGATGAGTTCCACCCTGACTTGTCGTTCGACCGGCCTTACCTACTGGCGATGGCGAACGCCGGGCCAGGTACCAACGGCTCCCAGTTCTTCATCACTACCGTGCCGACGCCCTGGCTGACCGGCAAGCACACCATATTCGGTGAAGTCATTGAGGGCAGTGCAGTGGTCGACGAGATCAGCCAGGTACAGACCGGCCGCGGCGACCGCCCGGTCTCTGACGTCGTGCTGGAATCTGTTGAGATCGGGCGCGACGACACCGAGTAAGCTCGAAGCACCATGGCCATCCCCCCGGACCAAGGTCAGGTCCCGCCAGATCAGCACCAGGTCTACCCAGACGCCGGCCAGGCAATGCCGCCGACCTGTTACCGCCACCCAGGCAGGCCGACATACGTGTCGTGCGTGCGCTGTGGCCGGCCAGCCTGCCCGGATTGCCTGCGCCCGGCGGCCGTCGGCCATCAGTGCGTGGACTGCATCAGGGCAGGCAACCGCAACGTCCGCCAGGCGAGGGGACGATTCGGCGGCGCGGTCGTTGCTAACGCCAGGGTTACCCAGGCGCTGATCGGCCTGAACCTGCTGCTGTACGTCGTGCTGCTCGCGCATCCGAGCCTGGCCAGTGACTGGTGGATGCTGGGGCTCGCCAGGACCGGCCCTACTCAGGTGCAGGGCGTCGCCACTGGCCAGTGGTACCGGCTGATCACCAGCGCGTTCCTGCCGGGCACCGGCGGGCTCGGGCTGCTGGATATCGCGTTCAACATGTGGGCGCTGCTAGTCGTCGGCCCGGCTATGGAGCATCTGCTCGGTTCCGTGCGGTACCTGGCCATCTACATCGCCAGCGCCATCGGCGGCTCGGTCTTCTATTACTTCCTAGCGCCGACGAACCAGCCGGCCCTGGGCGCCTCCGGCGCCATCTTCGGCCTGTTCGGCGCTTGGTTCGTGCTGTCGAAGCGGCTGGGGCTTGATTCCCGTCAGGTGGTCATGCTGATCGTGCTCAACCTGGCCATCGGCTTCGCAGTCCCTTACATTGCCTGGCAGGCGCACGTGGGGGGGCTCATCACCGGCGGGCTGCTGACCGCGGCCTACGCGTATGCACCGCGCCGCAGCCGCGGGCTGACGCAGCTGGCGGCGACTGTGGCGATACTGGTCATCCTGGCCCTAGCCGTGGTCATCAGAGACCAGCAGCTGGTCCACGCCGTGCTGCTCTAAGTGGCTGCGATCAGCGCCACCTAGTCGACAGCACCACCCCGCTGACCAGGAAACCGAACCCGATGACGAGGTTCCACGAGCCCAAGGCGCTGATCGGCCATCTGTCCTGGCTGACGTAGAAGACCACGATCCAGACCAGGCCGATGATCAGGCTGCCCAGCATCGTGGGCACGAGCCACGGCGGGCTCACCTTCGCCTTCGACGACCGGGACGGGGGGGTATAGACCGCCTTGCTTCTGACGCGGGACTTCGGCACGGTCGACTCCTGAATGACTGCTAGCTGCCGCCGGGGTCAAGCCCCGGCGGTGCGGGCGCGCGGACCCGAGCGTGCCCATCGCCGTAAGCGTAGTTGGTCGGCGGCGATGCCGCGGCGCGGTGGGAGCTCGTCAGGTGGTTGACGGGGATGGTGATGCGCTCGGCGAAGGCGATGGACTCGGGCTGGCCGGCGGGCTGGAACTCGTCTCGGCGACCACGTACAGGGTGATCGGCGATCCCGGTGCGAGCGTGGTGCCGACGGCTGGGCTGGAGTCGTAGACGGTACCAGGAGCGCCCGGCCCGGGTCCCGGCTGGGTGGTGACCACGTAGTCGTACGGGGCGGTCGACAGCAACGCGACCGCCTGCTGGGCGGTCATCCCGATGATGCTGGTCGGAACGGTCACCGCTGCCCCGGTCACTGCGATCGTCACCGTGCTGCCCTTGGCCACGGTGGAGTTGGCCTGCGGTGACTGGCTCACCACGGTGTCTGGCGCTGCTGTGGTCGACTGCGCTGCCGTCACCTGCGGCACCAGCCCGGCCGCCTTCAGCGTCGCTATCGCGTTGGCCCTGGTCATCCCTATCACGCTGGGGACGCTCACGTTCGGCGGCGCCTTGGTCCCGGTGGAGTAGATGATGTTGATCGGGGTGCCCTTCGGCTCGGTCGAGCCGAAGCCAGGCGAGGTGGAGATCACCACGTTCTTCGGCTCGGTCGCTGACGGCTGCCCGGCGACCGTGCCGACCTTCAGGCCGGCATTGACGATCGCTGACTTGGCAGCGCTGAGGGGGTCACCAGCCACCTGCGGCACGGGCACGCCGTTAGCGCCGCCGTTGAGCGTCTTCAGCAGGAATATGGCCGCCGCCAGCACGACGACGACGATCGCCAGCGCCACCCAGGGCCAGGCGCGGTGCCGCCGCTGCGGCGGCCCGTCCGGGGCGCGGTCGTCGGGCCCGTACCGGTACGGCGGGATAGCCGTCGTCCGGCCGGCCACCTGAGTTGCCGTTCCGCCACCCATCCGCCGGGTACCGGGACCGTAGGCATCGGCCAGCATCGGTGCCGCCACCGGCGCACCCGACAGCGCTCGCTGGATGTCATTGCGCATCTCGCCTGCGGACTGGTACCGATCGGCCGGGTCCTTCCGCATGGCCTTGAGCACGATCGCATCAGCCCAGGCAGGCACCTCCGGGTCCACCTGGGATGGCGGTATCGGGTCTTCCTTGACGTGCTGGTAGGCGATGGCGACCGGCGAATCGCCAGTAAACGGCGGTCGGCCGGTGAGCAGCTCGTAGAGCAGGCAGCCGGTGGAGTACAAGTCGCTGCGTGCGTCCACCCGCTCCCCCCTGGCCTGCTCCGGCGACAGGTACTGCGCGGTGCCGATGACCTGGGCGGTCTGAGTCATGGTCAGCTGGGCGTCGGAGACCGCCCTGGCGATACCGAAGTCCATCACCTTGACATCGCCGGACCTGGTCAGCATGACGTTCCCCGGCTTGATGTCGCGGTGCACGATGCCGTTGCGGTGGCTGTAGTCGAGCGCGCGCAGCACCCCGTCGGTGATCTCGGCCGCGCGCTCGGGCAGCAGCCTGCGATCATCGCGGAGCAGGTCGCGCAGCGTCCGGCCGTCTACGAACTCCATCACGATGTAGGGCACCGGTACGCTGCCGACCATGTCCTCGCCGGTGTCGTAGACCGCGACGATCGACGGGTGGTTGAGCGAGGCCGCTGACTGTGCTTCGCGCCGGAACCGGGCCTGGAACGTCTGATCACGCGCCAGGTCGTCCCGGAGAGTCTTCACCCCGACAATCCGGTCGAGACGGATGTCGCGGGCCCGGAAGACCTCGGCCATGCCGCCGCGCCCGACGATGCCGTCGAGTTCGTAGCGGCCGCCAAGCAGCCTGGGCTGAGTCATGTCGCGCACTTACGTTACCGTCCTGCTTATCGGGGGCTGCGACCAGCATGTCAGGCCGGGGCTGCAGCCGAGTGCCCGGCCAGTCGGCTTGCTCCGAGGGTGTGCGGCCGGCCTGACCTGGCAGCTCATAGTAGCTGTGATCATGAGTGGTCCAGGTGCGCCATGTAGGCCTCGATGACCGCGACCGCGATCGGTGCCGCTGCGTCGGCACCATAGCCGCCGCCCTGCACCATCACCCCGACGGCTATCGGGGACGCACCGTTGGTGCCGGGCACGAAGCAGGTGAAGACCGCATCGTTCAAACCATCATTATTTATACCATTCTGGGCGGTCCCTGTCTTGCCGTCAATCACGATGCTCGTGGCCGGCGGTCCAGCAGTCAGGTACGCGGTGCCGGCAGGGTTCTGCGTAACCTGGTTCATCATGGCCTGAACTTCGCTGGCGACGGGTGCGGACACGGCCTGGCTCAGCACCGTCGGCCGGTGCGTCTCGATCACGGCCAGGCCAGGGCCATACACCGACTGGACCAGGTAGGGCATCATCAGGGTGCCGTGGTTGGCGATCGCCGCGGCGAACATGGCCTCCTGGAGCGGCGTCACCTGGTCATTCCACTGGCCGATCGCCGTCATGGCGGTAAACGAAGGGTCGGTCCAGCCGGGGTCCTCGGGGACCACGCTCGGCACCACCGGCAGCGGGATATTCAGCGGCTCGTTCAGGCCGAACAGGCTGGATTGGCGGCGCAGCACGGGGGCGGTGAGCCTGATGCCCAGGCCCGCGAATGCGGTGTTGCAGGACATGTAGAACGCCTGGATGATCGGCGGGTTCTGATCGCCGCAGACCTCGCCGTTGTCGTTGATCAGGTGGTTGCCGTTGGGCAGCGTCAGGACGGTAGGAGCCGGGATCGTGGTGCCGGTATTGGCTACTAGGCCGGTCGAGAACGCAGCCGAGCTAGTAACGATCTTGAACGTGGAGCCTGGCGGGTATGTCTCCTGGATCGCGCGGTTCAGCAGCGGCTGCGCGGGGTCGGTCAGCAGCTGCTTGTCGATCCTGTCAACCTTGGCGCCGTTAAAGCTGGTCAGCTCGTTCGGGTTGAAGGTCGGGTAGGACGCCATGGCGAGGATCGCGCCAGTGCTCGGATTCAGCGCGACAAGCGCAGCAGCGTGCCCGTTGGTGTCGCTGGCCAGCGCATCGTAGGCGGCCTGCTGGGCGGTTGGGCTGATCGTCAGGAAGACCGTCGCGCCCTGCTGCTGCTTGCCGGTCAGCATCGCGGTGAAGTTGTGCACGGCAAGCCGGGGGTCGGTGCCAGCCAGCAGGCTGTTCTCGGTCTCTTCGATGCCGGACTTGCCGTAGATGGTGTCGTAGCCGGTCACGGGCGCATAGACCGGGCCGTACGGGTAGTACCTCTGGTAGGTGTCGGTTCCCTTGACCGGCACCGACTCAGCGATCTTGAGCTCAGTGAGGTCGCCATCGGCGATGATGGCTCCGCGCTGATAGGTGAATTGCTGATCGAAGACCCGGATATTGCCCGGCTCGCTGGCGAGCTTGGTGGTCTCGAAGGCCTGGACGTAGTTCATGTTGAGCAGCAGCAGCACGAACATGGCCAGGCAGGCGACCGAGATCCGGAGCAGTGCGCGGTTCATCCGGCCCGCACCACCTGTGTCATGCCTTCGTCCTGGATAGGCTGCGGAGCGGGCTTACGCGCCGAGTCGCTGATCCGGATCAGCAGTCCGATCAGGATCCAGCTGGCGACCAGGGACGAACCGCCTTCGGACAGAAACGGGGTCGTCACGCCGGTCAGCGGGATCAGGCCGCTCACACCTCCCACGATCACGAACACCTGCAGCGCCAGGACGAACGAAAGCCCGCCGGCCAGCAGCTTGGCAAACGGATCCTTGACTGCGATCGCAGCCCGCAGGCCGCGCTGGACCAGCAGGCCGAAGACCAGCAGCAACGCCATCACGCCGACCAGGCCAAGCTCCTCGCCGAATGCGGTGAAGATGAAGTCGCTTTGTACCAGCGGGGTGAAGTACGGCTGGCCATGCCCCAGGCCAGCGCCGAAGAATCCGCCGTTGGCCATGCCCTCCAGGCCCTGGACGAGCTGATAGGAGGCGTTGGTCGGGTTGCTGCCCTGGAACGGGTGCAGCCAGATCGTGAAGCGCTCCATCACGTGCCCGACGAAAGTAGCCGTGATGAACGTGCCGGCCAGGAACAGTCCGAGGCCGATCAGCAGCCAGGACGTTCGCTGGGTCGCGATGTAGAGCATGCCGATGAACAAGCCAAAAAACAGCGCCGACGTACCGATATCGGTCTCGAAGATCAGGATCAGCAGGCTGGCGGCCCAGGCGATCAGCACCGGCCCCAGGTCGCGAGCTCGCGGCAGGTCGATGCCGAGCACCCGTCGCCCGGCCAGGGCCAGCACATCCCGCTTGGCCACCAGGTAGCCGGCGAAGAACACCGCGAGCGCAAGCCGCGCGAACTCGCCTGGCTGAATCGAGAACCCGCCGAACTTGATCCAGACCTTCGCCCCGTTGACCACGCTGTGACTGGCCGGCAGCAGCGCCGGGATGGCGAGCAGCACCAGGCCAACGGCGCCCAGGGTATAGGTGTAGCGCTGCAGCACGCGCGCCTCAGAGATGAACACGAGCACCAGCACCATGCCGACGATGCCGATGCCGGTATAGAGCAACTGCAGCTTGGTCGCTGATGCCGTCATCAGCGCAACCTGGTTGCCGGGATTGCCGTTCCGGCCCGATTCCTGCAGCCGGTAGATCATGACGATGCCCAGGCCATTCAGCAGCGCCGCGAGTGGCAGCAGCAGCGGGTCAGCGTACGGCGCGAATCGGCGCACGGCGACATGAGCGGCCAGCATGATCAGCGCGAATATGATCACGTACGCGGGCACGCCTGACGGCAGCTTGCCGCGGAGGCCCAGGCCGACGGCGCCGTAGGCAAGGAGCACCACGGCGAACGCGAACAGCAGCATCATCAGCTCAGTCCGCCGCCGGCCATGCGGCAGCGGGACTGGCCGATCGGCGTCCGCGGCGACAGTCACCCGGCCCCCTGGGCCGGGCACGACGGCGGCACGGCCGGCTTTGGCGGGACCTTGACCGATGGCGCTATCTTCCCGCCCTTGCTGGTCTTGCTGGTCTTGCTGGGCTTGCTCGTCTTCGCCGGGGCAGGCTTGGCCGCGTACTTGGCATTCCATGCGGTCAGCGCGGCCTGATCCTGCCTGCACGTGTACAGGTGCTTGATCTGAGCTACCGTCGCCTGGGTCTTGGCCAGCGAGGTTGGCGTAGTGGGCAGGGTCAGGTCGCCGGGCACCCAGGCGGTCGGGACGCCGGTCTTCTTGTACACGCTAGACAGGCTTATCCAGGCGATCTTCTGGCTGATGCCGCGGTAAATGCTGACCTGCGACCCGTCCGAGGCCAGGTAGTACTCGCTCTGCGTAGCGCGGTAGCCGGCATACAGGCCGACGGCGATCAGCAGCACTAGGACAGCCAGGATCGAGGTGACCAGTGGCCAGCGCCGCCTGGGCTCATCGATGTCGTCATCGGCATCCTCGTCGGCGCTGGATTCGGCGTCGGCCCGCTGGCCGTTAAGGCGCGCGCTCGGCGCTGCCGAGGCCACGCCAGGCTCGAGGTCCGTTTCCGGCTTGCCGGTCGCGGCCTGCAGTAGGGCCTTGGCATCACCGTTGGCGGCGGCCCCGGCCAGCACGGTGTCCCTGGTCGGCTGCACCGTGCTGGAGGCGGTGTCGATCACGTCAGCCACGATGCAGGTGATGTTGTCCGGGCCACCGTTGCGGATGGCGAGTTCGATCAGCTGGTTAACGGCCTGATCAGCGTCCGGCACTGTGCTGAGCACGTCGTGCACGGCCTCGTCTCCGACCACGTCGGTCAGCCCATCCGAGCACAGCAGGTACCGGTCGCCCAGGATCGCCTGGTGCATCGCGAGGTCCGGGTCGGCGTCGGTGCTGCCCTGCAGTGCCCGCATGATCAGCGATCGTTGCGGGTGGTTGGCGGCGGCTGCCGGGCTGAGCCTGCCCTCATCGACCAGCGACTGGATGAGGGTGTGATCACGGGTGATCTGATACAGGTCGCCGTCGCGGAGCAGGTAGGCACGAGAGTCCCCGATATGGCAGACCGCAACCTCGGCGCCTGCCCACAGCAGCGCGGTCAGCGTCGTGCCCATGCCTTCGACTGACGGGTCGGACAGGCTCATGTCATGCAGGGTGTCGCGGGCCGCCGCCACTGCGGCCGCCAGGCCGGCGAGCATGTCGTTGCTGGTGCTGAGATTCTGCCGGTCAAGAGGGGCAATGGCGGAGATGGCGACCGCGCTTGCCACTTCGCCGGCCGCATGACCGCCCATCCCGTCGGCTATCGCCAGCAGGCGAGGGCCCGCGTAGGCCGAATCCTCGTTACCCTCGCGGAGCAGCCCCACGTCTGAGCGGAGCGCATAGTGCAGTGCAAGCGTCATCTACGCAGCTCCAGAACGGTCTTTCCGATTCGGATCGGGACGCCTACGGGCACCGGGGTTGGCTGTGTCACCTTCTGCCGGTCCAGGTACGTACCGTTGGTCGAGCCGAGGTCCTCAACCAGCCACTGGCCATCTTGCGGGAACAGGCGAGCATGTCGGGTTGAAGCGTAATCGTCAGCGAGCACCAGGGTGGCATCGTCCGCCCGGCCGATCGTGATCTGCTCGTTGCTGAGGCCGACGCTGGTGCCAGCGAGCGCGCCCGCGGTCACCATCAGCTGCTGCGGTGCCGACCGGGACGGGCGAGCCTGCCTGGCCTTGGCCCTGGCCGGCTGGGCGGCTGCCGACTGCCGCTTACGTCGCTGAGTGACCGTCCCGAACAGGTCTGTTCTGACCACGCCTACCGCAGCGATCACGAACAGCCACAGGACAGCAAGGAACCCGATCCTGATGAGGGTGAGCTCAAGAGCGTTCATCGGGTCATGGGTCCTTGGCTGGATTACCGGGGGTGTCCGCTGTCCTTGTTTGCCTCTGGTAGGTCCGGCTGAGCTCGGCACGAGGTGGAGCGGCCGCGTTTCCTACCTGATGTCAGTAAATGCTGTCCCTGCGGAAGACCAAAGTCGTCCGGCCCAGCGTCACCCTCGTGCCGTCGGTGAGAGCGACCCGCCGGACGGGCTGGCCGTTGACGAACGTTCCGTTGGTCGAGCCAAGGTCGACGAGCACGACCTCGCCGTCCTCAACCCGGATCTCGGCGTGATGACGAGACACACCTGGATCGACGAGGCGCAAGTCGCAGTCGGTGCCACGGCCCAGGATGATCAGTGGGGTGTTGATCTCGTAAGTGCGCTGCGTGCTGCCGTCGGGGCCAGGTTCCGGGCCAGAGACCAGCAGGCGCGGAGTGCCGCCGAATCCGCCGGCCGGCTGCGGCAGGTCGCTGGCCGGGCGCCGGATCTCACCGTCCTCGACCGTCGTGCCCCTGATCACGCCGGACAGAATCCGGAACGTGCCCGTGGTCAGGTCGCGGACGCCCTCGAACCGCATCCGCACCGGGCCGACGAACGAGTAACCCTGCTCCTTGGCGTACTCACGCGCCAGGGTAGCCAGTTCGATGCCGAGGCTGTCGGCATAGACCTCGAGCCTGGCATAGTCGTCCTCGGCGACCTCGACAACGAAGTCATTCGGCACAAGCGTGCGGCCCTGGGCGACGATAGCTGCCCGGTCGTCCATTTCGCGCTGGATGGCGCTGGCCACCTCGACCGGCTGCAGCTCTGACTTGAACGCCCGCGCAAAGGCACCCTCGACCATGCCCTCGAGCCTGTGCTCAAATCGCTGCAAGACCCCCACCGTGGTGCCCTCCTCTCCCTGCCGTATCTGATGCTATC
>Ga0187783_10003603_pt1 | contig 11426 bp, 10 predicted proteins | sample 1015_SJ02_MP02_2_FD_132471 | JGI IMG/M metagenome (GOLD analysis project Ga0187783, IMG submission 132471) | Tropical peat soil microbial communities from peatlands in Department of Meta, Colombia - 1015_SJ02_MP02_20_MG | ecosystem: Environmental > Terrestrial > Soil > Wetlands > Peat | place... | reverse complement strand
TAGCGTTGCGGCTCGTGCTTATGCTCGAACACGTGCCGTGCGTGCCGCAATGACTGATCGTCGCTTCCCACCGTCCTGTCAGTCGAGGAAACGGCCGCCTGTTACATCTTTGAGATTAAGTTTCCGAAGCCCGCGTAGAGGCGATTTTCAAGACGACGAAGAGCTACTACACGTTCCACCGCCTCGCGGCTTTACCGGTTCGAAACAACTTCGGCCTAACCTGCCTGCCGATGGCTGACATATTCGAACCCGAGCCGCCGCATTGCCCTAGCTGCGGCGGTCCTATGCGCCTTTCCAAAAAGAACGGTAGCGACCCCACGCAGCTGACATTTCGGTGCTCCCCATGCGGCGTTACCGTCATGGAAGCTGAGCCCGACATTCTGGAAGCCGCCGCGCTATAGGGACCAGCCACGGCGCGGGGGTTGGCAGCACAAGACCTTCATGCTGTCGGCAAACGCGCTTCGAACCGTGCGAATGTGAGGCATGGGGCGCCCGCATGATGGGCGGCCGGGCAAATCTTCTTGCTGCATCGCGCCACTCAAATATCGCCCCGGCCGGAGGCGTAAGATGACACCAGCGGATCATTGTGTGAAACGCGTTTTGGATCCAGGAAAAATGGGTTCATGAGTAAGGATTTTAGCATTCTGCAGCGCAGCATTCATCGAACTGTTGCGCTGCAATCGGAATTTTTCCCCACGTCATCCACTGTAGCGGCGGAGTTCGGTCACGGCGTTGCCACAGACTGCACCTAGCGTCCCGAGCGCGGGAGGGGTCGGGTTCAGGGAGGAAGCGTTATGGCTCTGCATGCCGAGGGCGCGACACGCGCACGACTGGCCACCTACAGCAGGAACAACTGCCCGCAATGCAGCGAGGCGCTGTTGGCGCCGGACTGGTCCGAATATCTCAGCGAGCATCGCATAAGGCATACCTGGTCGTGCGAGGCCTGCGGCTACCGGTTCGAGACCACGGTGATTTTTCCCGGCGCGCAAGCGGCGGCATGATCGCGTTGCGGATAACGATGCCGGCGACCGTTAAAATCCTCGACGCTCGATCCGTCGGCGCTCAAATAATTCGGACCCACCGGCGATTTGCCGTAGCCGCCGGGAATGTCGAGCACGTAAGCCGGCTGACACAGCCCTGAGTAACGCCCGCGTAGTGCGCGCATCAAGGCCTGGCCTTGCGCGATCGAGGTGCGCCAGTGCGCAGTCCCGGGCGCGAGATCGGCATGGTGCAGGTAATACGGCTTGATGCGGCATTCCACCAGCGCCCGCAGCAATTGTCCGAGCGTCTCGACATCGTCGTTGACGCCACGCAACAGCACCGATTGGCTGAGCATGGGAATGCCGACATCGACGAAGCGCGCGCAGGCGGCCCGGACTTGTTCGGTCAGTTCGCGCGGATGATTGGCATGCAGAACGACAAAGGCCGCCTTGTCGGTGCGCAGCGCGCGTGTGAGCGCGGCGGTGATCCGTTCGGGCGCCGCGACCGGCAGACGGGTGTGGACGCGAATGACTTTGACGTGGGGGATGGCGGCAAGCTTCGACACCACGTCTTTAAGCCGGCGCAGCGACAACAATAGCGGATCGCCGCCGGTCAGGATCACTTCCCAGATTTGCGGATCGGCGGCAATGTAATCGAACGCCGTTTGCAGCGCGGCGCGCGACAGGCCGCCGCGGCCGGGACCGACCGTTTCGCGGCGGAAACAGAACCGGCAATAGACCGCGCAAGCGTCGACGAGCTTGAGCAGCACGCGATCCGGATAGCGGTGGACGATGCCTTCGACCGGGCTGTGCGCGTCATCGCCGATGGGATCGCCGCGCTCGTTCGGCTCAACCTCAAGCTCGCGCGCATCGGGCACGAATTGCCGCGCGATCGGGTCGTGCGGATCGCTTGGGTCGATCAGATCGGCAATCGCCGGCGTGATCGCCACCGCATAGTGCGCCGCGACCTGCTGCAGCGTCGCCAGGCGATCAGCACTCACCAACTGGCCGGCGGCAAGCTCGACTGGCGTGCGCAGCGATTTGGTAATTGTCATTTCTACGCCTCCTGCATCGGCGTCCATAATACCTGATCGATGCGCGCGGCGCCCGTCGCCAGCATCACCAGCCGGTCGAGCCCGAGCGCGATACCGGAAGCCTGAGGCATGTGCACCAGCGCGGCAATAAAATCTTCGTCGATCGGATAGCGATCGCCGTAAATGCGCTCTTTCTCCGCCATCTGCTGTTCGAGCCGGAGCCATTGCTCGCGGGCATCGGTGAGTTCGCCAAAGCCGTTGGCGAGTTCGACGCCGCAGACATAGAGCTCGAAACGTTCGGCGACGCGCCGATCGGATGCCGGTCGCGCCAAGGCCGACAGCGCCCACGGATATTCGTCGAGAATGGTGGCGCGGCCGATGCCGAGTTTGGGCTCGACGCGTTCCACCAGCACGCGGCTGAATATGTCCGCCCAGCTATCGTCGTCGCCGATGCGGATGCCGGCGGCTTGCGCCGCTTCGGCTAGATGCGCGCGGTCGGGGACGCCGTCGGCAAGGGTGGCCAGCAAATCAATCCCGGCATGGCGCGAAAAGGCTTCCGCGACGCTGAGCCGCTCGAGCGCGGCGAAGGGATCGACGGCGCAGCCGCGAAAGGTCCATTGCCGCGTGCCGGCGGCTTCCGCCGCCGTTTGCAACACTGCGGCGCAATCCTCCATCAGAACCGAATAGGGCTCGCCCGCGCGATACCATTCAACAAGCGTGAATTCCGGATGGTGCAGCGCGCCGCGCTCGCGATTGCGGAACACACGGGCGAATTCGACGATGCGCCACTCGCCGGCGGCAACAAGCTTCTTGCAGGCAAATTCCGGCGAGGTGCGCAAGTAGCGGCGCAACGCGGTGCCGTCCGGCGCCGTCAGCGCCGTGGCGAACGCGTGCAGATGGATCTCGTTGCCGGGCGAGTTCTGCACTATGCCGGTTTCAACCTCGACGAAGTCCTGCTCGGCAAAGAAGGCGCGCAGCGCCGACACGATCCGGCCGCGCGCCAACAGGATCGGCCGCCGGTCGGCGTGTGCATGCGGCGCCCAAAAAGGCGAAGCGGGGGGCATTGGGTCGGCCATGTCCTTGTCTCGGGACGATCGAGAAAATAAATAGCACGCGGGCGCAGAAACGTTATGGTGCGCCTCCTATCCCGCCAGTTTGAGGATTTTGCTCCGTGAAAGTCATCGCCAGCACGCTACGAAAAGGCAATATCGTCGAGATCGACGGCAAGCTCGGGGTCATTGTCGCGGCCGAAAATATTCATCCCGGCAAGGGTACGCCGGTCACCCAGCTCGATGTGCGGCGCATCAGCGACGGCGTAAAGGTGTCGGTTCGCTACAAGACCACCGATCAGGTCGAGCGCGCCTTCGTTGAGGACCGCAAGCATCAATATATGTACCATGACGGCGAAGGCTTCCATTTCATGAACATGGAAAGCTACGACCAGGTGGCGTTGCCGGGCGACATCATCGGCGACCAGGCGGCCTATCTGCAGCCGGAGATGGAGGTCACGATCAGCCTGCACGAAGGCGTGCCGGTGGCGATCGAATTGCCGCCCAAAACCACGCTCGAAGTGGTCGAGACCGAACCGACGGTGAAAGGCCAGACTGCCGCCTCATCCTACAAACCCGCTGTATTGTCGAACGGCGTGCGCACCATGGTGCCGCCCTTCGTCACCGCCGGCACCAAGATCGTGGTCATGACCTCTGACGGCTCCTATGTAGAGCGGGCGAAGGACTAATATCCCGCGCAATCGCGCAGGTTCGATCCTGAACATTCATTCATGAGCGCAGCGGCGACGCCGCTTGGCAGAACGCGCGCTGCTGGCGATAGTACGCAATCTCGCTCATCGGGATTTTACGCGTGCGCGCTGCGGCCAAGACTTGCGGAAGCTTCCTCGCCACCGGCCTTTCCTGCACCTTGCTGATCTGCTCGGTGCACGGCGCATTGAGCGCGGACTGTAAGCCAAGACATCCGTTGCCGACGATCATGCTCCGTGACATGGGCGCGTGCGCCTTCGATCCGGAAACGCTGAGCTTTGCTGGCTCGCCGGTCGCGCAGGCGATGTGTCTGATGCGCGGCATGGATGCGAGCCGCAATCTGGCGCCGCCGGTGTCCCGCTTCCCGCCGGCGCTCGCCGGCCGTATCGGGGAAACCACCGGCCTGCCGTCGCGCGAGGAACTATCAAGCTTTCTCTCCAAGCAAGATCTCGAATGGGATTTTGCCGCCTATCTGTGGCAGCCGGTGGCGCGGGCGCGCGACAACGATCCCGACGCACCCTCGGCGCGCTATTTGGTGATCCATGACACCAGCGGACCGAATTACGGTCGCAGATCTTTCCCGGACGACATCGACACCAGTGGCAAGCTCAATAACCTCGCCAATTTTGTCTGCTCGGACGGCTGGGGACGCGCCCATGTGGTCGTGAACCGCTCCGGCGACATGTTGTTGGACCATGACTTCGCGATTCCATGGCGGCAAACCAAGTTCGAACGCGCGGTGAATTTCAACGGCGCACTCAAGGGGCTTTTCCTCCATGTCGAGCTGATCCAGCCGCGGCGCAGCGCCTCGGGACACGGTTCGCGCAATGACGCACAAGCCCCCGACCCGGCCTTTTCGGTTGCGCAATATGACCGCCTGGCGCTCCTTTATGTCATCGCCAGCGTGCGCGCCGACCGCTGGCTCATTCCCGCCTTCCACGCCGCCGTCGACGCCACCATCCCCGACGGTCACGACGATCCGATGAGCTTCAATATCGACAGCTTTGCCGATCGGCTCGATCGGCTCGTTGCCAGATTGGCCGGCCCCGAACAAAGCGAGGTTTCGGCTGCCGGCCCCGCCGCCGCGCCGCCGGACAATCCAGCGCTGAGCGCCGGCGATCCTTGGATCGACGCGCAGTGGGAGCGGCCAACAAAGGCGATCGCCACGCCTTCGATCGTCGCGCCGCCAGCCGCGGCGCAAGCCAGCTTGCCGACCGTCGTCGGCAGCGATCCCAGTTCCGCCGCGGCGGTCGCGCCGCCAGGCCAAGCGACGTCGAAGCCGCCGCCGTCCGATGCTATTGTGACGTCCAAACAGAGCGAATCCGATCGTGAAGCAACCACAGCCGACGCCGATCATTGCCAGACGCGCGTGGCTAAAGGCCACCGCTGGCGCTATTGCGAACCTGCTCGTGCCGCAAGCCGCGGGCGCGGCAGCCATGCCGTTCGATCGGTGGATCGAGGGGTTTCGGCAAAAGGCGATCACGCACGGCATCACCGAGGCGACCTACACACGCGTCATGCGCGGGATACAGCCCGACACAACCGGGCTTGAGGCGATCCGCAATCAGCCGGAATTCACGCAGCAGCTCTGGCAATATCTCAACCGCGTCACCTCCGACTGGAAGATCGCCGCCGGCCAAGACAGCGCCAAGCAATATTCGCCGCTGTTGTCCCGCATTGAGCAGGATTTTGGCGTTGCGCCCGCCTTCATGCTCGGCGTCTGGGGCATCGAGTCGGCGTTCGGCGATCCGGTGGTGGCGAAGAACCACATGCGGCCGGTCATTCCGTCGCTGGCGACGCTTTCCTGGGGCGAATCGCGGCGGCGCGCCTATTGGCAGGAGGAGCTGATCAACGCGCTGATTATCATCGAGCGCGGTTGGAGCACGCCTGACGAAATGGTCGGATCCTGGGCCGGCGCCATGGGCCATACCCAGTGGATGCCGGAAGTCTGGCTGCATCTCGGCATCGACTACGATCACGACGGCAAGATTTCGCCATACGGCCGGCCGGATGATGCGCTGGCGACGACGGCGCGCTTTTTCGTCGAGCGCGGCAATTACCGGCGCGGCGAACATTGGGGCTTTGAAGTGCGCGCTCCGGCAAAGCCCGGCGGCAACCGGCCGCGCAGCTACGCCGTCTGGCAATCGCTCGGCGTCACGCGGGCCGACGGCGAGCCGTTCCCGCAGCGCAACGCCACCTCGCGGCTTTGGCAGCCGATGCCGGGCGGGCCGGCATTCCTATTGGGAACGAATTTCTTTGCCGCCAAAAGCTACAATCCGTCGATGAGCTACGCGCTTGGGCTCTGCCATCTCGGCGATCGCTGCGCCGGCGGCGCGCCTTTCGTGCAGAAGTTCCCGGGCAGCGAGCCGGCGCCGACGCTCGCAGACATCCAGGAAATTCAGCGCCGCCTTTCCGCGCTCGGCTTCGATACTGGCGGCGCCGACGGCCGCATCGGCAGCGCGACGACGCTCGCGGTGCGCAATTATCAGCGCAAAAGCGGGATCGAGCCGGCCGACGGCTATCCCGGCGTCGGACTTTTAGCCCGACTGCGCCAAGGCTCGTGAGCCGGCTTTTTGCCTGACTTGTGAATTGGCCCCCGATCCGGTTGGATTGGGATCAACCAGCCCCAATGACGAGGAACCGCCTGCCATGACGCCGCCCCCCTCCGCGACCGCACGCGCTAAAGCGAACGCCGCCGACCCTGCAGTCGCCGGTCTCGAACGCCCAACGCCGGCCGGCGCCAATGCGCCCGGCTTCGGTTCGGACGTGATCGCCGACGCGCTACACTCGCTCGACATTCCCTATATCGCGCTCACCCCGGGGGCGAGTTACCGCGGGCTGCACGACTCGATCGTCAATTATCTCGGCAATACCAAGCCGCAGATGCTGCTCTGCCTGCACGAAGAAGCCGCCGTCGCCATCGCCCAGGGTTATGCCAAAGTCACCGGCAAGGCGATGGCCGTGGCCGTGCATTCCAATGTCGGGCTGATGCACGCTACCATGGCGATCTTCAATGCCTGGTGCGACCGCATGCCGGTGGTCGTGCTTGGCGCCACCGGGCCGGTCGACGCCGTCAAACGCCGGCCGTGGATCGATTGGATCCATACCGCGCGCGATCAGGGTGCGCTCATTCGCGATTACACCAAGTGGGACGATCAGCCGTCGTCGCCCGGCGCCGCGCGCGAAGCCATTTTGCGCGGCACCTGGATCGCCAATACCGCGCCGCAAGGCCCGGTCTACATCAATTTCGACGCCGAGCTGCAGGAGGCGAAAGTCGCCGAGCCGCTGCCGCTGGTCGACATTGAGCGCTACATGCCGCCGATTGCGACCGCGGCTCCTGCCGAGCTGATCCGCCAGGCCGCGACGATGCTCAAAGAGGCCAAGCAGGTGTTGATCCTCGCAGGACGGGCTTCGCGCGACGAAGGCGCCTGGAACGCGCGCGTTGCGCTCGCCGAAGCGCTCAATGCCCGCGTCGTGACCGATCTAAAGATCGGCGCAAGCTTTCCCACCGACCACCCGCTCTATGTCGGCTCGCCGCGCGCGCTCACGCCCGACAGCGTCGAGGGATTGAAAAACGTCGACGTCATCTTGAGCCTCGATTGGGTCGATCTCGCCGGCGGGTTGCGCTTTTTCGGTCCGACGCCGACGGCCAAGATCATCCAGCTTTCGCTCGACCATCGCATCCACAACGGCTGGAGCATGGATCACCAGGGCCTGCCGCCGGTCGATCTGTTCCTGTCGGCCGATCCCGATCTCGTATTGCCGGAACTGGTGAAGGAAATCGGCAAAAGCTCAAAACCGCATGTCGTGCCGAACCCGCGCAAAATCACCGACAAGGAGCCGACAGGCTTCACCAACGAGCATATCGCGCTCGCTTTGCGCAAAGCTTTGGCCGACCGGTCGGTAACCTATACGCACCTGCCGCTGTCCTGGGACGACAGCTGGATCACATTCCGCCATCCGCTCGACTATGTCGGCTCCGACGGCGGCGGCGGCGTCGGCGGCGGGCCCGGCATTTCGGTCGGCGCGGCGCTGGCCTTAAAAGGATCCGGGCGGCTGCCGGTCGCGATCTGCGGCGACGGCGATTTTCTGATGGGCGTCACCGCGGTATGGACGGCGGTGCATTACAAGATTCCGCTCTTGTTCGTGCTCGCCAATAACCGGTCGTTCTATAACGACGAACTGCACCAGGAGCGCATGGCGCGCATGCGCAACCGGCCGGTCGAGAACAAATGGATCGGCCAGCGCATGGCCGACCCCGAAGTCGATCTCGCCGCGATGGGGCGGGCGCAAGGCGCGCAAGGTTTCGGTCCGATCACCAAGCCATCCCATCTTGCCGGCGCGCTGGAGCAGGCCATCGCCGCGGTCGATACCGGTCAAGTGGCCGTGGTCGACGTCCGCGTCGAGCCCGGCTACACCGCCGCGATGACCGCGGCAATGACGCGCGCCGGAAACTAAACCGGCGATGGCCGTCGCCTCGACGAGCAATCGCGTGGTGCCGGTCGCGCAGGCGGCGCCCGCGATCCTCACCGTCGATGACATCGCGATGCAGTTTGCCACCGACGAAGGCGATATCACCGCGCTCGACGACGTATCGTTCCGAGTCATGCCCAGCGAATTCCTGGCCGTGATCGGGCCGTCGGGCTGCGGCAAGTCGACCTTGTTCAACATCATCGGCGGACTATTGAGCGGCTACCGCGGCCGCGTCTCCGTCGGCGGCGAAACCATTTCCGGCCCGCACTCCTCGATCGGCATGGTGTTCCAGGAGGAATCGACGTTTCCGTGGCGCAACGTGATCGACAACGTCGCGTTTCCGCTGGAGATCGCCGGCATGCCACGGCGCGAGCGCATCGCGCGGGCGCGCCGTTTCGTCGCTCTGGTCGGGCTCGACGGCTTCGAGAAACGCTATCCGTCGGAATTGTCCGGCGGCATGCGGCAGCGCGTCTCGATGGCGCGCACGCTCGCCTCGGAGCCGAAAATCCTGCTCATGGATGAGCCGTTCGCCGCGCTCGACGAGCAGACGCGGCTCCTCCTGGGCGACAAGGTCTTGCAAATCCAACAACAGCTCAAGCAGACGACGCTGCTCATCACCCACAACATCACCGAAGCAGTGCAGCTCGCCGATCGCATCCTGGTTATGACGTTCCGTCCCGGCAGGGTGAAACGCATCGTCGACATCAAATTGCCGCGGCCGCGCACGTCGGAGATCGTATCGAGTGAAGCGTTCGGCCGCTACGTCGCCCAGATCTGGAACGATCTGCGCGAGGAGGCGAGCCGCGGCCTGATCGACGACGAGGCGCGCGCGTTGCACGCCGGGGAGCACAAAGCATGAGCGTCGCTGTCACCGCGCGCCGCTGGTTGCCGCCGACCGTCGGGCTCGGCTCGTTCGTGCTGGTTCTGGTGGCGGTGGAAATTCTCATCCGCATCGGCGCGATCAACCGCTTCATCGTCCCCCTGCCCTCCGACATTGCCAAAAGTTTCGCGCGTGTCGTCATCGAGGAGGACATTGCGCACCGTTTCCTCCTGACCGCGTGGGAATGCCTCGCCGCGGGCGTGCTGCTCACCGTGGTCGGCGTCGCGTTCGGCGTGCTCTTGCACCACGTGCGCCTTATTCGTCTTGCCTGCGAGACCTGGGTCGCGGCGATGGCGTCGGCGCCTCTCGTTCTGGCCTATCCGCTGTTTCTGGTGCTGTTCGGGCGCAGCGCGTTGAGCATCATCATGCTCGCCTTCATCGCCGGCCTCGCCCCGGTCATTCTCAAGACCGTCGAGGGGCTCTCCGCGACGCGGCGGGTGCTGGTCGACGTCGGCAGGAGTTTCAAGCTGTCGCCGGCCCAGCAATTCTGGAAAATTTTGTTTCCGTCGGCGCTGCCGACGATTTTCGTCGGCATCCGGCTGGGGCTGATTTTCGCGCTCATCAACGTGGTCGGCGTCGAGTTTTTGATCAATTTCGGCGGGCTCGGCCAGCTGATCAATGAGCTCGCCGAGCGCTACGACCTCCCTGGCACCTATGCGGCGATCTGCTTCGTCATTCTCGTCAGCGTCTTGTTCTTCGCGACCACCGAAAGGATCGAGCGATGGCTGAGATCGACCGCCTGATCGGCGCGCGGCCGGCGCGGTCGTGGCTGACGCCGGTTGTGCGTCTGCGGGCCGCCATCGTGCTCGGCGTGCTCGTCGTCTGGCAGCTGTTGGCCGTTTCCAGGCTGTTCTATAGCGACGTCGTGCCGACGCTGAACACGGTTGCCGAGGCGCTCGCAAAACTCCTTGCCAGCGGCGATTTCTACTGGAATCTTTGGGTGACAATCGACGAGATCGCGTTGGGGCTCGCCATCGGCGGGGTGTGCGGACTGATCGCGGGCCTGATCATCGGCGGCAACAAATTCGTGGCCGCGGCGTTCGAGCGTTACCTGTATTATCTCGGTCCGACGCCGAAGATCATCTTCTTTCCGGTAATGATCATGTGGTTCGGCACCGGCGCCGGATCGAAAATCGCCATGGGCGCGGTGTCATGCTTTTTTCCGATCGCGCTCAATGTCGCCGCCGGCATGCGCCAGATCGACGGCGTGCTGATCAAAGTAGGCAGGAGTTTTCGCGCCAATCCGTGGCAGATGGCGACCAAAATCTATATGCCGGCGCTGTGTTATCCGATCGTCAACGGCTTGCGGCTCGGGCTTGGCGTGGCGCTGATCGGCACGCTGCTTGCCGAGACGAAACTGTCCAACCGCGGCATCGGCTTTCTTGTCATCCAGGCCTACGCCAATTTCGACATGCCGCGCATGTACGCCATCCTCATCGCGCTGTTCGTGCTTGCCATCGGCGCCAATGCGCTGGTCGCGCGCGCCGGCGGCCTCGCCGACATCAAACATAAGTGACAAAAAGAGGAGACGCCCTATGAACACCGCAGTCCCGCTCAAGGCGCTCAAGGCCCAACCGCTGCATCTGCCCGAGCATCGCGACGCCTTCTACGGCGGCCAATGGCACAAGGCGCAGTCCGGCCGCTCCGCCAACGCCATCAATCCCGGCACCGGCGAATCGCTCGGGGCCGTGGCCGATTGCGGCGCCGCCGATATCGACGCCGCAGTCACCGCGGCAAAAGCCGCCTTCCCGACGTGGCGCGATACGCCGCCGCTCGAACGGGCGCGGCTGTTGAAACGCATCGCCAATGTCTTGCGCGAACACGCCGAAGAACTCGCGCTGATCGATGCGGCCGATTGCGGCAATCCTTACGCCGAGATGGTGCGTGACGCAGCCGTCGCTGCGGCGCAAATCGAGTTCTATGCCGGCTTTGTGACCGAAATGAAGGGGGCGTCGATCCCGATGGGTCCTGGCGTCGTCAATTTCTCGGTGCGCGAGCCGCGCGGCGTGGTCGGCCGCATCATCCCGTTCAACCATCCGTTCATGTTCTGTGCGGGGAAATCTGGCGCGCCGCTTGCTGCCGGCAACACCGTGGTGATGAAGCCGCCGGAACAGGCACCGCTGTCCTCGCTGCGCCTGGCCGAACTGATCGGCGGCATCCTGCCCCCGGGCGTGTTCAACGTTGTGCCAGGCGGCAAGGAGGTCGGTGCCGCGCTCGCCGGCCATCCGGGCATTGCTATGATTGCGCTGATCGGCAGCGTGCCGACGGGGCGGGCGGTGATGCGCGCCGCCTCTGATACGGT
>Ga0187783_10003602_pt1 | contig 11427 bp, 9 predicted proteins | sample 1015_SJ02_MP02_2_FD_132471 | JGI IMG/M metagenome (GOLD analysis project Ga0187783, IMG submission 132471) | Tropical peat soil microbial communities from peatlands in Department of Meta, Colombia - 1015_SJ02_MP02_20_MG | ecosystem: Environmental > Terrestrial > Soil > Wetlands > Peat | place... | reverse complement strand
TTTCGAACGGCGACGGCGTCTGCGTCGGCGCCGGGAACGCGCCGTATTGCAGGCTCCACGACGCGTCGGTCAGTGGTTCGGCGGCGGCGCCGGTTACGGTTGCGGCGGCGCCCGCCGCGCCGGCGACGGCGATACCTTGGCCGAGTAAGACCCGGCGATTGATCAGTCCGTTGCCGGCTGCATCATCGAGCGATGGCGCGCCCCGTCGGCGGCTCCATTGGCCCATGATTTCCTCCCGGTGAGCGGCGCCATATGCGCCTTTCTATACGGACATCGTGCGGTACGGTCGGACTGGTGTCCAGACCGTCGCGGCCGATTTCACGCTCGCGCGGCTTGTCGCGAGGGCAATTTGGCGATGCGAGACGTGCTAGGCTGGCGAGCCAAGTTCGGCGTGATCGGACCGTCCACCAATACGATCGTGCAACCCGATTTCGACATGATGCGCCCGCCCGGCGTGACCAATCATTACAGCCGGATTTTCACACCGAACGCGCAGGCCGTCAGCAACGAGACCTTCATGGCCGGCATCCAGGTCATCGGCGACAATGTGTTGGATGCGTGCGCAGCGTCATGACCTGCGCGCCCGATTACCTCGTCATGGGCATGTCCTCGGTCACGTTTTACGGCGGCGTCGCCGGCGCCGACCAATTCGTGAAAAAGATCGAGCGGGCGGCAGGAGTGGGCGTCAGCGTCGGGTCCCATTCCACGACGGCGGCGCTGAAAACCTACCGCGGCGTCAGGCGGATTGCCTTTCTGTCCCCCTATTATCCGGTCGCCAATGCGGAAGTGCGGCGCTATTTCACCGAAGCGTGCTTCGAGGTGGTGCGCGACGTTTATCTCGCGTGCAAAAGCTGGACCGCGATCGCCGAGGTCACGCCCGAAGTGCTGCGCGATAGGCTGATCGCACTCGACGGCCGCGACGTCGACGCTATCGTCCAGGTCGGCACCAATTTGAGCATGGTGCGGCTCGTCGCCGCGGCCGAGCTGTGGCTCGGCAAGCCGGTCGTTGCCATCAACACCGCGACCTATTGGCACGCACTGCGGCGAAACAAGATCATGGACAAGATCACGGGCTTCGGGCGGCTGCTGGAAGAGTTTTGACGATTATCGCCAGCGGGGGCGAAACGAGCCGACTGTGGCGGCTGCTACGCCCGTCCTACATTTTCATCGCTTCACCCGCACGCCGGCGCGTTCGAGCCGCGGCAACACCTCGTCGCAGAAAAACGGAACTTCCTTGAGATAATTGACGAACGACACGCCGATGCCGCGCACGCCGGCTTTGCTGACGATGGCGAGTTCCTCGGCGACACGGTCGGGCATGCCGACGAACGGATAACCGCCGATCGATCGTGCGGCAAAATAACGCCGCTTGGCTTCATATTCCTCGGATCCCATGGTTTGCGGCGTCATGTGTTTGTTGGCCAGCATGCAGTCGATTGCGCGCCAGTCGGCGTTGTCAATGTTGACGTGCTGGTAATAGTCCTCGGCCTCCTTTTGCGTCGGCCGGCAGACCACCTGGCCGACGGTGAACATCTCGATGCCGCGGCCGAACTGTTGGGCGGCGGCCTTGACCTCGGCGACCTTGGCTGCGGTGCCGGCAAGCGACATGCGCGACGCCACGGTGGCGACGAAAAATGCGTCGCAGTTGCGCATGGCAAAGGCCTGGCCGATGTCGGAGGCGCCGGCATTCATCAACAGCGGCCGTGAATCGCCGTAGGGCTTCGGCTCGGCGCGCACCGCTTTGAGCTGCAAGAACTGGCCCTCGTAGTCGAAGGCGCCGTCGCACGCCCACGCCTGCTTGACGACGTCGATCCATTCCTGCGCGTAGTCGTAGCGCGCGTCGTGCTCGCGCTGACGCACGCCGAACATATCGAATTCGCCCTCGTTCCAGCCGACCACAAGGTTGACGCCGAAGCGGCCTTCGCCGATGTGGTCGGCGGTGACGGATTCCTTGGCCGCGATCAAAGGATGAAACAGCGGCGCATGCAACGTGCCGAACACGGTCATGCGCTTGGTGGCGCCGAGCAGCCCCACCGCCCAGGTGATGGTTTCGAGCGAGCGGCCGTGAAAATCGGTCTCGCCGCCATAGCCCTTCCACCGCGCGATCGGCAGCATGAAGTCGAGGCCGGCTGCGTCGGCGAGCTTGGCGAGCGCGAGGCACTCCGGCCAACTCGCCGACCAGCGCTCCGGCACCGTGGTGGCGCAGCGCCCGGACGAGCAATTGGCGCCGAACAGCCCGATCTTGAGCGCATTGCCGTTATACATGGCAATGCGGTCCTTCATCGATGCGGTGGGGGCCAGCACGGCGTTCTCCGGCGTTACCGCCATAGCCTATGTGACGCTTGCGCCGGCGAGCAAGTGCCGCCGGCTCCTGCCGCGCGGCACGAGGCTTGCACGTCTGACCTGGCGAAGGCGCGACCAGCCGGCAACCGTGGTTTCTGTGATTGCAGGCACAGACGCGTGTTCTGCAATCATTAAGTTCGGCTCCACTGACAATTGTGCGGTAACGAAGCGGCAACGAAGAGGGCCTGAAAATGAAACGGCATCCGGCGGTGCGTCAGCTTCAATCTTTCCCAAAGTATCCGATCAGCCGCGGCGATGCGACTGAAGGGGCACGGGATCGGCTCTCGAAACTATTCGCGGACCCCGACTTCATCGCCGTCGCCGCTTTCTCGGCAATCGGTTTTCTGATCGCGCTCAATGCGATCATCTACTTCCCGGCCTTCAGCGCGATCATCCAGCAAAGCGCGGCGTTCCCATGATGGGGGCGCGGACCGAACGCAAATCCCGCACGGGTTGAATCCGACGGATAAGCCAGGAGGCGCCCGCGTCCGACCCGGCGGCGGGCCGCCAGCGGGCCTATTGTATGTCATCCGCGCGCAAACGGCGCATGACGGGCCCGCGTGATTAAGCAGTAAATCTACGTCCGCTCGAGAACCCGGCTTTGCGCTAAATCAAAGCGGTGCCTGTCGCCAGGTCTAAGCTCCGCTCCGCATTTTCCGCCGAGGGGAGCTGATGAGCGAGCCGGCACGAGCAGCGGGTTTCGAAATCCTGGACCGCCAGGACTACTCCGACGTGACTTATTCGCTGGTCGTCCGCCACCCGCGGATGGCAAAAGCCGCGCAGCCTGGCCAGTTCGTCATCGTCATGCTGCACCAAACCGGCGAGCGAATTCCGCTCACCATCGCGGATTTCGACCGCCGCGCGGGGACGGTCACGCTGGTCATCCAGGCGGTCGGCAAGACCACCAAGGAGATGCAGCAGGCCTGCAAGGCGGGAACTTTTCTTCACGCGCTGGTCGGCCCGATGGGCGTGCCAAGCTCGCTGGCAGGCCGCCGCAAGGTGATCTGCGTCGGCGGCGGGCTCGGCGTCGCGCCGATCTTTCCCCAGGCGCGCGGGTTCAAGGAGAACGGCGCCTACGTGATCGGCGTCATCGGATTCCGCAACAAGCAGCTGATCTTCTGGCGGGAAAAATTCGAATCCTGCTGCGACGAGTTGATTCTGTGCACCGACGACGGCTCGGCCGGCATCAAGGGCTTCGTCAGCGACGGCATCGCGCTCGCCATCGGCCGGCATCGCGATGTCGACGAAGTCGTCGCCATCGGCCCCCCGGTGATGATGCGGGCCTGCGCCGAGACGACGCGGCCGCACGGGATCAAGACGATGGTGAGTCTAAATCCCATCATGGTCGACGGCACCGGGATGTGCGGCGGCTGCCGCGTCAAAGTCGGCGACGCGATCAAATTCGCCTGCGTCGACGGTCCCGATTTCGACGGTCACAAGGTCGATTTCCACGACCTGACGATGCGGCTGAGCCGTTACGCTGCGCAGGAGAAGGCTGCGGTGCAACGGTGGTCGGAAAACTGCCGCATGGAGGAGCCGGATTTTTCACGCGAGGCGTTCGAGGCGCCCGATCCGTTTGAACAGGTGCTGGGCGGTTAGGTCGGAAACAATCTCATGGCGAAAAAGCGAACTATCCGGACCATTCCGCAGCAGCGCACTGCGGTGCGGGAACAGGAGCCGGCACAGCGGGTACGCAATTTTGCCGAGGTCAATTGCGGCTACACGCTCGAACAGGCGCTCAACGAGGCGGAGCGCTGCCTGCTGTGTCCGGAGCCGGCCTGCGTCGCGGGCTGCCCGGTCAGCATCGACATCCCCGCCTTCATCGCGAAAATTACCGAGAAGAACTATCACGGCGCCTACGACGTCATCACCGACACCAATCTTCTGGCCGCCGTCTGCGGGCGTGTCTGTCCGCAAGAGACGCAGTGCGAAGGCGTCTGCATCGTCGCCGAGTCATTGGAGCCGGTGGCGATCGGCCGGCTGGAGCGGTTTGTCGGCGACATGGCCATCGCCGAAAATTGGACCAGCATTCCCTATATCGAGCCCAACGGCTTGCGCATCGGCATCGTCGGCTCGGGGCCCGCCGGCATGGCCTGCGCCGCCGACATGGCCAAGGCCGGCTGCGACGTCACGGTGTATGAGGCCTTCCACGAGGCCGGCGGCGTGCTGAAATACGGCATCCCCGAATTCCGCCTGCCCAACAGCGTGGTCGACGCCGAAATCCGCAACCTGATCCAGCTTGGCATCAAGTTCGAGTGCAACACGCTGGTCGGACGCCTGTTCACTATCGAACAGATGCTCACCGAAATGGGCTACGACGCCGTGTTCATCGGCACCGGGGCCGGCTATCCGAGCTTCATGGGCATTCCCGGCGAGTCGCTCAACGGCGTGCTGTCGGCCAATGAATTGCTGACCCGCTGCAATTTGATGCAGGCGAGCGACTTCCCCAGGCATGATACCCCGCTACAACTCGGCCGCCGTGTCGCCGTCATCGGCGCCGGCAACACCGCGATGGATGCCATGCGCGTGTGCCTGCGGCTTGGCGCCGAACAGGTTCATTGCATCTATCGGCGCACCAAGGCTGAAGCGCCGGCGCGCGCCGAGGAACTGCATCACGCCGAGGAAGAGGGCATCCAATTCCACTGGCTGACTAGCCCGGTCGAACTGCTCGACGACGGCAAGAACCGCGTGCGTGGCATGCGCTGCATCCGCATGGAGCTCGGCGAGCCCGACGACTCGGGACGGCGCCGGCCGGTGCCGGTCAAGGGCAGCGAGTTCGAATTCGATTGCGACATGGTGGTCTATGCCATCGGCACCAACGCCAATCCGATACTCGGGCAAACCTCGAAGCTTAAGCTCAACAAGCGCGGCTACATCGACGTCGACGAAATTCTCGCCACCTCGATCATGGGCGCGTTCGCCGGCGGCGACATCGTGACCGGGGCGGCGACCGTGATCGAAGCCATGGGCGCTGGCCGCAAGGCGGCGCGCAGCATGAAACGCTATCTCGGCCTGCGCGATACCGATGTGGTTTACAAGGCCGAACGCATCGGCGGCGAGGATACGCTGTTCGGCATCGATGTTAACGAACGCAACTACGCGCGGTTGCAGGAGGTCGGGGCCTGATTCCGTCTGCGCGACGTCAAGAGGTGCAAAGGGACAATGAACGATACCGCTGTTCTCGAAAAATCAGGCAAAGCCGCCATCGCGTCGCCGCCCGCCAAGCGAGCTGCGCGGACAGTCGAGCTTGCCGAATGCATCATCGAGATCGTCAGCGACTCCGGCGAAGGCGCGCAGCGCTGCGGTCAGTCGCTGGGGTCGATCGCCGCCAAGACGGGCAACGGCGTGTGGACGGTCGAGATCATTCCCGCGGAAATCCAGCCACCGGCGCGCAGCGTCGCTGGCGCCAGCGGCAATCGCGTGCGCATCGGCTCGCGCCCGGTCACCAACGGCGGCGACGAGGCCGATCTCGTGGTCGCGTTCAACGAGCAGGTGCTGCTTGGGCGCGTGCACGCCGGCGAGCTCAAGCCGGGCTGCATCATTCTCTTGGAAAGCATGTGGCGCTACGACCGCAATCCCGGCGTCGTCGCGTCCTACACGACGACCTACGACAAGCTCGTCGAGGCGGGCTACCGGGTCTGCGAAATTCCGATGGAGCAGGAATGCCGCAAGCTGGTTTCCGACCCGCGCCGCGGCAAGAACATGTTCGTGCTCGGCATGCTCTGCAGCATCTACAGCCTCGGCCTCGATCTGGCGCGCGAGCAGATCGCCATCACCTTCGGCAAGAAGGACCAGAAGGTCGTCAAGACCAACACCGATCTCTTGGAGGCGGGCTGGCATTGGGCGGACGCCAATCTCGATTCCCATTATTGGATTCCGCCGGCGCGCGTCACCCAGCCGCAGCTGGTGGTCAACGGCAATACCGCGCTGGCGCTCGGCGTGCTGGCTTCCGGCATGGAAATTTGCGCCATGTATCCAATCACGCCGGCCACCTCGGTGTCGCATTATCTCAGCGACGTGTTCGAGCGGGTCGGCGGCGTGGTACACCAGGCCGAGGACGAAATCGCGGCTTGCGCGTTCGCCATCGGCGCCTCCTATGCCGGCAAGTGCACCGTCACCGTCACCTCAGGCCCGGGCTATTCGCTCAAGCAGGAGGCGATCGGACTCGCGGTCATGGCCGAAATCCCGCTGGTGGTGATCGACGTCCAGCGCGGCGGCCCCTCCACCGGGCAGCCGACCAAGGGCGAGCAAGGCGACCTATTGACCGCCATCTACGGCAGCCACGGCGACGCGCCCAAGGTGGTGATGGCGGCGAGCAGCATCGAAGACTGCTTCTATTCGGTGATCACCGCCCGCAAGATCGCGGAAACGTTCAACATGGTGGTGGTAGTGCTGTCGGACGCCAATCTGGCGACCGGGCAGCAGCCGTTTCCGCGGCCGCAATTCAGCGAGAGCTGGCTCGCCCCGCCGATCGATCAAAGCGCGGTGGCGGACGGCAGCAAGCCCTATGATTGGGATCGCCTCAGCGGTCTCGCCCGCCGATTCGTGCCGGGCCAGCCGCACGGCATGCACACGTTGACCGGTCTCGCCCACGACCGCGACAGCCACGTCGCCTACGACCCGCTGAGTAACGAAGAGGGGTTGCGCCACCGCAGTCTCAAACTCGCCGCGCTCCAGAAGACCTTGCGACCGCCGCAAATATTCGGCGACGACAGCGGCGATCTTCTGGTCATCGGCTGGGGCAGCACCAGGGGCGCGATCGAGGAGGCTGTCGAACGGCTGCGCGCTGACGGGCTGAAGGTGTCGTCGCTGCACCTGCAATTCCTGCAACCGATGGCGCCGGGGCTGAAAGAGATCATGCAGCGCTTCGGCAAGGTGATGACGGTCGAGAGCAACTGGTCCGACGATCCGCACGACGAAATCATCGACGCTGAAAACCGCCGCTATTCGGCGCTGGCGACGATGCTGCGCGCGCGCACGCTGATCGACCTCGACTGCTGGACCGAGGTCCGGGCGCGCCCGATCAAGCCCGGCGTCATCGCCAGCGCGCTGCGGGCGAAGTTGCAACAATGAGGTCGCGGTCATGACATTGGAGACCACCCATTGCCTGCTCCGGATGTACGAGGAGCATCACGATCTGGAGGATTACCAGGGCGGCGTGCCGCGCTGGTGCACGGGTTGCGGCGACAACGCCATCCTAGCGGCGATGCAGCGGCTGTGCCGCGACAACGACCTGCGTCCGGAAAAGACCGTGTTCGTGTCCGGCATCGGCTGTTCCAGCCGGCTCCCGCATTACATGCGCACCTACGGCTTCCATGGCATCCACGGGCGGGCGCTGCCGATCGCCGAGGGCATCAAGATGGCGCGGCCCGACCTCAACGTCTTCGTCGCCACCGGTGACGGCGACTGCTGTAGCATCGGCGCCGCGCATTGGATCCATGCCATCCGCTACAACATGAACACGACGGTGGTGCTGCACGACAACCACGTCTACGGGCTCACCAAAAAACAGGCTTCCCCGACCTCGCCGCGCGGGTTGAAGAGCAACACCACACCGCGCGGTGCCTATCTCGAGGCGCTCAATCCGCTCACCGTCACGCTCGGCGTGCAGAACGTCTCGTTCGTCGCTCAGGCGGTCGATTGGATCCCCGAGGTGCTCTACGACATCCTCAGCGCGGCATTCCGCCACCGCGGCTTCTCGTTCGTGCGCGTGATCCAGCGCTGTCCCGAGTTTCTGCCGAACATGTTCGATCCGTGGCTGCAGAACCCGCAGAAGACCTTGCTGCTGACCCACGAGCGCGGGCTGAAACTCAGCGCCGCCATGGCCAAGGTGTACAAGAATCAGCGCGAGCACGATCCGCTCGATCTTGACCGCGCGCGGGAAATCGCCTCGATGGAAGATCCGATTCCGGTCGGCATTCTCTATCAGAACCCGGCGGTCCCCTGTTATGAGGACCTGCGGCGGTCCGGGCGACTGCGCACGGCCGATTATGTGCGCGCCGGGCTTGAGGCGGAGTTCGACAAATTCACGGTGTGGCCGGCTGCGCAGGAGCGATCGAGGCCGGCGGCATGATCAATGCGCTTAACCGGGTGCGGACGATGCAGATGAATGTCAACCCTGAGATCCAAACGGTCGATCCGTTGGTGTTTTATCTGACCGGAAAGCAGCCCCTCGCCGGCAAGGATGCGCTCGCGGGCCGGCGGCCGGCGCTGCTTGCCGCTTACGCCGACTTGACCCAGCTGCGCTACGATTTTCCGCTGGTGCTGATCGACGACAAGACCGACGGCGCGCCGGTTCGCTCGCTGTCGAGCGCGATCGACCAGATGCTGCAGAAGATCGCGCCGCCGGGCATGGAGAGCGAGCAGCTCCGCAAAATGATACTGCGCATCGAGCGCCAGATCCGCACCTTGGCGGCAGCCGGCGAGAGCGGCCGGCTGTCGGAACTGTGGGACCAGGTTGCGGCGCGCTTGGAGACGACCGACCGGTCGCTCGGCAAGTCGGCGCGTATCGGCCGTGCCGCGCTGGAACTGGACGGCACGGTGCTCGATTGCCGCGCCGGCATGGCGGCCGATTTCGTCGCGCATCTGTGGACCGCGGTGCAGGCGGACAAGGCGCAAAAATTCCGCGCCGCCGCCGGTCGGCTCGCGGTTCAGCTTGCCGATATTTTGCGCGCCGACTATTTGCGCTCGGCCGCTGGCCGCAGCGCGGAAAGCCTTACTGCCGCGATTGGGCCGGTGCATCGGGCGCTGTTCGACTTCGCCGCGCTTTCGAACGTCCTGCCAAAAGCTTCGCCGCGCGAGACCTTGTCGGAGAGCCGGCGCCGCCGCATCGAAGCGGCGCTGGTGGCGTTGAACAGTCAGCGGTTCTTTGCGCCGGCGGCGGGTCAGGCGCGGCCCAAACGCGCCGCCGAGCCTTATGCGTTCCGCTTCGACAACTGTGCCGATGCGATGTCCGCCTACCGCGCGCGGCTGCCGGAACTGGTCCAGCTGGTCAAGGCGCTGACGATTGCCGAACTCGAAATCGACGGCGGCTATGTCGAGGGCAAGCACGACGTCATTTTTGCCGACTTCGACGCCGGCTCGCTGAGCCCGCGCGACCGCGCCTTGTTCCCCGACTACCTCGTCACCTTGGGCGAGGGCGGCGCCGCCGTCGACACCACGGCGCTGATGGCGGCGCTGTCGTCCGAGGTCCCGTTGAAAATCCTGTTCGACGTCGGCGATGTGTTCGAAGAAGCGCCGGCGGGCAACGGTTACGCTCAGGGTCTGCGCGGCGCGCAGGTTGCCAGCCTCGCAACGGGCTTAAGCGAGGTCTTTGTGCTGCAATCGGCAAGCTCGAACCTCTATCGGCTTCGGGAGCGCGTCATGCGCGGGCTGGGCTTCACCGGTCCGGCCCTGTTCTCGGTGTTTTCGGGGATCGCCGCGCAACGACATTCGTTGCCGCTCTATCTGAGCGCGGCAGCGGCCATGCAATCGCGGGCGTTTCCGGCGTTCAGTTACGACCCGTCGGCCGGACCCGATCTGGCGTCGCGGTTCTCGCTGGAAAACAATCCGCAGCCGGAAGCCGACTGGACGATGCAGCCGCTGGACTATGCCGATTCCGACATGCAGCGGATCAGCCAGCAGGTCGCGTTCACGTTCGTCGATTTTCTGTTCTGCGATCCGCGCTATCACTGTCACTTTGTCGCGGTTCCCTGCGGCCTGGAAACCGCGCGCATGGTGCCGGCGGCGCAGTGGATCGCCCGACCGGTGCCGGACTCTTTGGAGGCCGTGCCATATGTCCTCATCGCCGACGGTGACAATGTGCTGTCGCGCGCGATCGTCGACGATCGGGCGATAGGCGCCGCCCGCCGCTGTTTGGAGACCTGGCACCGGCTGCAGGAGTCAGGTGGTGTCCACAATTCCCACGCGGCGCGGCTGCTCGCGCGCGAAAAGCAGATCTGGGAGGAGCAACAGCGGCAGCAATCGGCAAGCGTGACGCCGGCCGCTGCGCCGACGCCGGCCGCCGCCGCGCCACCGTCGGCCCTGACGCAACCGGCCGCTGCTGCGGCTTCTGAAACCGCGGCGGCGGAACGGCCGCGCGACGAAGCCTATATCGAGACCGAGCGCTGCTCCACCTGCAACGAATGCACGCAGATCAACGACCGCATGTTCGCCTATAACGCCAACAAGCAGGCCTATATCGCCGACATCAAGGCCGGCACCTATGCCCAGCTGGTCGAGGCGGCGGAAAGCTGCCAGCTCGGCATCATTCATCCCGGCAAGCCGGTCAATCCGGGCGAGCCCGGGCTGGACGATCTGATCAAGCGGGCGGAGCCGTTTCTGTAAGCGGTCGGCGAGCGCCGCCTGCGGGCGATGCTCGCGCCTCGTCGATCCGTTATTCTGCTCGAACCGCATGAACGTGGAAAAACCGCAGCGCTGCCGCCATGCGGCGTAATAGGCGCGTTCGCGAGCAGGATCAAAAGCCGACGCCGACCTTCGGGCCACTGCTGCCCGCGCGGCCTGCTTGCGTTGTCGTGTGAGCGATGGGAGCGACGAGCTTGGCTTTGCAGACCGGCGCGGTCTGCGTTTTCAGTTCGTCGATGAGACTGTCGTTGATCTCCGCGCAGTCGCGCGGCGCGAGCCAGCGCGTGGCGCGATAAGCCTGGATCGCCGCGGCCGTGGCGTCATCGCGCCTCTAAATTTTTGCAGCGCGGAATGCACAACAGCCTCGACTGCTGTGATAAGCTGCTGGGCGGGGACATGATCAAGGGGGACGCGCATGACTTCGATAGCCGCTTACGATTCGCTTTCCGCGGCCGACCACGGTCGGGAGCTGCGCAAGGCGGTCATAGCCGCCACGGTCGGCACCACCATCGAATGGTACGACTTCTTCCTCTATGGAACCGCCGCCGGATTGGTTTTCGGCAAGCTTTATTTCCCGAATTCTGATCCGACCACCGCCACGCTGTTGGCTTTCAGCACCTACTTCGTCGGTTTCGCGGCGCGGCCGATCGGTGCGGCAATCTTCGGTCATTACGGCGACAGCATTGGCCGCAAGGCGACGCTGATTGCGACGCTCATGCTCATGGGCTTGGCGACGTTCCT
>Ga0187783_10003601_pt1 | contig 11428 bp, 10 predicted proteins | sample 1015_SJ02_MP02_2_FD_132471 | JGI IMG/M metagenome (GOLD analysis project Ga0187783, IMG submission 132471) | Tropical peat soil microbial communities from peatlands in Department of Meta, Colombia - 1015_SJ02_MP02_20_MG | ecosystem: Environmental > Terrestrial > Soil > Wetlands > Peat | place... | reverse complement strand
GCGTAGAGCGTGTCGAACTTCTCATCGGGCGTATACCACGGACGCGCGCCAAGGCTGGTCGCAACGTCAGCCAGAACCTGGGCCGCGGCGAGCTGGTCGAAGTCGTACGTGCCGGCGCTTCGGGGAAGAGCGAAGATCACGTTGGAGTAACCCTCGCTCGTCGGCCACGCTAGCGAAAGCGCCGCCGCACCGTTTGTAGGAAGCGTCAAAGCTGGATCGCCGGTTGCCGTGCCGTTCGACGAAAAGAGCGGTCCGGTCTGGGTCAAGCCGAACGTCGCAGGGTCAAGCAGTGCATCGTCAATGCCGTTTGCGCCCTGTCCGCTCTCCTCGATCTTGCGGAACGCGCTCCAGTCGATGCGATTCCCCTTGTCGTCGAACGCTTGCAGTACGATCTGCCGGTTTGCGCCGAGCGGCGCGGCTTCGCCGGCTGCCGGCGGAGCGAGCCGTGTCTGTGCCGCGCATCCGCCTAGCAGGGCTGCGGCCAATGCCAAACGCGCCGTGCTTCTGGTTGTCATCGCGAAGGGGCCTTCTGCGCAGCGCTCAAAGGTACATCCGGTGAAGCTTCCGGAGCTTGCCCGCAACGCGCTTTGCGCCGGTGCTATCGTCGCACTCGCATCGTGCGCTGCACCAGAGGATGAGGGCGCAATCTGGCGCACCTTCCCCCAAACGCGGCCGCAAAGCGTCAATCCGCAGTGGGCATTCTTCGCGTTCATTCGCAGTCAAGGAGTGCCTCGAGGCCGTGACGGCGCGGCGTGGATGAGGCGCAGTGCGGCAACTCAGAAGCTGCTTTACGTTTCCGATGGCGGCGCAAACGCCGTCAAGGTCTACGATTATCCCAGTGGCAAGCCGGTTGGAGCGTTGACCGGGCTTAGTGCTCCGACCGGCGACTGCACCAATCAGTCAGGTGACGTCTGGGTGGTCAACTCGGGGGCTTCCGGGCTCTCAGAATATGCGCACGGCGGCAAAAAGCCGATCGCCAAACTCGTCGATACGGCAGCGCGAAATCTGCTGGGATGCGCGGTCGATTCAACGACGGGAAACCTCGCGGTGACGGATCTCGGCGGGCCTAGCGGCGGCGGCAATCTGGTGATCTACACCGATGCCAAAGGCACGCCGAGCGAATACACGGCGTCGGCGTTGGAGTTCGCCTATTTCTGCGCGTACGATACTAACGGGGATCTTTTCGTAGATGGCTTAAACTCCAACGGTCAGTTCGTTCTTTTTGAGCTCCCGCGAGAAAGCAGTGCGTTGGAGAGCATCACGCTCGACCAGACCGTGGGCTTTCCGGGCGGAGTTGCCTGGGTGGACAAGCAGCTTGCGATCGGCGATCAATTGTATGAAAGCAAACACGAGTCGGCGATCTATGAGTTTGCAATTTCGGGCTCGAGCGGAAAGCTTACCGGCACGACGCCGCTCTCCGGCAGCTGCGACGTGATCGACTTTGCGCTATATTCGGGTTTCGTCATCGCTCCCGATGCGTGCCAAAACACGGTTGGCTTCTACCTCTATCCAACGGGAGGGTCGCCCACGAAAACCCTGACCGGACTGCAATATCCGGTCGGCGCGGCCGTCAGCCTCTGACTGGGGAGGCGCCGATCAGCCGAGCTTGACCAAAACTTTCGGCGGAATCAAGCAGAACAGCGTGCCTGCGGTCGAGCCGGCATGCGCGAGCTCGATACCCGCTAGCGCCGCTTTCTTCAACTCAATGCTCGCCCCGCCGATCGCTCGGCCGATCGTCACGCTCATCGACGGCTCGTGCCCGACCAGCAGCACCGATCCGGCATCGGCATGCGCTATGAGGATTTCGCGCAGTCGTTCGACGTTGAAGCCGGCGGCGAGCCGAGCGTCCTCGACCAGCCCCGAGCTCAGATCGAGCCGCTCGGCAACGATCCGCGCCGTTTGTTTTGCCCGCAATAGTGGGCTGGTGACGATTCTATCCAGACCTAGCGAGAGCCCCGCGATAGCCTTCGCCTCTCGCTCCATTCGCTGCTCACCTTCGTGCGTCAGCGGGCGATCGGCGTCGCTTCCCGTCCACGAATCGGGTTCGACCGCGATCCCATGCCGTAAGAAGTAGCATTTCATCGCCGCATTCTACGGCGCGCCGTTCTTCGACTCCGCTTGAAGCGCGGTGCAGGCCCGCTGGGTAAGCTCTATGAAGTCCGCGCGCATGACAAAGAGCTGGCAGACGCGACTCATTCATCCCGATGCGAAGGTGCCCGACGGGTATCGTTCGCTTGCGACCCCGGTCTATCGAGGATCGACCACGCTTTTCGCTTCAGCATCGGTCGTAACCGACGAGTGGGACCAAGAACGCGTCGGCTACACCTACGGCCTTTACGGAACGCCGACCTCGCTGGAACTTGCGGCGCGCATTTGCGAGCTCGAGGGTGGACGGAATACGATTCTGACGCCGGGCGGTCAGGCGGCGATTTCGCTAATCGACTTCGCGCTGCTTCAGGAAGGCGACCACGTCTTGGTCCCACAGAGCGCCTACCAGCCTAACCGCGAGCTCACGACCTTGCTGCTCTCGAAGTTCGGCGTGACCGCCACCTTCTACGATCCCCTGATCGGCGCCCGAATCGAAACGTTGATTCAGCCGAACACGCGGCTCGTTTGGACCGAAAGCCCCGGCTCGGTCACCATGGAAGTGCAAGACGTGCCGGCGATCGCTGCAGCGGCACACGCGCGCGGCGCGACGGTCGCACTCGACAACACTTGGTCCGCCGGAATTTTGTTCGAAGCGTTTGCTCACGGCGTGGATGTTTCGATGCAGGCGCTGACCAAATACGTCGGCGGCCACAGCGATTTGCTATTGGGATCGGTCACGGTTCGCGACGACGCACTCTACCGGCGTCTCGGCGCAGCCCGCCAAGTGATCGGTTCGGGCGTTTCGCCTGATGAGTGCAGCCTCGCATTGCGCGGGCTTCAAACGTTGGGGGTGCGTCTGGGCGCCGTCGAAGCATCTTCGCTGGCAGTGGCGAGGTGGCTCGCAGCGCGTCCCGAGGTCGAACTCGTGCTCCATCCGGCGCTGCCCTCGTGCCCGGGCCATGAGTTCTGGAAACGCGACTTCTCCGGCTCGTCCGGCGTCTTTTCGATCGTGTTTGCGCCCGGACCGACGCAAAAACACGTCTTTGCCTTTGTGGACGCGCTCGAGCTTTTCGAGATCGGCTACAGTTGGGCCGGAACCACGAGTCTCGCGGTGGCGTATACCATCCGCGATAGCTCGCGGCGGCCAGCGTACGATCACCGGCTGGTGCGCTTTAGTATCGGCTTGGAGTCAACGGCGGATCTCATCTTCGACATCGAACAAGCATTTTCTGCGCTTAGGCAATAACTGCGATTCGCGCCCTCAACCCGTCAGCGTCAGCGTTCCTTCGGCGATTGGAACGCACTCGCCGCCGATGCGAACGCGGTCGCCCCGATCCTCCACCCAGAACTCTCCGCCGCGCGAGGAAAGCTGCCGCCCGAAGAGCTGCGCCTTTCCCAGCACGCCCGCCCAATATGGGCCCAAGACGCAATGCGCCGACCCGGTGGCAAAATCTTCGGCGATGCCATGCTTCGGGGCAAAATAGCGGGAGACGAAATCGCAGTCGCCTGCGAATCCGGGCGCAGTGACGATTAAAGCGGAAAAGGGCAGCTTTGCGATTGCTTCGGAGTGCGGACGCAGCTCGCGCAGGTGCGCGGCATCCGCAAGCACGGCCATACCCCGTTCTCCCGAAGCTTCCCACAGCGACTGGGGCGCAATGCCGAGCGCGTCGCTAACGAGTGCCGGCCGACGTTCCGTCTGCACCGGCAAGGCGGGAAAATCAAGTGCCAGGCGCCGCTCGTCGCGCACCACTTCGAGCCGGCCGGCGCAGGTGGCGAATGCAACCGAGTCACGCTGCGGCTCGACGTTATTGAGCACCACGTATCCGCTGGCCAGCGTTGCATGCCCGCACAGCTGTAGTTCGCCGTGCGCGGTCATCCAGCGCAGTTGGTACTCGGGGCCGTTTCCGGTTACGAACGCCGTCGCGGGAAGATTCGTCTCGGCCGCGATCGCGAACAGCGATTGTTCGTCGATCCACCGCCGAAGCCGGACAACCGCCGCGGGATTCCCCCCAAACGCCTCGCGCGTAAAGGCATCTACCTGATAGAAAGGGAGGCGCACGAGTTACTTTGCGATGCTGACCGTCGCGCCGCTCGGATTCTTTAAACTGCTCTTTCCGATGGTTTTCTTCAAGAGGCCGTCCGGCGTCCAGAGCCCGACGTCGTGGTCGCCGCCGTTCGGTCCGTCAGGCGCGACGAAGCTCGACAGCCCAACCCAAAACTGCACGACGTTGACGGCGTGACGCAGCGCGACGGCCTTTTTCTCGATTGCTTTCGATCCTCTGATCGCAAACTCGTAAATCGTCGACGAGCCGTCACCGATCGCGACGTAGTCGCCCGTAGTTTGAACGCCGCCCCAAGCTGAAAAGCTCTGATGCAATTTGATTCGAATGAATTTCGTGGCGCCCTTGGGTAGCTCGATGAGCAGGAAGTCGTAAGAGTCGTTCAGCCCGTCAACGTACAGATTTCCCGAGTTATCGTAGGCGCAGAACAGGTATGCCTGAACGTTCGCGGCGCGGTACACTTTTGGAGCCTTGCCTGCGCGAGGGTAGATGGCAACGCTCCCGGTGTTGGAGCCGGACGGACCATAGTTGGTCACCGCAAGCGTGCCGGTCGTTGGATCCACGGAACAGTCCACCGGCAGAAAGCCCTTATCCTTAAAGGTTGCAATCGGGCTCTCGCCGCCGTGCGCGTACTCGAGAACCGTTTCGGCGTTGGTGTTCGTAACGTAAACGTTTCCGGCGATATCCGAGCAGTCGCGCACCGGTGAGTCGAAACCGGTCAGCGTGCCGGCGAGCGCACCTTCCGGATAGGTATAGGCGTAAACCGAGTTGGTGCCGACGTCGGTGACGTACAGTAGGTCGGAGGTCGCAGCAGCCGGCGACATCCAGCCCGATCCTTGCGGCGCGAGTGTTCCCGGCGGCCCCCACGGTGTGGATGGGGCGCAGCCCGCGAATATCACGACTGCCAGTACTGCATACCAGTGCTTTTGCATGCGACGTCGTCTCATTCAGCCTGAGGCCCTCATTTCCCCACGAGCTTCAATATCGGCCGAAATCGACCCACGCCGTTAATTCGTTAAACGCTGTTAACCCTGGCCGATCGTTGGCGCCGAAACCCGCTTGCGGCAACAACGGCCGCGGCTAGCGCGAGCACGCTTGAGGCGACCATGGCGCCGCGAAATCCAGTCACGTACGAGTGCCCGGCCGTCACGACGATACCGAGGAGGGCGACGCCTAGCAACCCTCCCGTGCGTGCAACCGCGTTATTGATTCCCGAGGCCACCCCCGAGTGCTCGACGTTGACCGCATCCATTACCGTCGTCGTGAGGGGTGCTACGAACAACGCGCCGCCAAGCCCCAAGATCGTTGCTGCAGGGAAGAACGTGGTCCAGTACGATCCGCCGCTTCCAGGCAACGCGAACGCCAGGAATCCTAGAGCTGCGAGGATCGATCCGAGCACCAAGGGCTCGCGCGGCCCGACGCGCGCAACCAATCCTCCCGACCAGCGTGATGAGACCGCCATGATGACGACGAACGGAAGGAGCGCGGCGCCGGCGGCAGCCGGAGGATAGTGATGCACGTTGATCAGCACGAACGGTACGAAGTATAGGCTGCCGCCGATTGCGGTGTAGAGCAGCAGCGTGTACACGTTCGCTACGTCGAAGGCTCGTGAGGAAAACAGCTCGCAGCGTACCATCGGATCGGGAGTCCGGCGCTCGAAGAGCACGAAGACGCACAGAACGGCAAGGCCTCCGATGACGGCCGCGACGGCGCCCGCCGGTACGCGCCCTTCATTCATTTCAATTAGGCCGTATACGAGCGAAGCGAGCCCGAGCGTCGCAAGCGTCGCGCCGGTCACATCGATCCTTCGGTCGGCCGAAAGATCCCGGCTTTCGGAAACGTGCCGAGCAAGAACTAGCAACACGATTGCCGCAATCGGCAGATTGATCAGAAAGACGTATCGCCACGAGAAGCTCTGCGTCAGCCATCCACCCAGGACTGGGCCGGCTGCCGACGTTAGCGCAGAGAAGCCCGACCACAGCCCGATCGCGCGTCCCCGCGCCGCCGTGTCGTACGCCGCGCTGATCAACGCCAGGCTGCCGGGAGTTGAAAGCGCCCCACCGACGCCTTGCAGACAGCGTGCCGCGATGAGAACCGAGATGTCGGCGGACAACGCGTTGGCCAGGGATGCGCCGGCAAAGATCGCGACACCGATTCCGAAGATCAGCCGGCGCCCGTAGAGATCGCCCAGCGCTCCGCCGGTGAGAATCAGCGCCGACAGAAAGAGGGCGTATCCTTCGATCACCCATTGGGTCTGGCCGGCGGTCGCGTGAAGCTCGCGCTGAATGACGGGCAGCGAAACGTTCACCGCCGTACTGTCGATGAATGTCATCGCCGAGCCCAAAATCGCCGCAACCAGCACCCAAGGCACCCTCATCGTGCGCGCTTCACCTCGCAGCAGTCGCCTCCTATCGTACGCAGAAATAGCGTCGAGTGAGCATTCTCGATAGGCCGCTGCGAAGCGGCATTCTGGCGGCGGCGGACAGCAAGCTCGTCCGCCAGGCGGTCACGAGATACGGCATGCGTCTGGGCGCGGCGCGTTTCGTCGCGGGCGAGACCGCGGCGCAGTTTCTTCCGGTCGCGCGGAACGCGAATGCCCAAGGCTTCGCGGTTGCAGCGACCGTTTTGGGCGAAAGCGTGCGCGACCTCGAGGAGACCGTTGCGGTGACCGATGCCTATTGTCGCTTGCTTCAGAGCTTCGCGCACGAACGAATCGACGCAAACGTGGCGTTCAAGCTCACCCACATCGGACTCGATATCGATCCCGAGCTTGCGCTTGAGAACGCGTCGCGGATCGCGGCAGCCGCGGGCGAGCAGGGCAACAGCGTTCGGATGGACATGGAGCAATCGTGCTACGTGGATCGCACGCTCGACATCTACCGGCGGCTCAGGCGGGAGCGCGAGAACGTGGGATTCGTCTTGCAGTCGTATCTCTATCGCAGCGAAGCGGATCTGGCAGCGATCGTTTCGTCGGCGCCCAACGTGCGGATCGTCAAAGGCGCGTATTTGGAGTCTGCCGACGTAGCCTATCCGAATAAGCGCGACGTGGATGAAAACTACATCAAGCTCGCCGAGCTTGCATTGGCTCACGACGGCTACACGGCGATCGCTACCCACGACGCCGCAATCATCGAGCGCGTGATCAGGGTCGCGCACGCGCGCGGGCTTCCCGCGCGCGGACGCTTTGAGTTTCAAATGCTGTACGGCATCGCCGCGCCGCTTGCGCGCCGGATCGTCGAGCGCGGCTATCGGTTGCGACTTTCGATCCCGTTCGGCGAATACTGGTTTCCATATCTCATGCGACGACTCGCCGAACGCCCGGCCAACCTCGCCTTCTTTCTGAAGGGAGCATTTTCAAAGAAATGAACGGCATCTGGGCGGCAGTGCTGACGCCGGTTGACGGTGGCTACGTTCCCGACCCCGGCTGCGCCGCGCCGTACTACGCGGAGCTCCTGAACAGCGGATGCGACGGACTCAACGTTCTGGGAACGACCGGCGAAGCGATGTCATTTAGCGCCGGCCAGCGCATACGCTTCATGGAGGCGCTGAGGTCGAGCGGACTGCCGGCGGAACGTCTGATGGTCGGCACCGGCGCGGCGTCCCTACGCGACGCCGTCGCGCTGACGCGTTGTGCTTTCGAACTGGGTCTCGCGGCGGCTCTGGTGATGCCGCCATTCTTTTTCCGCGAGGCCTCTGACGACGGAATCGTCGCCTTTTTCGATGCACTTTTCTCGCAAACGAATCCGCCGGGTAAACGCGTTTTGCTGTACAACTTCCCGCGCATGAGCGGGATCGCATTCCACCCCGCGCTGATCTGCCGTTTGCTCGACGAGTTCCCTGAGGTTATCGCCGGGATAAAGGACAGCTCGAACGATCCGCTACTGCAATCGGAGATCATCGCGCGCCGGCCGGAGCTGCGAATCTTTCCCGGTTCCGAGCGCGACCTTGCGGCCGCCAAGGCACGTGGCACAGCCGGCTGCATCTCCGGCAGCGTAGCCCTTTGGCCGCAACTCGCGCGGACGGTATTTGAAGAGGGTGGCGAAAAGGCCGCGGCGGAGCTTGCGTCCAACCGCGCCGCACTCGACGCCTTCCCGTTTATCCCCGCGGTCCGTTATCTCACCGCAGTGCGGCTGCGCTCTGCACGATGGGAGAATCCGATGCCGCCGCAGCAGCCGCTCGCGCTCGAACAGCGCCAAGCGCTCGAACAGTTGGCTTAACGCAACCCGTAGGCGGTGAGATTTCCGTTCTCGTCCGAGCAGTAGACCGAGCCGTTGACCACGATGGGGCTCTGCCAATGAACCTGCCCGATGGTTTTACCCGAGCTGCTCTTCGCGCTGCTCCACAGTTCGGTTCCGCTCGTCGCGTTGAGCGCGACGATTGCACCGTCGAACGCGACGAATACGATCCCGTTGGCCACGACCGGCGACGTGCCTTCGCCTGAGGTCGATCCGGGGCTGCTCTGCCAAATGCCGTCGAGCTGGCTCATTCCCGACCCGTTGGTTTCCAGACGATAGGCCAGAACTTCATTGGAGAAGCCCATGAAGATCCACGCGTTGTTCGAGGAATCCGTCCAGACGGCGGGCGTCGAGAAGAGGCCCGCGGGCAGGTCGATCAATTGCAGCTCCCCGCCGACTTGCGGGGAGCCGAGCGCAGCGCGGTTCAGCAGTTTGAGCACCGCGTCTTTGCCGCCCTGCACCAGCATCCACGGCGTCTGGCTGTTGGTTTGGTCGGGCAAGATCGTCGGCGAGGTGCTGCCAAGGTCGACGTCGCCTTGCTGCAGCTGAAGGTAGTCGGTCGGCGTGTAGCTGCCTAGCAAATCCGAAAGGTCTGCGCTGAGCGCGAGCACCGAGTCGCCGTAATTCTTGCCGCCGGGTTGATTGGCATCGAACTGGCCGTTCCCGGTCGCGGCGTAGACTCGTCCGTCGAACGAGGAGTCGGGGTCGACCACCGCGCCGCCGCGTGCCCAGATTCCAGAACGCTGCTGCGAACAAGAATGTGGCCCCGGAAGCTTGTGGTCGTCGCTGCAAAGCGAGTTAAAGACGCTCTCTTGGCCGGTGCTGAGGTTTACGGCGACCACGTGTCCGTCGTAAGGCGGCGCGTCTCCGTTATAGCCGGAGATCGTCGCATAGAGATAGCCGTTGGCGACGTTGAGCGGCGACTCGTTTGCCTCGCTGCTGGGGATGCGAGTGATGCGCGCCGGGAATCCGGCGGCATGAATCTCGTGGCCGGTCGAAGCATCGAGTTTGTGGACCTTGCCGTCCACCCCGGGCGCGTAGATTGCTTTGCCTGACGGATCCGCCGCGGGCGTCGAGTGCGTATAGTTCGGTCCGTGAGTCGTAAAACGCCAAACGACGCGGCCCGATGCTGCCTCGATTCCGAGCGTGACGCCGCTGAGCGTCGTTTGAAAGAGCATCTGCAGGTAGGAACGGCCGACGCGTACTCGCTGAAGAAGGATCGGCGTGGAATCGGCGACCGCGCCCAGCGAGATCTGCCAGCGCTCGTGCAGTTCGTGCACGTTGCCGACCGTCAGGGTGTTCTCGGCGGTGTTGAAACTGCTGCGCGCGGGATCGTATCCAAAAACCGGCCAATCGGCCGCGCGAGTGGGGAGCAGCGTCGCGATAATGAGGCCGGCGACGGCGGCCAATGTCGAAAACAGCTTGGCCATGGCGTTTCGTTGGCGCCTTCGCCGCCGGTCGCCTGCCGTATTCCGACTCCCGCCCTGTCAAAGGGTGGCCCCGCTTAGCCGGTCGAATTTCAAGCGCACTTCATGGCCGATCGAAGCGATGCCCGAGAGCTGACGCCGCCCGTTCAGGAGGTCGTCGTGGACGTGCCCGGATGGCAGCAAGTGCGCCCGCGCATTCCCGATACGCAGCAGCGCCGGTTGCTCGAGCGGCGGCGCAGCATTCGCGAAATCGTTTTTGGCGCTCAGGACGGCATTCTCACGACGCTGGGGATCATCACCGGCGTCGGCGTTGCCGAAGGCGACCGCGGCTCAGTCTTTATCAGCGGCTTTCTCGCGCTGCTGGCCGGCGCGCTTTCGATGGGTGTCGGAGAGTACCTGGGCCGCAAGTCCGAGCGGGAGGTCGTTCAGGCTACGATTGACATGGAAAAACGCGAGATGGCGGCAGACCCTCAAGGCGAATTTACCGAGCAGGTCGCCTACTACAAGCTCAAGGGGTTCAGCGCGGCAGAAGCCGAGATGATCGTCAAGCGCTTGACGAAGCTGCCGGATATCTATCTGTACGAGATGGTGCGCGACGAGTTCGGCATCGATCCCCGCGAGGCCGAAGAGACCAACCTGCGCGCTCCGTTGGCAATCAGCGGGTCCTTCGCACTGGGCTCGTTGGTTCCGATCCTGGCCTTCACGCTTCCATTTACCATCCAGATATCGACCATCGCGTCCCTGGCATTTGCGCTCGTCGGATTGTTTGCGGTTGGTTACTACGCCGGAACGCTGAGCGAACGCAGCCCGGTCGGCAAAGGCCTTGAAGTCGCACTCTACGGCTGCGGCGTCTTCGCGCTTTCCTATCTCGTGGGCCACTTCATTCCGCCGCTGTTCGGGCACGGCGCAGTTTCGGTCGGCGGATAGTTTGCTCGCTCACGCTCTGACTGCCGGTGTCGTCCAAGCCGCGACCTTCTTTTGGGAGAGTCTTTTCGGCTTAATCTTTGGTTTTCTGGTTTCCGCCGTCGTTCAGGTCATGCTTACTCCGGCGACGCTGCACCGTTATCTCGGGTCCGATCTGAAAGGCGTGCTGTATGGTACGGCATTCGGAATCATCTCTTCGTCCTGCTCGTACGGCGCGGCGGCAGCCGCGCGCGGCTTCTACCGAAAGGGTGCCGACGTACGTTCGGTTTTCGCTTTTCTCATTTCGTCGACGAACATGAACCTCGCGATCTTGATTCTCTTTTGGTCGCTGCTTGGATGGAAGTTCGTTTTCGCCGAGTTCTTCGGGGGCGCGATCATCATCGCGGTCGTGTGGCTGGGGGTAACGCTCTTGGTGCCGGAAAACCAACGGCAAACGGCGAGCATTCGGGTCGAAGAGGAGCCGGAGGCATGCCGGCATCATGGCGCAGCTCCCGCGCGCGGAGTGTGGCAAGCGGTCGGCGCGACGGCGATCGCCGACGTTCGCATGCTGCGCAACGAACTCATCGTTGGGTATTTGATCGCCGGTTACGCGGCGGCGCTGGTACCGCACGAATGGCTGGCCGGTGCGTTGCACGCGGTCGGGAACGTCCCTTTCGTAGGGTACGTCCTGCTGCTGGCGGTCGGCTTGCTGATC
>Ga0187783_10003600_pt1 | contig 11428 bp, 6 predicted proteins | sample 1015_SJ02_MP02_2_FD_132471 | JGI IMG/M metagenome (GOLD analysis project Ga0187783, IMG submission 132471) | Tropical peat soil microbial communities from peatlands in Department of Meta, Colombia - 1015_SJ02_MP02_20_MG | ecosystem: Environmental > Terrestrial > Soil > Wetlands > Peat | place... | reverse complement strand
GGGTCGGCGCGTGGAATCAGCGGCGTTGCCATGAACACGAGCCTCATGCAGCAAGTGCCGCAACACTTCATGGGACGGGTGCAGAATACGTTCTACTTTATGGGCACTGCACTGCAGATCGTTTTGGCGCTTTTGGTTGCCGGGGTGGCTCAGTTCAATCTCGCTGCCGGCTTCGCGATCATTGGCATGGTCTACGCCGTAGCTTTTGTCAGCGCCGCCTGGCCAGCTCCGGCTGAGGTCGGGGAAGTTCCCTCGACGAAATGAAGGGCGCGCCAACCCCGGACGAAGCTGGATTGGCTTTTGCTCTAAGGTTAAAGACCGGCGAACAGCCTGGACCGACAACGCAATCGCTCGCGGGTGGTAAGGAGCCGGGAGCAGCTGTTATTCTTCCGAAATGTCAACTAGCCTCGAAGGTCGTAACGCGGTCGTCTTCGGCGTTGCCAACAAGCGCAGTATAGCCTGGTCGATTGCTCAGGGGCTGCACGCGGCCGGCGCCCGGCTGGCCATGACCTATCAGAACGAGCGTCTCGAACAAGAAGCCAAAGATCTGATTCTTTCACTTCCCGGTGGGGAAGCTTTCATGTGTGATGTCAGCCGAGATGCCGAGATCGACCGGTTGTTCGCCCAACTCAAGCAATGGTATGGGAAGCTGCATGTGCTGGTGCATAGCGTTGCCTTTGCCCCCGCCGATGAACTCAAAGGGGACTTTCTCGCCACCACGCGCGAAGGCTTCCGCATTGCCCACGATGTCAGCGTTTACTCGCTCATCGCCGTAGCGCGAGCGGCTGCCCCCTTGATGGAAGATGGCGGCAGCATCATTACCATGACCTACTACGGGGCGGAAAAAGTCGTGCCCCATTACAACGTGATGGGAGTGGCCAAGGCAGCGCTCGAGTGCACGGTTCGCTATCTCGCTCATGATCTCGGGAAGCGCAAGATTCGAGTCAACGCCATTTCCGCCGGGCCGGTCAAGACTCTGTCGGCCCGCGGCATTGCCGGGTTTGGAGACATGCTCAAGTCTCACCAGGAACGCGCCCCGCTCGGACGCAACGTGGAAGTGAATGAGGTGGGTTCGACCGGTGTGTTCCTGGCCTCCGATTCGAGCTCGGGGATCACCGGCGAAGTCATTTATGTCGACTGCGGCTATAACATCATGGGGTTCTAAGCGCCAGTCCGTGACCGCCGAATCCTGCCGGCGGTCGAACGGTCAGGGCGGGATCATTTGGAACGCACGCTGATCCGCCGGTCACTCTCCCCCGTTCTCTCTAGCGCAATCTCGAGATCGCTCTCGTTGACAAAGCGAGCGAACTTCTCGCCCCATTCGACGAGCAGGAGATTCTTCTCCCCCATCAGATCGTCGAGAGCGAGCGTCTCGAGCTCGCGCGGAGTATCCACTCGGTACAGATCGATGTGGTAGACATTGACCGACGGTCCGCGATATTCGTGCACCAGAGTGAAGGTGGGGCTGGTCACGTCGTCTGCCGCTGCCGCCTGGAAGCCTTCTGCGATTCCCTTTGCCAAGGTGGTCTTACCTGCGCCGAGACTGCCGCGCAGTATGACAAGCTTCGGTGGCGTGAGCAGTGCGACCAACTCTCGCCCCAGCGCCACCGTCTCCTCCGGGGAGTGGGTCATGAATTGCTTCATGATCACAATATCAAGTATAGCGACAGCGAGAGCGTCTCTCCTCGCTGCGCCGGGACCATGGGATGCGCCACCACCTGGTGCCGAATCCGTCAGAGCCAAGAGATTCGCCTCGAGCACCGCCCGGCAGTGATTAAGAGCTCATCGCGAATGGGGATAGGAAGATTGCCCGGATCAAACTTGGCGGGCCAAAAGCCTTGCGGGGCGGGCCGAGCAAACTGCTTTAGGCTTGAAACCGGAGATTCAGTTGTGGTACTGTCACGGGCGCGCTGCGTAGCGTGTGCTGGCGCTGAAGTCAACTGCACGAGCCAGAGCCACCGGGAACCCCTTCAAGGTCGTTGACTTTTCTGTCTGCATCCGGTGTACGGATCACGCGCAATAGAGACGTGCTCGCCCCAACGTGAGCGATGGGCGCGGGGAGCGCTCGATGCACACAAACGAACCATCCAAGAATGCGAGGAAGCCATGAAGGTCTTGACATCTGTCCGGATAGGGTTGGCCATCGTTGTTGTCTTGTTTTCGAGTAGCGCGCTGCCGGGGGCTGCAAAACCGGCCCAGGGAACCGAGGCCACCCTCGAGCGCGATGTGATCGTGATCTTGCGCGACCAAAAGCTCGATCTGCCCGCGGTGCGCGGTGCGCGCGCGACGCGCGCGGCAGCGCTGGCGGCGGCGCAGGCGCCGATCGTCTCGCACCTGCAGGCCTCAGGTGCCAGGGGCATTCATGGCTTCGCACTGATCAATGCGGTCGCCGCTACCGTCGCGACGGCCGAGGCGGAGGCGCTCGCCGCCCATCCTCTGGTGCAGGCTGTCGTTCCCGTTACCGCGATCAAGTTGCCCCGTGGGGCGAATGCGAGCGAGCCGCGTGGCAATAGCAGCGGCGCTGCCGACACGGCATCGAGCGAGGCGAGCTCCGCTCTGTGCAATACGCTAGAGCCCGAGGCGCTGCAGCTCACACACACCGCCTACTCCGATCTCAGCACCCCGCAGGCGCAGCGCGTGCGCGACGGAAACGGAGAATTCGTCACGGGCGAGGGCGTGAAGGTCGCCTGGATCGCGGATGGCCTCGATCCGACCATCACCGGCTTTACGCATACGGACGGCACGCCGGTGTTCATCGACTATCAGGATTTCTCGGGGGATCCGGCAGGCACACCGACGGGCGGCGGTGAAGCTTTCGGGGATGCCAGCTCAATTGCGGCGCAGGACACTCCGAACGGCGAGCCGCTCACCTTCGACATCAGCACCTTCGTCAACGCCGCCCACCCGCTCCCCTCGCCGTGCAAGATTCGCATCCGTGGCATGGCGCCCGGCGCCTCGCTGGTGGGGCTGAAGGTGTTCTCCGCGATCGGGATAACGACCAATTCGGCGATCGTGCAGGCGATCGAATACGCCGTTTTACAGGATGATGTGGACGTGATCAACGAATCCTTCGGCAGCAACCCCTTCCCCGACAACGACAACGATGTGATCTCGCTTGCGGACCAGCAGGCCGTGCGGGCCGGCGTCACCGTGGTCGTCAGCTCCGGCGATTCGGGCACCAACGGCACCATGGGTGCGCCGTCGACCGATGCCGCGGTGATCTCGGCCGGCGCTACCACGCAGCTGCGCAACTATGCGCAGACCGGCTACGGCGCCTCGCCGTTTGCCACCCACGGCTGGGTAAGCAACAACATCTCGGCATTCAGCTCGGGTGGTTTCAGCATGAGCGGGCCGCGCGTGCCGGACGTGGTTGCGCCCGGCGATCTCGGCTGGGCGCTATGCTCTACGAACACCACGCTCTTTGAAGATTGCACCAACTTCGCCACGTCGGCCGCGCCGTCGCCGATCGAACAGTTCGGCGGCACGAGCGAATCCTCACCCCTCACCGCCGGCGAGGCGGCGCTGGTAATTCAGGCCTATCGCAGCACTCACCACGGCATCAACCCCTTACCCGCGCTCGTCCGGCAGATCATCATGAGCACGGCGACCGACCTCGGCGCGCCGCCTACGGAGCAGGGTGCGGGGCTGATCGATGCGCTCGCGGCGGTCAATGCCGCGCTGTCCATTGCAGATCAGAACGGGAAGCCGCAGGCGACCGGCACCAGTCTGGTGAACAATCCGGTGCGCGCCACCGTCGTCGACCTGCCGGGCACGCCGCAGACGCTCTCGTTCGCGGTCACCAACACCGGCGCCTCCGCCGAGCTCCTCAATCCGAAGCTCGAAGCGCTCGGTCCGGCAATTGCGGGCCAGACGATGACGCTCACCTTGAATCCGGCGGTGGATCCGACATTCCCCAACGCGTTCGGATCGCCGCGTTCCTACATCAGCCAGACCTTTAGCGTGCCCAAGGGCGCCGAACACCTGGATGCGGCCATCGCCTACCTGGCGCCGTTCAACGGCCCGGCGGTGATCGCCTACATCGGCCTCATCGATCCCAGGGGGCGCGACGTGGCCTATTCCATCCCGCAGGGCTTTTCGAGCGGGTACGCGCACGTCGACGTCGTGAACCCGACTGCAGGCACCTGGACCGCGATCCTCTGGACACGTGCCCCGGGGCTGGTTGCTAGTTACACCGGGCCAGTCGAGTTCACCTGGGCGGCCGAGAATTACCTGCCCTTCGGCTCGGTGTCGCCTGCGAGCCTTACCCTGGCCCCGGGCGCCACAGCGCACATCACCGCCCGGTTCCTGATGCCGTCGCAGCCGGGCGATCAGGGCGTCGCGATTCGTTTCGCGTCCTCGGGCGGCGTCCAGCACTCCGACATCCCGATTGCCTTACGTACCTTGATCCCGATTGGACGGGGTGGTGGTTCCTTCGACGGCACGCTCACCGGCGGCAACGGTCGGCCGGATACCGGCCCGACGCAGACCTACGCCTTCAACGTGCCGAGCGGCATCAACAACATGAGTCTGGCGCTCGAGATTCCCGACAATGGCTACTTGCTCGAGGGCCTGCTGATCGACCCCAACGGCATGCAGCTCAGTGTCGAGCCGAACGTCGATGCGAACGGGAACCCGGCGTTCAGCCTGCAACTCGATCGCGCGAACCCGCAGCCGGGTCTCTGGCGCTTCATCCTACTGGTGAATTACTACACCTCGGGGAGGGAGATATCGATCCCGTTCACGGCGCAGATTGGCTTCAATACCGCTGAAGTCACGGCTACGGGACTGCCCAACTCCCCGCACATCCAGCTCTCGGCCAGCGGCCCCCCGCTCGTGGTCCCGGTCAAGATCACTAACACCGCGGGGCTGACCGAGGCGTACTTCGCGGATGGGCGACTGGACGGGCTGACCAAGCTGGCGTTCACGACCTTCGCCGACTGCGAGAACGCGAGCGGTGCTCTGGTGACAACGCTGCCGTACGCCTGCTTCGCCACCATCCTGCCGACCGAGGTGCGCAGCGTGGACTTGCTGGCGCAGGCGACCGCCCCGATCAACATGGATGCCTCTGGTGACACCGGCTACATCGTAGGGTTCACCGGTGCCCCCGATATCGGTGCGCGGCCGATCGGCCGCAACACCGTGGACGCGACCCTGACGGAGCCCGAGGTGCCGTGGGGAGCGTGGGTGCTCGTGCCGGCCCTGGTCGGACCCTTCGGGCCGAACGGTGCGCCCACGACGCCGGTCACTACGGCGGTGCTCGCCGAACTGGAAGCCTTTGATCCCTCGGTGTCCTCGAATTACGGCGATCTCTGGGCGGACGTGTCACTCGGCACCACGACTTTTACGACCGGACTGGTGCTCGCGCCCGGGGCAACGGGCACGGTCGAGGTGACGATCACGCCCAACCCGGCTCAGGTCGGCACGACCGTCCGCGGATTCCTTTACATCGATACCTTCAACTCGACCGTTGAGACGGGCGATGAGGTTTACCGCATCCCCTACAGCTACACGGTCACCAAGTAACCGTTCGATCGACGACGGCCCGGCCACCTGCGACGGCCGGGCCGTCCGAATCGGCTCGCTAAAACCATGATTTTCCTAGTCGTTTCCCGCTGATACGCTCAGCCGGAACCAGAGGACCCGGATCGCCGACCGGAAGCGCCTGCGGGCGGGCCTTTTGAGGCCAAATGGTTCAAACCTGCCGCTAGGGACTTTCTTCCCTCTACGCTTGACAGTGTTCTTCGCTTGTTAGCAAAATACTCGGCACGTTATGGTGCTCAGGCGGCCCCTCTAGCGGTTTCCTTCCTCCGGAGCTATATCCCAGAGGTTGCAGTGCGCACAGCCTTGCACCGCGGTTTTCAAATCAGGTTTGGTTTTCAAAGGAGCGACCCATGCTTACACGCCCTACCCTCTGTCGATTGGCTTCGCCTGTGCTGCTCATTCTCATCCTTGGCTCGTTCGCGCCGGCGGCGCTGGCGGCTAGCAGCGCGGCTCCCCAAATCGTAAGTTCGGTGAATGACAACGATTTAGTCCAGCTCAAGGGAAGTACACCTCCGCAGGCGCTTGAGCAATTTGATCGCGGACCGGTGGCTGATAGCTTGCCTCTGGAGCACATGTATTTGGTGCTACGGCGCGGTTCCGAGCAGGAAAGTGCAGTCGAACAATTCATCGCCGAGCTGCATGATCCCCACTCCGCGAGTTACCACCAATGGCTGACGGCGGACGAGTTAGGTCAGAAATTCGGTCCGGCGGAGCAAGATATCAACACCGTCGTGAGCTGGCTGCGCGGGAAAGGATTCACCATCAATCTGGTTCACAAGTCCGGACTGGTCATTGATATTTCGGGCACGGCCGGCGAAGTGCGCAATGCCTTTCATACCGAGATTCACCAATATAACGTGAACGGCAACGAACACATCGCCAACGCAACGGACCCTGAGATTCCTGCCGCGCTCGCCCCGGTTGTGGTCGGGTTTGTCTCCCTCAACGACTTTAGGCCCAAGGCAATGGTCGCGAAGCCGCGGCCCAACCTTACCTTTAAATGTACGGGATGCCCGGATGGGTTCGACAATCTCGTGGTCTATCTGGAAACCCCGCCGGACTTCGCCACCATCTATAACGTTGCGCCCCTGTATCAAGCATCGGAAGCGATCACGGGCAAGGGAGAAACCATCGTCGTACTCGAGGAAAGCGATATTCTCGCAGCCGATGTGGCCACCTTCCGCAAGGCGTTTGGCCTATCCTCCTTCTCTGGTAAGTTCTCGCAAATTCATCCCGGACCGGGATGTGCGGACCCAGGTACGAATGACTTTATCCTCGAAGCTTCCCTGGACGCCGAATGGGCTGGCGCCGTGGCTCCGGATGCCAATGTCGAACTGGCCTCTTGTGTGGATACGGCGATCCTTCCGGGACTTCTCCTGGCTGCCGTGAACTTGCTCGACAGGGCCACACCTCCTCCCATCATGAGCATCAGCTTCGGCGCGTGTGAAGCGGTTCTTGGGCCGGGTGGCAATGCCTTTTTTAACAGTTTGTGGCAGCAAGCGGATTCCGAGGGAGTCTCGGTTTTTGTATCCGCCGGGGATGCCTCCGCGGCGGGCTGCGACAACTTCGATCTCATCCCCAACTGGGCGGTCGACGGCATCGCGGCCAGTGGCTATGCTTCCACTCCCTATAACGTGGCTACCGGCGGCACGGACTTTCTCGCTACCCTGCTGCCCAACCTCAGTTCCTATTGGAGCGCCAGCAACAGCCCGACGGGTCAGTCGGCGCAGTCCTATATTCCGGAAATGACTTGGAATGATTCCTGTGCCAGCAGCGTGTTGTATAAGCTGTCTGGATTTTCGAGTGGCGCTGTGTTCTGTAACAGCGCTGCCGGACAAGGCGCCCTCGATATTATTGGCGGCAGCGGTGCTCCCAGCATGATTTACTCGAAGCCTGCCTGGCAGACAGGAACGATCGGCGTGCCGAATGACGGCAAGCGTGATTTGCCGGATGTTTCCCTGTTCGCCTCCGATGGCTTCTATAGCCAGGCGATCGCCCTCTGCATGTCCGATGCGAGCCTAGGCGGATCTCCTTGCGACTACACTAATCCCGTCGACGCGTTCAACAATAGCGCCGGCGGCACGTCGTTCACGGCGCCTCAATTCGCCAGCATCCAAGCCTTGATCAACCAGAAAGCGGGCGGCCGTCAAGGCAACCCCGATCCCATTTTCTACGCTCTTTACACGACGGAATTTGGCACGTCGTCGAGCCGCAATGGCCACCTCGAGACCTGCAACGCCTCGGCTGGCAACCTGATACCGTCGGCGTGCATTTTCCATGACGTAACCGTGGGCAATAACGACGTTCCCTGCTTCGGCCCGAACGACTGCTTCCCTCAATCCCCCACTCTGTTTGGAGTGCTCTCCGAATCCGATACGAAACTGGAGGTTGCCTATCCAGCCCAAGCGGGTTGGGATTTCCCCTCCGGACTGGGAAGCGTAAACGTGACCAACTTGGTAACCAAGTGGCCGTGAGGAAGGTTCGTCCCCAGCGGAACGAAATGAGAGGCTGACCGACGATTTAGCGTCACGATCTCAACTTCAACCATGAGCCCGCAGGCGACCGCTCGAAAGCGTCTGCGGGCCAACCTTTTTTGCGTTGTATTCCCTCGTCGGCGGGCCAAGCGCAGGGTGGCGGCAACGTTTCTGTACGGGCCATCCCAGGCCTTAGGCGGTTTCCCGGTTCACTCCGGGTTGCACTTAGGTTGGGAAGGCGAGCTCGGGTCGAGGGGTCCCAACTCGAAACCCTGCGCCACGCCCGCGTCGACCATCGAGCGTATGGCATCGTGAGCATCATCTTCGAGCAGGACAAATCGAAATCCCTGCAACGTCGCCTGGGGTGAAACCTGAACCGGGGGCAGCATCTCGGCGGTTCCGTGCACGGATCTGCCCTGGGTTTCGAAGGAGATCTCGACGAAATCGCCGGCGTCGAGGGCCTGCGCCAGTTGCAAAAGCCCACCGTTCAGGGAAAGCTTTTGAATTTGGCCCTGGGCCCGTTCTCCGCCGTCCAAGCTGACTTGGGCGGGAACGCCATGGGCGAGCTGGATTCGGGGGGCGCGACGAGAGCGGTGCGGTCGTGGGAAGTGGGTCATAGCTTACTCTTACTCTCCCATGCAAGGTGATGCCACAGGGAGATTACGGAAGCCTTAAGACCAGACCCGGCTAGGTTCAGAAAATTCGTAGTACCACTTGGGAGTTGCCGAATCCTCCGCCAAGTGCCTCGGTATTTGGAATCTAAGCCCGCACCTCGATAAATTGCTGATCTCCCGCCGCCCGCACCCGCCGAAATGCTTCCGGCAACCCACTGAGCAGATCGGTTGCGACCAGAGAATGTTCCCCCAGGTTCTCCTTAACCACATCCCCGGCGCAGCCATGGAGGTAGACCGCCGCCATGACCGCTTCCGCAATGCGATGCGCGTTCTGCGCCATCATTCCCGCTACCATGCCGGTGAGGATATCGCCGGTGCCACCCGTCGCCATGCCTGCATTTCCCGTGGTGTTGACCCACAGTTCTCCACTCGGCTCGGCTACCAATGTTCGATGTCCTTTCAGCACCAGAATCAAGTTGTGTTGGCCCGAAAAGTTGCGGGCTACGTTGATCCGATCGCGTTGGATGGCAGCGATGGTCATGCCGGTCAAGCGAGCCATCTCTCCCGGGTGGGGAGTGATCACGAGCCAGCCGTCGTTGCCATCCAGTTCGTTCGCCAGCCCGGCAAAAGCGTTCAATCCGTCGGCATCGAGCACGAGCAACCCCTTCGATCGTTTCCGTAGCGCGCGCACGAATTCCGCGGTTTCCGGATTGCGGGAGATTCCTGGTCCAATCGCCAGCACGCTCTTACCGCTCGCTGCCGCGTCGAGCTGGCCGCTCGCCAGAGCCCGCATCGAAATCGTACCGGCATCGGTTTCCTCGAGCGGTTCCGTCATCACCTCGGGATGAAACCCGGCGACGGTGGGCAGAACCGATTTCGCCGTCGCGATAGTGGATAGTCCGGCGCCCACTCGCAATGCTGACATCCCAGCCATGGCCGCCGCCCCGGCTTTCCCGAGCGACCCTCCAACGACCAGCACATGCCCGTAGCTTCCTTTGTTCGACTCGGATGGCCGGGGCCCGACCAGGGGAGCGATCTCGCGCGCGGTGATCAAATTTAGGTGCAGGGAGGAGACCACGGCCTCGGGCGGAGAACCGATCGGGGCGATGCGCGTGAGGCGCCCGCCCAGGCCGCCGAAAACATGGGCGGGACGCGGTGCGGTAAAGGTAATAATCCCATCTGCGCGTGCCACTGCGCCGGTTTGTTCCCCTACGATGTCGGCGTCGGCACCGGACGGGAGATCGACGGCGACGACCGGGGTGTGACCTTGGTTCAGGTACTCGATGGCCTGCGCATACAGGCCTCGTACCGGTGGGTGAAAGCCCGTTCCTAAAATGGCGTCCACCAGGAGGTGCGCGTCAAACACGGTTCGGGCTTGCTCTCCACGCAACTCCTCGCCCGACCGCGCCAGCTGAGGTGGCACGGAAAGTCGGCTGAACATCTCGGCGGCGTCGCCCCGCAGCTCGGAGGGCTCGCCCAGCAATAAGATCCGCACTTCTCGCCCGGAGTCGAGCAGCTTGCGTGCGGCCACCAATCCATCGCCCCCATTGTTGCCCTTGCCGCAGATTACCCCGATGCGCCTTGCCCATGGATACTGCGAGAGGACAAAGTCGGCCACCGCGGTGCCCGCGTTCTCCATAAGAGTCAAGGAGGGTACGTGAAATCGTTCGCTGGTGACGCGATCAATCTCCCGCATCTCAGCGGCCGTCACAATTTTCATGGTTGGACCGCCGTCTCTACCCGTCGCCGCACTGGCAAGGGGTTGCCGGCGGCGATCCGGGACTTGCCGGGCTCGACTCGATCTCCGAAGGCAGGATTGAAGTGCATGCTGTGCTGGCACTCGATCGCGAGATAAGACACCACGCCACTCGTATCGGCGAGCTGCTCGGACGGGATCGCGGAAGTTAGTCCGCCATCGACGGCGCACCCGCAGGCGTCCGCGCGTTCGCCAGCTGCACCCGGCTGTGGTGCCGGGCGTAGGTGAAATAAATCACCAGGCCGATGGCCAGCCAGATGACCAATCGGGCCCAGGTTTGCCAACCCAAGCTAAACATCATCAGCAAGGAGACGGCGATGCCCATGATCGGGGTAAACGGAATCCAGGGAGCGACGAAAGCCCGGGGCACATCGGTTCCACGCCGGCGCAGGATCCAAACACCGCTGCAAACGATGACGAATGCCAGCAGCGTGCCGATCGAGACTAGCTCGCCCAGCACATTGATCGGGGTCAAGGCGGCGACCGTGGCCACACAGATGCCGACCAGGATGGTTGAGATATATGGGGTGCGGAAGCGGGGGTGAACGGCGGAGGCCCATTGCGGCAGCAAACCGTCTTTCGACATCGAGAAAAACACTCGCGATTGCCCGAGCAACATCACCACCATCGTGCTCGAAAGCCCGCAGATGGCTCCGAGCTTGACCAATCGACTGCCCCACTGGACGCCCGTCATATCGATCCCGATGGCGATGGGATCGGGAACATCGAGGCTGGTATATTTCACCAGCCCGGTCAACACCCCGGCGACCAGAATGTACAAGATCGTACAAATCACCAGCGATCCCAGGATGCCAATGGGCATGTCGCGCTTGGGATTCTTGGCTTCCTGAGCGGCCGTCGACACCGCGTCAAAGCCGATATAGGCGAAAAATATGATGCCCGCGGCGGTGGCAATTCCCGACCAACCGAAATCTCCGTAGTGTCCGCCATTGACGGGGATAAACGGAGTCCAGTTCGCCTGCGCTTCGGCGCGATGAGCCAAAATGTAGTTGCCACCGAGGCCTAGGAATATCAGCAATACG
>Ga0187783_10003599_pt1 | contig 11430 bp, 7 predicted proteins | sample 1015_SJ02_MP02_2_FD_132471 | JGI IMG/M metagenome (GOLD analysis project Ga0187783, IMG submission 132471) | Tropical peat soil microbial communities from peatlands in Department of Meta, Colombia - 1015_SJ02_MP02_20_MG | ecosystem: Environmental > Terrestrial > Soil > Wetlands > Peat | place... | reverse complement strand
CTCGCGATCGAGATAGGTAGCTGCACTGATTAACGCGAGGTGGGTGAACGCTTGCGGAAAGTTTCCAAATGCCGGCCGTCTGTCCCTAGCTCCTCCGAATACAGGCCGAGATGATTAGCGTATCCGAGCATTTTCTCAAACAGCAGTTGAGCTTTTTCCAGTTGTCCGGTCCGGGCCAGGCATTCGATGTACCAGAATGAGCAGGCGGTAAAGGTTCCCTCCCCGCCCTCGAGTCCGTCAACCTGCGATTTTTCCGCATCATAGCGATACACCAATGTGTCTTCTACCAGTTGAGCTTCGATCGCCCTGAGCGTCGACAGCCACATGGGATCGACGGGACTGATGAACCGCATTAGCGGCATCAGCAGTACAGACGCATCCAAAGCCTTTGACCCCTTCGACTGGACAAATGACTGCAGCTGTTCGTCCCAGAAATTGGTAAAGATGTCCTCCCGAATTGCATCGCGCAACTGCAGCCATTCATGAAGTGGTCCGGAAAGAGAGCGTTTTTGCGCCAGCCGTAACGCCCGGTCGAAAGCCACCCAACACATCAGGCGCGAATGCAGAAATTCTCGGGCGCCGCCGCGAACCTCCCAAATACCCTCGTCCGGCCGTTGCCAATTTTTTCCGAGCCATGCCAAATAGCGCTGGACATTCAGCCAGCCCTCATTGGAAATCTGACCGCCGTATTTGTTTGCCAAATAAATCGAATCCATCATTTCGCCGTAAATATCCAGTTGCAGTTGCTGATACGCGGCATTGCCAATTCGTACCGGACGTGAATTCTCATAGCCAGACAGATGATCCAGAGTTACTTCGTCGAGCTTTTGCCTCCCATCGATCCCGTACATTACTTGCAGGGGTCCTCGCTCCGCGTCGTCGCTGAGGCGTCCTTTGAGCCATTCGATGAACGATTCCGCCTCCTCTACAAAACCGAGGCGAATCAACGCGTAGAGCGAGAACGTCGCGTCTCGCAACCAGGTGTAGCGATAGTCCCAATTGCGTACTCCGCCAAGCTCTTCGGGCAAAGAAAACGTCGGGGCGGCGATGAGGGATCCGTATTCCCGGCTGATCAGCAGTTTCAGGACCAATACCGAGCGATTCACCATTTCTCGCCAGCGTCCCTTGTATTTCGATTTCGCCATCCAGTTTTTCCAAAAACGCGCCGTCTCACGGAAACGCTCTCCCACGTGTTCCATCTCTGGCTCTTGCCCTGGTGGGCGAACCCCGCCGAAGATGAAGGTCGCCGTTTCGCCCGCCTTCAAAGTGAATTGAGCCACTACATCCTGGGACTCTGGCAGCAACGAAATGGTGGAATACAACGCCATCGGGGCACAGGCCGGGTTCTCCGGGGAAAAAGTGGCGCAAAGGCTGCCCACGTGTGCTGTGTGCCCGCAGGTCGCATAGTTAAACCGGGGCTGGCAAACCAATTTGAACCGCACGTTGCCCCGGACGACCGCCACGGAGCGGATCAGCTCGTTCGGTTGCTCTTTACCCGCGCCAATTGGCATGTAATCGGTGAGTTCAACCAGTCCCGCATCCGCCAGAAACCGTGTCAGCAGAATGTTTGTGTCTGGCAAGTACAGCTGGCGGACTCGACTGCCGTTAAGCTCTGGTTGAATCTGAAAGCGGCCACCCCGTTGGTCATCGATCAAAGCCGCAAACACCGAGGGGGAATCGAAGTTGGGATAGCAAAGAAAATCGATCGAACCGTTGGTGTCGACGAGTGCAATCGAGCGCATATTGCCGACCACACCGTGATTTTCAATTCCCTCGAAGCTCATGCGCGGCCTCGCTCAAATCAGGGACTCATGGCAGACGCCAACTATTTTGCGACCGACTCATGTGAGTGTAACGCGGGAAGACAACATCTGGCTTGTTGATGCTCAATTGTCGCTTCACGACCCATGCTCGCTCAGTCCCGGTTGATGGAGATACCGCGATTCTTGGCCCCCACCTGTTAGTTCTGACAGTAGTCAGCACGGAAGCGAACATTTAACTAGTTGTTGGGCAAAATCTACGAACAGCTAGGCCGTCTCCATAACTCTCCGAGTGGGGGCGGCCTTTTTTTGGTTGGCTGCGCCGCAAAGTGAAATGCCGATCAAATCCGGGGTCGGAACGGAATAGGACACGAAACTTCTTCCGGCAACGGGGTCCAGGCGACCGCAAACTTCTCGAGCAGTTGCCAAGCAACGCGCCTGCACCGTGGAGTTGAGCGCCACCGGCTCATTTGCAAGACGCCGCTTCAGACGCTGCTCCAGTTGATCCTCAAAAATACCCGTTTGCGACACGCCCGGGATGGAGCGCGCGGGCAGCAGGACAAGGACCTCTTCCGGTAACGTGTTTGCGGTAAACTACATCGGCGATTTGGAGGGCACAAATATGACCCGGCGAAGCGTGCTCATGTTGGGGAACGCGATTTTCATGGTTTCACTGCTGGTGTATGCCGCGAACCAGAGTCTTGCAACGGCAAACAACTCTGACCAATTTCTCGGCCGTTGGGATCTCACGCTCAAGACACCGCTTCGGGAATATCCGTCGTGGCTGGAAATAACGCAGGAAGGCGGCCAATTCCACGCCCAATTCGTCAGTCGGTGGGGAAACGCGCGCCCGCTTCCTAAGGTTGAGATCTCGGATGGCCACATTACGTTCGTTTCGCCAAAGGGAGAGGAAGAAAGAAAAGACGATATGGTTTTCGAGGGCAGCCTCGCCGGCGATCGCTTGGTTGGGACGACCACGGGGCCGGATGGAACTCCATGGCAGTGGACCGGAGAGCGAGCTCCGAAACTCGCGAGCAGCGGCGCTCCGAAATGGGGTAAACCGATCCAACTTTTCAACGGCAAAGATTTGAGCGGATGGAGGCCCAGCGATCCCAATGCTGGCGCCAGATGGACGGTGAAAAACGGAACGCTTGTCAGTCCCGGCCACGGACCGGAACTGATCAGCGATGCAAAATTCAACGATTTCAAGTTGCATATTGAATTCAATTGCGGTCATGGCGCGAACAGCGGGGTGTACCTGCGCGGCCGATATGAAGTGCAGATCGAGGACGATCCGCAGCCGGAAGGGCCAACTATGCGGACCGGCGGAGTATATGGATTTCTAGCGCCTTCTCCGGAACAGCCATCCCGCCCGGGGGAGTGGCAGAGTTACGACATCACACTTGTCGGCCGAACCATCACACTTGTCCAGAATGGTCAGACGATCATTGATCAAAAAGAGATACCAGGAATTACGGGCGGTGCCTTGGACAGCCAGGAAAGCTTACCCGGACCAATTTACCTACAGGGCAGTGAAGCCGGGCAAGTTGTCTTTCGAAACATAACGATCACACCCGCGAAGTGAGGGGAGCGCCAAGGAACGTTTGCCTTTCACGGCACTAATGCTGTTATCAACGCCCGCCTGGCCAAACCGTAATAGATATTTGCAAAACCCATCAATGCGCAAGCAAATACTGACAGGACAAAGGCATCGACCCCGGCACCTCCTGCCGGCAGAACTCGGGCAACGTAGCGATCAGGAATAAATGCGTCCTCGAGAACGGGATCGTCCACATTACTAATCGATTTCTCCCAAGAGCAGATCGCATCGCTGAGGCAAGCTTGTCAGAGTTGTGCTCGGCTCAGCGATGATGAAACTTCTTTAACCAGGCACGCGGCACATTTGTTCCCGGGGGTCTCGAATGGACTCTCTTCAAGCGACGTGTTGTCGTTGCGATGGCGGTTCCGCTTCCATGGACGCCTCAGCGCGAAGACTCTGAAGGTCGCGCGAAACGGTTACGACAGCCAGAGCACGTCCACCTTTCTTATAGGTCACTGCATAATCGCGGGTTTCGAGGCTCCCGTCGATTTCGATGGCATCCCAGTTCTCAGCATGGCCCACGTAGTTGATGGCCACATCGTATTGTTGACTCCAGAAGAAAGGAACAGCATCAAATTTCTCGCGGCGGCCAAGAAGATTCTTGGCTGCGACTTGCCCCTGACGCTCTGCGACCACCCAGTGTTCGACGCGAATTCGCTCGCCGCTGTGTGGATCAGGCCAGCGGGCGATGTCGCCGGCAGCGAAGATTCCAGCGGCACTGGTTTCGAGGTATTCGTTGACGGTGACACCCCGATCGATGGCGAGCCCAGCTTGCTCGGCCAAAGCTAGCGATGGTCGCACACCTACACCCAATACCAGAAAATCCGCATCCAGCGATGTTCCGCTGCTGAGTGTGACCTCGCGGCCACGTATTCGCTTGACTGTCTCTCCCAGGTGAAACGTAACACCGTGAGCCTCATGAAGCTTGCGAATGAAGAGGCCGACCTCAGCTCCCATCACTCGTTCGAGGGGTTGACGCTCCGGCGCCACCAGATCCACGGCGATTCCGCGCGCACGCAGCGATGCGGCAACTTCCAAAGCGATAAAGCTAGCGCCGATCACCGCCACACGCTTTGCTGACCCGGCCTTGGCGATGATTGCCTTGCTGTCGGCGAGTGTGCGGAGATAGTGGAGCTGAGACTCCTTCCCGTCTTCGATCGGCAAGCGAACCGGTTCGGCTCCAGTGGCCAAAAGCAGAGCGCCGAATTCGAGTGCTCTGCCGCTCTCGAGCAGTATTTGTCTTCTTTTTGTATCCAGCGATGAAACTCGCGAACTGAGAAGGAGAGTAATCTTCCGATCGTGATAGTAGTCCGGGGAGCGCAACGGAATCCAGGCCTCCTGAGCCGTGCCAGCCAGGTAATCTTTGGAAAGGTTGGGGCGATCCACCGGTGGTGCGTCGTCGGCACTTACGATCGTGAGAGGGCCCTGGTAGCCTTCGCGCCGCAGCATGTCAGCCGCGGCTAAACCCGCAGCACCTCCGCCGACAATTACAATCGAGCTTGGACCGCCGGCCACGCGTCGGGGAGCAGATGGCGCAAGTTTCTCGCGAACGCAAATCTCATCGCCGCGTCTCTCAACCCGCCAGCAAGAGATGGGGTCAAGAGCGGGTGCTCTCAATGCCTCGCCGGTCCTGAGACTAAAACAGGCGTGATGCCAGGGACAGCGCACGGTGTCGCCCACGAGTAGCCCTTCGGCGAGTGGACCACCATAGTGGGTACAGTGGGCGCCGATCGCAAAGAACTCACCGGCTCGACGAGTGACGATCACTTCTTCGCCGTCGACTTGTCCCGACACCATGGCTCCGTCGCCGAGATCGCGAACGGGAAAGCCACTTCTGAGATCTGTTTTTTTCGTTTCTTCTTTCTCCGCCATGTTTGCCTCCCACGCTCCGGACGCTACTCAAAGTAAAGATGTTGGCTGATATCGACGATGGCGTGGCCCATACTACTCGCAGAGTCACATGCATTTCAAAAGTTACAGCGGCGCAATGAGTCTTGCGGTAAAACCCTCAGTTCATCGCAAAAAGCGCATCTGCTGCATAGTTCAGGAAAAACATCCACCGGTTTCGCGCTAATATTTACCGGGACGTCAGTAATTTCGTTCGCGGGAGTGTCCCATGGCAGAGAGCGCGCGAATCGTCTTTTCAACGTCAGCGACGGTAACGGATTTGTCTTCGGTCCGGGCCAGGGCTGTGCCCTGGTACGTCTGGGCGTCGGTGCTCGCGCTGACCTCCACCACCGTGGGCCTGTACTGGGACATCTCCTGGCACAGCGGAATCGGTCGCGACACGTTCTGGACGCCGGCCCATTTAGCCATTCAGTTTGGAGCCGTGATCACCGGATTTTCCTGCGCATATTTGATTCTGCACACGACGTTCCTCGGTGACAACGCCCTGAAAGAGAGCTCGGTGCGCATCTGGGGCATGCGCGGTCCCCTCGGCGCCTTTGTTGCAGCGTGGGGCGGATTCTGCATGCTCACCTCTGCGCCTTTCGACAATTGGTGGCACGAATCGTTCGGGCTGGATGTCACGATACTTAGCCCGCCGCACGTTGTGCTCATCCTAGGAATCTTTGTCATGGGCTTCGGCGGACTCATCCTCACCACCAGCCAGATGAATCGATCCGCGGGCACAACGCGCGACAAACTGAGCCGCTTGCTTCTTTACAGCGGTTCGCTGCTGTTGTGCCTGCTGCTCATGCTTGGCTATGAGTACATTGGCGATCAAACCTTGATGCACAGCGCAATCTACTATCGCGTGCTTGGAATGATCGCGCCCGTCGTGCTGATCGGGATTGGTCGCGCCTCCGGACGCCGCTGGGCGGCTACCACGTTGGCCGCGGTGTATATGGTGCTATGGCTCGCCGCGAATTTGATATTCCCTTTGTTTCCGGCGCAGGCAAAACTAGGTCCTGTTTTCACCCCGATCACACACATGGTTCCTCTCGGTTTTCCTGTGCTTCTGCTCCCCGGAGCCATCGCGCTTGATTTTGTTCTGAATCAACTTGCCGATCGTGGCGACACCTGGAAAGCGATTGCTGCTGGCGCAGGCTTCCTGGCCGCGAACTTGGTGGTTAATTGGCCTTTCGCGTATTTCATGATGTCTCGTTACGCACGCAATCGGGTTTTCGCCATGAACGAATTCGGCTACAACACGCCGCCCTCTCAATATCAGCTGGCATGGACACTGCGGAGCTATGAAAGCACCTCCAAGGAATTTTGGGTTGGAATGATCGTCGCGCTCGTAGCAACCGTCCTGTCAGTGCGCATCGGCATGCTTTGGGGAGACTGGATGCGACGCGTTCAGCGGTAGTGGTTCTTGCTCGGTGGCGTTTGGTCCCACCTCAGGAGGATTGAATGAAAATCTGGGGACTCGCTTTCGTAGTCGTTACCTCGACCGCCTTTGCACACGTTGGCAGCCCTGACGTCTACCTTGAAAGCGAGGCTGGCCCGTATCGTCTGTTGGTTACCGTGAATCCGCCGGCCATGATTCCCGGTGTGGCGCAGGTGCAGATTCGCGTTACGTCGGGAACCGTTAACAGCATCACGATCACACCGATCTATGTGAACGGCAAAGATCAAGGGCTGCCCCCGGCGCCCGACTCTATGCAGCAGTCAACGGGCGATTCGCATTGGTTTGCTGGCAAGGTCTGGCTGATGGAGTCGGGCGTCTGGGACCTCCGTGCCGAGGTTTCCGGGCCCCAGGGAATCGGCAAGGTGGCCATTCCTGTTCCTGCGTACGCGCGACGAACCTTGCCGATGAAACAAGGCTTGGGTGCCCTTCTGCTTGCACTCATGCTGTTCCTAGCCGTCGGCATCATATTCATCGCAGGAGCAGCCGCACGCGAGGGTGTCGTTGCACCCGCGGTCAAGCCTTTACCCCGCAACCTACACCTGGGCAGAATCGCAATGGTGGTCGCCGCCATGCTGGTGGTGACCATCCTGGCGCTGGGAAATTGGTGGTGGAATGCGCAGGCCACTGAGCTGAAGCACACCATGCTCTATAGCGCGCCGCCGTTGGAGGTTTCCTACCAAACGGGCCAACTGACGCTGAAGATGGATGAAAACTATTGGCACCAGACCCGCAAAGAGCAATGGTCGATGGGCCTGATTCCCGATCACGGTCACGTCATGCACTTGTTCTTGCTGCGCGTCCCCGACCTGGATCGGTTTTACCATTTGCATCCTGAGCAGATCCGCGAGGGATTGTTCACGGCGAAACTTCCCGCGGTTCCATCCGGCAGTTACAAGCTTTTCGCCGACATTGTTCGCGGCACCGGATTTCCGGAAACCATGGTCGGCGAGATCACTTTGCCAGACGTTGCCGGATATGCACTCTCCGGTGACGATTCAGCAGTCATCGCTCCCCCGTTCCTACCTTCAGCGCAACCGACTGCGTCGTCGCTTTCGGGTGGCGGTCAAATGATTTGGGAACGAGACGGGACAACACTGAGAGCAGGTGAGGTTTGCTGGTTCCGGTTCCGGGTTGAAGACGCGCAGCAGCAACCGATTGAGGATCTCGAGCCCTACATGGGTATGGCAGGACACGCGGAGTTTGTGAGATCCGATTTGTCGGTGTTTGCCCACATCCACCCAGCCGGCTCCGTGCCCATGGTGTCGCTCATTACCGCGCAGCGCGAATCCGGATTGGTCATTGACCACGCTTCGATGGATCACGGCTCGGACCAGAAACTTCCGGCGGAAGTGTCATTCCCTTATGGTTTTCCGCAATCCGGCGACTACCGTTTGTTCGTGCAGGTGAAGCGACATGGCCTGGTCGAGACGGGCGTCTTCGACGCTCATGTGGAGAATTAGCTCCGCGCTGCCACCCCCGGCATCGAGGCAAGTGAAGGTGGGTAGGTGGAACAGGAGTGGATATCTTGATGCTTGCGATAACGCTCCAGCGCATGCATGGAACCGCAATCCTCGGATGTCACGGACAGATCGTCTGCACCGAGGAGGCCCCGCTGTTGTGCCTCGCCATCGGGTTGCATGAGCGGGCGGTGATTCTGGATTTGAGTCGCACAACGGCAATCGACCGATGGGGTGTCCGAGCTCTCATCTCGCTTCCAGCCGCTGGCATTTTCCTGACGCTGAGGAATCCGAGTGAGCAAATATTGAGAGCGCTTCTCGATCCGCCATATGGAGTCCATTTTTGAGATTTGCGAGCTTGCGCCCAACGCAATGTTTGCGTAAGAAAGAAAAGCCGTAAACCGGTTGCACGACCGTCGACAGACGCAGAGTAGGGCATTGACTGGCGCATACTATGTGCATAATGCGACTGCGGCAGACGATTCGTGCATCCTCCCTTCCGCGGCATGTCCACCCGGAACCATACACTGCCCTGGTGCTCTCAGGCGGCTACGAAGAGGCAGGAGATAACGATGCGGGACAGCGTTTGGGGATTTCCGACAGCGGACTCTGTGGCCCTGCAGGGGTCCGTGGACAACCAATTCGTGATGCCGCCCGAGCTATCTTGGTCAGCGATTCAGACAAGCGCAACCGGCATAAGCGCTAGATCGCCAAGCGAGCCACGGACTCCCTGCGGCCTTCGACTATGAGGGGCGCGTTCCGGGAGCAATGGACCACTTCCGTTCGAGCGAGTCGGTCATGGTCGCCGACCTCCCCCTTAAAGGTGTGCGGACTATCTACTCACGCTTCGGAGAGCGGTTTGCCTAGCTGAACATGGCCGCTCTTCTGTTGTTAATCGTTAGAGCATTTCGTGCCTGTTGGGGAGAGGAATCACGTTCTTATGAGAATCATCGCGTTAATATCCCAGCGTCTTGTTCACGACATTGAAAAGGGTCTCGCCACGCCGGAATCTTTCAAGTTGCGCAAGAAAGAATCGCATCGCGTTGTCCTGCCAGTCGGGTGTATGGTCGGCGCAGTGGGGAGACAAGAGGACATTCTCCAAGGAGTAAAAAGGGTGACCTTGCGGGAGTGGTTCTTGATCAAACACGTCCAGGGCGGCACCTCGAATTCTATTCTCTGAGAGCATCTCGATCATTGCCCGCTCGTCGATGGTGGGTCCACGGCCCACGTTAATCACCACAGCAGTTTTCTTCAACGCTGCGAATTCGGCGTCTGCAATGAAACCCCGCGTCTGCTCAGTCAAGGGCAGCGTCACCACCACGTAGTCGCACCGGGACAGCATTTCTAACCGCTGCTCCGATCCATAAAGCTGGTCGATCAATGAATCGTTCTCCGGGTGTTGGGAAGGGTGCATCCTGAGTCCGAGCACATTCATTTCCAAGGCTCGGCCCCGGGCAGCCACCGCGCGCCCGATGCTGCCGTATCCGACGATGCCGAGTGTTCGACCCGAGACCGTGGTGACGTCAAACGGCTCCCAGACACCCGCCATCTGATTGCGAATCATGCGGCGAAAATCTTTGGCAAAGTACAGAATCGCCCCCAAAGCGAACTCTCCCAGAGATGGGCTGAAAATACCCTTGCTGTTCGTGACGATCACATTGCTTGCGATCAGCTCAGGAAAGAGCGTCTCCTCCAAGCCGGCCGACCGGGAATGAATCCAGCGCACACGGCGCGACACCGGGAACACTTCCCGGAGAAGTGCGAGGGGGCCCGTCCAATTAAGGATAATTTCAGCGTCGCCTGCCGCCGGGGCAAAATCCCGTAGCGAATCCCCGACGACGATGGCTGCCCTCTGACGCAGCTCGGTGAGTAAGGGAATGAACCTATCGCGCGGTGCGGTCAACACGAGAAGGGGACGATCGTTCATGATCTCGCTCAGTGGCTCGCGATTCCCGAGCCGCGAAGTGCTCCATCCGGTGGAAGAACCTCTATACTACGTCGGAGATTTTACATAAGGAATCAGCCCAGGCAGGACAGGATGACAACTGTGATTTCCTGCGGCAAGCATTCGCAATAGGGTGCGTATGGTTTTGGCGAAACGAGCGGTCTGTAGTCGGATTCCGGCGCTGATGACGGCAGGAACCAAACTTCCAGCGTTTGCCGCTCAGAACGATTCCCTGCCATCTGCGATCTTTGTTGTCGAAAGTATGCCGGAAACTGCGGAATCGAACGCACGGGCGCGGCGATCGAGATGCCACGATCAAGTCGTCACTCGGCGACGTCTGCCGGCGATTGCAAGTTTCTGGAGTTCTGCTAAATGATGCCAATTTCATCGATGAGGAGCCTTCCGCGGGCGGTGAGCATTGAGGATCTCCGCGAACTAGCATGCCGTCGTGTGCCCAGGATTGTTTTCAACTACATCGATGGAGGTGCGGATGCCGAGTGGACACTTCGCGAAAACCGTCGTGCCTTCGACGCAGTAACACTCCGACCGCGCCATGCAGTAGCTGTCCCCGCGTGTGATTTGCGAACTTGCGTGCTCGGCATGGAGCTGTCCATGCCAGTGCTTTTGGCGCCGGTGGGTTACCTGCGCGTAATGCATCCGGGCGGTGAAATCGCTGCTGCTCGAGCGGCTGGCCGTGCCGGCATTTCCACGATTTTGTCCACGGTTTCCGGTCATCGGCTGGAAGATGTGAAAGCGGCATCCACGGGACCGGTTTGGTATCAGCTCTATCTAACCGGTGGTCGTGCCGCGGCCGAGGGTGCAATGCAGCGAGCGATGGCGGCGGGTTACACAGTCCTTGTGATTACGATCGATTCGAACGTAATCGGACATCGCGAGCGCGAGCTTCGGGATGGGATGGAGCAGCTTCTGCGTGGAAGTGTCTGGTCGAAAATACCATTCCTGCCCTCGATCCTCACTCATCCACGCTGGCTGGTGCGCTTTCTTCTCGACGGTGGCCTACCTGATATGCCCAACATTGTCAGCCCGGAAAGAGGCGTACTGCGGGTCCGGGATGCACACAGCGCGATGAAGCGGGAGGCATTTTCTTGGGGCGACATGCACTGGATTCGTGGGCTGTGGAAGGGGCCGATCGTCATCAAAGGCGTTCTCTCGGCAGAGGATGCGAAGCGGGCGCTCGACCATGGCGCGGCTGCGGTGGTGGTTTCCAATCATGGAGGCCGCCAACTTGACTGCGTGCCCGCCAGCCTGCAGATTCTTCCGGAAATTGTTGCGGCAGTCAATGATCAGGCTGAAGT
>Ga0187783_10003598_pt1 | contig 11430 bp, 8 predicted proteins | sample 1015_SJ02_MP02_2_FD_132471 | JGI IMG/M metagenome (GOLD analysis project Ga0187783, IMG submission 132471) | Tropical peat soil microbial communities from peatlands in Department of Meta, Colombia - 1015_SJ02_MP02_20_MG | ecosystem: Environmental > Terrestrial > Soil > Wetlands > Peat | place... | reverse complement strand
TCCAGAACACGCGGCTGCGCGCCGAAGCGCAGGCCATACGTTTGGACGAGGCCAGTGTAACCGTCAGGCCGTTCCAAAAATTCGTACCCACAACCAGGCCGCCAGCGCGGAGCATAAGTAGCGGCCTCGCTCAGTGTTTTGACGTGCAGCTTCCGCGCATCATCGCCCCTAATCACCATCGCGAACGTGTTGTTGAAGCCCAAGGATGGCAACACGTCCAGGCCGAATCGCCGCTTGTATTCAGTCTGAACAGTTCGAAAAACAGACTGGGGATCCTTCTGCACGGGGTTGTGCAGAATCGCTGTCAGTGCCGTACCCGTGTATTCGATGTAAGCGTCGATTCGTCCAGCTAAAATCGCCTGCTGGCAAATGAAAGTTCCTGCCAGATAAAAGCGTCTCTCGACATGCAGATGCGTTCGAGCTTCGATCTGCTGCGCGAGAATTTCCCCGAGCAGAGCTTGCTCTGGAAAATTCTTCGAGCCGATGATGACCGTGTCGGCCGGTCGCTGGCAGCCCGAGAATATCGCGAACACAACTGCAACAATAACCGCCATACGAGGCGCGTTTTGGCGCGTCCGAATCCGCCGCCAGATCATCGCGGCAACTTACTCCCTGGGCGCAGCCGCCGCTCAAATATCCCCAATAGGAAATCGGCGCCCAAGGCGAGAATTGCCGCAGGTATCGCGCCCGCCAAAATCAGTGGGTTGTTGACCATCGCGACCCCGCGGAAGATGAACTCGCCGAGACCTCCCGCACCCACAGCCGCCGCGATCGTTGCGATCCCAATCGTAAGGACGGTGGCCACCCGTATCCCTGCCAGCATGGTCGAAAACGAGAGTGGCAATTCTACGTGAACTAGGATCTGCCGATCTGTCATACCCATACCCCTGGCAGCCTCGCGCACAGCCGGATCCACGGCGGCGATCCCCGCCGCGGTGTTGCGAATGATTGGAAGCAGCGCGTAAAGCGTCAGGGCCACAATTGCAAGGCGGTCTGCTCGGGCGCCGAGCCAAGGAACCGGCAAAAGAAATCCAAATAGCGCAAGGCTCGGAATCGTCTCTGCAACATTTGCCGTTCCGAGAATCGGTTTGGACAACCAGGGACGCCGCGACACCAAGATACCGAGCGGCACGCCGATCGCTATGGCCAACAGCATCGTGATTGCAACAAGCCATACGTGCTCTCCAGCAGCCTGCAGGATTTCGTCTCCATAGCGCCGAAGAAATTCGGTCACGATTAGCTCCTCTCGACCTCATCCAATAGCTTCAGCTGTTGAAGGTAACCGGCAGCGACTTCATTCTTCGAGCGAAGAAACTCGCTCCTTGTGAACAGGCCTATCAATTCGCCCGCCTCAAGCAGCGCGATCCGGGAACCCAACAACAGTGCGTCCCCGATATCATGTGTCACGATCACAACCGTCTTGCGCAGCCGTCGTTGAAGCTCCAGAAATGCCGACCGAATCTCGGTGCGAGTAACAGGATCGAGTGCTCCGAACGGTTCATCCATCAATAGAATTGACGGATCGGCGGCCAAAGCGCGCGCCACGCCGACTCGCTGTCGCTGGCCCCCCGAAAGCTCGTGCGGATAACGCCGCGCAAAGAACGCGGGCTCGAGACCGATCATGCCGAGAAGTTCGTTTACCCTCTCTTGAATTCGTTGTGCGGGCCACTGCTCGAGTCGTGGGATCAGGCTGATGTTTTGCTCGACTGTGTAGTGGGGAAAAAGACCCGTTTCCTGAATCACGTATCCGATGTGACGGCGCAGTTGTATCGGGTCCCATTCACGCGCTTCGCGGCCGTCAATCCGAACTTTTCCCTCGCTTGGATCAAGCAGCCGATTGATCAGCTTCAGCGCGGTAGTCTTGCCGGCGCCGCTCCGGCCAAGCAGTATGAGTATCTCGCCGCGGACGACACTGAAATTGAGACCCTTCAGGAGTTGTTGGCCGCTTGGAAGTTCGTAACGGACGGCGCGAAATTCGATGATGGGCTGGCGGTCAGGGTCATCGCTCATGAGAGGTTGGAGGGACAGTTGAAAGCCCTTGAAGGCTAACAAGCGTCTGCTGGAGTGTCAAACCTGTGAAAGCGTGCTCGAAATCGCGCTCGAGCGATGCATGCGAACTGTTTCGAAACCCGCAGAAGTTCAGGGATTCTCGAGCATGCGCGTGGCTCGACGCAGGACGGCGCCAGCCTCAGGTAGGCCAAGACCCAAAGCTCCAGCGAAATACACCGCGCCGTAGGGCACTAGCACGGCGACCGCGGAAAGAACGGACGAATAGTGGCGAAAAATGTGATGAGTCTCTAGGTAGCGATGAATCGCAAACCCGATGACGGACGCGGCGACCGCGGCGATCCACAGCTTCGCAAGATAAATCTTGGGTAGTCCTGTGTGGCCGATGCGCCGGTTCAATCGGCTCCGCAAGAGCGTGAACTCAACCCACGAAGCGATTCCCGCGGATATCGTGAGCCCGGCCACGCCCCACCGCGCGCCGATGCCTATCAAGAGTGGTAGCGGCTTCGCGAAGAGATAACCGAGGACAGTCGTAAGAATCACACGGACGATAGCGAAACGCAGGGGGGTGCGCGTGTCGCGCAGTGCGTAATAGGTAGACGAGTAAAGCCGGCCAAGCGTCTGCGCGAGGAGGCCTACGGTCGCTCCTGCCAAAATGCCCCACACGTAAATAACGTCCGCCTGCCGGAACTGCCCCGTGCGGTAGATGGCGGCGACGATCACGTCACCCAGAAACAAGAAGGCGGCAATCGAAGGCACCACGAAAAATGCAATCTGACGCAAGCCGGAGTCAAGGCGAGCGCGCAGCGCAGCGGCCACCTCTTTATCATCGCCAACTGTGCCAGACATGTGCGGGAGCTCGGCGGCGGACACGGACATACCGAAAAGGCTAACCGGCAGCGTGTAAAGGATCTGCGCATATGCGAGCGCGGCGACTGCGCCTGTCGGCAACAAGCTGGCGAGGAGCGCGTCGACGTAGGCGCTGATCTGCACGACTCCACGGCCGATGAAGACCGGAAAGAAATTATGGATTACGGTCTGCACGTTTTCGGCATGGTAGTGGAGCGAGAGGCGCAAGCCGTGCAGAAGCTTCAGCACGGTCGGTAACTGGATTACGACCTGAAGAGCGCTTCCGACGACCGATCCCCAAGCCAGAATGATCGCGAGGCGAAATTCGGAGTTGTGGCGTCCCCAGCCCCACAATGTGGCGATCATGGCGATGTTCCACAACACCGGCGCCGTATAAGAGAGAAAAAAACGGTGATGACTGTTGAGTACGCCCAGGCACCAGGCGGAAAAAACCAGGAGGCCTGCTCCGGGAAAGAGAATGCGAACTAAGTGAATCGTGAATTGGCGTTTTTCGCCGTGGAATCCAGGCGCAATCGCGTCGATCAGCAACGGCGTGGCGAGCACCCCAATCAGTACGATTGCTGAAGTTGTGAGTGCCAACAGGCCGGCGACAGCGCCCGCGGTGCGGCGCGCTTCCTCGTCGTCTTCGCGAGCGCGAAGACCCGCGTAGACGGGAATAAAGGAGGCGGAGAGCACGCCTTCGCCGAAGAGAGTTTGCAGGAAGTTCGGAATGCGAAAGGCGGCTTTGAAAGCGTCGGCGGCATCGGAATTGCCGAAGTAATGCGCGAATACGCGCTCGCGAATCAAACCGGCGATGCGGCTGAGAAAGATGCCGGCTGCAACCAGAAAAGCGTGGCGCTTCGAGGCGCCTTGGCGCACAGCGCCCTTCGTAGGAGTCACGGGGATGGAGCTGGTCTGCACATTCACAGGGATAATTCATTACAAGAGCTAGCCGCGGGGATGTCAACTTCGATTCGGGCAGCTGTGCGGAGTTGATAGCCGAACCGATGCGCCAGCATCAGCGGCCCGACGAGGTGCTAAGAGGCGGATACCGGGCGTTTGCTAGTGAGGGGCGGCGTCCAGCGAACCGTGGATGACAAGCTGGCTGCCTCTCAGCACGTTGAGATCGCGCGACCAGGATTGCTTGCCTGAGACCTTCATTCCAGGGGCAAACGGAAGCCGTCATCTGATGGGGCATAATGGGCGCCCCGGACAAGTATTTTGCGAAATCTAGGAGACCTACGGCGCAACTCGCGCGTCCAACTAAGTAGAGCGATTTGTGGCGCCGAATAGGGTCCGCAGCTCGCTCGCCCCAGGAAGTCCAGCAGATCTGCTCAACTTTCCATGGGAACCGAATCATTCATCGGAGGAAGCCATACATGAGTTTCACCGCAAAGGCGTATATCGGCGCATTGGCAATCGCAGCTCTTACGCTGCCCGTTTGGGCGAGGAGCTCGGAGCACACGGATTCCACCACGTTCGATACTTTCCAGAGCCAGAAGATAGGTCAGACGGAGCTGCAGCCAGGGCATTACACGCTAAAGGCCACAGAATCGCAGAATCAATTGGAGATTCTTCAGAACAATAAGGTGATCGCGACAGTGCCTTGCACATGGGTGCAACTCTCGAACAAGGCCAAGAATTCGGAGATAACTTCGGATAAGGACCATGTAACGGGAGTTGAGTTTCAGGGCAGGATCGAAGCCGTCAAAATCGGATAATCGTTCGAGATGGCCACGAGGCGAGGCGCGGCTCGCCTTTTGCCTTCCATACTTCTTGGATCGGTGGCGCTTCACTTCAGGTAAGTTGCCAACCACTCGAGAAAAGTCTTGTACCAGAGCGCGCTGTTCTGCGGTTTCAAGATCCAGTGGCCTTCGTCGGGGAAAATCATGAGTTTTGACGGCACGTTCTGCACCTGAAGCGCGGTGAAGAATTCGAGACTCTGCGTATAGGGTACGCGGTAGTCGAGTTCGCCGGCGATCACAAGTGTCGGAGTCTTGAATTTTGCGAGGTTACCCGCGTATTCATGCGGCGACCACTTCCTGTAGAGAACCGGATTTGACCAGGGCGGGCCGCCAAATTCCCAATTCATGAACCAGAGTTCCTCGGTTGAGCCATACATGCTGACCTCGTCGTACGGCCCTGCATGGCTGATCAGGCATTTGAACCGGCCCGAGTGTGTGGCGATCCAATCGACCATGTAGCCGCCATAGGAGCCGCCAGCTGCGGCCAAACGCGAGCCATCAATAAACGAGTATTTGGCGAGGGCGGCATCTACGCCCTTCATCAAGTCTTCGTAAACTTTTCCGCCCCAGTCGCGGCTGATTTCTTCGGTGAATTTTTGGCCGTAGCCAAATGAGCCGCGTGGGTTGATCATCAACGCGACATAACCAGGAGCCGCCATAACTTGCGGATCCCAGCGATAACCCCACGAGTTGTCCCATTCTCCTTGCGGCCCCCCATGAATTATGAGCAGCAGCGGATATTTCTTGGACGGATCGAAATGTGGCGGCCGAAGCAAGAGCGCTTGCACCTGAGTTCCTTCCGCACCGGCGAACCAGAACGATTCCGCGGCGGGCAGATCCAGTTGAGAAGTTACTGCGTCATTCTGGTGAGTGACTTGGCGCACGCCTGATCCATCGGATTTGGCAACGAATACCTCGGCAGGAGCGGCCAAACTCGATCGCGTGAACACGAGTGAAGTTCCGTCCTTACTGACATTCAAGTCGCCGTTGAACGTATCGGCAAGAATGACGGTTGGCGAACTGCCCGGTTTGGACGCGATCGCATACACAGGCATTTCGGCTTTTTCTTCGCTTGTGAAATAGATCCTTTGGCTATCGGGCGACCACGCAACCGACTCGACATTGCGATCGAAATTTTCCGTGAGGTTTGTCGCTTTGCCGCTGCCTCGGTCGTAGAGCATCAGCCGCCAGCGATCGCTCTCATAACCTGCCTGCATCTGGGCTCGATATGCGATCCATTTCCCGTCCGGCGAGTACATACCGCCCCAATCGTTGCCTGGATTTGTCGTGATGCGCTTCGGCGCGCTTGCGCCACTCACGGGTACTGTGAAGAGATCGCCATTCGTGCTGGTGGCTTCGTTCTTGTCGGTGTTTGCGGTGAAGCAGAGTTCCTGGCTATCGGGAGAAAACGAAATCGCTTCAGGGTCGCCTAGATTAAATGGAGGCACATCATAATCGGCGCCGGGAGTGAGATCGTGCGGGCTGCCACCCATCGCCGGCATCACGAAAAGATGACTGCGCTTGCCGCTGAACCATTCGGTCCAGTGCCGGTACAGAAGTTTTTCGTAAATTCGGGCCTTTACCTTGCTGGCATCTTTCTCTGCATCACGACGCGCGTTGCACGCGTCGTCGGAGCAATCTGGATACACGGACGAAACAAAGGCGATCCATTTCCCGTCCGGGGACCAAAGTTCGTTATCAGCTCCAGTGGAAAGAAATGTGAGGCGAGTCGGTTCACCGCCGTCTGCGGGGGTCAAATAGATTTGGGGCGAGCCATCGCGAGAAGAAAGGAACAGAATTTGTTTGCCATCCGGCGACCACCGCGGGCGTTCATCGCTGCCATCCCGCGTGAGTCGCCGTGCGTCTCCTCCAGCAGCCGGCACGATCCAAATGTCGTGCAGCATACGATTGCCGTCGACATCGGGTGTCGCTACGGAATAGGCGATCCAAAGTCCATCGGGAGAGATTTGCGGATCGCTCACACGATGCATCGATATCAAGTCGTTAAACGTGAAGGCGCGCTTGGTAGGCGTTTGCCCGCTCGCGACAAGAGGCGCAGCGAATACCGTCAATATCAATGTGCTGAGCAAACCTGTGCTCCGATTCATGCTCCCTCCGAAAACATGATTTCCGCGGGAAAGGCGCTCGATAATTGCACTTTCGCCGCGAGTTTCCAAGGGCATATTCCTACGAATCGGATTCCGCCTGAACTCGTGTGGTGGGCGTTGGGCATGGCGCTGACCTACACGATTTTCACGTATCGGAATCTCGCCGGAAGAGCGAAGGTCGATGAATCAAAAGGTCAGGGTCATTACTAGACGGTTCGTCGATCTTTGTTGTTCAGGCTCGCCCCCAAACATCTCATGGCTTGCGAACACCCAGAAGAATAACTGCGGCGCCACTCACAGCGAGAAACCCGCCGAAAAACCAGGGAAGTGTGACGATTCGTCTCGTCTCGAGAATAACCTTTTGCGAATTGATCTCGAGTTCGCTCTTATGAGCCGGCATTTCGATGCGCGGATGAATCAAAGCCGCCACACCGAACAGGAGAAAAAGAGCGCCAGTGATCGTCAAGCCTCTTGAGGCCACGCGGTTGGCTCCTCTTTCTCGCTTGATTCAAAAGTCACCGGCGACTGACAGAAAAGGTGGTTTCTCACGGGTGTGTGCGAGGGCGAAAGATTTCGCTCAAGAGATCGGGGCGATCTCCGTCATGTTCGATGTGCGGATATCGCAGCCCGCCGTGGTAATCGACGAGATAGGTTTGATACTGCGGCCCATTGGTGACAATCAGTTGTATGGGCGCATTGGTCGATTTTGCGTCTGTGATGGCTGCTTTCAGGGCGCTCGGCGAAAACTGTTCGGCATTTACGGCCGTAACCTTCATTCCAGGTCCGATACCCGCTTTGTAAGCGGGTCCGTCATAAATCACATCAAGCACAGTGCCATCGTCTGAGGCGATCATTCCAACCGACGAAATCAAGGCGACGTTGCGCCTCAGATGCTCCCGGTTTTCTTGAATTTCATTCGGTTGCTCGTTGTAGACGAGTTTCCAGCCCGCATTTTCAATAGCTTCGTTCGGCGTGTCCGGTGCGAGAGAATCCAACCTCTTGCGCAGGAATTCGCGCCAGTCGTACGGCGCGACCGTATTGAGCGCGGCGACGATGTCCTCGAACGTGTACGTCTTCAGATTGGGCTCGCCACTTGGGCCGCCATAGAAGGCGTGGCAGAAGTCATCAATCGATTTCTGATCGTGGGTGACATTGCGGATCGTGGTATCGACGTCGAGCCAGAGAAGTTCGCCTTCCTGGTAGAAGTCGACTCCGCGACGCCAGTTTGACCAATCGAAACCTGCCTCATACAGGAAAGGAGCGGAGTCCGCAGTGTCCTGAAGAGGACGCCACGTGCGCCCGGGCCGGTTTTCGATCATCTCTGCAACTTCGGCAAGCGCTTCGTGGGATTGTTGCGGATTCCTGAGACCGCTTCGCGCGGTCAAAACCTCACCGAGGTATTCTGTTAGCCCTTCGTAAACCCAGAGCAGATCATCCTTCATCGGTTTCTGGTAATCCGGTGTCGTGAGGTCTTCGGGGCGACGGTATTTACCGTTCCAAGAGTGAACATACTCATGTGGAAGCAAGTCAGCGAACTCGATGCGCTGTGACTCATCGATCAAACTGTGCTCGTCTGTCCGATCGTCACTTGATTCGTGGTGCTCGAGCCCGAAATGAGCCACGTCGTCGCTCAAAGTGAGAAGAAAATGATAATCGCGGTAGTGATGCGAGCCGAAGAGAGTTCCCGCCTCCGCAACAAGCTGGCGAAATTCCAGCTGGGTTTCGGGCTTCATGGCGAGATCGGCTGAGTTGTCGGCTGCGATGTCCATTTCATGGAGTGGAGTTTCGCCGGGAGTCAGTTCGATCGCACGGAAGTAACGCCCAATAAGGACCGGGGAATCGACCAGTGTATCGAGAGGCACGGGCGAAAACTCGATTGTGTCGCCTGTTTGCTTCGCACCGGGCAGAGCCGTACCGAATTCCCACCCCGAGGGAATATGAAGGGTAGGAGCGACTGTAAGGTTCGCGACCGGGTAGCCTTGCGGGTAGAGCACAAGCTGGTTCCAACTGATTACATCCAGAAAGGCCGTTGCTGATGAACCGGCGGAATACCCGGAAGCGGGTGCGGAGAGCAGGAAGTCTAGATCTACGTCGAGTGAACTAGCGGCGTCGGGGACGGTCAGATGGAACGCGAACATGTCCACCAGATCGCGCCGCCAGGGGATAGTTTGGCCATTCGACCTGAATCTCAATCCCGCAACTTCAACGATCGGCCCGTCTGGCATGTGTTCGCCGGGGATCCATTCCGGGTAATAGAGGGTGAGCGGACCCGGGCGAACAGGAATTTGAAGATGGGCGTGGAGTATTTTCTGAGGCGCGTGAGCGGCATCCACCTCGATGCGAATAGGGCCGGATAAGGTTTGCGCCCCGAGATCTGCCCCCGCGACGCAGACGATCGCGCCAATGGCAAGCGACACAAATGACGCACGGAGACGCCGTTTCATTCATCCCCCCAAGTTCATTTTGGATGGAACGAGCCGGTTGGTTTGGGCAGTTTTTCGATGGCCGGCCGCGGTTTGATTCCGGTATTCGTAGAGAGGATCAGAATCCGTCGAAATTATAGGTCTGCCGGGCCGACTGGCCAAGTAAATTCGAACTGCGGCACTGCTCCAACCAAAAGGGTTCTCGGCGGGAGAAACTAGCGCGCTGACTAAATGCCGAGCAATTGTGTCTGGCAGACGTCCAGGACGCTGAGCCGGTTCTCGGCGCCCAATTTGCGCAAGATACGATGAACGTGATTCTTGACCGTCTGTTCGGACAAATTCAGCTGGCTGGCGATTTCCTTATTGGTGAGACCGCGGCTGATCAGTGGGACCAGTTGCTGCTCGCGGCGCGTAAGTCCCAGCTGCATCCGCGTCCGGTGATTCGGGAGTTCGGTCGCGCGGGCGACGATGTAGTCGAAAAGAATCCGCGCCATTCGCGGTGGGCAGACCGCGACCCCTTGTTCGACAGCGCGAATCGCAGCCACTACATCTTCAGCGGACGCATCCTCTAAGATGTAGCCAAGCGCGCCGCTGCGAACCGCCGTTAGAAATTGGGCGGGTTCGTCCTGCATGGCGATCAGAACGCACTTGAATGTTCGCTGAATGGCTTCCGTGTTAGCCGCGCAGGCCCTGCCCTCGAGAATAAACTGCAGCGAGTCAAGCACCACAACGTCCGCGCCTGATTTTGAAATTTGCTCTCGCGCATCACCGGCAATCGGAAGCGCCGCAATCAAACTGAGGTCGTTCTTTTTCGCGAGAATCCGCGCGACAGACTCTCTTAGCAGACGATTATTGCAGAGAATCAGAACATCAGTAGCCTTTTGCAATTATTCACCCTCAGAGGCTGGGGCGTTCTCCTAGGACAGGTACAACAGATTCCAATCTAGGGAAAATGGATGCATGGAGCAAGTACAGACTTTACTGTACAAGCGAATCATTCACTAATAACGAGAAGTGATCGAAGTCATAAAGTGGTGCCAAGGTAACCCGTTGAGGCCGGTACAGCTAATCACTGATGGGGGCTCGCGCCAGCCTTTTTGTGCTCCCGGATGACGGAATTGTCTCCGGCCTGTTGGCAAGCCGAAAACGGCCCTGGGTTCCGTTCACGGGGTGAAAAGTGTCGACCCCGGTTGCTTTTGGACCTTGAATCACAGATCGGGTTTTTGTTATAAACACTGTCTCGCGCCCAGCCGCCTCAAAGGAGGCGACGCACGGTTTCACCGCGTGAGTTTCGCCTAGACTGCAACTCCCAACACGATCGCAACCCGCACAAAAACCAACCACCCAGCTTCAGATAAAACAGCTCCGATCGAAAGAAGCGATCGAAGCGCGCACCTCCGGGAGGATTCGATGGCTACAGGGCTTGTGCAAATTGAGCACGACCGTGAAATCGCAGATCGTCTGGCGGCGGAAAGACTGCGGTTGCGAAAGCTGGCTGGACTGGAAGCGCCCAAGCACTTTCATAAGCCAATCGAGAGGGCCTTTACCGCGGAGGAACGAAGCCGAGTCACGATCCTTTTTGGGGGCCTCACCTGGAAGCATGAAGAGCTGATTCGGGCGGTGTTCTTGGGCACAGGCTACCACTGCGAGCGTGTGCCGGTGCCGGACGTCGCCGGGTTCCAACTCGGCAAAGAGTACGGCAACAACGGCCAGTGCAATCCGACGTACTTTACCGTCGGTAACTTAGTAAAGTACCTGCAATCGCTCGAGGCAGCGGGAATGCCTCGGCAGAATATCCTCGACAACTACGTCTTCTTCACGGCGGGCTCTTGCGGCCCCTGCCGGTTCGGCATGTACGAATCGGAGTATCGGTTTGCGCTGAAGAATGCCGGGTTTGACGGTTTCCGAGTCCTTCTGTTCCATGACAGCGACGGTTTGAAGGCCGCCTCTGGCGAGCCGGGCCTGAAGTTCACAGTCGATTTTGGCTTGGGCATGCTGAACGCGCTGCACGTTGGCGACGTGATGAATGATTTGATCTATCAGGTCCGCCCATTTGAGGTGAACAAGGGGGAGACGGACCGTGTCTTCCAGGGTGCGATGGGAAAGCTTTCCACAACTCTGCGCGACCGCCCGCCTTTCGAGATCATGCAGCGCGCTCCGAAATGGGCGAAGGGCTATCTCGAGAAGAAAAAGGCTGTTCGGAATACCTTCAATACCCTTGGGAAGGTTCGCGAGCATCTATACGGCGATATCTACCTCGACGCGCTGAAAGAGTGCCGCGCAAAGCTCGACTCAGTC
>Ga0187783_10003597_pt1 | contig 11433 bp, 10 predicted proteins | sample 1015_SJ02_MP02_2_FD_132471 | JGI IMG/M metagenome (GOLD analysis project Ga0187783, IMG submission 132471) | Tropical peat soil microbial communities from peatlands in Department of Meta, Colombia - 1015_SJ02_MP02_20_MG | ecosystem: Environmental > Terrestrial > Soil > Wetlands > Peat | place... | reverse complement strand
TGACATGCTGCAAATAATCGGCTCACTGGTCGTTGTTGGCTGCATTTTCGGTGGCTTCGTCGCCGAGGGCGGGCACATTCTCGCCCTGTGGCACCCCTTCGAGATCCTCATCATCGTGGGTTCGGCCATTGGCGCCTTCCTCATCGGCAATCCGCTGAAGGTCGTCAAGGCGGCGGTCGCCGGCGCCCTCGCGCTACCCAAGGGGCCGCGCTACCGGCGTGAGCACTACGTCACACTTCTCCAGCTGATGTACGACATCCTCGTGAAGATGCGCAAGGAAGGCGTCATGGGGATCGAGCGCGATCTCGAAGCCCCGCGCGAGAGCCCGCTGTTCAAGAAGTACCCGCATCTGCTCGCCGACCACCACATGGTGGAGTTCATCACCGACTGTCTGCGCCTCATCGTCGGTGGCAACCTCGATCCGCAGGAGCTCGAGAGCCTGCTCGAATACGAGCTCGAGACGCACCACAAGGAGGCCGCGCAGCCGGCCCACGCGGTACAGAAGGTGGCCGATGCGCTGCCGGGTTTCGGCATCGTCGCTGCGGTGCTCGGCATCGTCAACACCATGGCGGCGCTCGAGGGTGCCGACACTGCCACCATCGGGCACAAGGTCGGGGCGGCGCTCGTGGGTACCTTCCTCGGGATTCTGGTCTCGTACGGCTTCGTCGGCCCGATCGCCGCGGGCATGGAGCACCTCGCCAACGAGGAGGGCAAGGCGTTCGAAGTGGTGAAGATGGCGCTGGTCGCGAGTGTCCGCGGCTACCCGCCGCCGGTCGCGGTGGAGTTTGCGCGTAAGCTGCTCTTCAGCGAGGTGCGGCCGACCTTCAACGATCTCGAGGCGCACCTGAAGGGCAAACCGAAGCCCGCGGTCGCCGCCGTCACGCCGGCGAGCGCCGGCGCCGGCAAGTAACCCGCGCGGGGCTCGCCTCATGGACCGCGCTGCCGCCGACAAACGGCCCATCGTCATCGTCAGGCGTTACCACCGCGCCGAGGCGCATCACGGTGGTGCGTGGAAGGTGGCCTACGCGGACTTCGTGACGGCGATGATGGCGTTCTTCCTCGTGATGTGGCTCGTGACCGCGGTGTCGCGGGAGCAGCGCGCCGCGATCTTCGACTATTTCAAGAACCCGAGCATGGAGCCCGGCAAGGCCGCCAAGCCCGCTCCCGCCATGTCCGGGCCGGGCGGGGCGAGCACCAGCCCCATCAACCTGCACGGCGGCCTCGACGCCCCGCGCATCCTGCAAAGCGCACAACCGGGCATCGGCATACCGGTGGCGCCGGCGCCTCCGACGACCGCGCCGAGCACCGCCCCGGCGGCAGGCGCCGCGAGCGCCACGGAAGGTGAGGATCTCGGCCGCGCACGTGCCGCGGTCGAAGCCGCAGAGCGCAAACAGCTCGAGTCGCTCATGGAGGATCTGCGCCGCGCGATCGACCACAGTCAGGCACTCGCGCCGTTCAAGGATCAGCTGCTGCTCGACATCACTCCCGAGGGCCTGCGCGTGCAGATCGTCGACAAGCAGAACCGGCCGATGTTCGACATCGGCAGCGCGCGGCTGAAGCCCTATACGCAGGCGATCCTCGCTGAGCTGGCGAAATACCTGAACTCGGTGCCCAACCGTCTGAGTCTCACCGGGCACACCGATGCCACGCCCTACGGCGGTGGCAGCGGGCGTACCAACTGGGACCTCTCCGCCGACCGCGCCAACGCCGCGCGCCGCGCGCTGGAGGCCGCCGGACTCTCGACCGAGAAGACCGCACGCGTCGTGGGGCTCTCCTCCTCGGTCCTGTTTGACAAGCTCGACCCGCGCGATCCCATCAACCGCCGCATCAGCATCATCGTGATGACGCACCAGGCGGAAGAGGATGCGGTGAGGACCGAGTCGGCGCCCGAACGGGCCGTCCCCCCGCCCACAAGCTAGCCGCGAGCCCGCCGCGGCCCACACACGCGAGCGCCTTGCGTCGCCCCGCGGCGACAGCCTTGCGTCTTCGCGTCCGCAGCGCGCGTCTCGCGCTGCCTTACTCGCCCGTATTCCCTCCGCAAGATGCGCGCTGCGTCACATTCGTGCCCCTCAAGAGGACCCGGCGGCGGGCGTGGTCGACAGATTATCGGTGAACTTGAGCCGCCCGCTGCAGATCTGCGGGCTGCATCACGCGGGGAGGTGACAGAAGCGTGAATCGAATGCCCGGGGTGGGGGTACCCGGCCGCTAGCATTTCAGCACGCTGTCATGGAATTCGTTACTAACCTCAGGAAGATCAGTCATGCGTAGTTCGATCATCATCAGGGGCATTGTGGCGGTCGCTGCGGCCAGCGTGCCGCTCCTCGGCAATGCCGAGTCTACCGTCTCGACGGGCGCCGGTGCGCTCACCGCCACCGCCCAGGTGGAATTTCAGGTCACGATTCCGCAGGTGCTGTACCTGCGGGTCGGCACGGGTTCCTCGTACACCACCGGGGTGCTCGCGCCGAACAACACCACGATCGACGTCATCTCGTTTGCCCCGACCACCGGTCAACTGGTTACCGGTGGGGCGATCGCCGGCACCGGCGGTGACCTGACGAACGGCGTCGAGACGGCGGCGGTGATCGGCAACGGTGGCACCGTGACGCTCGGGGCGAGCACCCCGGGCGCCATGAACGACGGCGCCGGCGACACCATCAACTGGAGTCAGATCACGACCGCCTCGGCCACCAACACCACGGGCACGGCGCTGCCGGCACCGGTGCTGGCGAACGGCGCGAGCACCAATCTGACGCTCAACGCCGCGAGCAAGACCGTCTACGAGGACGCCAAGTGGACCTACACGTATAACATCACCGCCGGCTCGATCCCGGTGGCCGGCACCTACGGCGGTGCGACGGCCGCCAATAACGGCCTGGTGACGTATACGGCGTCCATGCCGTAACGCTCGTCAACGCCTCAAGTCGACGACAGGTGAGTCATGTTCCCCCGACGGCGCGACCCGCAGAGGCGCCTCGGGGGAACTGCTTTCCATAAGCTGCGCTGGCTGCTGACGGCGGGTCTCCTCGGGGCGGCGCTCCTCGGGTCGGCAACCGCGCCGCGGGCTTTCGAGGTGACGATCGCCCCCGCCTCACCGCAGACCATCTACCTGCAGGTCGGCGTGGGTACCTTCACCGGCACCTACTGCAGCAATCCCTGCAACAGCTACCCGCCGATTCCACCCAATACTCCGACCGCCCCCAATGGCACGCCCGGCAACAACGCCACGGTCAACACCGTCTCGGTGTCGGTGCCGGCGGCCCAGGTCGGTAACGGCACCGTGCAGACGATGACCACCAACAGCACGCAGTCGGAGAGCTTCTACGACGACTATGCCTTCTGCAACGCTCCCGCACAGCTCTACATCGGTGGCTTCTATCGCACCACGACCACCGGCAACGGCTCGATCAACGTGACGGCCACGGTACCTGCGGCCCTCACCGACACCGCGGGCGACAAGCTGTCGTTCGGCACGATCTCCTGGACGAGCAGCGGCAACGCCGACACCGGCACCGAGCCTTTCCCCGGGGCCACCTTCACCCCGGGCGCGGTGCAGACCATCGGCGCCATCGCCCAGAACCAGTGGGCCGAGAGCTGCTGGACCTTCTCCTACGCCAACACCACGGTCGTCGCCGCGGGCACCTACACCGGAACGGTGCTCTACACGGCGACCACACCGTAGGCGCTGCCAGGACCGCCGCCATGCGCCTGCGCTCGCTGCCGCTCATGTTGACCGTGCTGCTCGCGACATGGCCGGCGGCAGCGCGCACCACGCGCATCGACGATTCGGCGACGCTGCCGTACGCGTCATCGCTCGCGGTGCAGTGGGAGCAGCCCTCGCCGCGCCGCCCGGTGAACAACCTGATGAGCGGCACGCTCACGCTGCGGGTGCGACTGAACGTCACTCCCTGGCTGCACCGCTCCGGTCGCATCTACCTGACGCTGCCCGCGCAGCAGCCCGGCCCGATGAGCGTCAGCTGGGCGACGCAGGGGAAGCTTCTTCCCGGGCAGCTCACCTCCGGATCGCGTGTGCTCGTCTACAGCGGGCCGATCACGGCGCCATTCATCGAGGATGTGCTCGAGCTCACTCTGAGGGTGGACGGCACCCGGCTGCGCCAGCAGCAGTATCACGTGAACTTCAACTTTGAGATGGACGAATGATGTCGCCTCGCGCCCGCCTGCTGATCGTCCTTAGCGCGCTGCTCGGCCTGCCGGTGACCGCCGCGGCCGCGGGATTTGCCGCAATGGTGGCGCCACCGCGCCTCGAGCTCACGAGCCGCGCCGGCGTCAAGCTGCGCCAGGTCATTACGATCACCAACGGCGCGGCCACCACGGCGAAGTTCCGTCTGCACACCGCCGATTTCACCCTCGCGGATGACTACGGCGTGATCTTTCAGGATTCCCTCGCCCCGGGCAGCTGCCGCCCGTGGGTGGCGCTCGAGCGGGCGGAAGTGGCGCTGCCGGGCGGCGGCACCATCCGCTACCGCTTCGAGGTGCAGGTGCCGGCGGATGCGCCGCGCGGCGAGTGTCGCTTCGGCATCCTCATCGAGGGCGAGGAGCCCTCGGTCGCCCAGGCGGGCGCGGTGAAGCTGCCGATCGCCGGCCGCATCGGCGTCATCGTGTACGTCAAGGTTGGTGACGCCAAGCCCGCCATCGAAGTGTTCGGGCCCGAAGTCATGACACTCAACGGCCAGAGGGTGCCGACGCTGCGCGTTCATAACGGCGGCGATGCGCACGTCCGCATGGGCGGCTTTCTCACCGGCACCGACGCCAAGGGCGTCAAGTACGACTTCGTCCCCTCGACGCTGCCGATCCTTCCCGGCGAGGTCCGTCCGGTGTATCTCTCGCCCTCACTCCCGGGTAACGATCATCCGCAGCTGACTTTCCCGGTCACAGTGCAGGGAAAACTCGAATGGGATGACCAGAGCACCGAGCTCAACGAGCGCTTCGAATGAAGCCGCAGGCGAGACGCGCTCCGCGCCTCGCAACGTCGTGGTGCTGGATGATCGCAGCGACCTGCGGCCCACTGCAGGCACAGATGGCCACCGGTCCGCCGGAGTCGGCCGCGCCGGCCTACCAGGACCACTACATCGCCGAGGGCACGCTGAGCCCCGATGTCTCGCCGGGTGAGTACGTAACGAGTACGAGCGGCCTCTCGCGCGCCGTGCGCATCGACGGCGTCATGAGCTACATCGAGCAGCAGGGTGCCGGCGCCCCGCCGGCGACCCGCGAAGACGGCTTCATCATGGACGGCCAGTGGGACACGGCCGCCTATGGCGCGTGGTCGGCGAATGGCGGAGTGCGTCTCGATGGCTCCGACCACCCCGGAATCGCCGAGTACGGTACCGGATCCTTCTCGCTGCACCAGCGTGGCATGCCGTTCGATGACGGCTGGACCGCCGACAATGCGCTCGGCGACATCAACACTCCGCTCATCGATCTCGCGCGGCTGCAGCCGCGCTTCATCCTGGCGCCAGGTCCCATGGAGGGTTTCGACACGCAGTGGCGCGGCCCCTCCGGGCTCGAGATCGTCGCCGGCGGCGGCGAGCCGGGGATCTTCAACGGCATCAAGATTCCGCTGTTCGATCCGCTCGGAGGCTCCACCGGCACGCTCGGCGCGCAGTGGTCGCCGGCGGCGCAGTGGGCGCTCGGTGGAGAGCTCGCCGCCGCGCGCGACACGCCGCTCTACTTTCAGCCCGCGCTGCAGGGTCAAACGGCCACGGCCAGCAGCGAGCGCATCTCCTCCAGCACCGGCTACCTGACCGCGCTCTGGCAGGATGGACCCTCGCGCGCGCAGCTCAATTTCATCGACGGCAGCCTCGACAGCAACGGCAACTCGATGGGCGCGTGGCTCGATGCCTCGCACACCTCCGGAGCGTTCACCCAGAGCTACGGCGCCTTCTACATCGACCCCAATCTCGCCTGGGGCAATCAGCTCATGACGAGCAATGCCGAGGGCGGCTATTACCGTGTGGGGTATCAGAGCCGCCGCTGGCTGTGGGACTTCGACGTCGACCAGGTCGACACCGTCTCCGGCAGCGGCTCGGATGTCACCTTCGTGAGTGCCGATACGCGCTATCAGCTCTCGCGCGACACGGGCATCGGCGGGGTCGCCAACCTGCGCTACGGCGCAGGCGATGACGCCTGGGGGCTGCAGGGCTACCTCGATCAGGTCAACTCGCTCGGCACCGTACGGGCGGAGCTCGATTACGCCACCAACGCGCAGCTCGAGGACTATACCGCGACGCTGCAGCAGACCTGGAAGGTGCTCGCCGGCAACCGCCTCGCCACCTCCGCTTCGGTCGACCGCATCAACAGCAACCCCAACGCGACGCTGCAGCAGGAGAGCACCGTGGTCCGGCTGAATCTGTACGGCGGCGGAGATCTCACCGCACGACTTTCCGCCAACGCGGTGGTGCAATGGGCGGAGACCGTGCAGGGTGAGGCGCAGCCCTCGCGCTCGGCCGACGTATCGCTCAGCTATCAGCTGAGCCGCTCCTGGTCGGTGCTGGCGGACTATTACGAGAACCGGGTCGGCTCGTGGACGCAACTGATCGTCACCTCGCCGCTCACGCCGCCGATCGAGAACGTCATTCCCTCGGCGGGCGTGCGCGGCGCGTTCCTCACCGTGCGCTATCAGGAAGCCCATGGCGGGCACTTCGTGCCGCTCGGCGGGGTGCCGGGCTCGGGCTCCGGGCACCTGAGCGGCGTCGTCTATCTCGACGCCAACGACAACGGCCGCTACGACGCCGGTGAAGCCGGCGCGCCGAATGTGATCGTCATCCTCGACGGGCGTTACTCGGTGCGCACGGATTCGAACGGGCGCTTCGACTTCCCGGCGGTCGCGGCAGGCCATCACGTGCTCACCGTACAGACCGAGACGCTGCCGCTTCCGTGGACGCTCAACAACTCGGGCCGCACCGAGGTCAACGTGTCAACGCGCGAGAGCACCGAGGTCGACATCGGCGCGCAGCGAATCAGGTAGTCTTGAGTCTCAGCGACGGGCGCGGCGGACGCGCACGGAAGTCACGGTGTGCTCGAGCGCGACGCGCGCTTCGCGGATGAAATCCGCGGCCACCTCTGCAGCCCCGCGGCTCTCGACCACGCCGAGTGTCACCTGGCGGGCGTATTCCTGGGCTTCCCCGCTGGCGCTGCGGGTGGCCTTGAGCTCGAGGCGGCTGCCGCGGGCGCCGCCGAGCAGTCGTACGGTCACGGTAAATCCGAGCGGCGCGGCGAGGAGCGCCACGCGGCGGGTGAGGTCGTTGAGAGGTGTCGTCACGGGAGTCCGCAGTCTCAAGGGGTACTTTTCATACTGTCCCGAGATTTGTCATAAACTCATCCGTGCAAATAGGATTTGTCATAAGCCCCCCGTAGAAATACCATTCATGGCGAGCCGACCGAGCCGTCCATTTGGGGGGTGCCGTCGGCTCGGCTCGTTCGCACCAAAGCGAAGCGAGGCGGGGGCGCCGACAGGCAGCCACCCGCGAATAGACCGGGATGTCAGCGGGCGCACGGCCCGCGCGGCGCGCAGACGAGCCCGATCAACCGTGGCAGGACTGCCACTGAACGAAAGACATGCAACATGCTTTTCAGGTGGCTGCACCGTCGAGGCGCCCGACCTGCGCAGGCTGAAGCCGATGCGGCCCGCGCGGCAGCGCGTGCCTCGACACCACCTGTGAGTGAGCCGCCAGCGGATGCGGCGGCCGCGGCAGCGGAGTCACGCGCCGCGCAGCCGCCCGAGACGTTGTGGGCGGCCGCGTTCACACAGAGTGCCCACGGGATCGCCATCACCGATGCGCTGAGCGGCGAGGTCCTCACGCTGAATGCCGCCTACGCGCGCCTCGTCGGCTTCGCCGCCGAGGACTTGCAGGGGCAGCCTTCGGTGAGCGTCTACCCCGCTACCGAGCAGCCGCGGTTGCTCGCCGCCGAGCACGAGAGCGACCTGAGCGGCGCGGCGACGCTCGAGACCTGCCAGATTCACCGTGACGGCACACTGATACCGGTGGAGGTGAGCGTGGTGGCGCTGCGTGATGCGCGCGGCCGTGTCCGCCAGCGCCTGCAGACCGTCACCGACCGGCGCGCGCAACTGCGCGCCGAAGGGGAGTTGCGTCACAGCGAGGCGCGCGAGACCGCGGCGGCACGCTTCCGCCAGCTCGCGGAGTCGGCCCCGGTCGGCATCCTGCTGATGGACGCCGATGGCGCGTGCAACTATGCCAATCCCTGCTGGCAGCAGATCAGCGGTCTTGCGCCCGAGCGGACGCGTGGGGAAGGCTGGTGGGACGCGGTCCACGCGGATGACCGCGAGCGGCTGAGCGATGCCTGGGAGCGGCTCGCCCGCGGCACCCCGCTCGATCTCGAATTCCGCTACCGGCGCAGCAACGGTGAGATCCGCTGGGTGCACTCGCGCGCGGCCGCGCTGCGCGATGAGAGCGGCGCGACCGTCGGTTACCTCGGCGTCGATGTGGACATCACCGAGCAGCTGCAGCAGCGCGCCGCGGTCGATGGGTTCCACGAGCGGGTGCGCGCGCTGGCGCACCGGCTCGAGCACCTGCGCGAGGATGAGCGCACCGAGCTCGCGCGCAAGCTCCACGGCAGCCTGCGTCAGGACATGACCACTCTCAAGGTGGAGATCGATACGCTGCGCAGTGGTCCGCAGGGGTCCGACGCGGCGCCGCCGGCGTTACCTCGCGTCGCCGAGCTCGCCGAGCGCTGCCTGCAGAACCTGCGGCACATCGCCTTCGAATTGCAGCCCCCGGGGGTCGAGGACCTCGGGCTCGCCGCCGCCATGAAGCGCTTTGCCGATGAATGCGCGGCGCAGGCGGGACTGCGCATCGAGATCGCCGCGGCGAGCACGCTCCCGGAGCTCGGCCGGCGACGCTCGCTCGCGCTCTACCGGACCTTTCAGGAAGCGCTCACCAACGTGGTGCGACACGCGCGCGCCACACGTATCGAGGCGCAGGTCTGGTGGCAGGATAACGCGGTGCGCTTGCGCATCGTCGATGACGGCGTCGGCATGGGCGACAAGGATCGCAGCAAGCCCGGTTGTTTCGGCCTGCTCTCCACCTCCGAGCGCCTCGCGGAGCTTGGCGGCACGCTGCGGGTATTCGGCGTCGCCGGGCGGGGTACGACGCTCGATGCCAGTCTCCCCTGTGAGCGAGGTGGCCGGCAGCGCGACTCGGCCGAGCGCTGAAAGCGGCGGTCGCCGCGCGCTGCCGATCCTCCGGTCAGTTTACGGCGAGGGGGCGGGCGATGCGGGCGCGGCCTGGCGCACGCTCGGGCCGATTGCGGCCCAGGCGCTGCGAATCTCGCCGAGCAGGCTGAGTGACTCCGCGAGGCAGCGTTGGTCATTGCCGGCGTTCGCCATGAGCAGCCGTCGCACGATGTAGTCGTAGAGGTTGCTGAGATTGCCCGCGAGCTCGCCGCCGTCTTTCAGGTTGAGGCTGCCGCGCAGCTCGGTCACGAGCCTCACACAGCTGTGCAGCAGCTTCGCCTTGCGCACGGTCTCCCCGCGCTCGATGCAGCCGCGGGCGATGCTCATGCGCTCGAGCGCGCCATCCATCAGCATGAGGACGAGCGCGTGGCTGTCGCCGGCGGCGACCGCGCCGTGGGTCAGGACGCTGCGGTAGGTGGCGAGCTTGGCAGTGCGCGCGTAGGTGGTCATGGCTACTGTAGCGGCTGCCGGCGGCGCAACTTGAGCGCCGGCCGCGCGCTGCACTCAGGCGTTCTGCTGGCTCTGTACCTGCGGCAGCGTGGCGAAAGCTTCGGTCAGATAAGCCGAGGTGGTCTGGAGCGAAGACAGCAGCGTGTTCAGCGATCCGTACTGCTGGGTGAGACTCGCCGACAGCGCCGCCATCTGCGTGTTCAGGTTGTTGCTCTGGGTGGTGAGCGCGTTCTCCTGCTGCGTGAGCGTGTTGCCCTCATCGCTGAGCGCGCCGCCGCTCGCGAGCTCGCTGGTGACCTGGGTGTTGAGCGTCGTGGCGATGCCGCCGCTACCGCTGAAAAGCGCGCTCACCGCGCTGAAGTCGGTCGACAGCGCATTCTGCAGCGTCGTCTGGTTGACGCTCAGCGTCCCGTCGCTGTTGGTGGTGATGCCGATGCTCGCCAGCGAGTTGTAGGTCGGCGAGCCGGTCGGCACGATGCTGTAGAGCGCCTCGTTCATCTGGCTCTGCACGTTCTGCAGCAGGCCGCTGCCCATCATCGGTCCGGCGGTGCTGGTCGAGGCATCGTAACCGCCGAGCGTGTTGAAGGTGCCGAGCAGCGTGTTGTACGCGGATACGAAGCTCGCGATGTTGCTCTCGATGTTCGAGGTGTCACTCGCGACCGTCAGTGTCGCGGGGCTGCTGGTCGAGGTGGTGGCGAGCAGGCTGAGGGTGACGCCGCCGACTGCGCCCGTGACCGTGTTGCTCGGGCTGGTGGCCGGCACGCCGGCGATGGTGAAGCTCGCATCCTGCGCCGGCGACTGCTGGGTGTAGTTGGCGGTGTTGCTCGCGCCGTAGGTGAGCTTGGCGAGCGCATCGCCGGCGTCGCTCTCGCTGACCGTGATGGTGTTGGCCGCGCCGGTGAGTCCCGAGGACAGCACCAGGTGCGCGCCGTCGCTGCCCTGCAGCACGGTCGCAGTGATGCCGGGATTGCCGCTCGCTGCGTTGATCGCGGCGGCGATGCCATCGAGCGTATCGTCGCCGGCATTGATGTTGACCTGGAAGCTGCTGCCACCGAGTGACAGCGACAGCGTGCCGGTACCGACCGATCCCGTGCCATCGCCGGCGAATGCGCCGGAAAGCAGCTGCTGCGCGGTGGCGAGCTGCGAGATGCTGACGCTGTAGTTGCCGGCGGTCGCGTCTGGGCTCGCGGTCGCGGTGAGCACGTTGGTGTTGCTGCTGCTCGCGGTCTGCGAGTTGAACGCTGCGGCGCTGTCGAGCGCACCGAGTGAGGACTGGAAGGTCGAGAGCGCCCCCTGCAGCTGGCCGAGCGCGGAGATCTGCGCGGTGACCGCGGTCGTCTGGTTCTCGATGAGCTGTTCCTGCGGGGCCTGCGCGGCCGCCACCAGCTCCGCGACCAGCGTGCTGACGTCGATGACCGAGCCACCGGCGGCGCCGCTGCTGCCGTTGGCGATCGAGACCACCTGCGAGGTGCTGCCGGTGTCGGGGCTGCTGCTCACGCTGCTCACTGTCATGGTCGCTTACCTCGTTTGCCCGCCTGGCGCGCCGCGCCCCAAAGGGAGGCGGGTGGGTCGCTATCGGCCCCCACCCGCCCGGATCGTCACGAGCCTCTCGGCCCGCCCGCCGTCTTCGTTACGGAAGATGCTGCAGCAGCGTCAACACGTTCTGCGGAATCGTGTTGGCCTGCGCCACCATCGCCGTGCCCGCCTGCTGCAGGATCTGCGCCTGCGACAGCTGCGAGGTGGCCGAAGCGTAGTCGGTATCCTGGATCGAGCTG
>Ga0187783_10003596_pt1 | contig 11435 bp, 12 predicted proteins | sample 1015_SJ02_MP02_2_FD_132471 | JGI IMG/M metagenome (GOLD analysis project Ga0187783, IMG submission 132471) | Tropical peat soil microbial communities from peatlands in Department of Meta, Colombia - 1015_SJ02_MP02_20_MG | ecosystem: Environmental > Terrestrial > Soil > Wetlands > Peat | place... | reverse complement strand
GCCAGGACAGGTTGTCGACGAAGAAGCCGCCGACCAGCGGTCCGATGACGCTGGCGACCCCGAAGACGGCACCGAACGCACCCTGGTACTTGCCCCGCTCGCGCGGCGGCACGATGTCGCCGACGATGGCCTGGGTCAGCACTATCAGGCCGCCGCCGCCGATGCCCTGCAGCGCCCGGAACGCGATCAGCTCGATCATGCTGTGGGAGAGACCGGACAGCGCCGAGCCGATAAGGAAGATGACGATCGAGGCCATGAACAGGTACTTCCGGCCGTACTGGTCGCCGAGCTTGCCCCACACCTGGGTGCTCGCCGTGCTGGCCAGCAGGTAGGCGGTGACCACCCAGGACAGGTGTGACAGGCCGCCCAGGTCGCTGACGATGGTGGGCAGGGCGGTGGCCACGATCGTCTGGTCCAGCGCGGCCAGCAGTATGGCAAGCATCAGGGCCGAGTAAATGACCAGCAGCCCGCGCTGTCGCGCGGGCTGCTGAGTTTCTACGGCCTGGCCTGCCACCCGGACGTGATACCCGGCTGCCGGTCAGGCAACCGTGACCGGGATCACCAGCCTCCGCCGCTCCCGCTGCCGCTGCCACCGCTGCCAGAGCCGCTACCAGAGCCGCTGCCGCTCCCGCTGCCAGAGCCGCTGCCGCTGCCAGAGCCGCTGCCGGAGCCCGTCGTGCTGGTCGTGGTCTGCGAACCGATCTTGATCGCCCACCACAGCGCGCCGAAGCCGTCGATCGCGTTGCCGTTGACCTGTCCCGGCCCGGTGTCGCCCGCGAACAGGTAGAGCGGATGGCCCTCGTAGGTGGCCTGCATGATTCCGTCGGACCGCCTGATCTCACCGAGCTTGCCGGTCAGCGTGAACCCGGACGCGGCTTGCGGCATCCCGAGCAGCGGCGGCCAGGCGGCGGCACAGGCGCCGGCGCACGCCGAACTGGTCGGGGTGTCCTTGGCGAACCAGTAAACCGTGAACCCCTGGGCGTCGGTCAGCACCGTACCGAGCGAGGTCTGGTCGGTCTTCAGCACCACGACGGCCGAGACCGCGCCCGGCGCCGACGCGGACGTCGCCGGCGTCGAGGCGCCCGACGCAGAGGTCGGTGACGACGATCCGCAGGCGGCAGCGAGCAAGGTCAGGCCGACAGCGCCGGCCGCGGTGAAGATCCTCGGGGATATCAGCATTCTTTTCGCGTGCTCCTTTCTACGGTCACCCGCACTGGATCACGTGATAACTGCCGCCGCGGTTCACTGCGCGGAGCACGCGTTCGCGAAGGGGCCACACCCAACCGGGGTCCGCAGAACTCAGCTGATGTCGCTGGCGGAGAGCGGGACCACGTGCCACACCCCGCCGATCCCGTTGCCCTCCGTGCTCAGCGGCGGCGCCCCCCGGTACAGATAGAGGGGGTAGCCGTCGTAGGTGATCTGCTTAACCCCGCCCGCCCCGGTGACCAGGCCGAACGTGCCGGGGAAGTTGTCCGCCGGGCCGGCCTTGGGGACGCCGGTGACCGGGGCCCACACCGAGGCGCAGGAGCCGGTGCAGGTCGGCGTCCCGCCCTTGGTGTCGTTCGCGTAGGTGTACACCACCTGGCCGTTGGCCTCGGCCATCACCCATCCCAGGTCGGAATGCTGCACGATCAGGACCGTGGTGCCGATCGGCGGGAACGTCACCCCCGCGTTGCTGCTGGCCTGAGGCTCCGCCGTCTGTTTCGGTGAGGTCGTCGGCTTGGCGTTCGCCGTCGACGCAGGTGACGACGACGTGGACGTGGCCGGCGCGGAACTCGATGACGACGTGCCCTGGGTCGCGGTGCTCGAGGCCGCGCCAGGAGTCGAACTCGAACCCGGACTCGACGATCCCCCGCACGCGGCTAGCAGCAGCACCAGCGAACCCAGCCCGGTAGCCACTGCCCATCCGCTCTTGCGCATAACGTGTCTCCTCACGTGGGGCCCGGTACCCCGGGCCCCACAGATGGCGCCCGGGAACTCAGCCGCTGTACGTGATGTCACTCCCTGACAGCATGATCACGTGCCACAAGCCGCCGACGCCGTTGCCCTTCGTGCTCAGCGGCGGCGCGCCCGCGTAGATGTACAGGGGGAGTCCGTTGTAGGTGACCTGCTTGCCGCCGTTCGCCATGGTGACCGTGCCCAGCACGCCGGGCAGGGTGTCGGCCTGGCTGACCTTGGGTATCCCGGTTACCGCGTTCCAGATCGTCGCGCAGGTGCCAGTGCAGGTCGGCGAACCGCCCTTGGTGTCGTTCCCGTACGTGTACACGACCTCGCCGTTGGCCTCGGCAAGCACCCAACCGAGGTCGGAGTGCTGCACGATCATGACCGTCGTCCCTGGCGAAAGCAGGCCGACCGCGCTCGAGGGCTGGGCATTAGCCGACTGGGTTGAACCCGAACCGGTCGACGACGACGATGGTGATGATGACCCCCCGCACGCGGTTAGCAGCAGTACCAGCGACCCTAGCCCGGCAGCTACCGCCCAGCCGCTCTTGCGCATAGCGTCTCTCCATTCAAACGTTCCGTGGGGTTTAACCCGTTCCCGATACGCCCGAAAGCTACCAGACCGCCGAGCCGGGCGGTGGCTACTTCGCCGCTACTTAGCCATCCGGCTGCAAAGCCAGGCCAGCGACATGGGATAGCGGTAATCGATGGCCATGTGCCCGGCTTCGAAGAGCTCGAAGTGCACGAGTTCGTCGGCCACGCCGACGTCGCGCAGCGCGGCGCGGAACGCTTCCGCGCCGAGGTCGAGGTGGAACTCATCCCTGGTCCCGGCGTCGATCCAGATCGCCCGCAGCCCCCGCAGCGCCTCGGCGTGCGCCGGCACCATCCGCACCGGATCCCAGTCAAGCCATCGCTGCCAGGCTGCGGGCCGCAGCACGCCGGTCACCGGGTCGAACGGCAGGTCTACCGAACCGTCGGGGCGCGCGGAGAAGCAGGCCGCCACGCCCAGCACCCCGAGCAGGGACATGTCCTCCTCCTTGGTGAACGCCACTCGTGAGGAGAAGTCCTCCCACCAGCGCCATATGTCGCCGTCGTACCGGCGCAGGTGCCGGACGGCGGCGGCGAACTCGGAGAGGTAGCAGTACTCGTACAGCGTGTCCCCGGCGTGCGTGGCCAGCGCGCCGAACAGGTCGGGCCGCAGCATCGGCGTGATCATCGCGCCGAATCCGCCGCTCGACTTGCCCGTGATGGCCCGGTGCGCGGCGTCCGGCAGGGTTCGGTAGCGCGCGTCTACCCAGGGCACTACCTCGTCGCACAGGTAGGAGTGGTAGCGGCCGGTGCCCGGCGAGTCCACGAACTGGCTGCCGCCGTACCTGGTCCACGCGTCGACGTACACCACGATGGCCGGCGGCGCCTCACCGCCGGCGAACACCGCGTCGGCCGCCTCGGGGAAGGGTAGCCGGTAGGGCGACCTGTTCCGCCACATGGCCACGTTTCCGGTGTAGCCCTGGATCACGTAAACGGCCGGGTACCGCCGCCCGGGATCCTCGTCGTAGCCCGGCGGCAGGTAGACGAGCAGCGGACGCTCGCTCGGGTCGCCCAGCGGGTTGCCGCGCAGCAGCTCGCTGGTGATGACGCGCTCGTCGATGCGGCCGGCGAGATCGGTTGACCAGGGCAGCACGGTGCTCCTCCTCTTCAGACGGGACCCCCTGACGCCCTAGCCTACGAGGTGGGCCAGGATGGCCGCAGTGACTGGGCCCGGGGTCTGGTAAGCAGCCAGGTGAGAAGTGCCACGAATGACCGTCAGCCTGGAGTCGGGGATGCCGAGGGCGGTGCGCGCGGCCTGCCATGGCGGCGCGGCCGGATCTTCCGCGCCGGCCAGGACCAGGGTCGGCGCCTTGATCGCGCCAAGCGCGGGCAGCAGGTCGAGGTCCGCAATGGCCTCCGCGCAGCCCGCGTAGCCCTCGGGGTCCGTGCCGAGCAGCATGTCGATGACCGCCGAGACGGCCGCGGGCCGGCGCGCGATGAAATCCGCGGTGAACCACCGGGGCGGGACCATCTCGCTGATCGCCGCCATCCCCTCCGAACGTACCAGCGCGGCCCGGTCCAGCCAGGCCTGCCGGGACGGCATCGGGGTGATCGCCGCGCAGCAGACGACGAGCGAGGAGATCCGCTCCGGCGCGTTGGCGGCCAGCCAGAGCCCGGTCATCCCGCCGATCGAGATCCCGCAGTAGGCGGCGGAGGTGACGCCGTGGTCGCGCATGAGGCCGAGCACGTCGGCGCCGAGATCCGCGATCGAGTACGGTCCGGCCGGCGCGGCCGAGCGGGCGCCCGGCTCGCCATGCCCGCGCAACTCGAACCGCAACAGCCGGAAGTGCCTGCGCAGTACGGGCACCTGCGCCGCCCAGATCGCGCTGGTCGTGCCGATCGGGTTGGCCAGCACGAGGACCGGCGCGCCGGCGGGCCCCTCCAGCGAGGCCGCGAGCGGTGCCTCAGACATCGAAGAAGACGGTCTCGTGCTCTCCCTGCAGCCAGATATCGAACCTGAGGTGTCCCTCGGGCTCGGGCACGGCGATGAGCGTGGCCCGCCGGCCCGGCTCGGTGATCGAGGACAGGACCGGGTCGGCGGCGTTGGCGGTCGGCTCATCCGGGAAGTACAGCCTGGTCACGACCCGGTCGAGGAGACCGCGGGCGAATACCGACACGTCCAGGTGCGGTGCCTCGATGCCGCCATCGGGAGCGGGGAGCGGCCCGGGCTTGAGCGTGACGATGCGATAGGACCCGTCGGGGGCGGTCTGGCTACGGCCGAAGCCCCGGAACCCGCTGTAGCCGCCGGGGGCGGCGCCGCGCGGGTCGTCCGGATGGGCGAAACGGCCGTCGGGCCCGGCCTGCCAGGTCTCGACCAGCCCGTCCGGGATGGTGTTCCCGTCACCGTCGTACATCCGGCCGACGATGGTGATGGCGCCTGGGGTGCCCTCGGGCACCACGAAGGGACCGTCGGGCCAAGGCAGCCGCATGGCGAAGAACGGGCCCACGGTCTGCGAAGGGGTCAAACCCGCCACGTGTCGCTCCTGTCTGCGCGAAGTCCGCCGCTCATTCGAACACGGTCGCGGCCCGGCCGCGCAGCACGATGTCCCAGGTGTACCCGAGCGCCCACTCCGGCTGCGTCAGCTCCATGTCGAAGCCGGCGATGAGCCGCTGGCGAGCCTTCTCGTCCGGCACCGAGTTGAAGATGGGATCCAGGGGCAGCAGCGGGTCGCCAGGGAAGTACATCTGGGTCACCAGCCGCTGGGTGAACGCCCGGCCGAACAGCGAGAAGTGAATGTGCGCGGGGCGCCAGGCGTTGTAGTGGTTCCCCCACGGATAGGCGCCGGGTCTGATGGTGACGAACCGGTAGCGTCCGGCCGAGTCGGTTATGCAGCGCCCGATCCCGTCGAAGTTCGGGTCGAGCGGCGCGGGGTGGTGTTCGCGTGAGTGCCGGTAGCGCCCGCCCGCGTTGGTCTGCCAGATCTCGATCAGCGTGTCGGGCACCGGCCGGCCGTCCGAGTCGAGCACCCGCCCGGCCACGATGATCCGCTGCCCTTGCGGCTCGCCGCCATGCTGGGTGGTCAGGTCGGCGTCGGTGGCGGTGATCAGGTCGCTGCCCAGCAGCGGCCCGGTGACCTCGGTGAGCCGGTGCGGCAGCAGCACCAGCGGCCGCTTCGGGTGGCGCAGCGCGGTCGAGCGGTAGCCGGCGAAGTCCAGCGGCGGGTGTACGCCCGGGGCCGGACGCTCGTAGGACGGCAGGGCCAGCTCGCGGGCGCCCGTGAACGCAGTCGTCGAAACCTCAGCGGTCAAGGCTGCTCCTTTGGAGGGTGCGCAGTGCGTCGAGCTCGACCGGGCTGGGCCCGGCGATGATCTCCGGATCCGCGGCCACGGCCAGGTCCCAGCCGGTCCGTTCCTTCGCGACCGCGGCGGAGACGCCCGGGTACAGCCCAGTCATCGTGAACTCGAACGTCACCGGATCGGGCTCGAGGATGCCCAGGTCAGTGATGATCTTCTTCGGCCCGGCGCCGGTGAGGCCCAGCCGCTCACGATCGGCCGGGCCGGACCCGTAACCCACCGAGGTGACGAAATCCACCCGCTCGACGAACGACCGGCTGGTCTGCCTGACCACGACGATCACCTCACGGCACGAGGCCGCGATCTCCGGCGCGCCGCCCGCGCCCGGCAGCCGCACCCGGGGGTGGCTGTAGTCTCCGCCGATCACGGTGGTGTTGATGTTGCCGAACTTGTCGATCTGGGCAGCGCCGAGGAAACCGACGTCGATGCGCCCCGGCTGCAGCCAGTAGTTGAAGATCTCGGGCACGCTGACCACGGCGTCGGCGGTCTCGGCCAGGATGCCGTCGCCGATCGACAGCGGCAGCTCGGTCGGCTTGGCGCCGATCGTGCCCGATTCGTAGATCAGCACCAGGCCGGGCGCGTGCGTGGCCCGGGCCACGTTCGCCGCGGCGCTGGGCAGCCCGATCCCGACGAAGCAGGTCATGCCGTCCCGCAGCGCACGGGCCGCGGCCACGGTCATCATCTCGTCGGCCGTGTAGGCCAGCTCACTCGCTGCCTCGGGATCCATGCTTACCTGCCGGGTCATGGCTGCCCCGCCGGCACGGCGTAGACGCGCTCATCCAGCCAGCGGGTGAACTCACCGCGGTCGCGGCCGATGGCGTCCCAGGCCACGTAGTAGTCGTTGTCTCGTACCGAGTAGCCGAGCGCGTAGGACGGGTGCGCCCCGCCCGCCACCTGGGCCACATAGCTGACCGTCCAGCTGGGCAGGACGATCGCCCCCGGCCGGGGATCGAGATGATCCACGACCTCCTCGACAGTGACCACGGACCGCTGCGACGCGAGCACGGCCTCCTTCTGCACGCCCGTGATGCCCCAAAGCTGGACGTTCCCCGCCCGGTCGGCGCGCTGGGCGTGGATGACGGCCACATCGGGCCGGATCGCGGCCACCGCGGTCAGCGTCTCGCCGGTAAACGGGCAGGTAACCGGCTTGATCGTCGGCGCGGAGTCGTGGTGGCTGTTAAGCGTTTCCAGCCCGGTGCCGTTGTAGCCGCGGAGCACCGCGAACGGCAGGCCTGACGCGCCGGCCACGTAACGGTTCGCCATCCCGGCGTGGCTGTGCTCCTCGATCTCCAGGGCGGCCGGCCAGGCGTGTTCCACCGCGTCGCGGAACCGGTGCAGCGACCCCACGCCCGGGTTGCCGCCCCAGGAGAAGATCAGCTTGCGCGCGCAGCCGGCCCCGATGAGCTGGTCGTAGATCAGGTCCGGCGTCATCCTGATCAAAGTGAGGTCCCGGCGCCGCTGTCTTATCACCTCGTGTCCGGCGGCAAAGGGGATCAGGTGCGTGAACCCCTCCATCGCTACGGCGTCCCCGTCGTGTATCGCCCGCTCCACGGCTTCGGCGAGTGAGACGATCTGCGCCATTTCGCTCCACTCTGGTTGGCTTACGAAAACCATACCGCCTGAGCGGTCGCCAGGAGTACACACGTTCGCATGTCGGACGACTGGATGTGCCCACGGCCCAACTCCGCAGCTAGCGAGCCTATGCCGGGGAACAAACTTCCGAGAGGGAGGGAATGCGCGTTACTCGCCGGGCAGTTCCTCGGCCAGCACGCGCTGCGCTATGGCGAACGCCCGGTTGCTGGCCGGGACGCCGGCGTACACGGCCACCTGGAGCAAGACCTCGCCGATCTGCTCGGCGCTCAGGCCGTTGCGCAGCGCGGCGCGCACGTGCATGGCCAGCTCATTGTCGTGATGCAGGGCGGCCAGGACGGCCAGGGTGACGATGCTGCGCTCGGCCCGGGAAAGCCCGGGCCGCGACCAGATGTCCCCCCACGCGTAGCGCGTGATGAAGTCCTGGAACGGCTCGGTGAACGGCGTGGTCGCCGCGACCGCCCGGTCAACGTGCTCGTCCCCGAGCACCGCACGCCTGACCGCCATCCCGCGCCGGACGCGCTCGGCGTCATCCATCCTGGCCCCCCTGCGATAGCCGGGCGTCGAGCGCCTCGTGGGCCTTCAGGGCGGCGGCCACGAACGCGTCTGCGGCGCCGAGGTAGCCGGACGGCTCGAGGGCCGACTCGATCTGCTCAGGCGTGATGCCGGCCGAGGCCAGCCGGCCTTCGAGCTCGGGCACGGCCAGCAGCACGTCGCGCAGCGGCAGGCCCGCGCTCACCGCCCGCTGGCTCGCCTCGGCCACCAGGTCGTGCGCCTGGGCGCCGCCGAGCACGCCGGCCAGCAGCGACGTGACGTGCTCGGCGAGCGGCAGGCCCTTGGTCGCGGCCAGGTTGGCCGCCATCCGGGAGGTGTCCACCACGAGCGAGGACAACAGCTCGGCGGCCCAGCTCGCCGCCGAGCCGGTCAGCCGCAGCAGCGCGGTCAGCGGCTCCCATTCGGCGTGCCAGGCCCCGGCCGCGCGCTGCAGTTCCTGCTCGGCGCAGGCGACCAGGGTGGCCAGCAGCCCCGGGGCCTGCCTGGTACAGCCGAGGATCGCGATCGACGCGACCGGGTTGTGCTTGTGCGGCATCGCCGAGGAGCCGCCCCGGCGCGGGGACGCCCCGTCCCGGGCGCCCTGGGAGCCTGGCGGCGCCGGCTCGCCGCTGCCCTCGCCGACCTCCGCGATCTCGGACTGGGCCAGCAGCGTGACGTCGCGGGCGATCTTGCCGAGCGAGGCCGTGACCCGGGCCAGCGCGGTGGCCAGGTCGATGATCCGCAGCCGGTCGGTGTGCCAGGGCAGCACGGGCTGGGCCAGTCCCAGCTCCTCGGCCAGCAGCGCCACGACCCGGGGTCCGTCGTCGCCCAGCGGGGCGAGCGTGCCCGCCGCGCCGCCGAACTGCACGGCAAGCCGCCGCGCGCTGACCGTGGCCAGCCCCGCGCGGGCCTCGTCCACGCTGGTCAGCCAGCCCGCCGCGACCAGGCCGAACGTGACGGGAACGGCCTGCTGGAGCAGCGTCCGGCCGATCATGATCGTGGACCGGTGCGCGTCGGCCAGCCCGGCCGCCGCGGCGGCGGCCCGGGCCAGGTCGGCCAGGATGACGTCGATGGCGCGCTTGGCCAGCAGCATCGCCGCCGTGTCCATGATGTCCTGGCTGGTCGCACCGAGGTGCACGGCGCCGGCCGCGGCCGTCGGCACCCGCCGGGCCAGGGCCCGGGCCAGCGCGGGAACCGGGTTCCCTGTCAGCGGCGCGAGCTCGCCGAGTTCGGCTACGTCGAAGTTGCCGGCCTGGGCCGCCTCGGTGACCGCCGCGCCGGAACCGGCGGGCACCAGCCCGGCCCGCTCCAGCGCCCGGGCCAGCCCGGCCTCGGCGTCCAGCATTGCCTGCAGCCACGCCGTGTCGCCCGTCTGCGCGTCACCCCGGGCGAAGACCCCCCCGAACAGCCCCGGCGCGCCCGGCTCCTCATGCTCGGCCATATCCGGATTCTGTCCTCTCTGGCTCGCTGGCTCCCCACCCTAGACCTGCCCTGGAACAGGGGGTGCTGGCTGCGTCATGATCGTGGCCAGAAATGGGCGCTATCTGGCCCGAACTGGCCATGATCATGGAAAGCGCGACGCGATGCCCGGGGAGGGGTAGCCACGGACCGTTCGATAAAAGAAAAAGAGCGCGGGTGCGGGCGGGGAGGTGGCTGCTTACGGGGCCGGGCCCGATGATTTATGGTCGGAGCATGACCGATGACCGTGTGCCGCAACACCGCAACCTCGTCACCGAGATCCCCGGACCTGCCTCGCGTGAACTCCTGGCCAGGCGCGAGCGCGCGGTGGCCCGCGGGGTCAGCACCATGCTGCCTGTGTTCGTCACCGACGCCGGCGGCGGCGTCATCGTGGACGCCGACGGCAACTCCCTGATCGACTTCGGCGCCGGGATCGCGGTGGTCTCGGTCGGCAACGCCGCGCCGCGGGTGGCCGCCCGGGTGTCCGAGCAGGTCGGCCGGTTCACCCACACCTGCTTCATGGTGACCCCGTATGAGGGTTACGTCGAGGTCTGCGAGGAACTGGCGCGGCGCACGCCGGGAACGCACGACAAGCGCTCCGCGCTGTTCAACTCGGGCGCCGAGGCGGTCGAGAACGCCGTGAAGATCGCCCGGCACGCCACCGGCCGCCAGGCCGTCATCGCATTCGACCACGGCTACCACGGGCGCACCAACCTCACCATGGCGCTGACCGCGAAGAACATGCCGTACAAGGACAAGTTCGGGCCGTTTGCGGGCGAGATCTACCGGATGCCGATGGCCTACCCGCTGCGCTGGCCGGGCGGGCCTGACGCATGCCGGCGCGACGCGCTCAACGTGGTCAAGAGCCTGATCCACACCCAGGTGGGCGAGGACAACGTGGCCGCGGTGATCATCGAGCCGATCCAGGGCGAGGGCGGCTTCGTCGTGCCGCCGGACGGGTTCCTGCCCGGGCTGGCCGAGTTCTGCGCCGAGCACGGGATCGTGTTCATCGCGGACGAGATCCAGACCGGGTTCTGCCGCACCGGCGACTGGTTCGCGTGCGAGCACGAGGCCGTGGTCCCCGACCTGATCACGACCGCGAAGGGCATCGCCGGCGGGCTGCCGCTGGCCGGGGTGACCGGGCGGGCGCAGCTCATGGACTCGGTGCACGTCGGCGGCCTGGGCGGCACCTACGGCGGCAACCCGGTGGCCTGCGCGGCGGCGCTCGGCGCGATCGAGACCATGGCGGCCGAGGACCTGGCCGGGCGAGCGCGGCGGATCGGCGAGGTCATGCTGCCCCGGCTGCACAAGCTGGCGGATACCCATCCGGTGATCGCGGAGGTGCGCGGCCGCGGCGCGATGCTGGCCGTCGAGATGACCAGGCCGGGCACGCTTGACCCGGACCCGGCGACCACCTCGGCCGTGTCCAAGGCGTGCCACCAGGCCGGCCTGGTGACGCTGACCTGCGGGACGTTCGGCAACGTGATCCGCTTCCTGCCGCCGCTCGTGATCGGAGAGGACCTGCTCGACGAGGGGCTGTCCATCCTCGAGGACGCCTTCGCCGCCGTATGCGGCTGACCAAGCCCGGTCGGCCGAACGCGGCGCGTGTCGCAAAACCCGTGTTCGAAAACTATGTATCGTTGCGTCGCAGACGTTTTTGATACACTGTTGGCGTGGGTTACCGCATCGGATACGGTCGCGTTCCCGACGCGGACCAGCACCTTGGCGCCCAGCGTAACGTGCTGGACGCAGCCGGGTGCGACCAGGTCTTCATCGACACCGCGTCAGGGAAGCTAGCCAGGCGGCCGGAGCTGGACAACGCGCTCGGACGGCTGCGACCCGGCGACTCGTTCGTGATCACGCGGCTGTCGCAGGCCATGCGATCACTGCGGGAACTGACGGACCTGGCCGCGAGCCTGCAGGCGCGTGGCATCGATCTGGTCGTGCTCGAGCAGGGGATCGATACCACCACCCCCTCCGGGCGCGTGGCCTTCCAGGTCATCGGGGCCATCGGTGAGTTCCGGCACGAG
>Ga0187783_10003595_pt1 | contig 11435 bp, 10 predicted proteins | sample 1015_SJ02_MP02_2_FD_132471 | JGI IMG/M metagenome (GOLD analysis project Ga0187783, IMG submission 132471) | Tropical peat soil microbial communities from peatlands in Department of Meta, Colombia - 1015_SJ02_MP02_20_MG | ecosystem: Environmental > Terrestrial > Soil > Wetlands > Peat | place... | reverse complement strand
CTCCCCGGCACTTAGCACGGCCCGTGTCAGCTTGATCGAGGTCCTTAAAGAGAGCGGCCGTGGCTCAACTGGCGCCCATCGCCGGCTCCACGGAATTTTTGTCGCCGGAGAAATTGCTATTGCTCTGGTTCTGCTGATTGGGGCCGGACTGATGCTCCGTACTCTCGCCGCTCTCTGGCGAGTTGACCCCGGGTTCAATCCAAGCCATGCGATCACATTCAGCGTCTCACTTCCTGCAACCCCTTCTACAACTTCTGCGGAAACTCGCGCTCGTCTCCGCCACTTCGACGAGGTACTGCAAACCACACCGGGCGTGGAGGCGGTTTCCATCACGCTCGGCTCTCGCCCAATGATTCATGACTCGTCGTTGCCTTTCTGGATTGAAGGCGAGCCCCAACCCGCGCATGACATGGATATGCACCAGGCAATGTTTTATCTCGCCGAAGCCGGCTTTCAGCAGGCGATGGGCATAAGGCTGATTCGCGGGCGCTTTATTACGCCGCAAGATGATGAGCATGCGCCCACCGTCATTGCCGTTGACGATGCATTTGCACGCGCCTATTTTCCCGGTCAGGACCCAATCGGCAGACGCGTTAATCTCACCCAGTTCAATGTGCAAGCAGAAATTGTTGGGGTGGTGGGACATGTGAAGCAATGGGGACCTGGGACAGATTCGAAATCCGCAATCGAGGCGCAATTCCTTTATCCCTTTATGCAGCTTCCCGAGAAGATCATGCCCTTGGTGGCCGACGGAGTTGCCGTAGTTCTGCGCACCCGCGGCGATCCGACGGCAGTCATAGGTCGAGTGCGCGAGGCGACCCGGCACATCGATCCCCGAGATGTCATTTATAACGTACAGACGATGGAAGAAGTCTGGTCCAGCTCCACGGCTACGCGGCGGCTCACGATGATTCTTCTAGACGGCTTCGCAGCATTTGCGCTGATGCTCGCTTCCGTCGGAATTTACGGTGTGATCTCCTACCTGGTCGGGCAACGCACTCATGAGATCGGACTACGCATGGCGCTCGGCGCACAACGTCGCGACATCCTGGCCTTGGTGGTCGGCGACGGTGCAAAAATGGCCCTTATTGGCGCCATTCTCGGTACAGCAGCCGCATTAGTCTTAATGCGCCTGATCAGCAATCAGCTGTTCGGCATCACTGCCTATGACCCTCTCACATTTCTTGGCGGCGCACTGCTGTTACTGATTGTCGCCTTCGCAGCGTGCTACATACCTGCGCGGCGGGCCACTCGCGTTGATCCAATGGTCGCCTTACGGTACGAATGAATCAGATTCTAGTGGTTTCTGGCATTGAGTTTTATCGTTGTTGGGGAATGACGAGCCGGAAGTTATGTAGACACCTTTGTTTCGGGTGTTGCCGAGGAGTCCATTTGGTTCGCTGGCGCACACTTCGCTTGGTTCTATACTCTTTTGGGACGGGAATCAAGGCCACTACATCGGGTTTCGGTACGGCTATTGCCTCTTTCTGCGGTGGCAAATCCAACGGACTGGCGCAAGAGATCGAGTTCCCGCAACCATGGAACAATGCGGTTCCACCTCATTTGGGTTAGGCCAGTTATTATCCGCTAAGCTGCGGCTTGTGTTTTTGCTCAAAAATCTAGCCTGGTGCTCCTTAGCGCTGATTAGTGTCAGCTGTGGTACACAAAATGGCACACAGTTCTTTCGCGGGCACCCCATCATGCAAGGGCAAGCACCCCTCGTCTTCTAAGGCTGCGGAATACCAGCGCAGGCGCAGGACCTGACAAGGGCGGCAAGAACGAGGTCGATGAAGTTGCGATTACCGCAGAACTGTCCGGTTGTACTGCCTAGTCGTCATCTGGGTCGACTGGAGTCCGCTTGCTGTTGATGAATTGCGTTGCGTTCTGCGGTGCAGCAATGGTCTGAAACCTGATGGGTGACTGCATAAGATTGAAGCAATCTGACAGATCGTCGGCGTACGCGTCAGCGTAGCCGAGCGAGGGCAGGTTGTAAGTCTTCTCGATGAACTTGAGGATGCTGCCAAAGTCGTGTGTCGTATGCGAAATGTACTCGGCCTTGGCGTAGGGCGAGACGACGACCAGCGGGACACGGAAACCGTAAACATAACCCGATCCCCAAGTGATGCCGTCGTTGACGACTTTCGGAGCCACGTGATCGTACCAGCCGCCCCAATCATCCCAAGTAATGATGATCGCGGTATTGGACCAATACGGGCTGTTGCCGATAGCGTTCACGATGGAGGTGACCCACGAAGGTCCGTCGCCGTTGTTGCTCAAGGCGTGATCGGAATGCGCGCCGTCAGGGATGATCCAGCTCACTTGCTGCAGTTGGTCGTTGGAAATGTCCTGTAGCACCTGCCACTCCGGTATCACGACGCTACCGGTCCAGTCCGGGCCGGTGCAGGAGAGCGAGCCGTTGACCGACTGTGGCTGGCAGATATGTTGAATGGCGTCAGGTGCGGTCCAGATAGAACCCGCCGAGGGCGCGTAATACCGCCAACTTACTTTTTGCGCGTCGAGCAAGTCGCTTAACGTCTGACGCTCGTAGCAAGGGTACTCGCCTGGTTGCGCGCTTTCGCTGCCCAGGGCATCGATGAGGGTCACCGTTGTGCCAGCCGTCGCGATGCACCCGGCGATGTCACCTCCGGTGAGATTCTCCGCTGCGAAAAGAGTACTGGTTGCGCTCGGAGCCGAAGTGCCCCCGAAGATGAACTGATGCGCCGGAAAGCTTGGCCCCTCGTTGGTCTGGAACATACGGTCACCGAAGGTGTACTGCTCGGCCATGGCGAAGTACGGTGCGACGTCGGACGGCGTGACATACATGAATTGTGGGTTGGGGTGCGCATTCGGTGGGCACTCAGCCGCAGGCGAACAGGGGATCAGGTCGGCCCCGTCCATTTTGCCGCCATCATACATGGCGACAAAAGCAGAATTGGCATGGCTGAGATCGTAATTCTGTGGGTTGGAGCCAGTCGTGCCCAAGTCGATAGGGGAGAGGGTAATCGTCTGGCCCGATGAATTCGTTCCGTGCTGGACGATGTCGGCGCCGCGGCCGATCAAGACAGGGTCCTGAAAGAGATTATCCGGCGTCCGGTTCTCCTGGAAAATAACCACGACGTGCTGGATTACTGCCGCCGCCGTCAGTGTCAGCGATTGCGAGCCGCTGGTTGGAGCAAGGCTGTTCGCGTCCTTCCCGGTGACGCTGATGTTGTACTTGCCGCCGGGCGTGTTCACCGAGGTCGAGACGGTGAGTGTCGAGGTGCCCGCAACTCCATTGATGGTCACTGGGTTGTGGCTGAAAGAACATGCCGGCGGGTTGACGCCAGTGAGAGCCGCGCAGGAAAGCATGACGCTACCCGTGTACCCACTCGTCGGGGTCACGGTGACAGTGGAGGTCGATGCGCTTCCGGCCGTGATGGAAACCGGACTCAAGGCTGTCGCGCTGAGGGAATAGCTGCCGGAGGAAGACGAATTGCCGCCTCCGCACGCGCTCAAGCTAATGAAGAGGACAGCCATACCGACGACTGCGGCGCCAGCAACAAATACATGGAGACGAGTCATGACAGAAGCCTTGGCACTTTCACGGATATTTACCTGACCAGATATAACCCAGCGGTTTCCGTCTCGACTTGCCCAAGAGTATTGTTTTTTCGCTCCCACTTGGTACGGACACCCGACCATAGGAGATTAGCAGTCATCTGGACGGCGGAACACGTAACTTGGGTCACTGGCAGTAGACCGTACTACTCAGGCATTCTTGGCGTAACATCGCGACAGCGCTCATTTGAAAGACATGCTTTGTTTCGGGTGTTGCCGAGGAGTCCATTTAGTTCGCTGGCGCACACCTCGCTTGGTTCTATACGCTTTTGGGACGGGAATCAGGGCCACTACATCCTGTTTCGGTACGGCTATTGCCTCTTTCCGCGGTTGCAAACCCAACGGACTGGCGCAAGAGATCGAGTTCCTGCAACCATGGAACAATCTGGTTCCAACTCAGATGGGTTAGGGCTACCAAATACCTCTTGCTATCCCGTGCTACTGCTTGTACTTCCCGACATGGTTCCAAGTCGCTCCCAAACGCCGGTAGCACCTGGTGGGGCTGCAAGTTCTTGCCTGATTCGTTTCTCCAATATGGGAATAGCGCGTTTGGCTCAAGACCGAACCCAACCGCAACAATGACGGAATGAAACGCCTTTTTAGACCCTGAAGGTTCGTCCCTTGACGAAGAATTCAATTTCTCGTCAAGCCATTCGATATTCAATTCCTTATCTAACCGCAGGTGCTTAACCTTGACGTACGTCTCAATTCTTGATTTGGCTGTGCTGGAATGGATGATGGTCTCCCATGCTCGTAGGACTTCAACCACTACGTCAGACGCACGACCGGCAGGGCAGCCGCCGGCGACTCGCTGCCCTTATTCGGCCAGTCATAAATTTTCGGGTGTACCCAACGTGCATCACTCCCTTCCTGCAATGGGCATAAAGTGGCACGCTTTTCGAACACACAAACTTGCTCGACCCCTTTTGGAGGATAGTTGTTGACGCACGCCGTCCGCGACATCCAGAACAGCACCTCCGAAGTACGCCGGGGCAGCCGTGCCCCACTCCACTCTGGGCGGGTATATCGCAACCACGTCCCAGAGAATACCGTTACGCTGGCAACAGAGTTTGTCCGAACTCGGAAACTGCCGCTTCAGTTCCCCGGCAACAAGGTGGTCTTTGTCCCAGAATTGCGCAACCCGTGGGTCTGAGATTCTCCGTTGGACCAATCCGCTCGGTCTTGTCCAGTCAGTCGGTAGCATCGGCTCCCATACAACAAGGACGCTAACTCGCGCTAACTGATTCTGCTTCAATATCTCCTCAATTGCGGAAGACCCCCGCAGGCAATATGCTCAAGTCGGCGACAGCAGGAGAACCAAGCGGGCGCGGTCAGCCGCGCCGTTGAATGCCTGCTTGAACTGGTCGAGATTCATCGGTGTCAGGGATGTCAGTGGTGGTTGACCGGAAGGAGACGAACCCCAGTAGTACCAGTAAACAAGGAGTGCCAACGCGATGACGAGCGACAGAGTGATGTACTTCCGCTTGACCATTCGTGTTTATTCAGCCAGCAAGCAGACTCGCTATTATTTGTGGGAAAAGGATGACAAGAAGGACGACCGCAGCGGCAACCCAGAACAAAGCGATGCTCAACGGGCTGCGCTTTTGGCACTGATTCCGGCGATACAATTGAACAAAACCTAACACCAGCAGGGCAAGCGCACCACCGAGTAGCCAAGGTCGAGCAGTTTGCACTCGCACGCTTAAGCCAGCCAGACCAATTGCCCCCAGAAAACCGAAAGGCAGGCAACAAGCCAAGGTCGATAGCGCAGCAATCACTGCTGCCACAGGTGTAACTCGTTCCGCTACTCGCATGAGAATCTTCACGCGCTCTGTTTGGCGCTTGAAATCGCGATCCGCAGCGACTCTTCTGATGGGATGCCGTTGTGGTTTGCATACAGGCGAAAGGACAAGCTGGTAACCGTCGCCCGGGTTGGCTCGACATCCTCGCCATTGATGCGAACGGTAGGGGAGCCGGGGAACAACAGAGCCTTGGCTTCCGCTTCGGTGTTCACGGATACGGCCCGAATTCCGACCTGCACCGATTCGTATGCCACCACCTTGCGGATACGCTCCACCGCAGGTTCGTAATTCGGACAGCCGGACACATACAGAACCTCGGTCCTCATCGCTTTGTTCCTGTGATCTCCTCCAGCACCGGGCATGGACAAGCCGCGTGCCGCCGACGATGGTTTAGTTCACGGCTGCACTTGCGAAAATCCGCCTCAAGCTCAGCCTCCAGTCGGCTTAGCTCACGCATCTTTGCACGCACGTCAGCCAGTTTTGTTTTCAGCAACTCTCTGACTGACTCGCAGGCTTTCACCTTGCTTTCGCGAAGCTGGATCAGTTCCCCGACCTCGCACAGGGAGAAGCCGAGTCCTTGCATTTGCTGGATGAACTGCAGTCGCTCGACGGTGCCTTCGGCGTACAGGCGGAACCGACCCGCGCTACGATCCGCCTTGGGCAGCAGCTTGCGCCTCTCGTAGAAGCGGATCGCATCTACGGTCAGTGACGTGCGCCTCGCGACCTCACCGATCTGCATGGTCGCGCTCGCGGCTTGGTGGTTCGTCGCCATGACAGAATCATACAATCTGGAGCGCAGTCCAGAGTCAAGGGGGAATGGCGTTCCTCTCGGACGGGAGCGATTCAGCGGTCAAGAGGGTTAGGATTTTTCGGCAGCCTCGAATTGCAAATTGAACCCAATCAGTCGTTCATTATTGCCCCAAACGAATTGTCGAAGGGGCTTGAACCGTTGGCGGGTTCCGCCACGCTGGTCACTGTGCGAGGACAATTGTACAAAAAGCCCGGAGGTAAGAAGAAACCAGACACGTCGGCTCCACTGAAGCTGACGATTCTCGAAGTGCAGCAGAAAGAATAAATGAAGAAAACAATCCTTTTACTCCTGTTCCTAGCTCTGGTCGGGTTCGTAGGATGCAACGTCCACTCTGCGAGTCCGACCCAGCCGCCACATCAATCCGTAGCGGCAGGCGAGATTGGTTCTCGTCTGCCGGATTTCTTGGTAACCGACTTGCATGGTCACTCGCTGTCATCATCCGAACTTCGTGGGAAAGTTTTGCTGGTCGATTTCTGGGCAACGTGGTGCCAGCCGTGCAAGAAAGAGATGCCCGGCTACCAAAAGCTCGTAGATCGCTATGGCTCGCGCGGTTTTGTTGCAATCGGATTCAAATTCGAAACGATGCCAGACATGGAAGACCCGTTTCAGTTCGCCAAAGGTATCGGCGTGGGTTATCCGTTGGCGGTAGCCACGGACGATCTCAAGCAGAAGTTCGGCGGCATTGAGGGACTGCCGACTACAATGCTGTACGACCGCAACGGCGTACTGCGGTGGAAGATCATAGGTTTCGAGTACACGGACAATGTGGAGTCAGCACTGAAGCCGCTCCTCTGATCTCCGGCTTCATCGGTCTTTGGTCGCCAGCCTTCGGCTGCGCCCTATCTTGATCCGCGCTGCCCGCGTTCTGCCGTCGACGCCTCAGAAGGTATACCCGCTGACTAGTTGAGAGCATCCGAAAAAATCGGGAAAGAACCGGGAAGAAACACCCTGAACAATCGGGGCTTCGGCGAAAGCCTTTTTGACCAGTCGTTCATTCTATTGTGTTTCGCCGCCGATGGTTTCGCATTGTGTCGGGGTGAGGAGACGGGAATTGGATCAACTTGCGAACCTGATACGGTCAGGATTATTCGGGGCTATACTTTGTCTGCTTGGCGCTGAAGACCACTTCCTGAATCGGTTGAAGCATGAGGAAACTAGACCGCTTCCAATACGTAATGGGAGGGGAACTGGCTACTACTCGCCTCTTCTATACGCTGCATCGAGCAATCTACCGACTGTCGGGCGGACGGATTTTCAGCCGCATGGTGGGATGCCCTGTAGTCCTCCTCACCACGACGGGGAGGAAGAGTGGCGAGCCTCGGACCGCTCCACTTCTGGGATTTGAGGAAGGTCAATCCATCGTTGTGATTCCGTCCAATGCTGGTAAAAAGTGCTACCCCTCGTGGTATCTCAACCTTCGCGCCAATCCGCAGGCAGAAGTGCAAATAGGGGCGCAAATACGACGGGTAAAAGCTCGGGAGGCGAGTATCGAAGAGCGCGAGCGCCTCTGGCAACGCATTGTTACTTACTACGGAGGCTACCAAGCTTACCGGGAGCGTACGGAACGGCATATCCCCGTGGTCATCCTCGACCCAGTTTGAAAATCTTATGTGACACTAACAAAATCTTCGCTTTGACGACTCGGTTCTTCTAGTGCTTTGTTCGCAGACGAGGATTAAAAATGCTGGATGAAACGCCCAGCCTGAATCTCGTAGAGATCATCGCTCTCCATGCGAAGTTTAGGGGAAATCGTACTGCGTTGATCTGCGGTGAGCGCAAGGTGACATGGACGGACTTCAATGCCCTAGTGAACTCCATCGCAGGGGCGCTGAAGGAAAAGGGGCTGATGAAGGGCGACAAAGTGGCTTTGTTAAGCCTGAACAGCATCGACGCGGCAGGGGTGATGTTTGGGGTCATGCGGGCAGGAGGAGTTATCGTACCGTTGTCGGCGCTTCTGACGCCGCCGCAAGTGGCAGCACTGATTGACGAGTCTGGCTCGAAATTCATTTTTTGCGATGCCAATCTTCAGGGCCTGATTGCATCCGTGCTGGCGCAGATCCACATTCCAGCACCGCGTCGGGTCGCCATCGGGTTTGCGGGCGAGATGGCGGCACTACGGTCATGCTCGTGCGGTTCACCCCAGAGGGGTTCTTAGAGACAGTCGAGCGGGAGCGGGCTACCCACACCTTGATGGTGCCGATCCAGATTCAAGGCGTTCTCGCCAGTGCAACCCTGCGGCAGCGGGACACGACGAGCCTCCGCGTCGTGGTAACAGCGGGAGCGGCAATGCCGCCGCCAGTGAAAGAGCTCTTTCTGAAAACGCTCGGCGACCGACTGGTTGAATTGTATGGCCTGACAGAAGGGATTGCGACGATCCTGAAGCCAGAAGAAGTTCGACGAAAACTGACAGCGGTAGGCACTCCCCCGCAAAGCATGGATATCAGGGTCATTGATGACGCTGGTCGTGAAGTGGGCGCGGGGCAAGCAGGGGAAATCGTGGGGTACTGCGCGACTCTGATGAAGCGATACCACAATCAACCGCAGGCCACTGAAGAAGTGATCTGGCGTGACGAGCGGGGGCGTACTTTCCTGCGAACGGGAGACATTGGTCGATTCGATGAAGACGGATACTTGTACATTCTGGATCGCAAGAAGGACATGATCATCTCTGGCGGTTTCAATGTCTTCCCGATTGATCTCGAAACGGTTCTGGGGCAACACCCAGCGGTTGCCGAAGCATGTGTCATTGCCGTCCCGAATGAAAAGTGGGGAGAATCACCTCTCTCTCTGGTCGTTCTGAGAAAAGAAGCCGCGGCGAACGAGCAAGAGATTCGAGAATGGGCCAATGCACGCTTGGCGAAGCACCAGCGCATCTCCGCACTAGAGTTCCGAGAACAGCTTCCGAGAAATGCTGTTGGAAAGGTCTTGAAGAAGGTGCTCAGAGAACCCTATTGGAACTGACCTTCAGCGAATTTGAGCGAGTGCAGCCCAGTGTGAAGCCGCAGCCTGAAACAAGAACGCCCTCGTTGACTTTGCCTTCCCTGCATCCCTACCATTTCAGCCTAAGTACCATGATCGGGCAAACCATCTCGCATTACCGCGTCGTCGAGAAGCTCGGCGGCGGGGGGATGGGTGTGGTTTATAAGGCAGAGGACGTGAAGCTGCACCGCTTTGTGGCACTGAAGTTCCTGCCCGACGACGTAGCCAAGGACGCACAAGCTCTTGCTCGCTTCCAGCGCGAGGCACAAGCGGCGTCTGCGCTGAACCATCCGAACATCTGCATGGTCTTCGAGATTGACGAGCGCGAAGGTCAGCACTTCATCGCGATGGAGTTCTTGGACGGCATGACGCTAAAGCATCGGATCGGCAATCGACCAATGGACACGGACTTGATTCTCACCCTCGCCATAGAGATCGCCGATGCCCTCGACGCCGCTCACACAGCAGGCATCGTTCATCGCGACATCAAACCTGCAAATATTTTCGTCACGAAGCGAGGACACGCGAAGATTTTGGATTTTGGTTTAGCGAAGGTCACTCCTGCGCCAACCTCTGCGATTGGGATGTCCCAACCAACCCTCGAATCGAGCGCCGACCACTTGACTAGTCCCGGCGCTGCCTTGGGGACGATTTCCTACATGTCACCAGAGCAAGTCCGCGCCAAAGAACTCGACGCACGGACGGACTTGTTCTCGTTTGGAGTCGTTCTGTATGAAATGGTGACCGGGAAGTTGCCTTTTCGGGGAGAAAGTTCGGGCGTAATCTTTGACTCCATTCTGAACAAGACTCCTGTCCCTCCTGTGCGGTTAAATCCAGACTTGCCGCCCAAGCTGGAAGATGTCGTCACAAAGTGTCTCGAGAAGGATCGAGACCTCCGCTACCAGCACGCTTCGGACATTCGCACCGATTTGCAACGGCTGAAGCGCGATAGCGAGTCCGGTAGAACAGTTGCCATACCCGCTGCTGAGAAGACTCGCAGATTTGGCAATCTCTGGGTTATTTTAGCCGTCTGCATCGCCGTCATTGGTTTGGCTGTAGGTGGTGCTTGGCACCTACGATCCAGCAGAACACCACAGATTGATTCCATTGCTGTGCTTCCCTTCACCAATGTGAGTGGAGATGCCAATACCGAGTATCTCAGCGACGGCATCACAGAATCCCTGATTGGAAACCTCGCCCACGTGCCTGACTTGAAGGTGAAGTCCCGCAACTCGGTTTTCCACTACAAGGGAAAAGACGTTGACATGCAGAAGGTCGGCAACGATTTGGGCGTGTCCGCGCTGGTCAGTGGGCGAGTGGTTCCGCGAGGGGACAACATCGAAGTGAGCGCCGAACTTACCGATGTTCGGGACAACACCGAAATCTGGGGCCAGCATTACAGCGGCAAGAGCACGGAGATCATCTCACTGCAACAGCAGATTGCAGGCGACATTGCGGACAGGTTGCGCTCTAAACTGAGCGCGTCAGAAAGGCAGCTTGTCGCCAAGGAAGGAACACAAAACCCCGAAGCCTATGAATCGTATCTACAGGGGCGTTACTACTGGAACAAGAGGACGCTCTCGGACTTTGACACTGCGATTTCCTACTTCAACCAAGCTATCGCCAAAGACCCCGGCTACGCTCTTGCGTATTCGGGTTTGGCCGACACTTATACCCTATTGCCCGCCGTTGTTGGTTTCTCTCCGAGCGAAAGCGTGCCGAAGTCGAATGCCGCTGCACGCAAGGCACTAGAGTTGGATGCGACCTTAGCCCGTCCCCACGCCGTTCTGGGCAGGAACGAGATGCGATACGAGTGGGATTTTGCCGGAGGAGAGGCAGAATTCAAGAGAGCGTTTGAACTCGATCCCATTGATCCGATCGCTCACCAATGGCACGCAGTTAATCTTGGCTTGATTGGGGGCAGGGAGCAGGAGGCACTCGCTGAAATCAACCGCGCTTACCAACTCGATCCGTTGTCGCCAAGCATTGTTTTTATTTCCGGGGAGATGCAGGTCAGGGCACGACGTTACGACGAGGCGATTGCAGGATGCAAGAAGTTGGCAGATGAGAACCCGACATATGCCGTTGCGCACCGTTGTTTATACTGGGCGTATTGGGGGAAACGCATGTACTTGCAAGCGATTGACGAATGGAAAGTCTATGGCGACCTTGAACGCGACGAAAGCACTTCTGAATTTGCCTCTGCGATGGAGCAAGCATTTCGTACAGGGGGCTGGCAGGGCGCT
>Ga0187783_10003594_pt1 | contig 11436 bp, 13 predicted proteins | sample 1015_SJ02_MP02_2_FD_132471 | JGI IMG/M metagenome (GOLD analysis project Ga0187783, IMG submission 132471) | Tropical peat soil microbial communities from peatlands in Department of Meta, Colombia - 1015_SJ02_MP02_20_MG | ecosystem: Environmental > Terrestrial > Soil > Wetlands > Peat | place... | reverse complement strand
GAGACCACGTTCGTGCATCCTCGCGACCACGACGGCTTCCGCAAAGCCATTACGCCGGCCACTCGCTTGGTGCTGGGCGAGACCATCGGCAATCCCGGCGGCGAGGTGCTCGACATTCCGGCAATTGCCGAGATCGCCCATGCGGCGAAGATCCCGCTGATGATCGACAACACCTTTGCCTCGCCGGTGCTGTGCCGGCCGCTGACCCTGGGCGCCGACATCGTCTTTCACTCGGCGACCAAGTTCATCGGCGGCCACGGCACGAGCATCGGCGGCGTTGTCGTCGAGTCCGGCACGTTCAACTGGTCCAACGGGCGGTTTGCTGTGGTCGCCGATCCGTCGCCGGCCTACCACGGCCTGGAGTTCCACGAGACGTTCGGGACATACGGCTATCTGATGAAGCTGCGCGCCGAGACCCTGCGCGATCTGGGTGCGGCGCTCTCGCCGTTCAACGCCTTCCTGTTCCTGCAGGGGCTCGAGACGCTGTCACTGCGGATGGAACGCCACGTTGACAACGCCGGGGCGGTCGCGGCGTTCCTCGAGTCGCACGAGCTCGCGTCGAATGTGACCTACCCCGGGCTGCCCTCGAGCAGGTACCGGCCGCTGGTGGAGAAGTACCTGCCGCGCGGTACCGGCGCGGTGTTCTCGTTCGACTGCGCCGGCGGCAGGGCCGGCGGGCAGGACCTCATCAGGGGCTTGACGCTCTGGTCCCACCTGGCGAACGTCGGCGACGCGAAGAGCCTGATCATTCACCCCGCCAGCACGACGCACCGCCAGCTGAGCGACGATGAACTGCGGGCGGCCGGCGTCGGGCCGGGGACGGTGCGGCTGTCGGTCGGCACCGAATCCGTCGCGGACCTGATCTGGGATCTGGAGCAGGGTTTCGCGCTGGTCGCCGCCACGGCGGGAAAGAAGGTAGCGACGGCATGATCGACAGCACGATCGACCTGGAGCGGTACCAGGATCCGCTGACCATCCAGCGAGTGCTCCACACCGCGAACACGATCGCGATCGTGGGCCTGTCGAAAAACGAGCTGCGGGCCAGCTACTTCGTCGGCTACTACCTCAAGCGGCACGGCTACCGCGTGATCCCGGTGAATCCACGCGAGAGCGAGATCCTTGGGCAGACGTGCTATCCGAGCCTGCTGGACGTACCCGTGCCGCTGGACATCGTGAACGTCTTCCGGACCCCGGACGCACTGCCGGGGATCGCGCGGGACGCCGTGGCGATCGGCGCCGGCGCCCTGTGGTGCCAGTTCGGCGTGATCAACGCCGAGGGCGCGCGGATCGCCGAGGAGGGCGGCGTGACGGTGATCATGGATCGCTGTCTCAAGGTTGAGCACGCGCGCTACGTGGGCCGGATGCACTGGTTCGGCTTCAATACCCAGCGCATCACGTCAGTCCGTACCGGGCTCCAGTAACGGAGATCCTCACTCCTGTTCCTCCGCTCAAGGGGTGCCGGCCCGCGGGCACCCGGGGAAATAGGGGTGCCCCGCGCGGGGTTTCAATAAATGTGTACGATGCCCCCGCACCCAGCGGGCGGCACTGTCAGCGAAGGATCTGACATGTCAGACAACTACCGCAAGGACGCCGAGGCCGTCTCGCGGCTGACGCCCGAGCAGTACCAGGTCACCCAGAAGAACGGCACCGAGCCGGCCTTCCGCAACGAGTACTGGAACAACAAGGAACCCGGCATCTACGTCGACGTCGTGTCCGGCGAGCCGCTGTTCGCGTCGGTCAACAAGTTCGACAGCGGCACCGGGTGGCCGAGCTTTACCGTGCCGATCGAGCCGGGCAACGTGGTCGAACACCGCGACTTCAGCCACTTCATGCTCAGGACCGAGGTCCGCTCCGCCCACGGCGACAGCCATCTGGGCCATGTGTTCCCCGACGGGCCCAGGGAAGCCGGGGGCCTGCGCTACTGCATCAACTCCGCCGCCCTCCGCTTCATCCCGCTCGATGACCTGGAACGCGAGGGCTACGGCGCCTACCGCACGCTTTTCGAGCCCGCACACGACACACCCCTTGGAGCGCATCATGACGACAAGTGAGAGAGCCATCCTCGCCGGCGGCTGCTTCTGGGGCATGCAGGACCTCATCCGCAAGCTGCCCGGCGTACTGTCGACCCGGGTCGGCTACACCGGCGGCGACGTGCCGAACGCCACCTACCGCAACCACCACGGCCACGCCGAGGCGATCGAGATCATCTTCGACCCGGAGAAGATCTCCTACCGGGACCTGCTCGAGTTCTTCTTCCAGATCCACGACCCGACCACCCGCAACCGGCAGGGCAACGACATCGGAACCAGCTACCGGTCGGCCATCTTCTACCTCAGCGACGCGCAGAAGCAGACCGCCGAGGACACGATCGCCGACGTCAACGCGTCCGGCCTGTGGCCGGGCAAGGTGGTCACCGAGGTGACGCCGGCCGGGCCATTCTGGGAGGCCGAGCCCGAGCACCAGGACTACCTGGAGCGTTACCCCGACGGGTACACGTGCCACTTCGCCCGCCCGGGCTGGAAGCTGCCGCGCCGGACGGACCGGGTCAGCTCCTGATAAGTCCTCGTCCTCGGACCGGGCGCCTTCCTCGATCCTGGCCCGGAAACCGGCCGCCCTTCGCTGTCCGTTCTTGATCCGGGTGATCAGTGCGCCCGACATCTTGTCCCGCTGCCTGGACAGCAGCACGAAGCTGGCTACCCCGCTCACCACGCAGGCGAGGGCGAGCAGCAGCAGCCCCCGGGCGCCGATCAGGTAGAACAAGACGATCGAGACGACCAGCAGCAGGATCCGCGCGGACGTGTAGGCAAATGTGGCTCGCATGACACTCCCAGCATAGGAGACGCCGGGCCAGGGTCAGGGGCCTCCCGCCGACAAGGGCGTCCGGGTCACCGGGCGGCAAGGATGTCCGCCAGCAGGGCCGGGTCGATGTTGCCGCCGGAGAGCACGGCGACCGGCGACGTGGCCTGCGGCAGCTCGCCCGAGTGGAACAGCCACGCCGCCACCGCGGCCGCCCCGCCGGGCTCGGCTATCAGCCTGGCCGCGGTCGCGAGCAGCCTTACCGCGGCGAGCATTTCGTCCTCGGTCACGGTGATGATGTCGGTCACGAGCTCGCGGATGTGCGCGAACGGCAGCGCGCCGACTCGCTCAACCCGCAGCGCGTCCGCGATCGTGCGCTGGACGTCCGCCGCGGGCCAGGCGACCGGCTCGCCGCGGCGGAGGGAGTCGCGGGCGTCCGCGGCGAGTTCGGGCTCCACGCCGATCACCGCCGCCGCCGGGCAGCGGGCCCTGACCGCGGCCGCGATGCCCGAGATCAGCCCGCCGCCGCTGACTGGAACCAGCACGAGGTCGACCTGCGGACAGTCGGCCGCGATCTCCAGGCCGATCGTGCCCTGGCCGGCGATCACCGCGCGGTGGTCGAACGGCGGGATCAGCACGTACCCGTGCCTGGCCACGAGTTCCTCGGTGGCGGCGACCCGCGCCGCCAGCGTGGGCGGCACGGTCACCAGTTCCGCGCCGTACCGCTCGATCGCGTCGGTCTTGACCTTCGGGGCCGTGCTCGGCACCACCACCACGGCGCGAACGCCGAGCAGCGCCGCGGCGAAGGCCACCGCGTGACCGTGATTGCCGCTCGAGTGGGCGATGACCCCGCGCTCGGCCGCGTCCGGGCCGGCCGCGGTGATCGCGTTGTAGGCGCCGCGCAGCTTGAACGACCCGGTGGGCTGGAGCGACTCCGGCTTGACCAGCAGCTGCGGGTTCAGTTGCGGCACGGGGATCAGCGGGGTGCGGACCGCCACGGATGTCAGCCGCCTGGCCGCTTCGGTTATCTCGTCGAGGCCGACGAGTCCTGACCGGCCCTCGCCCCGCTCGGCACCGCTGCGCCCCGTGTCCAGCCGGGCTTTCTCTGCCATTCCTCCACCACTCTGCGTAATTTCCGGCTCTGGAACACCTACATGCTCACGTGACTCTCACCAAGAGTGTCATTTCCGCTACTCACCGGTTCTTGGATGATCAGCGAATCGCCGATCTAATTTCCAGAAATCTAGGTAGAAAGTACTCGTTCAGCGCCAAACTAGAGGGACAACTGACGTGTACTCGAGGGAGACAGTCGGAGGGGACTGAACGTGGACGGCAACAACGAGCGCCTGCTCACGCCGGGAGAGGTCGCGGCACTTTTCCGGGTAGACCCGAAGACTGTCACGCGCTGGGCGGCCTCCGGGCGGATCACGAGCATCCGTACTCCCGGCGGGCATCGCCGGTTCCGGGAGTCCGAGGTGCGGGCATTGCTGCGCGGCGACAGCGAGCCATCGCCGCAGGGCCACCCGGCCGCCTCACTGACCTAGCAGTCTGAGGGTTCGCCACTTATCCTCATCGGGTGCAGCGTCATCGTCCTGGCACGATAGCCGGGTTCTCTCGGCGCGGGAAACTCGCTGTCCTGCTTGCCTGCGCCGCGGCGCTGTGTGGCGGCGAGGGAATCGCAGGCGGGCTGGCCTACGCGGCGGTCCCGCCGTCCGCGTCGGCCGCCTCTGGTTCCTGGACGGTGTACCACGGTGACCCGGCCGGCACGGGCGTCGCGCCGCCGGCCCGCGCGGTCGAGGCCACCACCGTGCGGTGGACGACCGCCCTGGACGGGCAGATCCATGGCGGGCCGCGGGCATACGCGGGCCAGGTCTACGTGGCGACCGAGAACGCTGGACGCCAGACCGCTACCGCACCCTCCGCGCCCGCGCACGCTGGGGGCCGCTACTCGGCCGCGGCCGCCTTCGGTACGGGCGCGGCGATTATCGTGCTGGGCTGGCTGCTGTTCTCGCGGAGACGCCGGGGCCCCTGACGGGCTGAGGTCACGATTCGTCGCCGTCCGCAGGATCCGGCCAGCCCGCATCGCCCTGGCGCCTGGCGTACTCGAGGAATTCCCGCCGGAGCGCCTCGTCGTCCTGCCGCCACCGGTCACGGCGTTGCGCGACTTCCTCAGCGGTCAGCGCCTGCGCGGCCAGCCGGGAGTAATCAGCGTCGTGCGGTCCGATCTCCACGTAGACGTCACCGATGACGCGCCCGCCGTTGGCGATCGCACTCTGCGGGACCTTGAGGTTCCCGTTCGGCAGTCGTATGACAAACATCGCCCGATCATCCTAGATGCCATAGCGCCGGTTGAAGTAGAGCATGACGCGCAGCGCGGTCCGCGTGTCGCCGCTCACCATGTCGACGAGGGCCGGCCGCTGCCCGGATGCGATCGCGGCAAATGCGTCCGCGAAGAACTCTTTGCGCCCGAGACCACCGGGCTGGCGGTGGAAATCGCTGGCCAGATGCGGCTGGCACTGGTCGTAGAGCAGGCGGAATTCCGCCGAGTCCGATTGCCATCCGCCCGGCGGACTGTCGAGATCGTCGAGCGCGTGCCCGATCTCATGGCACATTACGTCCGGAGTTGGCGAAGGCTGCGAGCCGACGACGACCTTGCGCTCGCCGTAGGCGCCCGCGCACGCATCCCACGACGCCTGCCCCGACGGAAGCCGGACGCCGCGCAGTGCGGTCATCTCGTCGAGTTCAGGGACGCCTCCCAGCCCGACGAAAATGGCGTCGAGCCCGGCGGCCAGCCGGGCCTTGATCTGCTCGGGAAGCTCGGCCAGCCGGTCGATCGCCTCTACGACTTCAGGCGGCGGCAGCGTCGCCGCATCCCACTGCCGCCACAGGATCGCCTCGAGCATGCCGCAGTGCCTGCGCCCGTCCGCCGATCGCGCCAGCCCGGCCGGGCGCGGCGCAGTGAACGGCAGCCTGGTCCGCAGGGCGGCGCGCGCCCGTCGCGGCCAGGCTTCCTCGCCGGCCTGGCGCGGGACTCCGGTCGCGGCGCCAGTCAGCGCGGCGGCCCGCGCGTCCGCGGCCGCCTGCGTATCCGCGGCCGCCTGCGTATCCGCCGCCGCCCGCGCGTCCGTCACGGACCGTGCATCCGCCGTCGGCCGCGCGTCCGCCTCATGGGCCAGTTCGGCCGGCGGCCCCGCGTCGTACCACCCCGGAGGGGCGGGCGCGGCCGCCGGGATCGCCTCACTTGGTGCCTCGCGGACCCTGGCCCGCGCTCCGCCGACCCGGACCGCGGGCGAACCGGACGGCGCGCGGACCGGCCCAGGCGGTGGGGCGGGACCTGGCCATGCGGGATCAGGCCGTGTGCCTGGACCGGGCGAGGGTCCGCCGGGACCGGGCCATCCGTCCCTCGCCCCGGTCACGGCCGGTGCGAGCACGCCCGGTGATCCGCCTGGTCCGGGCGATCCGTCGCCAGGCGCGGTTTCCGCCGACGGGTGCCGCTGATCTCTGCGGTGCCTTCCCGGCCGGACGCTCCCGGTGACCGTGGAACGGCGGGGACGGACGAGCCGGCGGATGCGGTCGAACAGCCCTAGCCGCATGTACCCGTCTCCTGCCGCATCGCCCTGACGGCCAGGGTATGCGGTGATCGCCGGACGCGTCACCCGATGCGGCAATGAGGTTCCCGCCCCCGGACTCTAGGCACCTCACCCGTCCCGCTGTTCACTGAGATGCGCGGCTTGCACGGGGCCGGTGCTGGTCGATGGTCCGTTGTACCAGGCCGGGCGGGCGGCCAAGGGACCGGCCGCCGGGCCAGCATACGCGCTAGAAAGTTTGACTAATTTCGATACGGCGCATAGTTCGCTGGGGCTAGGCTTCGGCCATGTTGCTGTCCGGTGCGTTGGTTGCCCTTTTCATGACGGGCTTCTGGCTCTACTGCCTGACGGACGCCATACTGACCCCCGCCTGCGAATGCCGGGGCCTGCCGAAGCAGGCCTGGATCGCGGTCATCGCGGTCACCTTTGTCGGCGGCGCGTTCGCCTGGCTCCTGGTCCGGAGGCAGGTACGCGACCAGGTCTGGACCGCCGCGGATGACGCCGCCGCGCGCCACCCGGCGGGACGCGCGAAAGCCGCAGACCCGCAACCGGCACCGGGCGGGCCCACCGGGCCCACCGGGTCCACCGGGTCGAAGGCGGCCAAGGGTCCGGACGATGACCTGGACTTCCTCCGCGTGCTCGAGCAGGCCATCAGGCGCAACCCTCCGGTCAGCTGACCCCGGCGTAGGAGTGCAGGCCGGTGATGAAGACCTGCACGACCAGGATGTTGAACATCAGGGTGGCGAAGCCGAGCAGCTGGATGTACTGGGCGCGGCGGCCGCGGAAGCCGGCGGTGGCCCTGGCGTGCAGGAACGCGGCGTATAGCACCCAGGTGATGAAGGCCCACGTCTCCACCGGATCCCAGCCCCAGTAACGGCCCCAGGCCTCATCGGCCCAGATCGCGCCCGCGATGACGCCGAAGGTCCAGACCGGGAATCCGAACACGATGGTCCGGTAGGTGAGCCGGTCGAGCTGCTCGGTCGTGGGCAGCCTGCGCATGATCCCGTTGCCGGGCTCGGCCCGTCCGGCCGCCACCCGCCGGTTGTACCGGTCGGCCGCGAGGTAGACGACACCGAGGACGGCCGCGACGAAGAAGATGCCGGTCGCCAGCGTCATCGCGGTGACGTGGATGGACAGCCAGTAGGACTGCAGCGCTGGGACCAGCTGCCCGGCCGCGGTGTAGATGAGCGTCTCGGCCAGCCCGAGGGCCACCACCACCGCGCCCATGACGAACACGCCGAGCGCCCAGGCTCGGTAGCGGATCATGACGAACAGGAAGAAGATGGCCGCGACGCACGTAAGCGCGGTGACGAACTCGTACATGTTGCCCCAGGGCGCCCGGTGCACGGCCAGCCCCCTGGTCACGATGGCCACCGTGTGTGCGGCGACGGCGATCACGCTGAGCGCCATGGCCGCCTCGACCCAGCGGCCGGCCTGGCGGATCGCGACCAGCGGAGGCGGCGCCACCTCTGGCATCGAGTCAGGCACGGCGGGCGCGGCGTCCGGCCCGGCCACCGCGGCATCCGCCGGGCCATCTACCGTGCCATTCACCGGGCCATTCCCTGGGCCGGCGGCCGCGGCGCCCGCAGTGGCCACGGTGGCCAGTGCCGCGGCCCGCTCCCTGGCCTGCACGCGGGCCACGGAACCCGCCCGCCGCGGCCGCCCGAAGGCAAAGTCTCCGGCGAACGCGACCACCGACAGGGAGTAGATGACCAGCGCGGCGATCAGGAAATCGGTGCTGACGTGACCCAGGGCAACGTTGACGGGCATGGCCCTTCACTCTCCCTCGTGTTGACTGTGCCCGGCTGGTATGGGCGCTGCGGCCCGCTCGTGCGCCGCCCGCAGCTCGGCGGCCAGCGACGCGAACTCCTCCTCGAAACCGCCGCTGGCGTCGGTCCTCGCCAGCCCGCCCACCTGCACCGTGCTGCCCTGCGGCGAGCCGGCCTTGCCGCCGGCGCGGGCCCGGACGAAGAGCCGCCGCCGGCGCACCATGAACGAGAGCAGCAGGCCGCCCAGGGCGGCGATCCCGCAGACCAGGGCGGGCAGCTGGCCGGGGTCGTGGGTGATGGCCAGGCTCACCCACGGGACGTAGCCGGTGAACGTGATCGTGCCCTGGCCGCCGGGCAGCTTGAGCGACTGGCCGGGGAGCAGCAGCTGCGGCTGTGGCGTCAGCTGCCGCATCCCCGCGGTGTCCATCTGGTAGACCGACTGCGGGACGCCGTTGTTCAGGCCGAGGTTCCCGGCGTAGGCGATCAGGCTCACCGCCGGGTTGTCGGCGGCGGGGAACGCCGACTGCAGGATGCCGTTTATCTCGACGGCGGTCGGCACGAACACGCCGGTGAAGCCGAGCTGCTCAGGCTGGGCGTCGGTAACCTTCACCACGCCCTCGGAAAGGAAGTTCCCCGAGCTGCCCGAGATGAACGGCGTGGCCTGGTCGTAAACCACCTGGCCGCGGGCGTCGGTCACCTTGAACACGGGGGCGTAGCCGTGGCCGATCAGGTACACCTTGGCCCCGTCCACCGAAAGCGGGCGGTTGACCTCCAGGTTGTCGGTCCGCGCCGGCCCGCCGGGATGGGTGGTGTAGCTGATCTGCGCGTCGAACGAGGAGGGCTGCCCCCGCTGCGCCCCTGAGGTGATGTAGCTGGCCTCGAACTGGTTCAGCGTGACCGTGAACGGGCCGAGGTCGGCGGCGGTGACGAACCGGCCGGGGTAGAACTCGTCAAGCGCGCTCTGCGTGTCGGCGAACGTGTCGCCCTGCACAAGCAGCCGGTCGGCCTTGTAGCCGAACAGCCCGCCCAGCGCGACCGACACAAGCACGCCGAGCAGGGCCAGATGGAACAGCAGGTTCCCGGCTTCGCGCAGATAACCCTTCTCCGCGGATACCCAGTCGCCGTCCGCGCCGCCGTCGGCGGCGGGCCTGCGCAGCCGGAAGCCGTGCCCGGCCAGGACCCTCGCCGCCACGTCGACCGCCTGGGCCGGGACCAGCGCAGTGGAGTACTCGGCGGACCTCGGCAGCCGGGTGAGGTGACGCGGTGCCCGCGGCGGGAGCGTCCGGGCCGAGCCCGCCAGCCGGAACGTCCGCGGCACCACGCAGCCCACCAACGACGCGAACAAGAGCAGGTAGATGGCCGCGAACCAGGGCGCGCCGAACACGTTGAACAGCCCGAGGCGGCTCAGCCACGGAGCAAGCGCCGGATGTGCCGTGTAATACTGCTGCACGCCGGCCGGGTTCGTGCCCTCCTGCGGCAGCATGGACCCGGGCACGCTGCCGAGCGCGAGCAGGAACAGCAGGACCAGTGCGATCCGCATCGAGGTGAGCTGCCGCCAGGCCCACTTCAGCCAGTCGGCCAGCCCGTACGCGCTGACGTCGGGGCGGTCCTGGCCGCCGGGCGCGCCCTGGCCGCGTTCCGCCGCCGGCGTCCCGGACGGTCCTGCCTCCGCCGCCCGCACATCGGTCATCCGTTACCCCCGGTGACCTTGGCCAGGATGTCGGATAGTTCCGTGTAGGTGGCCGTGCCGAAGACCGCCCCCGCGATGTGCCCGGTCCGGTCAATGACCAGCGTAGTGGGGGTTCCGGCGATCGGTACCACGGCCGTGAAATCCAGCGTGATCACCGAGCCGGAATCGTTGACGCTCGGGTACGGGATGCCGAAGTTGCGGACGAAGGCCAGCGCGCTTGCCGTCGTGTCCCTGACGTCCACGCCGAGGAAGGCCACGCCGGCCCCGCGGTACTGCTCGGCCGCGACGGCCAGCATCGGGGCCTCCTCGCGGCACGGGGCGCACCACGATCCCCAGAAGTTCAGCACGACGACCCGGCCCCGGTAGGAGGAGAAGCTCAGCCGGGAACCGGTCAGCGTGGTACCGGTAAAGTCCGGCGCCAGCGGCCGGTGCCCGGCCGAGTACAGCACCGCGTTGGTGCTGCCGGCCACGTCGGTCACCGCGCTGTTCCCGCCGCTCGCCCACCCGGACAGCAGCACCACGGCCAGCGCTACCCCCGCGAGCGCAGCGCCCGCCAAGAGGACAAGACGGCGCTTGGCTTTGAACACGAACGGTCTCCTACAGGGGGTAGTACTGCCCTATTGTGCCGCATCGCCCTGCGCAACCTGACGCCGGGCCGGCACGGCGTAAGAGACGCCAACCAGACGGTCACGGGAGTAACTGAAGCTGGTCACGCTGCCGAGCGCGCATTCCCGCCGGCCCGGGTTGTGCCACAGCCGCTGGCCCTCGGCCGCCCGCCGGGCCACCCAGATCGGCAGCTGGTGCGTGACGCACACCGCCTCGCGGCCCGCCGCCGCCTCCCGCGCCGTCTCCATCGCGGCCAGCATCCTGGCCGCCACGTCGCGGTACGGCTCGCCCCACGACGGCAGGAACGGGTTGACCAGGTGCTGCCAGTGGCGGGGGTGCCGCAGCGACCCGTCGCCCACGCCGAACTTGAGGCCCTCGAAATGGTTCAACGACTCGATCAGCCGGTCGTCGGTCACGATCGGCAGGCCGAGGCGCTCCGCCACCGGTTGCGCGGTTTCCTTGGCCCGCTCAAGCGGGGAGCTGAACAGGGCCACCACGGGCCGTTCGGCAAAGTAGTCGGCGGCGGCCTGAGCCATCGCCCGTCCGTTCGCGGACAGGTGATAGCCGGGCAGCCGCCCGTAGATGACGCCGCGGGGGTTATCCACCTCGCCGTGCCGCAGCAGGTGGACGACGGTTGTGTCGGACATGGCCCGGCCAGCTTACCTATTGCCGCGATCCGTCCAGCGCGGCGGCGGCGGCACGGGCGGCCGCGGGCAGCGCGTCCGCGATGCGGGACACGGCGGCCTCGTCGTGGGCCGCGGAAAGGAACCAGGCCTCGTACCCGGACGGGGGCAGGTAGACGCCGCCGTCGAGCATGGCGTGGAAGAACGCGGCGTAGGCCGCGGCCGACTGGTCCCTGGCCTGCGCGTAGGACCGTACGGGCTCGGCGCGGCCGAGGAACACCGAGAACAGGTTCCCCGCTTGCGACAGCCAGAAGGGCACTCCGGCCGTGGTCAGCGCGTCGGCGGCCAGCTTGGCCACGGCGTCG
>Ga0187783_10003593_pt1 | contig 11438 bp, 11 predicted proteins | sample 1015_SJ02_MP02_2_FD_132471 | JGI IMG/M metagenome (GOLD analysis project Ga0187783, IMG submission 132471) | Tropical peat soil microbial communities from peatlands in Department of Meta, Colombia - 1015_SJ02_MP02_20_MG | ecosystem: Environmental > Terrestrial > Soil > Wetlands > Peat | place... | reverse complement strand
GTGGGCACCGATGTCACCGGTTTCGGCGTGCGCTTCGCGCTCGAGCTGTTGCTGCATCAGAACGTGCTCCGGAGGCTGGAGTCGGCGTGAGCGCGGGTGCACTCACCATCCGCCGCCCGGATGATTGGCACCTGCACCTGCGCGACGGCGCGGCGCTCGCCGCGGTACTGCCCTTTAGCGCCGCGCGCTTCGCGCGCGCCATCGTCATGCCGAATCTCTCACCTGCGGTGACGACCACGGCGGCGGCGCTCGCCTACCGTGCGCGGATCCTCGCGGCGTTGCCGTCCGGTGCGCAGTTCGAACCGCTGATGACGCTCTATCTCACCGATGCCACCGAGGTCGCAGAGATCGAGCGCGCTCACGGCAGCGGCCAGGTGATCGGCTGCAAGCTCTATCCGGCCGGCGCCACCACCCACTCGGCGGCCGGCGTGCGCGAGGTGCGCCGCCTCGATGCGGTATTCGCCCGCATGGCGGAGCTCGGCCTGGTGCTCGAGGTGCACGGCGAGGTCACCGATCCGCAGGTCGACATCTTCGATCGTGAGGCGCGCTTCGTCGACACCGTGCTCGCCCCACTGAGCGAGCGCCATGCGCGGCTGCGCATCGTGCTCGAGCACATCTCGACGCGCGCCGCCCTCGAGTTCGTGTTGGCGGCACGCGAGGGAATCGCTGCCACCGTCACCCCGCAGCACCTGCTCATGAATCGCAACGCGCTGTTCGCCGGCGGCCTGCGGCCGCACCATTACTGCCTGCCGGTGCTCAAGGCGGAAACCGAGCGCGCCGCACTGCTCGCCGCGGTGGTGCGCGGCAGCCCACGGCTCTTCCTCGGCACCGACAGCGCCCCGCACGGCCGCGGCGCCAAAGAGACCGCCTGCGGCTGCGCCGGCATCTTCTCGGCGCACGCCGGCATCGAGCTGTACGCGGAGGTCTTTGCCGCCGCCGGCGCGCTCGAGCGGCTGGAAGGTTTCGCCTCGGTTTACGGCGCGGACTTCTACGGCCTGCCGCGCAACCGCGCGACCCTCACCCTGCTGCCGCAACCCTGGGAGGTGCCCGCCAGCTATCCGTTCGGCAGCGATGTGCTGGTGCCGCTGCGCGCCGGGGAGCGCATCGCCTGGCGTCTCGCCCCGGCAGACGTACCGTAGAATCGGGTCATGAGTGACCCGCTGCCCAGCGATGCGCCCTGCACGGATCCGGTCGCGCCGGCACCGGCCGCCGCGCTCATGTCACGCCGCTTCCGCGGCTACCTGCCCGTGGCAATCGATGTTGAGTGCGGCGGATTCCACGCGGCAACCGATGCGCTGCTCGAGATTGCCGTGGTGCTGATCGACATGGACGTCGATGGCATTCTGCGGCGCGGTGTCACGCACGACTTTCACGTGCAGCCCTTTGAGGGCGCGCGGCTCGATCCGGCCGCGCTGGCGATCACCGGCATCGATCCCCATCACCCGCTGCGTCCGGCGCTCCCGGAGCGCGAAGCATTGCAGCGCGTCTTCCGCGAGGTGCGCCGCGCGGTGCGCGCTTACCAGTGCCGGCGCGCGATCCTGGTCGGCCACAACGCCGCGTTCGATCTCGCCTTCCTCAACGCCGCGGTGGCGCGCACGGACATGAAGCGCAACCCCTTTCACCCCTTCAGTTGCTTCGACACCGCTACCCTCGCCGGCGCCGCGCTCGGTCAGACCGTACTCGCCAAGGCGGTGACCGTCGCCGGGCTCGACTGGGATGCAGGCAGCGCCCACAGCGCCCGCTACGATGCGGAGCGCAGTGCCGACATCTTCTGCCTGGTGTGTAACCGGCTGCGCCACAGTCACCAGGCGGCCGAGGAGCGCGCGCAGGCGCTCGGCTGGCTGAGCGTCGGGGACGCCGCGCCCGATGACTCCGAGGCGGCGCAGATGCCACCGCTGTGAGCGCGCGCGGTTTGGGCGCCGGGAGCGATGGGGCGGTGAGCGGCGGCGCGGCGGTTACCTCGCCGCACCGACCTCGCTGAGGAGCTTGCGCAGCTCGCCGCTGCGGTACATCTCGAGCGCGATGTCGCAGCCTCCGACGAGCTCGCCCTTCACGTACAGCTGCGGATAGGTCGGCCAGTTCGAATAGCGCTTGAGCGCCTCGCGCAGCTCCGGCTCTTCGAAGATGTTGACGTGCTTGAACTCGGCGCCCACGGCGCGAAGCGCGGCCACCGTCTGCGCGGAAAAGCCGCACTGCGGAAAATCCGGCGTGCCCTTCATGAACAGCACCACCGGGCTCGAGCCGAGCTCCGCCTTGATTCTCTCGACGACATCCATTGCGAACTACCTCGTATGTTTCCGCCGCTCCGCGAGCGCAGCGAGCAGCTGCCATTGCTCGGCGGGGCTCATCGACATCCACCGCCCGATCTCATCAGCGGTGCGCAGACAACCGATGCAAAAGCCCCGTGCATCGAGCGCGCAGACATTGATGCACGGGGACGGCGGACGCTCGGTGGCCGCGGCGGGCGTTGGATCAACCCCCACCCCTACCTCGGCACCGCGCCCCGAGCCGGACTCCGCCCTTTGAGCATGCGTTGAATTATGGGGGTCGCTCGCCTATTCTTCAAACGCCCGCGGGAGGCACCCGGCCCCATAGAAACAATAACTTGGAGTTCTAAAGCCATGAATCCTCTGAACAACCACCGCCAGTCGCTGATCCTCGGCATCGTCATCGCGCTGGTGCTGGCGGTACTGATCGGCGGCTCACATTTCAACGAGCTCGGATTCGCGCGCTGGTTCCACATCGTCTCGGGCGTCTTCTGGATCGGACTGCTCTACTACTTCAACGTCGCACAGACGCCAGCGCTCGCGGACGCGGCCGCCGACAAGGGCGGGCCGGGCGGCGCGGGCATCACCAAGTACGTCGCCCCGCGGGCGCTCTTCTGGTTCCGCTGGGGCGCGGTCGCCACCTGGCTCGGCGGTGCCTGGCTGCTCGCGCGAGCGGGTAAGTTCGTCGGTGCCTTCACGCTCGGCGCGGGCATGGACGACCCGACACACTACTTCCTCATCATCGGGATCGGCGTGTGGCTCGGCACCATCATGCTGTTCAACGTCTGGGTCCTCATCTGGCCGAACCAGAAGAAGATCCTCGGCATCGTCGCCGCGACCGACGAGCAGAAAGCCAAGGCACGCAAGACGGCCGGCATGGCCTCGCGCGTCAACTTCGTGCTGTCGATCCCGATGCTGATGTGCATGGCGGCCGCCAGCCACGGTCTGCCCTTCGTAGGGCATTGACGGCGCGCACGGCGCCGCCCGGCCGAGGAAAACGCTTGCCGCCCGAGCCACCGGCTGATCTCTCGAGTCAGGTCGAGCTGGCGCTGCGCGAGGATATCGGTAGCGGTGACGTGACGGCCGCGCTGGTACCCGCGGCCCAGCAGGTACGCGGTAGCCTCGTCACGCGCGAGGATGCCGTGCTCTGCGGGCGGCCGTGGGCGCAGGAGACCTTCCGCCGTCTCGATCCGCGCGTAGAGCTCACCTGGTACGCGGCCGATGGCGACCGCATCGCCGCGCGACAGGTCATCTTCGCGATCGCCGGACCCGCGCGCGCGGTGCTCACCGGCGAGCGCACCGCGCTCAATTTCCTGCAGCTGCTCTCGGCCACCGCGACGTCGACGCGCCGTTATGTCGAGGCGATCGCCGGCACCACCTGCCGCATCCTCGACACGCGCAAGACGCTGCCCGGGCTGCGCACTGCACAGAAGTACGCGGTGCGCTGCGGCGGCGCCGACAACCATCGCATGGGCCTCTACGACCAGGTACTCATCAAGGAGAACCACATCGCGGCCGCCGGCTCGATCACCGCCGCGATCGAGGCGGCGCGACGCAACGCCCCGGCCGTCACCGTGGAGGTCGAGGTGGAATCGCTCGGTGAGCTCACCGAGGCGCTCAACGCGCGACCCGACATCGTGATGCTCGATGACTTCAGCCTCCAGGATCTCGCCGCCGCAGTGGCGCTCAACCGTGCGCAGGGTGCGCCGGTGAAGCTCGAGGCCTCCGGCAGCGTGTCACTCGAGACTGTGCGCGCAATCGCCGCCACCGGCGTCGACTACGTGTCGGTGGGTGGGCTCACCAAGCACGTGCGCGCGATCGACCTGTCGCTGCGGCTCGATTTCAGCGGCGGCTGAGGCGAGTCACTGACCCATGATCCGGAGACATACACCATGAGCCGACGAGCAACTCAGGCGCGCTCAGCGCTGGCGATCTTCATTGGCTACGCGACGGCAGCCTGGGCGCAGTCGGGCCCCGCAGCGGATGTGCCCGAGAGCCTCAGGGCAGCGCCCGGCGAGCACCTCGTGCTCGTAGCCCACGCCTCGGGGTCGCAGATCTACCAGTGTGCGCGTGGAGCCGACGGCCAGCCGCAGTGGACCCTCAAGGCGCCGGACGCGGAGCTGCGCGATGACCAGGGCCACGTAATCGGTCACCACTCCGCCGGACCTTCGTGGAAATATTCCGATGGCAGCGAGGTCACGGGCAAAGCCGCGGCACGCGTCGATTCGCCCGATGCCGGTTCGATTCCCTGGCTGCGTGTCGCCGTCGTCAGTCACTCGGGGAACGGCCTTCTGGCGCACGTAACGACCATACAGCGGCTGCATACGCATGGCGGGCAGCCGCCGCCCGCCGCGCAGTGCGATGCCGCGAAGCCGACCGCGGATGTCAAAGTTCCCTACTCTGCCGACTATTATTTCTACGCGCCGGCCTCCTGAGCCGTAACGCCTGCCGACGCACCCGCGAAGCGCCCCCGGGAACACCGTTTCAACAAGAGCTGCCGCCGCAAGCGTCAGCTTCGCCGCGCGCTCTCTTGACGCTCGTGAGCGCGCGTGGAACTGTGTGCTTGCGCAGCTCGCGTCGCACTGGGCCTTCTGCCCTTAGGACCACGAGCAGACCAAGATTTCTTCGCGCTTCTCTACCGGGGTAGCCCCATGAACACACGCACACTCGCCACCCGTCCGCGGTCGACCGCACGGCGCGCCGCTGGCGCACTGCTTCTTCCGGGCCTGCTCGTAAGTGCCATCGCTGCGGCCCAGACGTATGCACCGTCTGCGCCATCGCCGGAGTACGCACCAACACAAGAGTACGCGCCACCGCAACAATACGCGCCGCCTGAGCAGTACGCGCCACCTCAACAGTACGCGCCACCTCAACAGTACGCGCCGCCGCAGCAGTACGCGCCGCCGCAGCAGTACGCACCGCCGCAGCAGTACGCGCCGCCCCAGCAGTACGCGCCGCCTCAGCAGTACGCGCCGCCCCAACAGTACGCGGCGCCTCCGCAATACCCCACGTACGCACCACCGCCTCCCGCCCCACCCCCGCCGAGCAGCTACAGCACGCCGGCGGCGAGCCCTGAGGCTGTGTCGGCGTTCGTCGGCAGCATCACGCAAAGCACGAGGTTCGACAGCCATTGGGTGGCACGCTGGCGTGCGCCGGTGTGCGTTGCCGTGCAGGGGGTGTCCGACCAGGAAGCAAAGTACGTCACCAATCGGGTCTCACAAATCGCGAAGTGGGCCGGTGCTCAGGTCGAGGGTCCCGCGTGTGCCAAGGGTGCCACCAACTTCTATGTCGTGTTCACGACGAATCCGGATCAGACGGCGAAGGAATGGTACGCGCGCGACCGCGACCTCTTCGATGCCAACGCGACCGACAGCCAGGTGAGCGCATTCCTCAATCCGCGCACGCCGGGTGCGGTGCGCGTATGGCACAGCGCCACGCTCTTCAACACTGATGGAACCACCGTCATCCCGGTAGACCCGGGGGATCCCGTGGAGCCCATCCCCGACCTGTATCACACCGGCTCACGGCTGCCGTCGCAGGCGGCGATCGGCCTGAACTACGCGCTGGTCGTCATCGACAGCAGCAAGACGAACGGAACGGGGCTCGGACAGCTGGCCGACTATGCCGCCATGGCGGGGCTTGCGGACCTCGACCTCGACGCCAGTGTAGGAAACGTCCCGACCATCCTGCGGCTCTTCAACGAGCCCTCCTACGCGCGGCCCTCGGGGCTGACCGCCTGGGACCAGACGTTCCTGCACGCGCTCTACCACTCCGATGAGAGCCCGCGGAACCTGCGTGCGGCGATAGCGGGGAGCATGACGCGCAACATGACGCTCTGACGCGTCACGCGCCATCACGCGGCGCTCGAGCGTAGCCGCGCGCTGCGACGCTCGAGGCGCGTCCCCCTCGAGGGACGCTCAGGGCTGGTGCGGTGGCGGCGGCGCGGGGGGTTCGGCGGGCGGCCCGTCGTCGCGGGGCGGGCGCGGCCCCTCGCGCTCCTCGCCCGGCGGTGAGAAGCGCGACTCATCGCCGCGCGGGCAGCGCATGCCGCCGTGCATGGCGCGCATCCCGTACATCCCGCCGCGATGCCCACCATGCGCGGCGGCGAAGATCGCGCCGAGGATGACCAGACCTGCGAGCGTGAACGCCCAGAAGCCGAGATACTTCCCAAACGTGCGCAGCGCCCCCTCTGCACGCGTCGACAGCACGAGGACAAAGTAGCCGGCGACGGTGAGCGCGGTCGCGGGCAAGAGCGCGATGAGGTAGATCACGGACCACCCCGGTGGATGAGTGCGGTTGGCGCTATGTTACACCGGGTGGAGGGCTCACCCGCACGAGCACTGTGCCGCGCGGACGCTGCGGCGTGCTCAGGCGACGGCCGACTTGACGACGCGCTGGGGTTGGGCGACGCCGTAGCCCTGCGCGTAGTCCACGCCGAGACTCGTCAGCATCTGGATGATCTCGGCGTTCTCGGCGAACTCCGCGATCGTCTGCTTGCCGGTGAGGTGCCCGATCTCGTTGATCGAGCGCACCATCTCCCGGTCGATCGGGTCGCGCAGGATCTCGCGCACGAAGCTGCCGTCGATCTTGAGGAAGTCGACCGGGAAGTGCTTGAGATAGCCGAACGAGGACAGTCCGCGGCCGAAGTCATCGAGCGCGAACTTGCAGCCCTGCTCCTTCAGCGCCTGGATGAAGCGGTTCGCCTGCGAATAGCTCTGCACGGCGGCCGTCTCGGTGATCTCGAAACAGATCTTCGAGGCATCGAGGCCGCTGTGACGCAGCTGCTCGATGACGAACGGCAGGAATTTGTCGTCGCCGAGACTCTGGCCCGACAGATTGATCGAGCACTGCGCGAGCTTCTCGCGCTCGTCCGCCTCGGACACCAGCCAGCGGAAGGCGTTCTCGATCACCCAGCGGTCGATCGCCGGCGTGATCCCGTAGCGCTCGGCGGCGGCGATGAAGTCGTTCGGCGCCACGATGTGACCGGTCTCGTCCTTCAGGCGCAGCAGCAGCTCGTAGTGCGCGCCGGTCTCGACGCGCTGCAGCGGCTGGATCGCCATGCGGAAGAGCTCGAACCGTCCCTCCTCGAGCGCGGCGTTGATGCGTGCCGCCCACTGCATCTCCTTGCGCCGGCGCATGAGCTCGATGTCGTTTTCGGCGAAGCTGTGCACGCGGTTGCGACCACTCTCCTTAGCGGCGGCGCACGCCGAATCGGCCGCGGAGAGGATCGAGGCGACGTCTTCGTTGTCGGCGGTGATCGGCACGACGCCGATGCTGGCGCCGAGGCGAAACACGCGGTCCTCCCAGGTGAAGCGGAAATTGCGCACGCTCTCGCGCAGCGTCTCGGCGGTGCGCATCGCCTCATCGAGCGAGCAGCTCTCGAGAAGAATGCCGAACTCATCGCCCCCGAGGCGTGAGAGCGTATCGCGCCAGCGCACCTTGGACTTGAGCAGCGCCCCCACCTGCCCGAGCAGTGCATCGCCGGCACTGTGGCCACAGGTGTCGTTGACGATCTTGAACTGATCGATGTCGAGGTAGCAGAGCGCGTAGGAGGCCTCACGCGCCTTGGCGCTCTTCAGCGCCCGCTCCAGGCGGCTCTCGAACTCGCGGCGGTTGACGAGCCCTGTCAGCAGATCATGGCTTGCATGGTAGGAGAGCCGCCGATTGAGCTCGCGCGACTCGCTGACGTCGTGGAACACCAGCACCCCGCCGGCGACGTGTCCCGAGCCGTCGCGGATCGGGGCCGCGGTACTCTCGACGTACAGCTCGTTGCCGTCGCGGCGGATGAGCAGCATCGGCCGCACCGACTTGATGGGACGGATGCGGCGGATCGACACCGAGAGCGGGTTCTCGAGCGGCTCGCAGGTCTCCTCGTGGAAGGCGCGGAAGATTTCCTCCACGGGGCGACCCATGGCGTCCTCGAGCCGCCAGCCGGTGAGCTCCTCGGCGACCGGGTTGATGTAATCGATGGTGGAGTTGGCGTCCGTCGTGATAACGCCGTCACCGATCGACTGCAACGTGATCTGCGCGCTCTCCTTCTCGCGAAACAGCGCCTCCTCGTACAGCTTGCGCTCGGTGATGTCGAGCTCGACACCCACCAGGCGCAGCAGCCGCCCGTGCTTGTCGACACGTGCCGTGGCGCGGCTGATGACCCAGCGCCACTCGCCGTTGCGGTGGCGCATGCGATGGGTGCTCTCGAAGATGGGGGTCTTGCCCGCGACGTGGTCGCGAATGGCGGCCTGAACGCGCGAGAGGTCGTCCGGATGCACGAGGCTGCGCCAGTCGGGGGAGCCGCGCATGTCGTCGTCGCCATAGCCGAGCATCGCCTTCCAGCGCGGCGAGAAGTAGACCTCGTTGCTCTCGACGTCGAAGTCCCACAGGCCGTCGTTGGCGGCCGCCTGGAAAAGATTGGTGCGCTCTTCGAGCTTCGCGAGGCGCGCCTCGGTGCGGATACGCTCGAGCCCGGTGGCGAGGCTGGTGCCGAGCAGCTTCATGAGCAGCTGCAGGTTCACGTCCCAGGCGCCGCGCGGCAGGGCGTGGGCGAGCGCGAGGAAGCCGATGGGTTTGCCCTGCGCGCGCAGGGCGACGAGGAGCACCGAGCCGATGTGCAGCTCCGCAAGCTTGGCCGCCTCGACCGCCTGCTCCCTGCGCGGCGCGCTCGTGTCGCGCAGCTCCGAGAGGCGCAGGTGCTCGAGCCGCCCCTTGAGCCACGGCAACGCATCGAGCGCGATCCCGGTGAGACCCTCCGGACGGCACTGGGCAAAGGCGCCGCGCGCGAGCTGCACGTCGGCGAAGGTGCCGTCCTCGGGACTGAGCGGGGCGAGGAACACGCAGTCGGCGCCCGTGGCACCGCGCAGCAGCTCGAGGTTTTGCCGCACGCACTCGTCCATCGTGTCGCGGCGCATGTTCTGGAAGTCGACCGCAATCTTGGTGCACACGACGTCGATGCCGAGCGCGGGCCTGGTGGCCCGGCCGGTCCACGCATCGGCCGCGAGAATGTCGGACGCGGTGAAGTCCGCCGGCTTATCCGGCGGCGGAGTCGTCATTGCGGGTGGGACCTCCCACTACCCCAAGGAAGCCAGCGTAACCAATTGTTCCTGCTCTGGCGTGACGCGCCGTCACGGACCGGAGATTCGCCGCGGCCGTTTTCCAGGTGGTTGCGACGGATTCTCGCACAATGATTAAGGAACACAAGGTAAGGTGCTGTTGGGGCTGTGTTTCATCACTTAACAGAATCCGCCTGTAGAGCGGCTCGCGCCACGCCGTAGAGCCGCTTCAGCTCCTGCTCCATCGTTCCCTGCAGCCGCTCGAGTGTCGCCCCATCCGTCACGCGCGGCACGTAGCACGGCGGCCCGATCGCAATTGCGATGCGCGAGAACGGCACGGGGATCACGAACTTGTCCCACTTGATGAGCCAGGCACGCGAGGCGGCGTACGCCATCGGCAGGATTGGCCTGCCCGACATCTGCGCGAGCAGCAGCGCGCCGGGCTTGAAGCGAAAGCGCGGACCGCGGGGTCCGTCGGGGGTGATTACCGGCGAGACGTTGTCACGGGTGAGCGCCTGGTAGTAATCGCGCAGTGCACGCGCGCCGGTATGCGTTGAGGAACCGCGGATCACCGCGCCGCCGAAGCGCCGCACCATCATGGCGCCGAGCTCGCCGTCGACCGAGGGGCTGATGAGCCAGCCGACCGTGAGCCCGCGGGCACGCTGCTCGACCAGGTACTTGCCGCAGTAGAGCTGGTGTTGGTGCCAGTAGCACGGCACGAGCGACGGTGCGCGCTCGAGCGCGGCCTCGAGGTGTGCGACGCCCTCGACACGCACCACGCGGCACATGCGCCACCAGGCGCGGATGACGCCGATGGCGAGCGGCACCACGAGCCGATAGAGCGCGCGACGCGCCGGCGTCATGCGCCGGCTCGAGCGCGTCGTCGTGCGATAGAGCGTATTGCGCAGCCCGCCGTCGTCGCCTGCGTTCATGGCACGAAGAGCTCCGCGAGCGGCACGGCGCAAGCCTCGACGGTGGCCGGCGCGCTGCTGGTGAGGACGCACGCCGACGCCCCGGGGAAGAGGTCAAGGCGCTCGAGATGCCAGCGCTCACCACGCCACCAGGCCGCCCGCGCGCCCCACTCGAGCGCGCGCACTTCGCGCGCCGCGCGCAGCCCGGCGCCGGTCGCCTTCAGTGCCGCCTCCCGGACCACCCAGTCAGCGATGCGCGCGTCGGTGCCCATCTCGACGTCGAGTCCGACACGACCGCCCGAAAACGCCGCGCACGCCACCCAGGGACCGGCGTGCGCAATGCTGAAGTCGGGCCCCTGCGGATGCGGGGCGCTGCGCACCGTGCGCAGCGCCCCGGCCGCTGCGGCTTCGCATGCCGGCTGCGAAGCTAGGCATGGCTTCTCACCTGGTGCGAAGACGATCTCGCCCGGTGCGACACTGCGACCGAGTAGCCGCGCGAGCGCGCGCAGGGCGAGCGCAACGCCCGCAAGGCTCGCCTGCGCCGCGCTGCCGCTGCGGCTCAAGGCGAGCCGCCGCGCGTACGGCAGCCGCGAGGCGAGCGCGAGCGCGGGAGCAAGCGGCCAATGACCACGCAGCTCGGTGTGATATAAAATTAAGGTTTCGCTTTCAACAGCTTGCATGACTGCCGCCGCACCCGCGAAGAACGCGCCCCCCGAGGCCGATCTGCAATTCGACGTCGGCTCCACGGATGACTCCCTGGAGCGGATGATCGCGTTGTTCGCGCGCTACGGCGACACCTATCGAGTGTTCGTGCCCGCGCGGCGATCTTATACCTATGTCGTCCATCACCCGGATGACGTGAAGCGCGTGCTGGTCTCGAACCATCGCAACTACGTCAAGGGCATCGGCCTCGATCGCGTCAAGATCCTCCTCGGCAAGGGCATCATGACGAGCGAGGGCGAGCTGTGGAAGCGCCAACGCTACATGATGCAGCCGCTGTTCCACCGCCGGGTAATCGGCGGGTTCGCCAGCCTCATCGGCGAGGCCAACGACCGGCTGCTCTCGCGCTGGGAGGGGCTCGCGGCGCGTGGCGAGGTCGTGAATCTCACCGACGAGATGAGCGAGCTCACGCTCGAGATCGTGCTGCGCTCGATTTTCGGCCGCGACCTCGACCGGCTCTCGCAGCAGCCGGGGGGCAATCCCTTCGACGTGGT
>Ga0187783_10003592_pt1 | contig 11439 bp, 9 predicted proteins | sample 1015_SJ02_MP02_2_FD_132471 | JGI IMG/M metagenome (GOLD analysis project Ga0187783, IMG submission 132471) | Tropical peat soil microbial communities from peatlands in Department of Meta, Colombia - 1015_SJ02_MP02_20_MG | ecosystem: Environmental > Terrestrial > Soil > Wetlands > Peat | place... | reverse complement strand
CCGACATCGTGGAACAGGCCGGAGCGAGCGTCGGCAGCCTGTACCACCACTTCACCGGCAAGGCGGACCTGTACCTGGCCCTGTTCGAGCAGCTGAATGACGAGCATGAGGCCAGGACCAGGGCGGCGGTACGGGAGAGCCGGGACGCCGGCGTCAGCGATCCGATGCGGCTACTGCTGGCCGGCGCCCGCGGCTACCTCGAGGTGTGCGTCGAGCAGCGCGAGGTCTGCGCCATGTTCGCTCGTGGTGACGGGCCGCCCGGCTTTGACCTCATGTGGCGGCAGCGCCTGTCGGACTGGGTGCGCCGGAACGCCGAGTTCTTCGCGCGCAGCGGCGAGCCGCTCGACGAGGCCGCGGCCATCGTGCTGACCGGGGCGATGCTGCTGGCCGCGGCCGAGGTGTCGATGGCCGAGGACGCCGAGCGCGCTCAGCAGCGAGCCGACGGGGTCCTCGCCGTGCTCGGCCGGCTGCACGTCCAGCGGTCCTAGCCAGCGCGCCGTCAGAACGGAGCGTCGGGCGACTCAGCCTGTTTGTGCTGCCTGGCCAGCGCCGCGGCGAGCCGTGCGCGGGCGCCTTCGAGCCAGTCCTCGCAGATAGCGGCGAGCTCTTCACCCCGCTCCCACAGCTCCAGCGACTCGGCGAGGCTGAGGCCACCTGCCTCCAGGCGCCGCACCAGCTCGGTGAGCTCGTCGCGGGCCTGCTCGTAGGGCATCGGAGCACCGCCATCCGAGGATGCCATCCGGTTAGCCTAGTGGCCTAGCTCGCCGTCACCTGCAGCTGATCCTCGGCAAACCGGACCGTGAGCAATTCGCCGCTGGCCACCTGTGTGGCCGACAGCACGACGCTGGCGTCGGCCTGCTGAACGATGGCGTACCCCCGGCGCAGCGTCGCGGCGGGGGACAACGCGATCAGGCGGGCACGCAGGTGGGCCGCATCGTCGGCCGCACGGCCGAGCGCGGTTGCCGTTGCCAGCCGCGCTCGGTCGGACATGCTCTGCACCTGTTCTTCCTGCCGGTCGATCTCGCGCATCGGGCTGGCCAGCACCGGGCGGGACGTGATCGCCGTGAGCCACGAGCGCTCGCGATCCAGCCGCCCGGCGACTGCCCTGCGCGCCCGGTTGCGCAGCTGGGCGATCAGGTCGAGCTGCTCGGCCACGTCCGGGACGGCGCGCCTGGCCGCGTCGGTCGGCGTCGAAGCGCGGACATCCGCCACCAGGTCGAGCAGCGGCACGTCCTGCTCGTGCCCGATGGCGCTCACCACCGGCGTGACGCAGCCCGCGACGGCCCGGACCAGGTCCTCGTCGGAGAACGGCAGCAGGTCCTCGATCGAGCCCCCGCCGCGGGCAATGATGATGACGTCCGCCCTCGGGTCGGCGTCCAGCCGCTGCAGCGCGCCGATGATCTCCTCGCTCGCGTGCGGGCCCTGGACCGCCACGTGCTCGACCCGGAACTGCACCGCCGGCCACCGATGCGTGGCGTTCTGCCGGACGTCGCGCTCAGCCGCGGAGTCACGGCCGCAGATGAGCCCTATCGCGGCGGGCAGAAACGGCAGACTGCGCTTGCGCTCGGCGGCGAACAGGCCCTCCGCTGCTAGCCGCGTTCGCAATCGCTCGATCCGGGCGAGCAGCTCGCCCACGCCGACCGCCTTGATCTGCGCGGCGCTCAGCGCGAACGAACCCTTGGCGGCGTTGAACTCGGGCTTGGCCCAGATGACCACGCGAGCACCCTCGCCTGGTGCCGGGCTGGTGGCGTCCAGCACGGTGGCGGGGCAGATCACGCGCACTGAGACGGCGGCCACGGGGTCGCGCAGGGTCATGAACACGGTGCCGCCGCGCCTGGCGAGCTCGGCGATCTGGCCCTCGACCCACACCCGGCCGAGGCGTCCGATCCACTCGCCGACTAGTCGCAGCATCGTACGGACCGGTACGGGCGACTGCTCGGACGTCTCTAGCGGCACGGCGGCGTGCCTCGCGAGCCGGTCACTCGCCGGACTCGATCTTGAGGATGCGGCGCTCGATCATGGCGATGACCTCCGGCCGCTCGGAATTCTTCTGCTCGTGCACCAGCAGCGCCTGCAGCTGCTCGACGTCGAGACCGCGCAACCTGGCCCTGATCGCGCCCACCGACATGGTGTCGTAACCAGCAAGCGGCAGCTCGTGGACCACGAAACCGGCCCCGATGGGGACGTTCCCTGTCAGCGGTCGTGTCGCCACCGGTGCCATGGTCACCTCCGGCACCCCCGCCGGGCCCTTGGCACTCGCTGCGGTGCGCGCGCCGCCCGGCGTCAGCACCATGCCGCCGGGCGAGTCCTCCGCCGCCAGCACCCGCACGTTGCCGGTCTCGTCCAGCGATCGCCACCGCTCGGCAGACTGGGCCGCAGCTCCGGCTCTCGCCGCGCGCCGCCCCGGCGCGGCGTGCCGCGGACCGGTGCCCGACGGGCTGGCCTGCGGGCGGTCGGCGGTCAGCAGAATCTTGCCGATTCCGGCGAAGAAGGCGCGCAGCGCCACCGTGGGTGCCTTCTTCACCTGGTCTGGGACTTGCGGGATCCCCATGGATGATCGTTCTCCCTCAGCTAGCCGCACCTGGGCTCGCCGGGTGCCAGACCCGGTCCGGCCGCGGGTGCGGCGGCGCCTGGCCTCGCCTCGGCGGCCGGTGTCGCCGGGCCGGGAGCCGGGGTGAGGCGGGCTGCCAGTGTTCCCCCGTTCGTGACCAGCATGCCAGGCCGGGCCGCGAGCCGCCCGCACCAGCGCGGCAATACATCCGCGGGTCGCCGGACCCGGCGGGCCGACCGGGACGCCGGTCCCGGGGCGAAGGACCAAGGGCCGGGGCTCGCCGTCACCCCGGCCCATCTAAACTAGGCGCCATGCCTGACCAGTCCGGCCGTGTCCTGCTGGCAAAGCCGCGTGGCTACTGCGCGGGCGTTGACCGGGCTGTGCAGACGGTGGAGCTGGCCCTGGAGCGGTACGGCGCCCCGGTTTACGTGCGCAAGCAGATCGTGCATAACGTCCACGTGGTGCGCACGCTCGAGGAGCGCGGCGCGGTCTTCGTCGACGAGACCGAGGCGGTGCCGGAGGGCGCGATCGTGGTGTTCTCCGCGCACGGCGTCGCTCCGGACGTGCGGCAGCAGGCCGCCGATCGCAGCCTGCGGACCATCGACGCGACCTGCCCGCTGGTCACCAAGGTGCACAACGAGGCCCGCCGGTTCGCCGCGCAGGGCTACGACATCCTGCTGATCGGTCACGAGGGCCATGAGGAGGTCATCGGCACGACCGGCGAGGCCCCGGCCCACATCCACCTCGTGGACGGCCCGGAGGGCAGTGACAGTGTCCAGGTCCGCGACCCCGCGAAGGTCGCCTGGCTGTCGCAGACCACGCTGTCGGTGGACGAGGCCGCGCAGACCGTGGCCGCGCTGCGGACAAGGTTTCCGCTGCTCGTCGACCCGCCCAGCGACGACATCTGCTACGCCACGCAGAACCGGCAGGCGGCGGTCAAGCAGATCGCGGCGGACTCCGATGTGGTGATCGTCGTCGGCTCGCGGAACTCCTCCAACTCGGTCCGCCTCGTCGAGGTGGCCAAGGACGCTGGCGCGGCGGCCGGCTACCTGGTCGATGACGCCTCGGCGATCGACCCGGCGTGGCTGGCCGGAGCCGGCACGGTGGGCGTCACCAGCGGCGCCTCCGTGCCGGAGGACCTCGTGGCTGGCGTGCTCGGCCGACTCGCCGAGCTCGGGTTCCCCGACGTCGAGGAGGTCGAGGCCGTGCCCGAGCGGATGACCTTCGGCCTGCCGCGGGAGCTGCGGCAGCCAGCGGCCCGGCGGTCGGGCTAACTCGCCCGGTCGGCGGCGCGCTGGCGGCCGGCCGGTCCGCGCCCGCCCGGTGAGGTTGTCCCGCAAGTCGCGCACGCAGCGCGGCAGGCCACGGCACATGGCGATCAGGAACGTTCCCGCCGTCCCCGCGAACAGCCACGGCGCGACGCTGGCCAGCGTCAGCAGGGTGCCCGCAAGCACGAGCGTCGGCGTCGCGCGGTGCGTTCCGCTCGGCGTCGTGGCCAGCTGGGCGATGACCTCTGCGGCCAGGAAGATCGCCGGCATCGAGACCACCACGGTCAGCAGGGCTGCCGGCCGGGCATACCCCGCGGCCGCCCAGGTCCCGGCGCAAAAGCCCAGGCCGGCCACGGCGTCGACGTGCAGCCACGCGGCAAGGAGGCAGCAGGCAAGGCACACCACCAGCACGCCCGCCAGGGTCCCGACCGTCGCGGTCCGATCAGGGAACGGGCTGACCTCGGCTCCCGGCCGCCCGTCAGCAGGCCGGGACCACTGCTGGTGCGCTCCCGATCGGCCGGGCGGCGGCCTGCCGGTGCGATAGCGCCGGCCGCCGGGCCGGCGCTCGGTCTGCTGGCCGTCCGCGGCCTCGTCACCGTAGGCCGAAGCCAGGCCGGTTTCGGTCCCGCCGGATTCGGCCTGCCGCTCCTCCATCCGCCCCCTAGCCGCGGGTGCCTCAGCCCGCGGCGCTGTAAGCCGGTCCCCCGAGGAGGTGAGTCTGCCCGCCGGGATCGGGCTCAAGAGCCGGTGGCGGAACCAGTTCCGGGCCCGGCTCCACGACCAGCTCGGGTGCGGACAGCGGCCGGACCGTCTCCTCCACCGGCCGCGGCTGATCCAGTTCGGCGTCGACGATGCCGAGCTCGCTGAGCTTGCGGGCGCTGACCAGCACCCGGCTCTCGAGCGAGCCCACGGTCCGGTTGTAGGTAGACACCGCCGTGGTCAGCGCCCGGCCCAGGCCGTCGACGTGCCTGCCCAGGCTGGCGATCCGGTCGTACAGCTCGCGGCCCAGGTCGAACACGGCGCGAGCGTGGTCAGAGAGGGCTGCCTGCTGCCACGCGTACTGCGCCGTCCGCAGCATCGTCACGAGCGTGGTGGGAGTGGCGATGTGGACCCTGCTCGCCATCGCGTGCTCGAGCAGGCTGGGGTCGCGTTCGAGTGCGGGCGCCAGGAAGGCCTCGCCGGGGATGAACAAGACCACGAACTCGGGGGACGGGGTCAGCGCGGCCCAGTAGGCCTTGGCTGCTAGCCGGTCGACGTGCTCGCGCAGGTGGCGCGCGTGCGCCGCCAGCCGATCCGCCCGGGCGTTCTCGTCCGAGGACTCGGCGGCCTCCAGGTAGGCCGCCAGCGAGACCTTGGAATCCACGACGATGTTCTTGCCGCCCGCCAGCCTGATCACCATGTCCGGGCGCAGGCCGCCAGCCGCGGTGCTGACGCCCACCTGCTCGTCGAAGTCGCACTTGCTCGCCATCCCGGCCAGCTCGACCACCCGCCGGAGCTGCATCTCCCCCCACCGGCCGCGGGCTTCTGGCCTGCGCAGGGCGGTGACCAGCGCCTGCGTCTGAGCGCGCAGCTGGTCCGAGGTCTGCCGGGCGATCGAGACCTGCTCCGCGAGCGCCGCGTGCGAGGACCGGCGGGCCGCCTCCGCCTCCCGGAGCTGGGTCTCCAGGCGAGTGAGCGTGTCGCGGAGCGGCTGCACGAGCTGCTCGACGGCGGCCTTGCGGCTGTCCAGGTCACCGGCTGCGGTGGCGTTCGCCGCGCTGAGCCGGGCCTCGGCGAGCTCAAGCAGGGTCCTGGCGCTGCGGTCGAGTGCCTGCGCCGACAGCGACTCGAAGCGCTCGGCGAGCTGGCCGTCGAGCAGCGCGGCCTTGTCCTGAGCGGCGCGCTCCAGCAGGCTGGCCCGCTCCGCAGCGGCTCGCGCCCGCTCGTCGGCGGTCGCGGCCCGGGCGGCGAGCTGGGCGGTTCCGCTGGCCAGCCGGCGCTGGGCGAGCAGGTAGCCGAGCGCGGCGCCGACGGCGGCGCCGAGCAGCAGCCCGATGAGCAGCAAGATCGCGTTCATGGTCAGCATGGTTACAGGCCGCCACCGACAATTTCGGGCGCGACACGCCCGGCGCCGGCGTGTCACGTCAATGGCCTGGCTGCGCCTGGGCGGCGCTTGCGACAAGCGCGGCCGGTTGCCGGCCCAGCACGGCGGACTGCAAGGGCCCCGTTCCCCCTCACGCATAGGATTTAGCGGTGAGCCTGTCCATCGGCATCGTCGGCCTGCCAAACGTGGGCAAGTCCACTCTTTTCAACGCGCTGACGAGGGCGAGCGCGCTGGCGTCCAACTACCCCTTCGCGACGATCGAGCCGAACGTCGGCATTGTGGGCATCCCGGATCCTCGGCTGGCCGCCCTCGCGCGGCTCTACGACTCAGCCCGGATCGTGCCGGCCACGGTGCGGTTCGTGGACATCGCGGGCCTGGTCCGCGGGGCGTCGACCGGGCAGGGGCTCGGCAACCAGTTCCTGTCGCACATCCGCGAGACCGACGCGATCTGCCAGGTCGTACGCGTGTTCAGGGACCCCGACGTCAGTCATGTCGATGGCGACGTGTCGCCGGAGCGGGACATCGACACCATCGCCACCGAGCTGATGCTGGCCGACCTGCAAACGCTGGAGAAGGCCACGCCGCGGCTGGCCAAGGAGGCCAAGTTCGCCAAGGACCCGGAGCGGGTCAGGATCGCGGACGCGGCGGCGAAGGCCCAGCAGCTGCTGGACAGCGGGACCACGCTGTTCGCCGGGGCCGCATCGGCCGGCCTGGACGTGGCGGACGTGCGCGAGCTGCACCTGCTGACGGCCAAGCCGTTCCTGTACGTGTTCAACTCCGACGACGCCGAGCTCGGCGACGACGATCTGCGCAAGCGGCTGGCCGAGCTGGTGGCGCCCGCCGAATCGGTGTTCCTGGACGCCAAGACCGAGGCCGAGCTCGCCGAGCTCGAGCCGGCCGAGGCGGCCGAGCTGCTGGCCGAGCTGGGGCTGGGCGAACCCGGCCTGGCACAGCTCGCCAGGGCAGGGTTCGCGGCGCTGCGGCTGTCCACCTTCCTGACCGCGGGCCCGAAGGAGGCACGGGCCTGGACGATCCCCGCGGGCGCCACGGCGCCGGAGGCGGCCGGGGTCATCCACAGCGACTTCCAGCGTGGCTTCATCAAGGCCGAGATCGTCTCCTTCGACGACCTGATGGCGGCCGGCTCGATCGCCGCCGCCAGGGCGGCCGGGAAGGCCCGGATCGAGGGCAAGGACTACGTCATGCGCGACGGCGACGTGGTCGAATTCCGCCATCAAGGCGGATGATCAGCCACTCGGCCAGCTACTGGCCGCGTAGCTGGTGAAACTCACCGCCCTCATTGTCGTTCGGATCCGGGACCACGCGCAGCTGCGGGCGGTATAACGCCACCGGGTCGTGGAGATGCTGAGCCTCCTGCCCGCATGCGTGGCAGCGCAGCGTGAGCACTCCCGTCGCGGACAGGGCGACCAGCGCCATCCCGGTCACGGTCAGGCTGGCCGCCGCCAGGGCGTCCATGGCCGCCTCCGGGTCGGCGTCGTAATTCCCGAACTTGCGCACCAGGTTGACCGCGGCCCTGGCGTCGGCTTCCCGGCTGCAAACCCGGCGATTCAGAATGACATGCTCCACATCGGTATGACGCGCCAGCACGCGGGACGGAGCACGGCGGCCCGGATCCTGCGTAAGGCGGGCAAGCCGACGCCGCGGGTGACGGGCGTCAGGTCAGCTGACGCGATCGCGCCTGGTCCGGGACGCCGGACGCCCGGTAGTGCCAGCCGGCTGCCCGCCACGCGGCTGGGTCGAGGGCGTACCGGCCGTCGATGATCCGCCGCGCCGCGGTGACCTCTGCCAGCTCATCGGGGCTGATGGCCGCGTACTCGGGCCAGTCCGTGAGGAGGAGCACCAGGTCCGCGCCGGCTGCCGCGGCGGGGACGGAATCGACGTACCGCAGTTCCGGCCAGGCCAGCCGGGCGTTCTCGATGGCCTGCGGATCGTGCACGGTCACGTCCGCCCCGAGGCCGTGCAGGATCTGCGCCACGTCCAGGGCCGGCGAGTCGCGGACATCGTCCGAGCCCGGCTTGAACGCGGCGCCGAGCACGCAGATCGACTTGCCTGCCACCGACCCGCCCGCCACCTCGCACGCCAGGTTCACCATCCCGGTGCGCCGGTTCAGGTTGATCGCGTCGACCTCGCGGAGAAACGCCAGCGCGTCGCCGGCACCGAGCTCGGCCGCCCTCGCCAGGAACGCGCGCACGTCCTTGGGCAGGCACCCGCCGCCGAAGCCGAGGCCAGGCCGCAGGAACGCGTGGCCGATGCGCGGGTCGGCGCCGAGGATGCGGGCGAGCACTGTGACGTCCGCGCCTGCGGCATCGCAGACCTCCGCGACCGCGTTGATGAACGAGATCTTGGTGGCCAGGAAGGCATTGGCGGCGACCTTGGCCAGTTCTGCCGTGGCCAGGTCGGTGACGAAGAACTCGACCCCGGCCTCGATCTGGGCGGCGTAGACCTCGCGCAGCACTCGCTCCGCCCGGGCCGACCGGACGCCGACGACGATCCGCTCGGGACTCAGCGTGTCCGCCACGCCGTGGCCCTCACGCAGGAACTCCGGATTCCAGCAGACCTCTGCGGCCTCGCCCGCCGGGGCCCTGCTGGCCAGGCGTTCGGTGAGCGCCGCCGCGGTGCCGGCCGGCACCGTCGACTTCCCGACCACCAGGCACGGCCGCGTCAGGCCCGGTGCCAGCGCGTCGACGCAGGCCTCGATCTGGGTCAGGTCGGCGCTGTGACCGTCCCGGCGCTGCGGGGTGCCGACACAGACGAAGTGCACGTCGCCAGCCTCGGCTGCCTGCTCATGGGAGGAGGTAAAGGTCAGCCGTCCGGCGGCCAGCCCGGCCTGCAGCAGCTCTTCCAGACCGGGCTCGAAGATCGGCACCCGCCCGTCATTCAGCCGGGCGACCTTCTCGGCGTCGATGTCCACGCCGAGCACCTCAAAGCCCGCCGAGGCCATGCAAGCGGCGTGCGTGATCCCGAGGTAGCCAGTCCCGAGCACCGTCAGGCGCGGGCGGTCTGCCATGAGCGTGTCTCCTCGACGTCGGGGGCCAGGCTCGTCACCAGGCAAGCGCGGCCGGTCCTGGTTCGGCGCGGGCGCGGCCGGCCGAGGCGGACCTAGGGTCAGATACTACGCAGGCGGCCAGCAGCTTACCGCCGAATGCGCGCTTCGCCAGGTTCCTCCCGCACTGGCAGGCGGCCTGGCCAGGGCCCTGCCACCTGCCGAAGCGTCCGGGGCTACGGGGTCTACCGGGACCCGCCGCTGTACATGTCCTCGACCCGCCTGATCTGCCGGATCGAGCGGTCGACGGGCACCTCGTGCCGCTGCAGCCCGGCCAGGATGTCCCGGTGCCGCTCGGACAGGAAGCCCATGCCGCCCGGCTCACCCTGGACGCGGAACCACACCGCGATCCGGCTGTACGGCGTCGCGACCAGCTCGGCCACCGCCAGTTCCGAGTAGCGCGCCTCCCAGCGCGGCACGAGCCACCGGGATATCGGGATCCCCCGCAGGCGCACGCCCCAGTCCAGCAGGTCGAGCCGGACGAGCGAGCCGCTCGTCATCAGCGCCCGGCACATGACGCCGCCATAACACGTCAGCTCCGGCTCGCCAGCCGGAGCGACGTCGATGATGCGCCGGCAGGCCCGCGCCCGCCAGATCGAGGTAACCACGCCTAACACCGCCACGATGACGAGCAGCGCGAGCAGGATGCCGATCAGCACGAGTCCTCCCAGGGTGCCGGGACGCCGCGCCGCGACCCGTCCCAGGTGCAGCATTCCATCATCGCCGCGGCCGCCGGCCGACGGCCCGGCAAACCAGGATGATGCGCGGCGGGCCGCCGACGTAGGCTCGACGGTCATGAGCGACCAGCCAGGCGGCCCTGAGCGGCCAGCGCCGCCAGCCGCGAAGCGCGTCCCGAGCGACCGAACCCACTTCGGCGACACCTTCGTCGACGGCTACGCCTGGCTGGCCGACAAGGACGACCCGGACACGATCGCGTTCCTCGACGCAGAGAACGCTTACACCGAGGCGCTGACCAGCGGGCAAGCGAGCCTGCGGGAGGCCATCTTCGGCGAGATCAAGGCCAGGACCAAGGAGACCGACCTGTCGGTGCCGGTCCGCGATGGCGGCTGGTGGTACTACTCGCGGAGCATCGAGGGCAAGCAGTACGCGCTGCACTGCCGGCGCGCGGTCCGGCTGGATGACGCCGGGCCGCCGATGACAGCGGACGGCGGACCGCTGGACGGCGAGGTGGTGCTCCTGGACGGCAACGAGCTGGCCGGCGAGAGCCCGTTCTTCCGCATCGGTGCCTTCGACGTGAGCCCGGATGGCCGGCTGCTGGCCTACTCCACCGACCTCACCGGCAACGAGCGCTACACCATGCGGTTCAAGGACCTGCAGACCGGCGGGATAGCGCCGGACGAGATTCCCGACACCTACTACGGCGCCGCCTGGTCCGCTGATGCTTCGGCGCTGTTCTACCTCACTGTCGACGAGGCCTGGCGTCCATACCGGGTCTGGCGCCACCTGATCGGTACCCCAGCCAGCTCGGACGTGCTGGTATACGAGGAGACCGACGCGAAGTTCAACGTGGGCGTCGGGCTGACGCGCAGCAAGCGCTACCTGGTGATCGCTTCGGCTAGCTCGCTCACCAGCGAGTACTGGCTGCTGGACGCGGCGAACCCGGCCGGCGACTTCACCGTCGTGGCGCCGCGCCGCCCCGGCCTTGAGTACCACGTCGAGCACCAGGCGATGGCCGACGCCACCGACCGGCTGCTGATCCTGCACAACGACGGCGCGGTGAACTTCGAGCTGGCGGAGGCGACGGTCGCGAGGCCGGCCCAGTGGACGCCGGTGATCCCGCACCGGGACGACACGCGGCTGGTCGGCGTGGATGCCTTCGCCGATCACCTGGTGGTGTACCTGCGCCGGGAGGGCCTGACCGGGCTACGGGTGCTGCGCAGCGACGGCGGCGTTCACGACATCGACTTCCCCGAGCCCATCTATACGGTCAGCCCGGGCGCCAACCCCGAGTACGAGTCGGCTACCTACCGGCTGCACTACACGTCCCTCGTGACGCCGGACTCCGTCTACGACTACGGCGTCGATACCGGCGACCTGACCTTGCTCAAGCAGACTCCGGTGCTGCCTGGCCCGGACGGGAGAGCCTACGATCCGGCCGATTACGAGCAGCACCGCTTGTGGGCTATGGCACAGGACGGCACCAGGATCCCCATCTCGATGGTGCGCCGTAAGCAAGCTCCGCGGAATGGGACGGCCCCGTTCCTCCTCTACGGCTACGGAAGCTATGAGCTGTCGTCTGACCCGCGCTTCTTCATCCGGCTGGTCTCGCTGCTCGACCGCGGCTTCAGCTACGCGATCGCCCACATCCGCGGCGGCGGCGAGCTCGGGCGGCGCTGGTACGACGACGGCAAGATGCTCAGGAAGATCAACACGTTCACTGACTTCATCGCCTGCGCGCGGCACGTCGTGGCGGACGGCTGGACGTCCTCGGATCGGCTGATTGCCCGCTGCGGGT
>Ga0187783_10003591_pt1 | contig 11440 bp, 3 predicted proteins | sample 1015_SJ02_MP02_2_FD_132471 | JGI IMG/M metagenome (GOLD analysis project Ga0187783, IMG submission 132471) | Tropical peat soil microbial communities from peatlands in Department of Meta, Colombia - 1015_SJ02_MP02_20_MG | ecosystem: Environmental > Terrestrial > Soil > Wetlands > Peat | place... | reverse complement strand
GCGAAAACTGGCGAGTTTGGATTTCTTCCACCGGGGGCAATAAGCTCCTCGAATATGGCGAGTTCAGGGAAAATGTACACATTTCACGTGATTGAATGAGGCTCCGCTCAACCTAAGGGCGCGTCGAGTTTAGAGCAACTGGCGCCAACAGCATGGCGAACCTCTCTCAACCCAGGCCACACTGAGCAGCGCGACAGGGCCGCACGCAACACCGTAAAGCCTCAGACGAGGCTCCTTGCCTCCACCGGCATTATCCGGCTTCAACGTCATAGTGGCTTCTTTTGGCTAGGCAGCGACGAACTGCTGCCCGCCGTCAATGTCATAGGTTGCGCCCGTGACGGCGGTGTTGGTCATGATGTGTACGGCGAGCGCGGCCACGTCTGCCGGCCCGACTACGCGTCCGATGGGAAGCGTAGCGCGAAGCTGGTTGCGACGCCTTTCAAGCTGATCGCCCAGCAGTTCCGCGGACAAAGGTGTGTCAACGAAGCCGGCGGCAATAAGGTTTACCCTTACCGGCGCGATCTCAAGCGCCAGGTTAGCGGTGAGGGCCGGAAGCGCGGCCGTGACCGCGCTGGCGATGCTCATGCCGATAGCTGGCCGTCGGCCACCGGTGCCCCCCATGAAGATCAGCGTTCCTCCCGGTCTCACTTTATCGGAGGCGTTGCGGGCGACGGAAAGCGCCTGTAAGAGGTGCTCGCCGATGAGGTCGCGTACCTTTGTGAAATCCATGTCCGCAAGGCGGCCGTAGTAAGGCCGGCCGGCTGTCACCATCACGTGATCGATGACCGGCAAGTCGCGAAAGAAACCTTCGAGAGCAACAGGATCGGCGGCATCGAAGGCCGCGGTGCTCAATGCATCAATCGCAGTTGCAGCATGCTTGAGGCGCTCAGGATTACGCGCGGTGAGAATCAGCTTGGCTCCCTCCGCACGCGCTCGGCGCGCCGTCTCGAAGCCAATGCCGGCGCTGCCGCCGATCACGACAACGGTTTGCCCGAGCAGTTCAGGCTCATGTTGGATGGTAGAAGCGATGGTTGCTGTGCTCATGGTTCCTCCAATTTCAACACACTTCCAACCCGAAGTCGGTGGCGGTTTCATCGTCTTCGCAGTTGCCCAAAGCGACGCGGCTCGGACAATTATTCCCGCGGCAGGTGAGAAACAGTCTATGTCATTTTCGCGAGATCAAGGGTTTGAGCGACATCGGTTGGAGGAGCGACGTCGGTTGGACGAAGGGTGTCGTCAATGCGCTCTTTGAGTTTCTCCGCGAGAACCTGCACGTACGGCTCCATAAACAGGCCTCCCGGGTTGGACGGCAACTCAATGAACTCGAGGGGACCAGTAATCACTCCGTCCCACCCCAACATCGGGTCGTGCAGATGGGAATAGTTCTTGGCGGCCTTAAACATAACTGTCTTGCCATCGTAGGGGGCGGCGATGTACGAAAAATGCGCTTCTTCGTTGATGTGTTCCAATTCCGCATTTTCAACTTCCAGCCCTTGGTAGTTGACCCGCCTCAGGTTGGAGATACGTGTGATCAGCCTTCCCGACTCTCGAATGTAGGCGCCCTTGATTTTCTTGCCCAGATAGCGCAGTTGTTCTTTCAGGCCAAGTCGGGCGACGTTCAGAAAATGAAAGGTGAACTTCTGGCGGACTGTCGAGAGACTCTCGACGAAGGAGAACCGCACATGAACTCCATGAAAATTATAAGTATCAATGATGGCCAGTAGCGCCACCGTTTCGCCCTGTTTCCGCAGCTGCTGGGCCATCTCGAATGCAACTTGCCCGCCTAAGCAAAAGCCACCCAAATAATAGGGGCCCACAGGCTGAAACTGCCTGATCTCCCGCAAATAGCAGACAGCCATTTCTTCCACGGACTTGAGATATTTCTTGCTTCCATCCAAACCTTGGGCTTGCAGTCCATAGAAAGGATGGTCCGGGGCCATTCGGTTAGCCAAGTCCTCAAACATCAGGAGGTTGCCACCAGCGCCATGCACACAGAAGAATGGAGGCCGTGCGCCGTGCGGCTGGATCGGAACCAGCGAGGACCACGAGGGAGCGTAACCGTTGCCACGCAGTAATTCGGCAATTTTTTCGACAGTGGGAGCCTGGAACAAGGTGGATAACGAGAAACGCTTCCCAAAACGCTTCCTCAGTTCGGAGAAAAGACGCACCGCCATCATGGAGGTTCCGCCGAGATCGAAGAAGCTATCCTGCGGCCCCACGGGTTGGACGCCGAGAATCTTTTCCCACAATTGAGTTAGCTGAATCTCCAGGAAGTCCCGCGACGACAACGCAGCCGAATCCGAGCCTGTCTTGGCCCGCGCCGGCGCCGGAAGCGCTTTCCGGTCAACCTTGCCATTCGCGGTCAGCGGGAACCGATCCAGAAATACAAACACTGGGGGCACCATGTATTCTGCAAGCTTGCTACGGAGGTAGTCACGCAGCTCCGAAGCCTCCGGTTTTTCGCCCGGTTTCGCTATCACGTAACCGGCCAGGCGTTTCTCGCCCGGGCTATCCTGGTCAACGGTGACCACGCAACTTTCCACCGCCGGATGTTCCTGGAGTCGAATTTCAATCTCGCCCAACTCGATTCGATAGCCCTGGATCTTGACCTGGAAATCTTCCCGTCCCAGAAATTCGATGTTGCCATCAGGAAGATAGCGGCCCAAATCTCCCGTCCGGTAAAGCATCTGCCCCGTCTCCGGATGCCGCACAAAGCTGGCGTTTGTCTTTTGCTCGTCGCGCCAATATCCTTTCGCGACGCCCACCCCGCCAATGTAAAGCTGCCCCGGCACCCAGACAGGACATGGAGCCATACTCTGGTTGAGTACCTGAAAGGTTTGGTTTAGCATCGGCTTGCCGTAAGGGATGCTCTTCCAGTTGGGGTCCACATTTTCAATCGGGTACATGATTGACCAGATGGAGGCTTCGGTCGCGCCTCCGAGGCTGACAATCCGGGCGCTCGGCAATAGCTTTCGAATTTGGTCCGGCAAGTTGAGCGGAATCCAATCTCCGCTCATCATCACCAGTCGAAGGCTCCTACCCATCCTATTAGCACTTTCCGTGTCTTCCACTAGCAACTGCATTAAGGCCGGCACGCTATTCCACACCGTCACGCTTTCCGACGCAATGAGCTCCATCCAATGGGATACATCCTGCGCGAGTTCGGCAGCGGGCATCACGACGGCTCCGCCGACACTCAAGAGGCCAAAAATGTCGTACACCGAAAGGTCAAAATTCAAACGCGAGAGCGCCAGAACTCGGTCTTGCGGGCCAACGCCAAAGCGCTGATTGATGTCGAGCACGGTGTTCATCGCCCCTCGATGGTCAATCATGACTCCTTTAGGCAATCCGGTTGAACCCGACGTGTAGATCACATAGGCGAGGTCCTCCGGTTTCTGCCTGCGGCGAGGCGCCTGAACGTCCGCAGCCAGAGGGTCCATCCGGTCAACCGCCAAAACCACGACGCCGGCGGGCACGTCCAGCCGTGGCAGCAACTTGGACTGGGTTAGAACGATCTTCGTGCCACCGTGCTCGATCAGATACCGCTGCCGTTCCACAGGGAGTTCTGAGTCAATTGGCAAATAAGCTCCACCCGCAAAATGAATCCCCAAAATGGCAACGACCTGTTCCCAGCCCTTTTCCATGAGGACACCAATCATCTGGTTGGGCTTCACGTCACGATCTAAAAGCTCTTCTTCGATCCGGCAGGCTCTCCGGTAAGTTTCGTCGTACGTGAGGCGGCGCGTGGACGTGATGATTGCGACGTGGTTCGGGCGCTCCGCCACCTGTTTGAGAAACGGAGTATGGAGGAGCTCGTCGGATAGGGGGCCTTCGGTGGCGTTCACTCTCTGCCGCACTTCGATTTGGGCGGCGGGTAACAGCCGGCGGGCATTATCCGAGAGGCTTCGATTCCAACCGGCGTTGTCAGTGGCCAGTTCGAAGAGCAGGTGCTGCAAGCTCTCAAACATCTCATCCAGCATGCCTGGTTCGAACAGCTCGTCAACCGCGTCCCAGTTGAGGACGAGAGTCCCTTTGTCTTCCTCGATAATAAAGTCAAGATAGACCTGAGGCGTTTGCGTCTGGCCGAAGACCGAGCGGCCCATCTGGTAGCACCAGGTAGTTCCTCCGGCGCTCTCGTCGAGATTCAAAAGGCTGGTGAACACAACCGGCATGACGGCCCTCGGCCCCACCCCGTGCAGCCGCGCCGATTCTCGCATCACCTCGATGCCGCTGAACGAGCGGTGGTCCAAATCCTGCCACAGTTGCTCTTGATGTCTCCGCGCGCGTTTGGCAAAACTGTCGGGCGTCGAGTTGTCCACTGCAAGCAGATTCACCGCAGTGAACTCGCCAATGATCTCATTGGCTTGGGGGTGCAAGGGCAGCCGATTGAACAGTGCGAGATTGACCGTGAAGCGTTGGTTCTTACTCCAAGTGGCCAGCACCTCCGCATATGCCGCCAGCAGAATTCCGGAGGGCGTGACCCGGAAGCGTCCGCCGTTTGCCTTTAGATTCCGCCAAGCCTCAGCATCCATCCGCGCGCTCCGCCTCTTGAAAACCGGCCGGGCAATCACCGCAGGGTTCTTTGCCAGTGGCAGGTCCGGGGACGGAGGCAGCGAAGGAACGCGTTCCTCCCAGTATTGCTTGGACTTCTTGAACAGCTCGGTCCCACTGGCTGACTCAAGCGCAGACAAGTAGTCTCTGAACGAAAGGTCGAGCGCTGGCAGCACTGCCTGGGGATCGCGGTAGAACCGCATCAAGTCGCCGAAAAAGATTTCATGGCTGCGGCCGTCGGCAATCAGGAGATCAATTCGGATGTGAATACGGGTATTGCGGCTGTCCAGATGCGAGGCGCGGAACTCAAACAGCGGCCATTGCTCCGGTGTATGGCTGTGGTGGATCATTTGTCCGCGCGTCGTTTCCAGCCGGGCGGCTGCCGCGACCGGATCGAGTCCGCGCAGATCTTCGACCTGTACCTTATATACCGGAGCTTCGGGAAGAATCTGCTGCATGCCGTCAGGCAGGATGGTACATCGCAGCATTTCATGCCGTTGGACCGTTTTCCGCAGAGCGATCTCAAATTGCTGCGCATTCCAATTGTCCACGTCCACTTCGCGATAGAATTGACACGGAATGTTGCCCAGTTCAACCGCATCGGAACGGCCAACGATATAGGCTTGCTGAATATCGTTAAGAGCGAATGGCTCGAAACGGGCTTCCGCCGCGGTTTGCACGCGTGGGAGGAAAGCAGCATTTGCCGCCGCAGTTCCCTGTTCTTGCTGTACCGAATCTACTAGCCGGGCCAACTGGCGGATGGTCGGAGCCTGAATGAAAGACGCCAAGGGCAACCGTTTGCCAAAAGCCTGTTCAACCTCGTTCGCCAGAACCACCGCCAGCAACGAGTGTCCTCCCAATTCAAAGAAATCGTCGTCAATGCCGACGTTGTTTACCTTCAGCAAACGCGCCCAAATTGAGGCAAGTTTCGTCTCGGTCTCGGTGCCATGTTTTACGAAATCGTAAACCGGCTGCAGATTTTCGTAGGAAATTGGAGGAAGGGCCTTGCGATCAATCTTCCCGTTCGAAGTCAACGGAAACTTCTTGAGCGGCACGAACGCCAGCGGAATCATGTATTGCGGCAGCCGATCTTTGAGAAACCGGCGCAGCATCACTGCCGTTAGGATTTCTTGGTTCGGAGGCGGCACCGGGCGGACATGGCCGTCGTCAGTCTGTTGCCGTATAAGCTGCGAACCGCCTTCCGCGGGACGAATCGCATACACGTAGCGCAGGTCTGTGTGTCTCAGCAACGGGTCCTGCTCAACCAGCACATCATACCCGCGCTGTTCCAGCAGCGAAGTAATCGGCTCCAGGTTTTGCTGCAAGTCCACTTCAATGACGAGTTGACGAATCTTCGGCCAGTCCTCGGGAGCGAGCCCAAGCAGAACATCTAACTCGCTTTTCTCCACGTTGATCTTGAGCAGGTCAATCCGGTCCAGATGCTCTTCTGCGATGACGCTCGACAATGTGCGCAGCTGGATGGTTTCGGCTTTGGCGTGGAGACGATCCTCAATGAGCGCATCGATTTCCGCGGCCAAGGGCGCGTTGTCTCGGGAAGCAGGCTCCTGATTGAGCACATAGTCCTTGACGACTTCGCGTTCGACGGCCGCATCGGCATAAACGTCGGACTTCCCCTCGAAGAAGGTCAGCGTTGCCGACTTGTTCTCGCTGGAGAGACCGACGGGTAAGCATTTCACTCTTGCTCCCCAGGCCTCAGCATTCGCTTTCAAACAGGCATACGCGGCGGGATTGGGCTCAAACGAAACAATCCTCAAGTTCCGGGCAAGCCGGCTGGCAAAGACGGTGAACAGTCCGATGTTGGAGCTCGCGTCAACGATGCAGTCGCCCTCGCGTATCGTGATTCCATGGCGGAGATAAGCCTGAAGCACGAAGATTTCGTTGTAGATGTAATCCGTTTCGTTCCGGTTGAGGTGGGCTACCGGCGTGCCGTCGCGCAGTATATGGACCGCCTTCTTCTCCCACAGAGGCTGGTCCGCCCGCATGGGGACGACGTAAGCCACCAGCTGCTTGCTGCCTGTGTTATCTTCACTCGCCACCACGAGCGCGTCGCGCACACCTGGGTTTTGACGCAGCACCGTTTCAATCTCGCCGAGTTCGACGCGATGGCCACGTATCTTGACCTGGTGGTCAGTCCGGCCGAGAACTTCAATGATCCCGTCGGCCCTCCGCACCGCAACATCTCCCGTACGATACAGGCGGAATTCTCCTACCGACTCTACCGTCATGAAGCGATCTGCTGTTTGCTGGGGTTGGCCTCGATATCCTTTTGCCAAACCCACTCCGCCCAGGAATAACTCGCCCGGAACACCGATCGGTAGCGGTTGACACCGCTCATCTAAGATGTACGCCTTCGTGTTTGCTATGGGGCGCCCTACCGGGACCCGACCTGCTTCCTTTTCTGTTCCCTGATGGACGCGGTGTATCAGCGACCAGATCGTGGTCTCCGTCGGCCCGTACATGTTCCAAAGCTCCGCTCCCGCAGCGAGCAGGCGGTCGGCAAGCTCGCGGGGCAACGCCTCTCCTCCACAAAGGACGCGCAGCATTCTCGATGAGTTCCCCGTCGAGCTTTGCCGTGCATTATCCCACCCGGAGAGAAGCAATGTACGCCATGTTGCGGGGGTCGCCTGCATGACGGTGCAACCGGAACGGCGGATGGCCTTCTCCAACAGATATGGGTCTTGCGCCTCTTCGCGACTGGCGATCACTACCATTCCACCAGAGATGATCGGCAGGAACAGCTCCAGCGCTGCAATATCAAAGGAGATTGGTGTCACCGCCAGAAGCACGTCCCCCGGCCCAAAACCGGGAGATGTCTGCATCGCCGCCAGCAAGTTAACAAGACTACGCTGCTGGATCTCCACGGCCTTGGGCACACCCGTGGTTCCCGAGGTGTAGATCAAGTAGGCGGTGTCTTCCAGATCGTTCTTAATCTGCATCGGCTCGTTTGCCAGTGCATCCACCGCGACCAAATCTTGGTTCTCGCGATTCCCGTCAACTAGAACGATGGCGCTCGCACTTGATGCGACCTGCTGCACCAGAGAGCGCTGCGTCAGAATCGCTGACGGCTTTGCATCCGCAAGGCAGAGCCTGATCCGCTCGCGCGGCATTTGTATATCGAGCGGCAGGTAGGCCGCTCCAGTCTTTAGAACTGCAATGAGTCCCGCGAGCAAGTCCAGCGAACGATCCAGCACAATCGCTACGATCGAACCGCGGGTCACGCCGACGGCTCTCAGCAACGAAGCCAATGCGTCAGCACGAGAGTTCAATTCCTCGTAGGTCCAGCGTTCGTTTCCGAAACCGGCGGCAATAGCGTGCGGCGTGCGACGGAGCTGGTCCTCGATGAGCACGTTTAGCGTCGCTTGCGGGAAGGGGCGAGTGGTATCGTTCCAGCCACCCAATCCCAGAAGAGCAGTGGTCTCTTCCGCTGTAAGTATGGAGAGGGCGCCGATCGTGCTCTCCGGATTCTGGCATATAGATTGGAGCAGCACGAGCCAGTGCGACGCCATTCTCCGGATCGTTGAGGGGTCCCAAATGTCGGTGCTGTAGAGAAAGCGCGCCTCCATGTGATCTGGCCGCTCGCACAGTTCCAGGTGGAGAACGAACTTGCTCGTGCCGACTGTGACATCCATCTGCGTGAGATTCCACCCCTCTGAAAAAGACGGCATAAGGGGCCGGATGGAAAAGAACGCTTGGAAGATTGGGTGATGGCTGGTATCGCGCTGGGGATTGACTTCATGGACCACGCGATCGAACGGAACATCCGCCGCGGCGAGTGCTCCGAGGACCGCGTCTCGTGTGTGAGCCAAATACTCCGAGAAGCGTAACTCAGCAACGGGCCGCGTGCGTATCGCGAAGGTGTCGACGAAATAGCCCATCACAGTCTCGAGTTCCGGCCGTCTCCGGGCGTCGGTGGCACTCCCAACAATGAGATCGTTCTGGCCGGTATATCGAAAGAGCAGAACTTTGAAGGCAGCGAGCAGGGTCATATAGAGAGTGACGCCTTGTCGGTGGCTTAACCGGCGCAGATTCTCCACCAACTCAGCCGGCATCTCAAAGCATTCCATCGAACCGCGATGGCTCGCGATTGCGGGTCGTGGCCGGTCTTCGGGAAGACGAAGAACCGGCAGTTCGCCGGAAAACTGCTCGAGCCAATACGCGAGATGTTGCCTCACCGCGGGCGAGTCTACGCGCCCTTCTTGCCAGAGGGCATAATCCCCATACTGCAGTGCGGGAGCAGGGAGAGGAGAGGGCTTCCCTCGCTCAAAAGAAGCGTAGATCGCCGACAGTTCCGGCAGGAAAATGTGGGAGATCGAGATTGCATCGAAAGTGATGTGGTGGACGGTTAGATACAGACGATGCTCATCGGCCTTCATACGCACCACTTGTGCGCGAAAGAGAGGCACAGCGTCGAGTGGAATCGGCTTCTGGGCGTCTTCAGTGGCGATGCGGAGTGCCTCGGCTTCACGTTCTGCCCCGGGTAAACCGCTGAGATCGACGAACGGTAGAGTCACGCGCACGGTGTGGTGAATAACTTCCTCGCCCTCCGGCGAACAGCTGGTGCGCCAGGCCTCATGCCGCCGAAGGACCTCATTCATGCTAGCTTCGAGGATTCCGAGGTCGAAACTGCCATGTCGATGGATGGTAAAAGGTTCGTTATAGATGGGCAATTCGGGCTGCTGTGAGGCATGAAGCCAGACGCGACGCTGCTCCGCAGAGAGAGGAACGGTACTGCCTGCGGGGCGAGGACGAATGTGCTCGATCTCCGTCTGCAGCGCCGTCCCGTGCATACGCTGCTCGAGCAAGCGGCGCTTCGCCTCGGAAAGCCGCTCCATCTCGCCGAGTTCGACACGATAGCCACGTATCTTGACCTGGTGGTCAATTCGGCCGCAGAACTCGAGATTCCCATCCGGCAGGGCACGCGCTAGATCACCCGTGTGGTACATCCGCGCGCCCGGCTTAGGGCTGAACGGATCGAGAACAAATTTTTCAGCGGTAAGATCGGGACGGTTCAGATAACCGCGCGCGACTCCCGCGCCGCCAATACAAAGCTCTCCCTCCACTCCGGTCGGAGCCTGGTTGCCATGCTCGTCGAGGACGTAGATGGTGCTGTTGGGGAGGGGTTTTCCCAGGGGAAGAGTGCCAGACTGCATACTGGGCAATTTTGCAGCGACAGGATAGGTCAGCACTCCCACCGTGGTTTCCGTAGGGCCGTAATGATTGTAGATCTCGCAGTTCGGCGATAAGCCGCGGAGACGTTGAATCCACTCCACCCGAGAAGCCTCGCCGCCCAGAATCAAACGTCTCCTAGGCATTACTTGTTCCGGGTTGGCTGTCTGCAACGCCGCAAGATGCGAAGGGACGATTTTCAAGACGTCTATACTCTCGCGCTTGAAATACTCAGACAACATCGCGTGGCTGGTGGCTCGTTCCTGCGAAATGATGTGTAAACAACCACCGGTGCACAGCGCCGGGAAGACCACCGTGTTACCCAGGTCGGCGGCGATGGAGGACACGGTCGCATGGTTCATGCCGGCTTCCAGTCGCAGCCTCTCGGCAACTCCTAACACATAATTGACGATATTCCTGTGTTCGATACAGACGCCTTTGGGGCGCCCGGTTGAGCCGCTGGTATAAATCACATAGGCGAGGCTCTCGGGATGGAAATCGGCATCGGCTCGGTTTGGCACTTCCGAGTCCGCCCAATTGAAGGAGTCCAGGCAAATAGACCGCGCAGAACTGCTTGGCAGTTTGCTCAACAGGCTACTTTGCGTGAGCAGCAACGAGACGTTGCCGTCCGCGAGCATGAAAGAGATTCGTTCCTGGGGAAAATCCGCATCAATGGGCAGATAGGCGGCGCCCGCTTTCAAAATGCCCAGAATGCCCACCAGCACATCCAGCGAGCGCTCGGCAAAGAGCCCCACCAGAACATCGGGGCCAGCTCCCAAATCTTTCAAGTGGTGGGCCAATTGATTCGCGCGTCGGTTGAGTTCGCGGTACGTCAACCTTTGCCGCTCGAAAACCAGAGCAGCCCGATTTGGCGTCCGCTCTACTTGCTCCTCGATCAACCGATGCAGACCGAGATCCTTTTCCCAATACCCTGCCTGATGGTTCGTCAATCTGTGATTCCGTGAGATTTTGCCGCTAGCGAGAAACAGCGTTTGGGGGGAGAAACTGCGTTTTGGGGGATTAGCTCTAATCAATTATAGCACGTTCGGGGCCACACAACGCCGAATTAAACGTTGATAAGCTTGTGTATTTAAAAGAGTTAACTTAACATTAAGAATTTCGGTCTGGACAAGAATCTGTAAAACCGCACATCGAGCACCGACATGCGAATTCCGTGGGGACGCTGTCGCCATGCTTGGGATTGCATCCTTATCGTTGCTCCGACACGACGGGAATCGAGTCAGCGGCCTGTGTCATCAAGGAGGCAGGCAGGGGGGATATTTTGCGACGTTCGATCTACGTCACGATGCTGACGGCAGTCTTCGCCTTTCTATTCAGTTTCAGCTTTCTTCGGGCGGTGGCGACGACAAAGGTCATCGACATTTCCTCCTCACTCGCGGCAGACGCGATTTTTGCGATCCGTTTGATTACAGGTTGGGAATCATCCTTGGAGTGATGATGTTCCTTGGTGCCATCATCGCCAGGTAGCGTGGCTGAGACGCGTTTTTGTTGGCGTGTTCGCATTGGCAGCAAAGATGCTGATAGGTTTTTTTCGGTAGAGCTTTTTCCTGCAGTTTTTCCGTAGATGCTTGAGCGAGATGCTTTTACAAGGTCATCCTTGGAACAATCGCTGAGATTTGTTCTCGCCTTAGGGAGCCATCCGCGTCCTTTGCGTTCAATTAGTTACGGACGCTGAGAGCCG
>Ga0187783_10003590_pt1 | contig 11442 bp, 13 predicted proteins | sample 1015_SJ02_MP02_2_FD_132471 | JGI IMG/M metagenome (GOLD analysis project Ga0187783, IMG submission 132471) | Tropical peat soil microbial communities from peatlands in Department of Meta, Colombia - 1015_SJ02_MP02_20_MG | ecosystem: Environmental > Terrestrial > Soil > Wetlands > Peat | place... | reverse complement strand
GGCAATCACATGGCGGCTCCTCGAGGCAGGCGCAATCGGTGATCGATGGCAGACAGCCGGCCGATGTCGTGACTCTCGGCCTCTATTCCGACATTGATACGTTGCGAAAGCGGGGACTCATCGCCGAGGGCTGGTCCAAGCGCCTGCCGCATAACTCCCAGCCTTACACCTCGACCATCGTGTTCTTGGTTCGTAAGGGAAATCCCAAACACATTCACGACTGGCCTGACCTCATTCGGCCTGGTGTCAGCATCATCACTCCCGATCCGAGAAGTTCAGGCAACGGTAAGCTGAGTGCGTTGGCGGCCTGGGGCGCAGCGCTGCGCAGGGGCGCCAGCGAAGAGGAGGCTCGATCCTATCTGAAGCAGTTCTACCAGCATATTCCGGTGCTTGACGTCGGCGCCCGAAGCGCAGCGGCGACCTTTGCCGTGGAAAAAATAGGCGACGTTCATTTGACGTGGGAGAACGAGGCTCTCCGGGAAGTGGCGGAGTCCAAGGGAGACTTCGATATCGTCTATCCGCCGGTTAGCATTCTTGCCGAGCCTTTCGTCGCCTGGGTCGACGCCAATGTTGCCCGCAACAAGAGCGAAGCTCTGGCGAAGGCCTATCTCGAGTTTCTGTTCACAAATGAGGCCCAGGAGACCATGGCGAAGCTCGGATATCGGCCCATCAATGCCGAAATCCTGAGAAAATATTCCAATTTGTTCCCGCAACTCGATCTTTTTCCGATCAGCTTCATCGCAAGGGACTGGGATGACGCGCAGCAGAAATTCTTCGCCAGCAACGGCGTGATAGACGTGGTGTACAAACCCGCGCCAAAGAGAACCGCGCTTGAGTAAAAAGCTTTTTTGAAGTCACAGGAGTGCAGGCCCATGCCGGCTTCAAATGTTTTGAGAAAATTAGACTGGACCTTGCCGCGCGCCTGCAGCTGGGGGGACGTTCGAAGTGACCTCATCGCTGGGCTCACGGTTGCCGCGATTGCCCTGCCGGAGAGCATGGCTTATGCGGTTATTGCAGGCGTCGACCCTCGGTTCGGCCTCTATTCCTCAATCGTGCTAACCGCGGTCGCCTCTTTCTTTGGGTCCTCCTCGCATTTGATTACAGGACCCACCAGCGCGATTTCGCTCGTCCTCTTCAGCGCCCTCGCCTTTTTTGATCCGGACGACACCGTCGAAGTGGTGCAAGCCTTGTTCCTGCTCGGCGTCATGATTGGAACCATCCAGGTTTTCATCGCCGTCTTCAGGCTAGGCGACTTGACGCGCTACATCTCTGAATCCGTCATCCTGGGCTTCATGGTCGGGGCTGCCGCCGTGTTGGCGATCAGCCAGGTAGCCAATTTTCTCGGCGTGCGGGCACAGGGGACAGGGCATCAAAATATCCTGCATCGCCTATGGCTGACATTGACCGAGGGCTATCCCTTCAATCTCAAAGCAATCGCCATCAGCGCGGGCACCGTCGCGCTCGTGCTCGTTCTGCGCAAATTGGTGCGCGCCTATCGCTTACCGCACTTGGAGATGCTGACGGTTCTTGTGGTTGTTACCGCCGCCGTCTTTTTGCTGGGCTGGTCGCAGCCGGACGCTGGCGGCATGACCGCGATCGCAGTTGCTGGGGCGGTACCGGCGAGCCTGCCGTCGCCGCATATTCCGGAAATCAAATTCGCGTGGGTCTCCGACCTTGGCTCGTCCGCTCTCGCCATCGCCCTGTTGGGTCTGCTCGAGGCGCTGGCCGCCGCCAAGTCTATCGCCAGCCAATCGGGTCAATCACTCGACTATAATCGCGTATGCCTTTCGCAAGGGTTGGCCAATCTGGCCGGTGGGTTCTTCCGCTGTATGCCGGGCTCCGGTTCGCTAACCCGTTCGGCGATCAACTTTCAGGCCGGGGCTGTGACGCGCATGTCGGGGGTCATCACCGCCGTCGCCGTCGGCGTAGCGCTGTTGCTCATCGCGCCCCTGATACAATTTGTTCCCAAAGCAGCCCTGGCCGGACTGTTGGTGATTACTGCCGCCGGACTAATCAATCTGAAGCGCGTGAGCTACACTACTCGGGCTTCGCGTTATGACGCGGCACTCGTTCTCGTCACCGCCCTCACGGCGATCTTTGTCGGCGTCGAATATTCGATCCTGCTTGGCGTCGCCTTATCAATCCTGCTCTTCGTGCCGCGCGCCTCGAAGCTAAAGGCCGCTGAACTCGTGGTCAGCCCCGAGCGCGTGGTCCGGGAAAGACTACCAACGGATCCCCCTTGCACTGCGGTCATCCTGTTCGATCTCGAGGGCGAGTTTTTCTTCGGCGCAGCCCCGGAACTAGACCGTTATCTCAACGAGTTGAAACACTGGGCCGAAGCGGAGAGTATCCGGTTTATTATCCTGCGCCTCAAACGCATTCGTAACCCGGATGCGGTCTGTCTCGAACGAATCGACCATTTTCTGCATGAAGCGAAAAAGCTTGGGATCACTGTCTTGTTCGCCGGCGTTCAGCCCGACCTTATCGCGGCGATGAAGAGCCTGAAATTTCAGAATTGGTATCCTGCGGATAACATCTTTCCACAAGAGGGCAACGACGCCGATACGGCCACTCTTAAGGCCGTGCGCCGCGCCTACGAACTCCTCGGCGGAGCCAACACGTGCGCCCACTGCGCAAAATCCACAGCTCCTGAAAACCGCGAGGTGAGCATGTACTATCTGGTTTAGGTTTTCGCGGCAGGGTTCTGGCCAGTGACAGCGGGCGCCGGATGTTTCGCCAGAGAGCCAAACACGACGGTTCCTAAAGCGGTAGCCTCACCGCGGCTACGCCTCTTGCTGCTCTTTTGCAGGGCATGAAGCTTGAGGCGATATCGGTCAGCGGTCTACACCCACGGCATTAGCTGAGTGCAACGCATCAAACCGAAGTCCTCGCCTCCTGCATGGCGGCGTGATGGCTCTGTTGCATTCATTGGCAGCAGGCGATGAAACTGGCGTGTCACTTCGCCGAGTTTTTGGCCATGTCCGATTTCAAACGCCGCCGTTTCCCAACCAGACATCATTCTGTGTCGCTGGTATTGCAACGCATCAGTGTGGAGTCGACCGGCAGCTACGGCGCAGGCCTCCTCCGTTTCATGCAGCAAGCCGGGATTGCGGTTCTCGAGGTCATAACCCCGGACAAGCAGGATCGCCGCAGACGCGGCAAGGACGACGATCTCGATGCTCAGAACGGGGCTCATGCCGCCTTCGCAGGCCAGCGGACCGTCACGCCGCGAAGCCGGGACGGCATGATCGAATCTCTACGGATTCTCATGGCCTGCCGGAAGACCGCGGTGAGCGTCAGGCGCGTCGCTCTGCAGATGGTCCACAACACGATCGTCTGCGCTCCCGACGGGCTTCGCGATCAACTGCGCAGCCTTACCCGCATGTAACTCGTCCGCACTCTGGCCTCGTGGCGGCCCGATCTTACCGCCTCTCGCTACCTGGATGCCGCCTATCGTATCGGCCTCAAGTCCCTGGCACGCCGTTACCTCGAACTGCATGATGAGATCGCGGATCTCGATGCGATGATCGCCGCCATCGTCGATGAGGTGGCGCCGAACCTCGTCGCCCGCAATTCGATTGGCCACATCGTAGCCGCCCAGCTTTTCCTTACGGTCGGCGACAATCCCGAAAGATTGTGATCGGAAGCCAGCTTCGCATCGTTATGCGGCGTCAGCCCGGTTCCGGCGTCGTCGGGAAAGAGCGTCCGTCATCGGCTCAACCGCGGCAGAGATCGCGCCGCCTACAGCGCGTTACACATCATCGCCATCGGACGTTTACAAACCGACCAGAGAACCAAGGACCACGTTGCCCGCCGGAGCGCAGAAGGGCGTTCCAAACTCGACGCCATTCGGGCGCTGAAGCGTTACCTTGCAAGAGAGGTCTTTACGCTCATCACTCAGCGCCGCAGGGAGATCAACGCCACGCGAATGCCGCTTGACAAACAGAAGTGCGTCCGCGGCAGCCAATACGGCCGCTGATTAGCGCAAAGTTCTCAACGCAGCCCGCATGATCCAATCCATGAGCCGCAAAGGAAATTGTTGGGACAATGCCCCGATGGAAAGCTGCTTTTGCACGATCAAAACCAAACTCGTGCACAGGCTTGCTACGAAACATGGAATGCCGCCCGGGGTGACTTGTTTGCCTACATCGAGGGATATTATATTACAATCGTCAGCCGGTTCACTCTGCCCTTGGGTATATCACCCCCGATGAAGCGGAACGCCGAGCCGCTTGATCCGGTGTCCACAAAATCGGGGGAAGGTCAGCGGGCGAAGCGCCGCATTGCGTAGACTCCTGACAGGTGTGCGTCCTTCAGCCAGACGCCAAGCTTACCAGCGTTCTTGCTTCGCGAAATGCCGCGAAACCGCTATGAACGAGGTAGGTCCGCATTTGCTATTCGCTCGATCTGTTTCCGGTTCCATTCATCCTCGGAATAGGGCGTGCCGTACCATGCGTCGAGTATTTCCCTGGCGACTGCCTCGGAGGTAGAGCGCAGGCTCAATGCCAGTACGTTCGCGTGATTCCAGTTGCGAGCGCCCTTTGCGGTTTCGGCATCGGCGCAGAGAGCCGCGCGAACGCCGATGACTTTGTTTGCAGCAATCGATGCTCCGGTTCCGGTCCAGCAGCAAACGATGGCATCCTGGGCCTCGCCACGCGCGACCGTCTCGGCCGTGTTCCGGGCACTCAGGGGCCAGTCCACCTCGGTATCGCCCTCTGCGATCGCTCCAAAGCGGAGAACCTCGTGGCCGCGCTGTTCCAGCTCTCTGACCAGGAAGTCAGTAAGCGAAGTTCGTTCATCGCTGCCGAGCGCAACTTTCATCGATATCTCCTGTTTCCTAAGGCTTGTCTTGAAAATCTGCCTGAGCTCTGCCGTGGTTTTGGATTTCCAATCCCGGTTGTAAGTTATCGAGCGAAGAAAAGCTGCGGCTCCACATGCGGTCGATGTAGAGCGTTCCGCGCAGATGGTCGATCTTGTGTTGCAGGATGCGCGCATACCAGCCTGCGGCCTCAATGCGCACAGGCTCGCCAAGATGATCTAGGGTCTCAACCAGCACTTGGCGAGCGCGTGGCACAAGCGGCGTGAAACCGGGAAAACTGAGATAGCCTTCATAGAAGGTAATTTCTGGCGGAGACATAAGATGAATTTGAGGATTAATCAGAACATGGAACGGCACGGGGCTGCGCTCGCGTTCCGCCAAGTCCGCCGCGGCAAGATTCGCGTGATACTCGGCCTTGTCTTCAATGATTGCAAGCTGCAGCGGCTCGCTCCCGGGGGCGTCCGACAGCATCTCGCGCATGTGCTCGATAAGGTCACGGATGCGCTGGCTGCGAATCTCATCTGGCGTCAAGGGCCTTGCTTCGCCCCGTAAAACCAGCTCGCCGACACTGGCAATCTTGATTCTCATCTCCTTTCCATTCGCGCAAAGGAAGAGCGCTTGCTGCCACTATCCAGCAGAGGCCCGCAACAGCTCACGGACGTGCTTCTGCACGGCTTGGTTCTCCGCAGGGAGTCCTATAGTGATGCGCGCCCAGTTCGTGTACGGCGGGAACTGCCTGCCGATCTCGATGCCGCGCCCTCGTAAAGCCTCGGCAAACTCCGGCTGCCGGCGCCCCGCGTCAAAGAATACGAAGTTTGCGCACGAGTCGGGTATGCCTGAAGTGCAGTTCATCGAGGACGGCGTTCCATTTGGCTCTCTCCGCGGCCACCGCATCGCGTATCCGGCGCACATGGCTTCTGTCAGCCAGAGCGGCGGAAGCCGCGGCGATATTCAGGCGTCCGAGCGACTCGACATCTCCGATTCCCTGCTTGCGGAGAGCATCCGCCAAGGACCGCGGAGCCAGCGTGCAGCCAATGGGGAGGCCTGCCAGGCCATGAATCTTGTTGAAGGTGCGACAGACGAGAACGTTGGCTCCTTCCCGCACCAGGAAATCCGCGGAGCGGGACTCAAAATCCGGCGTGAATTCAAGATAGGCCTCGTCAACAATGACAGGAGCGCGTTGCGAGCTCTCGCGCAGGAAGCGATTGAACTCCTGATCGTCGCTGAGGGTTCCGGTTGGATTATGAGGGTTGATGATATAGAGCGCACGGGTCCTAGCATTGATCCTTGTGCTGAGAGCGGCAAGGTCATTCTCGTATTGAACATTAAGAGGCGCGCACACGCCGATATCCCGGCCAGCCAACGGTGGCAGGTACCCAGGAAGTCGCCGATTTCATGGTGAAGGACAGCAAGAGGTTCGCGCGGACAGCGGCGGGTGGGGATGGGCCGAGTTCGAGTACGATGCTGCATCCGATACGTTCAGGCCTGGCACCTTGGCTGACAAGCCGCCGCAGGGGCACGAGGCGAAGTGCGGCTTCGCGTGCCACACGATAGTGAAGAACCGCGATTACGTTTTCACGCAGTACGCGCACAGGTGAAGTGGTGCATACCACAGCGATCGACTCATCGTTTCGATGCCATCAAGCCTGATGGGAGCCGATCATGAATAATTGCGACTTTATCGCAGGGCCAGAGTGCTTGGGCACTATTTCAACTAAGAACGGAGATAATGTGCGCGTAATTGAAATTCATGCGATGGTGCAGCATTCAGAGTATTTCGGGGTGGAACGGATCGATGACCCAATCTTATCCTCACTTTAAGGCGGCCGCTTGTCACGCGCCCCCGGTCTTTCTGGACTCGGCCAAGACCACGGCTAAAGCCTGCGGTACTCCTTTTTATATGCTCGGCCTCGGTATGCCCATGCCTTATTCCTACGCCTCACTTGTCCTTCTGGCGCTCGGGGGAGTTTGTTTGATCATCGGTGTTTTTGCTGGCCAGGAAACAAAGGATGTCGATTTCCACGGGCGGAATGTGCCCGGGATCGTGGCTAAGCCACCAAGTCGAAGGGACGGTGTTTTGCATCACAGCAAAGTCAGGTCTCTCAGGACCGGTTTGGGTCAAAGTAGGTAAGCCTCAAAGCGAGCATTTGTTTTCCGGAACGGAATTGTGCACTTGACAAACCGGGCCGGTAGCAATTATTGTTTGGATGACTTCTCGTTTTTTGAACTAAGCGGGCTGCGCGTCGACTTCCCTTTGGACTCGTCTCTAGCGGGCTTGCCCGCCTTAAGGGCCGCAGCAAGAGCGGTTTCCAAATCAAGCGGATGAAGCGATAGCCTCGGTTTTGATCCACCTTTTGATTGTTTTTGTGCTACCGATTTTAAATCATTTGACATGGATCAGTGGCCGCCTATTATTGCCCGTCCCGAATCACTTATGGATCATTGCTGTGGCAGACCGCCGCGAACAGATTAATCAGCTCCTGGCAGACGTAGAGCGGGAATCATACGCTCGCGGCTGGCGAGACGCAATTGCGGCACTTCAAGCGAAGGCTCCTGATTTTCCGCGATCCGAACACGGGACAGTCGAAAAGAGGGAATCCAATGGCGCAGCTATAAGTGAGGCGCCACGCGGTCGGCCTGGGAAAGCCATTAGCATGGTCCGTGAACTCATTTCAGCGCAGCCCGGCTTGCGCGGCGTGGATATCGCCAATCAGCTTGACGGACGCGTCCTTGAGCGCACAGTCCGAAGCTGTCTGCATCGCCTTCGTGGCCATCACGAAATTTGGCAGCGAAAGGGGCGCTGGTATCTTAAAGAAAAGGACAATCTTTTCGAAACGTCCAGAAGGGAGGCGCCTGAAACGCCTCCCCACTAGGCCCGTATGGTGAAACGGTAAACACAGCCCGCTTGGACCAGGCCGGTAAGTGCGTAAGCCTACCTTGCGAGTTCGACTCTCGCTGCGGGCACACCCTTTTGTCAATGATTATAAAGATCGATTCATTTCCCTATTGGATCGCGATACATCAATCGTTTGCCTTCGACTCCATTAATTGCTGCAATCGTTCGTTCGCCGTCTGTTATTCCGCGATAATTCCAGCGGAATGAAAATTCATCACAGTAGCGATCTAGATGCTGTTTTGAAACATGATGGAACGAGCCAACAATGCCGCGCTTCAGCAATGCGAAATACGATTCGACTTCGTTCGTGCTGGCATCGCCGCGTACATACTCGCCTTTCCCATGATCGACAGTGTGATGGCCACCAAAGAATGTACTTCCGATGTCAGCATACGATCCAAATCGATCAGTCATGAGAGAGGAACGGCGATCCACATTGTCGCGGATGGCTTTCCCTAAGGTTTTGGCATCGACGCGTTCGACCTTGTGAGCGCGAGCCTGTCCTCCGCGCTCAACCAGAGCGATCACGGCAACTTTCTTCGTGCCGCGACCTTTCTTCGGTTTCGGTTGCCCGTGTTTCTGGCGCGGCTTGCCGCCCACGTAGGTTTCATCAACCTCAACAGTCCCCTTGAGAAGGCCAGCAAATGGTTCTTTCCCCATGGCGGACCTAATGCGATGGCACAAATGCCATGCTGTGCGATACGAACCAAGTCCAAGTTGCCGTTGCAGTTGGAGAGCGCTCACGCCCTTTTTTGAACTGCATAAGATTGCAAACGCCATTAGCCACGTGCGGATCGGAAGATGGCTATCTTCGAGAAGCGTGTTGACGGTTGCTGTAAATTGCTTCTCGCATGAGCGGCATTTATAAAGACCTGAGCGATGCGCTTCGCCTTCAAGTTTCGTCGCTTCGGAAGAACTGCAATGCGGGCACACGGGGCCACTCGGCCAACGGATGCGTTCGAATATCTCGCGTGCTTCATCTTCAGTTAATTTGCACACTTCGTTTAATGTAAGGGACATTGGAACGCCTCGTTTCTGAGGCTAAATATATGCCGCTAATTTCGGTTTGTCAAGTGCACAATTCTGTTCCGGAATGCCTCGGATAGCTGCCGGAAATGAGCCGTGGTGGCACTTACGTTCAGCGCAAAATGCGGACCTTCCCGTTCTTTATGCCGAAGGTTCGACCCAGAGTGGCTGCTGTTCACTACGAGATGGGCACAGGACGACCGGTCAGCTGAGCCGCACCACGTGGTCGAGACCGGTCAGAAGCTCGAGCATTGAGTGCGACGTCGGCGGAAATTTCGTCATTCCCGGAATGAGACAGTGCCGAAGCCCGCCGACGAGGCCGGGCTGTCCGCGCGCGAGTTTGGTCAAAACCTTGATCCGACCGATGACCTTGCGATGGACCTTGTGGCGCGAGCGGCCAAAGTCCTCGAGCCGTCGCCGTTCGCCTTGCAGCGCCACGGCGGCGCATTCCGCGAAGACGCAGGCGTCCTCGATGCCGAGGTTCATTCCGCGCGCTGCTACGCGCCGCGCCCAGGCGAAAGGAGATGCCCGGTGCAATATTCAATCCGGCTCCGGCAATGACGCCCCAGCATCTCGCAGAAGAGCGCCGAAGGCCTTGCGCCACCTCTGGACGCCCGGCGCCGCCAGCTCATCGAACTCGAAGCCATCGCGAACCGCCCACTGCTGGCTGGCTTGGTAGGTCAAACAGTTCGCATAGCCTAAAACGGTTTCCGGCAGGCAGCCGCTCAAAAAGCCCCAGCTGTTTTCCATGCGTGCAAGAGCGTCGAGCTGAGCCCTCAAAATTGCGCAAGTCCTGATCGCCTTGCCCGCCTACGATCGGAGATGAACTACATGAAAATCGAACTCAAGGGCCGTAAGGCGATCGTCACCGGATCCACCGCTGGTATCGGCCGTGCCACCGCAGAGGGGCTGGCCCGTGCCGGCGCCTCGGTCGTCATCAACGGGCGTGGGAATGCCCGGGTCAACGAGGCGGTGCGGCAGATGCAGCAGGCCTTTCCCGACAGCGACATCTCGGGCATCGCTGCCGATCTCTCGACAGCGGAGGGTGCAGAGGCCTTCTTCGCGCGAGCGCCGGACACCGACATCCTCGTCAACAATCTCGGGACAGCTTTGCTGAGGGACTTCGTCGACGCGACCGACGAGGATTGGCTGAGCATTTTCCAGATCAACGTCATGAGCGGCGTGCGCATGACGCGCCACTATTTGCCGAGGATGGTACGGCAGGGCTGGGGTCGCGTCGTTTTCGTTAGCAGCGAGTCCGCGCTCAACATTCCCAAGGAGATGATCGACTACGGGATGACGAAGACGGCGCAGCTCGCGGTCTCCCGTGGCCTGGCGGAGTCGGTCGCGGGAACTGGCGTCACCATCAACGCCGTCCTCCCAGGTCCGACGAGATCGGAGATTCTGTCGAACTGGATGGCAGCGCAGGCCCAGGCCGAAGGCATCACGCAGGAAGAAGCCGAACAGGCGTTCCTGAAGTCGAATCGTCCGACGAGCCTCATTCAGAGGTTCGCGACGACCGACGAAGTCGCCAACATGATCGTCTATGTGTGCTCGGAGCAGGCTTCGGCGACAACCGGCACGGCATTGCGGGTGGACGGCGGCGTGGTCCGCTTCGTTGCCTAGGATTCGTAGACAAAGGGCACTCGGAGTAGTGCCAAAGCGACGATCGCGCGCCCCGCGGGAGCGGAGTGCCGGCTATGGGCGACGGTTTGGCGTGAATCGAGGGTTTATTGTTGCTCTCGCCAACGGCGACGCTCCTAAATAAACCTCACACTCAACACCAACAGAGAGTGCTCAAAATGACAACCTTTGCCGTTCACACCATAGAATCCGCCCCTGAACGCTCAAGGCCGGCGCTGCAGCAATTGCAGTCGGCATTCGGCATGATCCCGAACATCGCCGGTGCGATGGCGACCTCTCCGGTTCTGATCAACAGCCTTGTCGGTCTCTTCGGGAACGTGCACGGCGGCAGCTTCACGGAAGCGCAGGTCCAGATCGTGCTGCTCACCGATGCGGTCGTCAACGCGTGCACATGGGCCGTCGCATTCCATACGACGCTGGCTCTCATGGAGGGGATTGATCCGGCGGATGTCCAAGCCATCCGCGAGGGTCGTCTGCCGAAGGACGGCAAACTCGCCGCGTTGTCGGCTCTGGCAAAAACGATGATCGAAAAGTGTGGGCGTCTCAACGATCAGGATGTGGATCGATTCATCGCGGCCGGCTTTGGCAAGGATCATGCTCTCGAGGTCATTGCCATCGTCGCAGCGTCCACGATCACGAACTACACCGGCAGCATCACGAGGCCCGCTCTGGAGGCTCCGTTTCAGGCATACGCTTGGCAGGGTTGAGATACCCAACAGGGGAAGAGCAATGATCATTCACAACGCGGCCAGCGAGATACCCCGATCCGAGCGTATCATCAATACGAACGGCGCAGCCATACATCTCACGGAAAGCAGCGTCGCGGAACCAGCCCTGATCTTCCTGCACTATTGGGGCGGGTCATCACGAACATTGCAAGGCGTTGTTGACCGGCTCGGCGAGACGCGGCGTGTGATCGTGCTCGATCAGCGCGGCTGGGGCAGCTCCGTTGCGACGGATGGACGGTACGATCTTGTGACTATGGCCGACGATGTCGAGGCTGTTGCGCATACGTTCGGGCTGAAGCACTATGCGCTAGTTGGTCATTCGATGGGCG
>Ga0187783_10003589_pt1 | contig 11442 bp, 9 predicted proteins | sample 1015_SJ02_MP02_2_FD_132471 | JGI IMG/M metagenome (GOLD analysis project Ga0187783, IMG submission 132471) | Tropical peat soil microbial communities from peatlands in Department of Meta, Colombia - 1015_SJ02_MP02_20_MG | ecosystem: Environmental > Terrestrial > Soil > Wetlands > Peat | place... | reverse complement strand
GTCTGCACCCCGGCTCCGCCGTCCTGCGCCGAGTCCGCGGCATAGTCGACGCTGTCTTGCCCCGGCTGGGTGCCGTACGGGCGGTCGACAGCTATGGCCAGGACGCGCCCGGTACCCGGCTGGATCAGAACCTCCGCGGCCGCGTTCTGGCCTGGATTATAGGCAGATGGCGGCGGCGGCAGCATGAAGCTGACGGCATGCTGCGATGCAGCCTGATCCTGGCTGCTCATGGTCGTGTAGATGGACAGGCCGCCGATCGTGTTCATGTCCCGCCAGGCCGCGCGGTAGGCGGGGTTGGTCCGTAGCTCGGCAACGGCGTAGTCACAAAACCAGTCCGCCGTCGGCGACACCGCGCTGATACAGCCCTGCTGCAGGGGCGGTACCGAGAAGTGCAGGACCAGCGGCGCCCGCCCGGCCGCGGCGGCAGTCTGCTTGCTGATGTAATGCAGCTGCGCCATCCGGGCGAGCACGACGTTGCGTCGCTGCAGCGCGGCCGACGGGTGGGTCACCGGGTCGAATGCGGTCGGGTCCTGTACCATCCCGGCCAGCAGCGCCGACTGGTCGAGGCTGAGCTGGGCCGCGCTCGTTCCGAAGTAGCGCTGCGCCGCGACCTGCACGCCGTAGGCACCGTTGTCGAAGTAGACCGCGTTCAGGTACGCCGCGAGCAGCTGGTTCGGGTTCAGTACGTGCTCGACGTTCGCAGCGATCCGCAGCTCCCTGATCTTGCGGGCCAGGTTGTCGGCCACGGCGGCGCGCTGCTCGGCGCTGTCTTCGGCGGTCAGCAGCAGCGCGTTCTTCACGTACTGCTGGGCGATTGTCGAGCCGCCCTGGACCTGGCCGCCGGTCAAGTCGGCGACGATGGCTCGGAGCGTCCCCTGGACGTCGATAGCCCCGTGCTGGTAGTACCGGTAGTCCTCGATCGCCACGATCGCATGCCGCATCGACGGCGCGATCTTCTGATAGCTGACCGGGAGGCGGTAGATGTCGCCGGGATAGTAATACGCGATGAGGCTGCCGTCGCTGGCCAGGATCTCTGACCTGCTCGGGAGTACCGAAGGGGTCGGCACCGACAGATCATTGAAGGTCTGCGCTGCATCGCGTAGCGCCGTCCCCGCGAGGCCCACCACGGTCAGCGCCATGGCGCCCGCCAGCACGCCGGCAGCGATGGCCAGCTCGACCGTCCTGGCTAGCAGGCGCAGCGCCAGGCGGCCCGTGAGCCGGCGGCGAGCAGCTGGCACCTGGACATTCCTCGGCTCGTCGTGGTTCCCGGGCGTGAACAGCCAGCCGTGATACCCGGCGTCGGCCCAAGACAGCATGCGACTAGCAGTAAAAGGTGGCAAAGCCGCCAGGGCGCGGCGTCACCCGCCGCTGTCAGGGGCTGCCCCGGCTAGTGGGGGTACATGCCGCCGTCGAGGGAGATGACCTGACTGGTCAGATAGGGATTGCGGAGCACAGCCAGCGCCAGGTCGGCGACCTCGGCCGGCCGGCCGAGCCGCCCCACCGGCACTCGCTGGCGCAGTTCGTCCGGCTCGCCAGGCAGCATCCCGGTGTCGGTGATCAGCGCGGGCGCGATCGCGTTGACGGTGATGCCGTCGTCAGCGAACCGCGCTGCGAGCGAGTGGGTCAGCCCGTGCAGGCCCGCCTTGGACGCCGCATAGTGCGGCCCCACGGTGCCGCCGGTGAAGGCCGCGACGGACGACAGGAACAGCACCCGCCCGAAGTGGCGCCTGGCCATCTCCGGGAGCACGCGCTGCGCGAGCAGGAACGGCGCCCGCAGGTTCACCGCGATCATCTCGTCGAAGTCGGAGACGGCGATGGCCTCGAGCGGCTGCCGCTGTCCGGCCCCCGCGTTGCTGACCAGCACGTCGACCTGGCCGAACGCCTCCTCGGCCTCTTCGGCCAGCCTGGCTACCTCGGCCGGGTAGGCCAGGTCAGCGCTCAGCGCCGCGGCCCGTCCGCCGGCCGCGGTGATATGTCCCGCGAGATGATGGGCAGCGGCGTCATTCGCGCCGTATCCGATCGCCACGCTAACCCCTGCCGACGCGAGCGCGAGGGCGATCGCCCGGCCGATGCCGCCGCTGGCGCCGGTCACCAGCGCGACCTTCCCGGTCAGGCCGGCCATGATCTCTTCCGGCGTCTGCCGAACGTCGGTCACAGTCGCCAACGCTAACAGCGGGCGCGGAGGCGAGGCGCGGTGCACCGCCAGCCGGCCGCTGGCAGCCGAAATGCAGGCAGAGCGAAATGGCGCGGCACCGTAAAAAAAGGCCTGCAGATCAGAAACACAGGGCGTGGCGTCCGGCCTGATAGCGGCCTGGTGCGTACTATCCCTGAATAGTCCGTCGAAAGGCAGCAAAGTGGACCGGCTGTTGATGTTCACTATCCGGGTTGGCGCCCTGGCATTGCTGGCCGTCGGCTGGACGAGGGTGGAACGCGCGATGCACGCCGATGCGATCGCGAGCACCGTACTCTTCGTGCCGCTCGTCTTTCTTGGGGTGATCTTCTGGCGGGCTACCGCCCGCTAACTCGCGCCGGCCTGGCCGGTTGGGCACCCCAGGTACACTTGGCGGGGGCAGAATCAGGAACATGCAGACTCTTCACGTTGCCGTTGTCGGGTCAGGGCCGGCCGGCCTGTACACCGCTGAGGCGCTTATCAAGCAGGCCGCAGCGCTGGATCCGCCGTGCCCCATCAGCGTCGATGTCCTGGACCGGCTGCCTACCCCGTACGGACTGGTTCGTTACGGCGTCGCCCCAGACCACAAGTCGATTAAGTCGATCGCCGAATACCTGCGCAACGTGCTCGAGCACGACGGTGTCAACTTCATCGGTGGCGTCCACCTGGGCGATGACGTGACCCGCGAGGACCTGCTGGCTACCTACGACGCCGTGGTGTACGCGACCGGCGCCATGCGGGACCGCCACCTAGGCATCCCCGGCGAAGACCTGCCGGGCAGCATCGCCGCGACTGATTTCGTCAACTGGTACTGCGGCCACCCGGACGTCGACCCGGCGGCGTTCACCCTGGACGCCGAATCGGTCGCCGTGATCGGTGTCGGGAACGTGGCCGTCGACGTCGCGAGGATCCTGGCCCGCGACCCGGACGAGCTGCGGGAGACCGACGTCTCCCAGCCCGTGCTCGAGGCGCTGCAGGCGAGCAAGGTCACCGAGGTGCACATGATCGGGCGGCGCGGACCCGCCCAGGCCAAGTTCACCACCAAGGAACTGCGCGAGCTCGGCGAGCTGCCGGGCGTCGACGTGGTGGTCGGCGACGGCGAGACTGATCTGGACGCGTTCGACCCGACCGGCGAGAGCGCCCGCCTCGCCGAGACCGACCGGCACGTCCGCGGTAACTACAACGTCATCTCCGAGTGGGCCCGGCGGGCGCCAGCGGGCGGAGCGCGTCGGCTGACCGTCCGGTTCTGGCTGCGACCGGTCGAGATTGACGGCCGGTACGGGGTCGAGGACCTGACGCTCGAGCGCACCCGGCTGGACGATTCGGGCAAGTTCGTCGGAACGGGCGAGCTGGAAACGCTGGACGTGCAGATGGTGCTGCGCTCGGTGGGCTACCAGAGCGTGCCGCTCGCGGGCGTTCCCTTCGACGAGCGGTCGTCCACGGTCCCCAGCGAGGCCGGGCGGGTGCTCGGCCCGGACGGCAAGCCACTGCCAGGCGAGTACGTATCGGGCTGGCTCAAGCGCGGGCCGACCGGCGTCATCGGCACCAACAAGTCGGATGCAGCCGAGACGGTGCGTTCGCTGCTGGCCGATATGGCCGGCGGGCCGGGACCTGACGACGTCCAGCTGCCGCGGGCCGGCCTGCTGCGGATGCCGTCGGCCGAGACCGCGGGCAAGGCTGGCTCCCCGCTGCACCCGGTGCTCGCCGAGCGCGGTCACCGCCACGTCAGCTACGCGGACTGGCTGAAGATCGAGGCAGCCGAGAAGGAACTGGCGGCGAAGCTTGGCCGGGGTGCTCGGGTGAAGCTAGCCAGCCGAGACGAGATCGAGAGGGCCTGCGGCCTGACCCAGTGATGGTCAGGGCCGAATCCGGCCCGCTGCCAGCTCGTGGGAGTGGGTGCGGTCGTGCGCTGCCTGTCCTGCGGCTCGGATCACCCATCGATGTCGGTTTAACCGAAGATCGGGGTAGAGGAAGGGCATCGCGGGGGCGCTGGGGTGACCGGACTTCGCCGAGCGTGACGAGCTGACCAGGCCGCAGGGTCCTCACCTAGCTCCTGCGCGGAAGCGAAAGAAGGCCTGCCATGACTACCGTGAAGACGCCGCCTGCCGTCACCCCGATCCGGGGCCGCGGCCGGCAGCCTAAGTGGCCCTCTGCGGGGTGCCTGCCGTCGCCGGCGGACCGTGCCGCGTTCGGGAAGACCGTCCGGTCGCTGGTGCCGCGCGAGGATCACGCCGCCCTCGACCTGCCAGCCGATCGTCCCGACCCCATCGACCTGCTAGAGGTGCAAGCCCGCACGCGGGTGTCGGAGCTCGTGCCAGTCCGCTACGGGCGGATGGCGGCCTCGCCGTTCGCGTACTTCCGTGGTGCAGCCTTGCCGATGGCCAGCGACCTCGTGGCCACGCCAGCGACCGGCCTGGAAGTCCAGGCCTGCGGTGACGCCCACCTCAGCAACTTCGGGGTGTTCGGCTCCCCCGAGCGGCGGCTCGTGTTCGACATCAACGACTTCGATGAGACGCTGCCCGCGCCGTGGGAGTGGGACGTCAAGCGGCTCGTCGCCAGCATCGAGATCGCCGCCCGGGAGAACGGCTTCCCGGCCCGGCAGTGCCGGAAGATCGTGCTGGCAGGCGCGACCCGCTACCGGCAGGCGATGCGCGACTTCGCCAGCCTGAACAACCTGCAGGTCTGGTACGCCAGCCTGGACGTCGATCAGCTGCGGGCCGAGCTCAGGCCGACCGGCAGGCTGGCCAAGCAGGTCAGCGCCGGGGTCGCGAGGGCGCGCAGCAACGACAGCATGAAGGCGCTCGCGAAGCTGACGAGCACGGTGGATGGGCGCCCGCAGATCATCTCTGACCCGCCGCTCACGGTTCCGTTGAGGGACTTGTTCCCGACTCCGGACGACGCCGCCGCTCTCACAGGCTTGCTGCACGATCTTCTCGCGTCCTATCGCCGCACGCTGCCCGCGGACACGGCGGAACTGCTAGCGCGGTATGAACTGGCCGACATTGCACTGAAGATCGTGGGCGTCGGCAGCGTCGGGACGCGATGCTGGATCGTGCTGATGCTCGCAGCCGACGGTTCCGATCCGCTCTTCCTCCAGGTCAAGGAGGCCGAGAACTCGGTGCTCGCTCAGTTCGCCGGGCGCAGCCGGTACGCCAACCAGGGTGAGCGGGTCGTCGTCGGCCAGCGATTCATGCAGGCGGCCAGCGATATCTTCCTGGGCTGGGTCCGGGTCGCGCACGGGATTGACGGCAGGCAGCACGACTACTACGTGCGCCAGCTTCGCGACTGGAAGTTCTCCGCCAACGTCGGCGGGATGCCGCCCAGCTGGCTGCGCCAGTACGCAGCAGCGTGCGGGTGGACGCTGGCCCGGGCCCACGCCAAGACGGGCGACAGGGTCGCGATCGCGGCCTACCTCGGCACGTCCGACCTGTTCGATCAGGCGGTGGCCGACTTTGCGGCCAGCTACGCCGACCAGATAGATCGAGACCACGCACACCTGGTCGAGGCGATCAAGTCAGGACGGGTCAAGGCCGATACTGGCGTGTGACGCAGTGCGAGCCGCCGCTGCGGTGCTGGCTTGAAAAGCGGCGGCCAGCCGGGCTGCTAGCACGCTGAGCCGCTCGGCCAACTCGGACGGCTCGAGCACGACGTAGTCCCCATCCAGCGCGGTGACGTGCAGGGCAAGAGCGTCCAGCGAGTCCGAGCCGCTGACGAGAACGCACCGGCCGGGACCGGCGGGCTCGACGATGCCGACGCTCGGCGGCACCTGCCGGGCGATCGCCTGCGCAGAGGCGTGCAGAAGGATCCGGGCCTGGTAGCGATAGGGCGCCGTGGTGACCGCCCGAGCGACAAAGGCGGCCGCGTCCGGTGGATTGACCGGGACAAACCGCATGCCGGTCAGTCGCGGTTCCTCGATCCGATCGGCCCGGAACGTGCGCCAGTCGCCCAGGTCGGTGTCCCTGGCAACCAGGTACCAGCGATAGCCGGCCTGGACGAGGCGGTGCGGTTCGGTGTGCCGCGCGGTCAGCTCCCCCGCGCGGCTCCGGTAGCTGAAATCCAGCCGCTCGCGGTTGCGGCAAGCCCGTGCCATCGTGGTGAGTGCCTCCGCGTCGAGCACCGGTCCGGGCCCGGCAAGCGGAACGGTCGCATGGCCGATGGCGGCCGCTCGCTCGCGCAGCCGGGCCGGCAGCACTCGTTCGAGCTTGACCAGCGCCCGAGCTGACGCCTCGCCGACTCCGCTGACCGACTGGGTCGCCGCGGTGCGCAGGCTGAGCGCGACGGCCACCGCCTCGTCGTCATCGAGCAGCAGCGGCGGCATCCTGGCGCCAGCCCCGAGTCGGTAACCGCCCGCTACCCCGGGAGCCGACGAGACAGGGTAGCCGAGGCCGCGCAGCTTGGCCACGTCACGGCGGAGCGTCCGGACGGTCACATCGAGGCGCTCGGCCAGGTCAGCACCCGGCCACTCCGGCTGCGCCGCGAGCAGCGCCAGCAGCCGCAGCAGCCGGGCCGAGGTTTCCACCACGAATCTGAGTCTGCCAGGAATCGAGGACCGTTTCTGTCCGCATTAGGCTCTAGCCTTCTCGCCATGGACACAGACCGGTACGTCGACCTGGACTGGAAATCCGAACTGCTTGACCAGCTCGAGTTTCACTGGGAGCACCAGCTGCGGCCGCGGCTTAACGGACTGACCGACGACGAGTATTTCTGGGAGCCGGTGCCCGGCTGCTGGAGCATCCGCCCGCGGGCGCAGGCAACTACTCCGCTGGCGATGGGGCCCGGCGAGTTCGTCATGGATTACGCCCTGCCGCCGCACGACCCTGAGCCGGTGACGACGATCGCGTGGCGGCTCGCCCACGTCATCGTGGGCGTGTTTAACTCGCGGACCGCAGCACACTTCGGGCATGCACCTGCGCGTCCCGGCGCGACCGGGTGGCGCGCGCACGACCAGTGGGCGATGTGGGACTACGCGACAACGGCGGCCGAAGCAATCCGGCAGCTGGACGCTGCGTACGCGGGCTGGGCTGAGGGCGTGCGCGGGCTCGGTGCCGACGAGCTCGGTCGGCCGTGTGGTCCGGCCGAGCCGTTCCCTGACGCGTCGATGGCCGGCCTGGTGCTGCACATCCACCGCGAGGTGATCCACCACGGGGCGGAGATCAGCCTGCTTCGCGACCTGTACCAGTGGAAGGGTGATCGAGATGCCCTATGACTTCCAGGTCGCCTTCGACTGCGCCGACCCGCACGCGCTGGCCGACTGGTGGGCCGAGACGCTGGAGTGGCAGGTGGAGGAGCAGGATGCCGACTTCATCCGCCGCATGATCGCCGAGGGCTACGCTTCCGAGGCTGACACGACACTGCACAACGGCAAGCTGGTCTGGAGCGAAGGCGCCTCGATCCGGCACCCTGACGGGCCAGCCACCGGGTATCGCAAGCGGATCATCTTCCAGACCGTGCCGGAGCCGAAGACCGCGAAGAACCGCGTGCACCTGGACGTCTGGGTGGGCGCCGAGAATGTCGCCGCCCAGGCCGATCGGCTCATCGCCCGCGGCGCCACCTTCCTGCACAAGGGCAGCCAGGGCCCGCACGAGTGGGTGACGCTGGCGGATCCCGAGGGCAACGAGTTCTGCCTGGGGTAACGGCCGGTTGGCCCCGTCAGCTGGCCTCGGTGGCGAGGGCCCGGAGCAGCGCGCGGGTCCGCGGTCCCTCGGGCCCGCGCGCGTACTCGGCGGCGATGAAGTCGGTCACGCCGTAGTCCGCGAGCGCGCTGATCTGCGCCGCGACCGTGTCCTCGGCTCCGACGAGGGCGACGTCTCCAGGGCCTGCTGCCCCCTCCTTGTCCAGCATCGCCCGATATGACGGCAGCTGGCCATAGATCGCCATGGCCTTGTCCGCGTCGGCCCGCGCCCGCGCCGGGTCGTCGGTCACGCAGACCGGCAGCATGCACACCACCCGCGGGCTCGGCCGCCCGGCCGCGGCGGCCGCCGCGGTGATGGACGGCACGATGTAGTCGCGCACGGTGGCTGCGCCGGTCATCCACAGCACCGTGCCATCGGTCTGCTCCCCGGCGAGGCGCAGCATGCGCGGCGCGAGGGCAGCGAGGAGGACCGGGACCTTCCGGGCGGAACGGGGTACTGACAGGCCAATGTGCGCGTGCACGGTCGAGCCGTCAAAGGCGACCGGGTCCCCGGCGAGCAGTGGCAGCAGCACGGCCAGGTACTCGCGCATGTGCCGGGCCGGGGCGTCAAAGCTGTAGCCGTACATGTCCTGGATCACGATCTGGTGGGACAGGCCGATGCCAAGCGTCAGCCGCCCGCCCAGGGCCAGGTCCGCTGTCAACGCCTGCTGGGCCAGCACGGCGGGGTGGCGCGGGTAGGTCGGCACGACGGCGGTGCCGAGTTCGATGTCGGGCACTTCCCGGCCGGCAACCGCGAGCGAGGTCAGCGCTTCGAGCCCGAAGATGTTCGACATCCAGGCCGAACTGAAGCCGTCCGCTGCCGCGGCCCGGATCTGGCCGGCGAGCGCTGTGAGCGCGTCCGGTCCTGCTGGCTCAGCCAGCGTCGTGCCCAGCCGCATCGCCGGCTCCGTTCGCTCGGGGGGTCGTGTCGCTGCGCACTTTACCGCGCGCGTCTCTGGCTGCTGCGCGCCAACTTGCGCGTTCCCTTGTGGGTTTCGATCTTTTCCGGTAGCCGGGCTTTTCCTGACCACGCGTTCGGGGACAATAGGGACGTGGAATCCGCAGCCCCGCGCCGTACCAGGCCGTCCGCCCGAGCCGCAGTGGCGGAACGGGAGCTCGTGGTATCCCAAGATCGCGCGCGCCGGCACCAGGCGGCTGCGGAGCGCGCCCGGAGCAGGGCCGCCGCCCGCGAGAACGAGGCCATCCAGGCGGCCCGGCAGGCACGCATTGCCTCCGATCTGCCGGCCGACCGGTACCTGGACCGCGAGGACAGCTGGCTGCGGTTTGCCGAGCGCGTCCTGGAGCTGGCCGAGGACCCGACCGTACCGCTGCTGGAGCGGGTCAGGTTTGCGTCCATTTTCGCCAGCGCGCTTGATGAGTTTTTCGGCGTCCGGATCGCCGGCCGGGTCCGCCGGATGGCCACCGGGCTTCCGGTCGAAGCCGCGTCGGGCGAGTCGCCAGCCCAGATCCTCGTGCACGCCCTGGAGTTCGCCGGAGAGCTGTCGGTGCGGCACGCCCACTGTTTCACCGACCAGCTACAGCCGGACCTGGCCACCGAGGGCATCGAGATCCTGCGCTGGAAGGAACTGGGCAGCGACGAGCAGGTCCGGCTGCAGCGGCTGTTCACGGAGCGCATCTTTCCGGTACTGACGCCGCTGGCGGTGGATCCGGCGCACCCGTTCCCGTTCATTTCTGGTCAATCGCTCAGCCTCGCCGTGATGATCGCAGACCCGCGAACGGGGACGACCATGTTCGCCAGGCTGAAGGTCCCGCCGCTGCTGCCGCGGTTCCTGAGCGTGCTGCCGAACCGGTTTGTGCCGATTGAGGACGTGATCGCTGCACATCTGGGCGAGCTGTTCGTGGGCCTGGAAATCCTCGAGCACTACGCGTTCCGCGTCACGAGGATTACCGACCTGGAGATCGACGAGGATGTGACCGAGGACCTGCTCAAGTCGCTGGAGCGCGAGCTGACCAGGCGCAGGTTCGAACCCGCGGTCCGCCTGGAGGTCGAGGAGTCCATCTCCGACGCGGTGCTGGACAAGCTCGTCACCGAGCTCAGCGTGGACAGCCGGGCCGTGTACCGGCTGCCGGGACCGCTGGACCTGTCCGGGCTGAGCGCGATCGCCGACCTCGACCGCCGTGACCTCAAGTACCCGACATTCGTGCCCGCGGAGAGCGCGCTCGCGCACGATGGCGCAGACATGTTCAGCCAGCTGACCGAGCAGGACGTGCTGGTGCACCACCCCTACGACTCGTTCACCGCCAGCGTCCAGCGGCTCCTGGTGTCGGCGGCGGCCGATCCCAAGGTGCTGGCGATCAAGCAGACCCTGTACCGGACCAGCGGCGACTCCGAGATCGTCGATGCGCTCATCGACGCGGCCGAGGCGGGCAAGCAGGTCGTGGTCGTCGTCGAGATCAAGGCGCGCGGCGACGAGCAGGCCAACATCGGCTGGGTGCGCAAGCTGGAGCAGGCGGGCTGCCACGTGGTCTACGGGATGCTGGGGCTGAAGACGCACTGCAAGATGTCGCTGATCGTGCGGGGCGAGGCCGACGGCTCGCTGCGTCGGTTCTGCCACATCGGGACGGGTAACTATCACCCCAAGACCGCTCGGCTGTATGAGGACTTCGGACTGCTGACCACGAACGCCGCGGTAGCAGAGGACGTCACGTACCTGTTCAACCATCTGACTGGCTATGGCCGGAAGTCCGAGTATCACCGGCTCCTGGTGGCGCCCGCGGGCGTCAGGACCGGCCTCATCGAGCGGATTGAGGAGCAGGTCGGGTTGCACCGGGATGGTCTTCCGGCGCTGATCCAGATGAAGTGCAACGCGATCATCGACGAGGAGGTCATCGATGCGCTCTACCGTGCGTCGATGGCCGGCGTGCCGATCGAGCTGTGGATCCGGGGGATCTGCGCGATCCGGCCTGGTGTGCGCGGGCTGTCGGAGACGATCCGGGTACGCAGCGTGGTCGGCCGGTTCCTCGAGCACTCCCGCATCTACTCCTTCGGCACCGGCGCGGTCGACTCGCCCGGCGGGGTCTGGATTGGCAGCGCGGATCTCATGCACCGCAACCTCGACCGGCGGGTGGAGGTGCTGGTGCGGGTGACCGACGAGACGCAGCGAGCCGCACTGCGGCAGCTGATCAGCATGGCCATGGACGAGCGCATCTCATCCTGGTGGCTGCAGTCCGACGGCACCTGGACCCGGCATCAGTTCGACGACTCCGGCGTGCCGCTGGCCGATATCCAGGACCTGCTGATCCGGTCGCGGCGCAGCCGGGGCTCCGAGGCCTGACCGCGTCGTGACTGACGAGATCCGGGCAGCCGGGGCCGTGGTGCGGCGGCCGGCTGAGCGCAGCCGGGATGTGCTGCTCGTGCACCGGCCCAAGTACGACGACTGGAGCCTGCCCAAGGGCAAGCTCGAGCCCGGCGAGCACGTTCTGCTCGCAGCCGTCCGCGAGGTAGCGGAGGAGACCGGACTGCAAGTGACACTCGGTCGTCGGCTGCCGCCCGTGCACTACCAGTCCGATGGCGTGCCAAAGCGAGTCGACTACTGGGTGGCGACCGCCGCGGATGAACCCGCCGAGTTCCTGCCGAACT
>Ga0187783_10003588_pt1 | contig 11442 bp, 10 predicted proteins | sample 1015_SJ02_MP02_2_FD_132471 | JGI IMG/M metagenome (GOLD analysis project Ga0187783, IMG submission 132471) | Tropical peat soil microbial communities from peatlands in Department of Meta, Colombia - 1015_SJ02_MP02_20_MG | ecosystem: Environmental > Terrestrial > Soil > Wetlands > Peat | place... | reverse complement strand
GGCGCTTCACCGTGTAGCGATGGATGCGCGCGAGCAGCCGTCGCTCGCACCACTCGCCGGCGGCCGGCGCAGCCGCGGTGAATGCGCCGCGCATCGCGAACCCCTCGCTCTGCAGCGCCGTCAGCGCCGTCTCGATGCGCGCCGGCGGCAGCGCGAGGGCTGCGGCGAGCGCCTCGGCCGTGGTCGGGCCAGAGCCTTCGAGTCGGCCGCGCACCACCTCGATCAGCGCGCTCTCGGCGGTGAAGGTGCGCGCGTGCGCCGCAGGAGTCGTAACCTGCGGCTGACAGCGCAGCTCGCCGTAGAGCGCCTCGAACAGCGGCAGCCGCTCCGCGCTCACCCACAGCCGCGCCGCGCCGCTCTCGAGGCGCGTGACCCGCTGCGCGGCGGCCAGCTCGGCGAGCAGCGCGGGCCAGAGTGCGCTGCCGCCCGCCTCGGCCTCGGTGAGACAGGTGAGCCAGAGCAGCGCGTCGTGCAGCTCGTCGGCATCTCCCGCATCGGGCCAGGCCTCGGCGCGCACCCGCTCGATCGCTTCCGCATCGAGCTTGCCGAGATCGGCGGCGCTCTGTGGGTCGAGCCAGCGGCGGCTGATGACCGCCTGGGTGCGACGCTCCTCGAGCGGGGCGTCGTCGAGAAATGCGTACGGTCGCGCCGACAGCACCTCGAGGGCGAGCGGGGACGGCTCGGTCAGGTCGCGCGCCAGCACGCGAATGGCGCCGGACTCCAGCTGGCGCAACAGCCGCTCGAGCCCCTCGACATCCATGGCGTCCTCGAGACAGTCGCGGATCGCCTGGCGCACCAGCGGGTGGTCCGGAATCTCCAGCTCGCCCGGCAGATTCTCGGCGCAGGCGACCTGGTCGGGGAAGATCGCCGCGAGCAGATCCTCGGCGGCCATGCGCGCGAGCGGCGCCGGCACCTTGCGGCCGCCGCGAAAACGCGGCAGCGCGAGCGCGATCGCCGCGCTCCAGCGCCAGCGCACCGGAAACATCGGCGCGGCGCACAGCGCCTGTACCAGCAGCGGCCGCAGCGTGTTGGAGTGCAGGTAGCGCGCGACCTCTGCCAGCTCGAAGCTGTGTGCGGTGGTGAGCGACAGCACGATGGTGTCCTCGGTGGCTGCCGCCTGCAGCTCGAAGTTGAAGGAGCGGCAGAAGCGCTTGCGCAGCGCCAGTCCCCAGGCGCGATTGATGCGGCTGCCGAAGGGGGAGTGGATCACCAGCTGCATGCCGCCCGCTTCGTCGAAGAAGCGCTCGAATACCAGCGTCTGCTGCGTCGGCACGGCGCCGAGCGCCGCGCGCGCCGCGGCCAGGTAGCTGACCAGCTGCAGCGCGGCCGGCCGACCGACGCCGGCCTGCGCCTCGAGCCACTCGGTCGCCGGCTCGATGCCGGCATCGAGCCGCGCCTCGAGCTCGCCGCGCAGCCGCGACACGCTTGCCGACAGCTCATCGCTCCGCCCGGGTGCCTCGCCGAGCCAGAACGGGATCGAGGGCGGCTCACCGCGCGCGTCCTCGACGCGGATGCGCCCCTGCTCGACGCGCAGGATGCGGTACGACACGTTGCCGAGCTGGAAGATGTCGCCCTGCAGGCTCTCGACCGCGAAGTCCTCGTTGACCGTGCCGATGAACTGCGCCTGCGGCTCGAGAATCACCTGGTAGTCGGCCGTGTCCGGGATCGTGCCGCCGGAGGTGATCGCCGTGAGCCGCGCGCCGCGCCGCCCCTTCAGGCGATGGTTGACGGCGTCGTGATGGATGAGCGCGCCATGGCGACCGCGGCGGGTGCTGTAGCCCTCCGCCAGCATGCGCACCAGCGCATCGAACTCGGCGCGCGTCAGCTCGCGATAGGGATAGGCGGCGCGCAGCAGCGCAAACAGCTCCGCCTCGTCCCACTCGCGCGCCGCCAGCTCGGCGACCATCTGCTGTGCCAGCACATCGAGCGGCCGCGCCGGCAGCCGCAGCCGGTCGAGCTCGCCGCGGCGCACCGCGGCGAGCAGCGCGGCGCACTCGACCAGATCGTCGCGCGACAGCGGAAACAGCCGTCCCCTGGGAGTGCCGTCGATCGAGTGACCGGAGCGCCCCACGCGCTGCAGAAATGCGGCGATCGAGCGCGGCGAGGCCAGCTGGCACACCAGGTCGACCTCGCCGATGTCGATGCCGAGCTCGAGCGATGCGGTCGCCACCAGCGCGCGCAGCTCGCCGCGCTTCAAGCGTGCCTCGGCAGCGAGGCGCGATTCGCGCGCCATGCTGCCGTGGTGCGCGGTGACGTGCTCGTGACCGAGCCGCTCGGACAGGTGGCGCGCGAGGCGCTCGGCCTGGCGGCGCGTGTTGACGAACACCAGCGTGGTGCGGTGCTCGTTGACCAGCTGCGCCAGGCGGTCGTAGACCTGCGTCCACACCTCCCCGGACATCACCGCCTCGAGCGGCGCCGCCGGCATCTCGAGCTGCAGATCGCGCGCGCGCACGTGGCCGGTATCGATGACGGTGCAGGCGGCGCTGCCGTCGGCGCGCAGGTTGCGCGTGCCGACCAGAAAGCGCGCCACATCCTCGATGGGCTTCTGGGTGGCGGACAGCCCGACACGCGTCAGCTGGCGCCCGGCGAGCGCCTCGAGCCGCTCGAGCGTGAGCGCGAGGTGCGCACCGCGCTTGCTGCCGGCCAGCGCGTGGATCTCGTCGACGATCACAGTGCGGGTGGTCGCGAGCAGCCGCCGCCCGGACTCCGAGCCGAGCAGGATGTAGAGCGATTCGGGAGTCGTCACCACGATGTGCGGCGGGCGGCGGCGCATCGCCACGCGCTCGCGCGCCGGTGTATCGCCGGTACGCACGCAGGTGCGAATCTCGAGCGGCGGCAGACCGAGCGCCCGCAACTCCGCGCCGATGCCCGCGAGCGGCGCCTCGAGATTGCGCTGTATGTCGTTGGAGAGCGCCTTCAGCGGCGAGACGTACACGACCTGCGTCTGATCGCTCAGGGTGCCGGCCACGCCGCGCACCACCAGCTCGTCGATCACGGCGAGAAACGCGGCGAGCGTCTTGCCCGAGCCGGTGGGAGCGGCGATCAGTACGTGGCGCTGCGCGGCGATCGCCGGCCACGCGGCGCGCTGCGCGGCGGTCGGCGCCGCGAAGCTGCGCGCGAACCAGTTGGCGACGGCGGGATGGAAGGCGGCGGGCATGGCGCGATTGAAACACACCCCGTGCGCCGCGAGGAGTTGTCGCGCGGCAAATTCATACACCGTACAGTGGCCGTCGGCTGCCGCCGCTGTACGCTCGCCCACCCGGGCCACGAGCGGAACCGGAGTGCAGGCGGCTGTCAGGGCCAAAGGGGAGTAAAGTCACCCGGGCGTCGCTCGTGGAGGGACTCAAGCAGATGTGGGAAGACGATCTCGAGGATCGGTCCAGGCGCAAGGTCGCATGGCTGATCGGCATCATCGTCGCGGCCGCCATCGCGGTTGGCGGCTGGTACTGGTACGCGTCCCGGCCGACGGCGCCCGCGGCCGCCGCGCCGCTGCGCCCGGCGACGCCGCAGCCCGCGGTCAGCGGCGAGCCGCAGATCTCGCATCCGGTGCCGACCGAGTCGAGCGCGGCGGCGCTGCCGGCGCTCAACGACAGCGACCAGGTCGTGCACGACTCGCTCGCCGGGGTCATCGGCCACAATCCGGTGGAGCAGTTCCTCGTGCCGCAGAACATCGTGCGGCACATCGTGGTCACGGTGGACAACCTGCCGCGGCACAAGCTGGCGGTGGAGCTGCGGCCGGTCAAGGCGACACCCGGACAGACGGTGACCGGCGCGCAGGGCGAGATCACCACGCTCGGCGACGCCAACTTCGAGCGCTACGCGCCGCTGGTGCACGTGGTGGCGACCACCGACGTCAAGGCGCTGGCGGTGGTGTACGAGCGGCTCTACCCGCTGTTCCAGCAGGCCTACGAGGACCTCGGCTATCCGGGCAAATACTTCAACGACCGGCTGATCGAAGTGATCGATCACCTGCTGCAGACGCCGGAAGTCGCCGCGCCGATCCAGCTGCGGCAGGGCAAGGTATTCTGGGAGTACGCCGATGAAGGCCTCGAGAGCCGCTCGGCCGGGCAGAAACTGCTGATCCGCATGGGCCCGGCGAATGCGCGCGTCATCAAGACGAAACTGCGCGACTTTCGCGCCGAGATCGCGCAGAAGAGGTGAGCGGAGCTGACATGAGCGACGCGACCGCGGCCGACGAGGCGGGCCTGCAGAGACCGCTCGCGCAGCTGCGCTCGGTGCTGATCCCGGGCGAGAGCCTCGACGCCTGGGCCATCCAGATGCGCCCGTTCGCGCTCACGCACCGCCGGCTGCTGATCGCCGCCACCAGCGGCCGCCTGGTGGTGCTGACGCGCAAGCTGCTCGGCGGCTTCGACGTCGCCACCATCCGCTGGCAGGATCTCGAGGAGGTCACGCTGCGCGTCGGCATGCTGAGCGCCGATCTCGCGCTGCGCGCCGGCAAGGCGAGCGACCTGGCCTCGCTCGCCGTGCAGGGCGCGCAGCGGGTCGAGTTCCGCGGCCTGCGCAAGGAGCAGGCGCAGGCTGTCTATCGCATCTGCCAGAGCCAGGACCAGGCGTGGCGCGAGAAGCGCCGCGTGCGCGAGCTCGAGGAGCTGCGCGCGCGCTCGGGAGGCATCCAGGTGACCTCGGGCCCGCTGGGCGCGGGCCCCGGCGCCGAGAGTGATGCAGTGCGGCGCCTGCAGGAGGCCCGACAGCTGCTCGAGGCGAAGCTGATCACCGACGCCGAGTACGAAGCCATCAAGGCGAAGATCGTCTCCTCGTAGTGTGTCGCGCCCGGGGAGGTCGTGATGGGATGGGTGCGGCGCATTATTCCGCCGGGTTGGCTGCTGCTCGCCGCGCTCGCCTCGGGCGCGCTGCATCGCTGGCTGCCCCTGGCGCAGCTGCTGCATCCGCCGGTGACCTGGCTCGGGCTGGTGCCGCTCGTCGCCGGCCTCATCCTCACCTCCAAGGGCTTCGGCGCCTTCCGCCGGGCGGGCACGCCGGTGATTCCCTTCCGCCGCTGCACGGCGCTGGTGACGACCGGCGTCTATAGCCTGACGCGCAACCCGATGTACCTCGGCATCGCGCTGATGCTCGGCGGCATCGCCTGGCTGCTCGGCAGCGTCGGCGCGCTGCTGCCGCTGCCGATCCTGGTGTGGATCCTCGAGTGCGGCTACATACGCGCCGAGGAGCACTTCCTCGAGGAGATCTTCGGTGGCACCTATCGCAGCTACAAGAGCGAAGTGCGCCGCTGGCTGTGAGCTATACACGAGTAATCACAAGTAATCCACAGGCAATCCACAGCCGAGATGCGCTAGGCTTTTTGCATGGCCATCCGCTTTCGGCGCCGGCGCGAGACGCACAACGAAGTGCTCGGCACCTACAGCTTCCCCAGCCGCACGGTGCAGGTGCTGAAGACGCAGGATGACCGCATTCTCTGGACGTGCGACTGCGACAGGTTCCGTCGCCAGGGTGAGCAGCGCGAGCCGCTCTGGTGCAAGCACATCGCCAAGGCGGCCGCGCGCCGCTCGCTCGAGCGGCTGACGCGCCGCGTCGCGGTAGCGCGCGGACTGGAGCGCTAGAGCGACCGCGGCGCGACGCGCCGGCTTCAGGCCTCGATCAGGCCGTGCCGTATGGCAATCAGGGTGAGCTCGGCCTGGTTCGACACGCCGAGCTTCTGCTTGATGTTGTAGAGGTGCGTGCCCACGGTGGAGGCCGACAGCTTCAGGTCCTCGGCGATGCGCTGCACGCTGGCGCCGCCGGCGAGCCGCACGAACACCTCGAACTCGCGCTCCGACAGCCGCTCGACCGCCGACTTGCCGTGGCTCTCTTCCAGGGCGAGCTTCTGCGCCAGCGCCGTGTCGAGATAGCGCTGGCCGGCGGCCACGGTCGTGATCGCCTCGAGCAGGGTTTCGGGCGCGCTGCGCTTGGAGAGAAAGCCGCGTGCCCCCTCGCGCAGTGCGCGCCGTGCGTGCAGCGGATCGTCGTGTGCCGACAGCGCCAGCACGCGCGCCTGCGGATGATGGGCGCGGATGCGCCTGAGCGCCTCGAGTCCTCCCATGCCCGGCATGGCGAGGTCCATCACGACGACGTCCGGGGTGAGCTCGAGGTAGCGCTGGCAGGCGAGCTCGCCGGAGTCGGCTTCGCCGACCACCTGCGTCTCGGGGTGCGCCTGCAGCAGCAGGCGAAAGCCGGTGCGCACCACCGCATGGTCATCGACCAGCAGCACGCGGATCATGTGCCGGCCGCCAGCGGAATCTCCGCCGTCAGGCGCACGCCATGCGGTTCGATGCTGCGCACCTGCAGGTTTCCTCCCAGGTGCTCCACGCGCTCGGCCAGGCCGCGCAGGCCGAAGTGGCCGGGGCGTGACCAGTTCGCCGGCAGACCGACCCCGTCGTCGGTCACCGCGACCGTCATGCGCTCGGCGCTGGAGCTGACCTCGATCATAACTTGCGCGGCGTGCGCATGGCGCAGCGCGTTCACCAGCCCCTCTTGCACCACGCGGTAGGCGGCGAGCGTCACGCTGGCGCCGAGCTCGGCCGGCAGCTGGTGCCGCAGCGACAGGGCGGGCAGCGGATGGCGCTGCTGCCAGTCGCGCACCAGGCTCTCGAGCGATGCCGCGAGCCCGAGCGTGTCGAGGGCCGGCGGCGCGAGGCGCGGGATCAGGCCGTGCATGGCGTCGTAGAGCCGCGCCGCCTCCTCGCTGATCAGCCGCGCGGCATCACGCATGACTGTCTCGTGCGATTGGGTCGCGATCGCCATCGCCAGGCTCCGTATGGCGGTGACCGACTGTCCGAACTCATCGTGCAGCTCGTGCGCGATCAGCCGCCGCTCCTCCTCGACGCTCTGTTCGACGAGCAGCGCCAGCTCGCGCCGCTCCTCGAGGCGCGCCCGCGCCTCGCGCGCGTCGCGCTCGGCGCGCACCTTGTCCTCCACCGCCTGTGCCATGCGATTGAACGCCGCGCCGATCGCGTGCGCCTCGGGACCGGGCAGGGGCGGCAGGCGGAAGGCGAGCTCGCCACGCTCGACACGCTCCAGGCCCTGCACGATCACCGGGAAGGGCGAGAGCGCCCGGTCGACGAGCCAGAACGCGAGGCCTCCGGCCACGAGCAGCATGGCCGCGGCGATCGCGAGCAGGCGCGCCAGGTCGTCCCAGGCGTCGAGGATGGCGCGCGAGGGCTGCGCTTCGATCACCACCTCGGCACCGTCCCCGAGCGTGAATACCTGCCGCTCGGGATGCGGGGCGAGCAGTCGCGCGAACCAGGCGGGCGCCTCGCGGCCCGCCTTGTAGACCGGTGGGGGCGAGTGATACAGCAGCTTCCCGGACGGCTCGCGCAGCGTGACGTCGTTGGCGCGCACGTGGCCGAGCTGCTGCAGCATGCTCTGCACCGCCTCGGTGCCGCCCGAGGCGGAATAGGTGAACACCAGATTCCCGAGCACCTGCGCGGCCACGCGGTTGGCCGCCTCGATCTCCTCGCTGACCGAGGAGCGCGCGTCGCGGATCTCGTCGGCCACCAGGACCGCGACGAACAGTGTCGTGATCCCGGTCAGGACCAGGTTCAGCCGGGTGCGCAGCTTCATCGGCGGCCTGCCGCCGGGGTCCTCAAGAAAATCATGAGGCCACTTTCATGATCATCCGCTTTCGCCCCCGGCCTCCCGGGAGAAGGATACACGGGTAGCGGCGAAAGCCGTCCAACCGGTCCAGACAGGAACATAGACTATGCGCTGGGAAACGCCACAAGCCGTTGATTTCCGTTTCGGTATGGAAATCACGATGTACATAGCGAACCGTTGAAGTACGAGTAAAGGGCTGGGAGCCTGGGGCTTCTCAGGCTCCGCAAGCCCGTTGGGAGCGGCGCCGAGAGGCTCGCTCACCCAACGAAGCCGTGAAGATCCGGGTTCTGGGGTCAGCCGCCGGCGGCGGGTTTCCCCAGTGGAACTGCAACTGCCATAACTGCTCGGGCGTACGTGCCGGGACGCTCCGGGCGCTGCCCCGTACGCAATCCTCGATCGCCGTGTGCGGCCGCGACGCCGCAGCCTGGGCGCTCATCAACGCCTCGCCCGACATTCTCGCGCAGCTGAAGAGCACCCCGGCACTGCAGCCGGCGCGGGCGCCGCGTGACACGGCGATCTGCGCGGTGCTGCTGGTCGACGGACAGATCGACCACACGACCGGCCTGTTCATGCTGCGCGAATCGACCCGCCCCCTGCCGGTGTGGTGCACCGAGCAGGCCTGCGCCGACCTGACGCGCGGTAATCCGATCTTCGCCGTGCTCGGTCACTACTGCGGCATCGAGCGTCACGCCGTCACGCCCGACGGGCGCGAGTTCGCCGTCGACGGCGTCGAGGGTGTCAGCTTTCAGGCGCTCGCCGTGCCGGGCAAGCCGGCACCGTACTCGCCGCATCGCGAGGCGCCGGTGGCGGGGGACAACATCGCGCTGGTGATCCGTGATGCCGCTACGCGCCGCGCTGCGGTCTACGCGCCCGGGCTGGGCGCGATGCACGAGGCGCTGTGGCAGGCGATGCGCGCGGCGGCCTGCGTGCTGGTCGACGGCACGTTCTGGAGCGACGAGGAGATGATCACGCTCGGCCTGTCGGGCAAGCGCGCGCGCGACATCGGCCATCTGCCGCAGGCGGGCCCCGGCGGTATGCTGGAGTGGCTCGCGGAACTGCCCGCCGCTACGCGTCGCATCCTGATTCACGTGAACAACACCAACCCGATACTCGACGAGGACTCGCGCGAGCGCGCCGAGCTCACGCGCCGCGGGATCGAGGTCGCCTGGGACGGGCTGGAGATCGAGCTGTGAGCGCGGCGCCGGCGAGCACCGAGCCCTGGAGCCGCGCGGAGTTCGAGCAGCGCCTGCGCGAGCGCGGCCGCGCCTACCACATTCACCACCCCTTCAACGTCATGCTGAACGGCGGCAAGGCGACACCCGAGCAGATCCGTGGCTGGGTGGCCAACCGCTTCTACTACCAGATCAACATCCCGGTGAAGGACGCCGCCATTCTCGCCAACTGCGAGGAGCGGGCCGTGCGCCGCAACTGGGTGCAGCGCATCCTCGATCACGACGGCCACGGCGACGACCCCGGCGGCATCGAGTCGTGGCTGCGGCTCGCCGAGGCCGTCGGGCTCGAGCGTGCCGAGGTCGAGAGCCTGCGGCTGGTACTGCCCGGCGTGCGCTTCGCCGTGGACGCCTACGTGAACTTCGCACGCCGCGCCCCGTGGCAGGAGGCCGTGTGCGCCTCGCTCACCGAGCTGTTCGCCCCCGAGATCCACAAGCAGCGCCTCGCCACCTGGCCGCAGCACTACCCGTGGGTGGACAGCGCCGGGCTCAGCTACTTCCAGAGCCGCGTGAGCCTCGCGCGGCGCGACGTCGAGTTCGGCCTGGCGCTCACGCTCGAGCGCTTCGCGACCCGCGCCGCGCAGGAGCGGGCGCTGGAGATCCTGCAGTTCAAGCTCGACGTGCTGTGGCAGATGAACGATGCCATGGCGCTCGCGCTCGGGGTGCGCACGTGAGCGAGCTCGCGGACGAGGTGAAACCTGCCGTGGCGCGTGGCCTGCGGCTACAGTGGGAAGCGGCGCAGCAGGCGCACGTGCTGCTCTATCCCGAAGGCATGGTGAAGCTCAATGGCAGTGCCGGCGCGATCATGAGCCGCTGCGACGGCGTGCGCACGCTCGCCGACATCGTGGCCGACCTGGAGCGCAGCTACGCCATGACCGGACTCGCGGCCGACGTGCGGGCGTTCGTGTCGCTGGCGCTCGAGAAGCGCTGGCTGGAGTTGCGCGCGTGAGTGCGCCGGCTGTCACGGCCAGCACGGGGCCGCCGCTCGCGACATCGCCCGCCGTTGGGCCGCCGCTGAAGACATCGCCCGGCGTGGGGCCGCCGCTGTGGCTGCTGCTCGAGCTGACCTATCGCTGCCCGCTGCACTGCGTGTTCTGCTACAACCCGACCGACTTCGCCAGCGTCGGCGCGGAGCTCGCGACCGCGGACTGGATCCGCGTGCTGCGCGAGGCGCGCGCGCTCGGCGCCGTGCAGCTCGGACTCTCGGGCGGAGAGCCGCTGGCGCGCGATGATCTCGAGGCGCTGGTCGCCGAAGCGCACGGGCTGGGCTTCTACATCAACCTCATCACTTCCGGCATCGGGCTGACGGAGGCGCGCATCGGCGCGCTCAAGGCCGCGGGCCTCGATCACATCCAGCTCTCCTTCCAGGACAGCACGCGCGAGCTCAACGATTTCCTGAGCAGCACGCGCACCTTCGAGCTCAAGGCGAAGGTCGCGGCGCTGATCCGCCAGTACGACTACCCGATGGTGCTGAACGTGGTACTGCACCGTCTCAACATCGATCACGTCGAAGAGATACTCGGCATGGCGGAGGCGCTCGGGGCGCAATACGTCGAGCTCGCCAACACGCAGTACTACGGCTGGGCGTGGCTGAATCGCGCGCAGCTGCTGCCGAGCCGCGCACAGCTCGAGCGTGCCGAGGCCGTGACACAACGCTTCCGCGAGCGCGTCGGCAGCCGCATGCAGATCTACTTCGTGGTGCCGGACTACTTCGAGACGCGGCCCAAGGCCTGCATGAGCGGCCTCGGATCGGTGTTTCTCGCCGTGGCGCCCGACGGAGTGGCGATGCCCTGTCACGCGGCTCGCATGCTGCCCGGGCTCACGCTGCCGAACGTGCGCTCCTCGGACATCCGCACCATCTGGTACGACTCGCCGGCCTTCAATCGCTTCCGCGGCGATGCCTGGATGAAGGAGCCGTGCCGCAGCTGCCCGGAGAAGTCCAAGGACTTCGGCGGCTGCCGCTGCCAGGCGTACCTGCTCACCGGGGACGCCGAGAACGCCGACCCGGTGTGCGAGCTCTCCCCGCACCACCAGCTGGTGACCGCGGCGGTGGCGCGCGCCGACGCCGGCCCCGGCGCACACCCCGGGACGCATCCCGGGCGCGAGCTGGTATTTCGCGACCACCGCATCTCGATTCCGGTAGTGGTGGCGCGCGAGCCCGCCGCGCCCCGCTAGGCTATTCTCACGCTCGTATGGCGGTCCGGCGCGTGCTGAGGATGGGCGAGCCGCTGCTGCGCGCGGTGGCGGCTCCGGTGGAGCGCTTCGACGCGGCGCTCGCCGCCCTGGTGGCGGACATGGACGAGACCATGCGGCACCTGAACGGCGCCGGCATTGCCGCGCCGCAGATCGGCGTGAGCGCACGCGTGGTGATCTTCGAGCTCAAGGACAACCCGCGCTACCCGCAGCTGACACCCGTGCCGTACACGGTGCTGGTGAACCCGCTTGTCACGCCGCTCACCACCGAGCAGGATGAGGGCTGGGAGGGCTGTCTGTCCGTGCCGGGGATGCGCGGCCTGGTGCCGCGCTTTCGCCGCCTGCGCTACCAGGGATTCGATGCGCACGGCGCGCCGATCGACCGCGTGGTCGAGGGCTTTCATGCCCG
>Ga0187783_10003587_pt1 | contig 11443 bp, 7 predicted proteins | sample 1015_SJ02_MP02_2_FD_132471 | JGI IMG/M metagenome (GOLD analysis project Ga0187783, IMG submission 132471) | Tropical peat soil microbial communities from peatlands in Department of Meta, Colombia - 1015_SJ02_MP02_20_MG | ecosystem: Environmental > Terrestrial > Soil > Wetlands > Peat | place... | reverse complement strand
TTCTTCAAGGACCTGCAGTTTCTGCTCATCGGACCGCTGTGGCTGCTGGCCGCGGCCTATCGTCGCTTCAGCGTCCCTTACTGACGCCGACCGGCTCTGACGCCGACCGGCTTCATGCCGCGGCCGCACGTACCGCCGCGGTGACCCTCTCGTGCAGCTCCTTGTCGAGCGGATCGGGCACGAGCTCATCCCCGCTCGCAACCCCGGCAATCGCGTCCGCGGCCGCCATCAGCATGGCGTCGGAGAAGGCGCGCGCGCGCGCCTCCAGTGCTCCCTTGAACAGGCCCGGAAACGCCAGCACGTTGTTGATGCCCTTGCCGTCGGCGGCAAAGGCCGCACCGTGCTCGCGCGCCATGAGCGGCTCGATTTCCGGGTCCGGATTGGAGAGCGCGAGGATCACCTGACCCTTCCTCACCCACTGGGGCTTGATGAGACCCTTGACGCCGGTGCACGCGATGACGATGTCGGCGCGCTGCATGAGCACCTCGAGCGTCACGCCTTCGCCGCCCGAAGCTTCGAGGCGCGCCACGGCCGCCGGGTTGCGGTCGGTGCCGAGCACGTGTCGCACGCCATACGCCTGCAGCAGGCGCACGATACCGCTGCCGGCGGCGCCGAGCCCCACCTGCCCGACGATGCTGCCGCGCACGTCGATGCCCGAACGCCGCCCGGCGTTCATGAGCGCCGCCAACGTGACCACCGCCGTGCCGTGCTGGTCGTCATGCAGCACCGGCTTCGCCAGGCGCGCGCGCAGCAGCCGCTCGATCTCAAAGCACTCGGGCGCTGCAAAGTCCTCCAGCTGGATGGCACCGAAGGACGTGGCGATGCCGGTGACGATGTCGACCACGCGCTCAGGCTCGGTCTCGTTGATGAGAATCGGCACACCGCTGATGCCGACGAGGTCGGCAAACAGCGCCGCCTTGCCTTCCATGACCGGCAGCCCCGCGAGCGCACCAATGTTGCCGAGGCCCAGCACGGCAGTGCCGTTGGTGACGATGGCGACCGTGCTGCCGAGCGCGGTGAACTCCCAGGCGGCTTGCGGATCGTTCCTGATGGCAAGGCACACCCGGGCCACGCCCGGCGTGTACACGTCGCGCAGTACCTGGCGCGTATCGATGGCGAGGGTCGCCACGGTGCGGATCTTGCCGCCCCGGTGGCGGTTGAAGACGCGGTCGGACTTGCCGACGAAGCGCGCGGTCGGCAGCTGCCCGATGCGCTCGTAGAGCGAGCGGTCCGCCTCCTCGTCCATCTCGAGCGTGATCTCCCACAGCGTGCGGCCCTGGTCGCGCCGCAGCGCGGTCAGATGCTCGATCGCGAGCCCGGCATCTCCGATGACCTGCAACACCTTCGCGAGGCTCCCCGGCTGGTGGACCGTCTCGACGATGATGATTTCGGGGATCTTCATGGCGCAGAGCGTGCACCAACGCCTGCCCCGATTCCACCCTCCGCGGGCCCTGGATGTCGCCGCCATCGAATACCCGCTGAGCACCCGAGGAAATTGCGCTGCCGCGGCGGGTGCGGGCACCGCGCTTGGCAAGACGCGCAATTTCCCGGGGACCCCGTTATCATGCGCGCCCCCGCGAGGGGCCCGTGTTTCTGCGCTTGAGGAGACCGTGCCGTGGCCACAGCCGCCGCTTCCACCCCCGCCGCAGGTCAACCCACCGGCGCCACACTCGACCCCCTCGACCTCTTCGGCGTACGTGCCGCGCTCAGCGACGAGGAACGGCTGGTACAGGAGTCGGTCGCGCGGCTGGTCGACGCCGAGGTGCTGCCGGTCATCCAGCGTTGTTTCGAGGAGCACCGCTTCCCCCAGGAGCTGATACCGAAGCTCGCCTCCCTCGGGTTGCTCGGCTCCTCGATCCAGGGCTACGAGTGCGCCGGACTCAACGCCGTGTGCTACGGGCTCATCTGCCAGGAGCTGGAACGCGGGGATTCCGCCATCCGCAGCTTCGTGTCGGTGCAGTCGTCACTGTGCATGTACCCGATCTTCACCTATGGCTCCGAGGAGCAGAGGCAGAAATACCTGCCAGGCATGGCGCGCGGAGAGCTGATCGGCTGCTTCGGGCTGACCGAGCCGCAGGGCGGCTCGGATCCCGCCAACATGAAGACGCACGCCCGCAGGCGCGGCAAGGACTGGGTGCTGAACGGCTCGAAGATGTGGATCACCAACGGCACGATCGCCGACGTTGCCCTGGTGTGGGCCATGACCCCGGAAGGCATCCGCGGGTTCCTCGTCGACGAAGGCTCACCCGGGTTCTCCGCTCCCGAGATCGAGCACAAGTTCTCGCTGCGCGCCTCGGTTACGGCCGGCCTGTTCTTCGACAACGTCGTGGTGCCCGAGAGCCAGATGCTTCCAGGTGTCTCAGGACTCAAGGGGCCGCTGTCGTGTCTCACGCAGGCACGCTACGGTATCTGCTGGGGAGTGATCGGGGCGGCGCAGGCCTGCCTCAGGCAGCTCCTCGACTACACCGCGACGCGCACGCTCTTCGGCCGGCCGCTCGCCGCCAATCAGGCGATCCAGATACGTCTCGCCGACATGGCGCGGCGTATCACCGGCGCGCAGCTGCTGGCGCTGCAGCTCGGACGGCTGAAGGATGCCGGGACACTGCAGCCGACGCAGGTGTCGCTCGCCAAGTGGAACAACTGCCGCATGGCGCTCGATGTGGCGCGCGACTGTCGCGACATGCTGGGCGGCGCCGGAATCTCGGCGGAGTACGCCCCCATCCGTCACATGCTCAATCTCGAGAGCGTCGTCACCTACGAGGGCACGCAGACCATCCACCAGCTGAGCGTGGGGCGCGAGCTGACCGGGCTCAGCGCCTTCTGACATCCGGCCACGGCAGCGGTACGGCGACGACGGTGTCTGCCGGGTGTCAGTGCAGCTCCATCGCGAGCGGGCGCACCAGATAGCAGCCGATCGCGAGCAGTATCAGATATGCGAGCAGGACGAAGGTCCAGCCCATGTTGTGCCGGATCACATCGCCCTCCTTGCGCACGAACTTGCTGGTCGAGACGCCGACGCTCGCGGTCTGTGGCGCCACCGGCTTGCCGATCTCCGCGCCGACCGAGTTGAGGGTCGGCAGCAGCAGCGGCGGCATGCCGAGCTGCGTGCCGACCAGTGCCTGGAACTTGCCGAACATGGCATTGGTCGAGGTGTTGGATCCCGAGAGTGCGACGCCGATGAAGCCGAGCACGGGCGCGACGATGATGAACGCCGTGCCCATGCTGGCAAAACCCTTGGCGAGCGAGGCGGCCATGCCGGAGTAGTTGAAGGTGTAGGCGAGCCCGAAGATGAACACGCCGACCAGCAGCGCGCCCCACATCTGGTGGAAGGTCCGGCGGAACACCTCGCCGATCTGACTGGCCTTCAGCCTACCCATGGCGAGCAGCAACAGCGCCACGATGATCCAGGAGCCGAGGATGGCGCTGCCGCCAATGTAGGGGGCGAACTTGAAGACCGCGGTAACATCGGGCTTGTGCCAGTCGCACGCGACGGCCGCCGCCGAGCAGCCGATGGCCCGGGCGCTGAACCAGGTGACCTTCGGCAACGGCGACCACGGACCCGTCCAGGCCGCCACCACGATCAGCAGAACGGCGAACGGCATCCAGGCCTGCAGCACTTCCCCGCTCCTCAGGCCGTGTCCCTCGGTCTGGCCGCCGGCGGCGATCGGTACGCCGCCATAGCCGAGCACCGACGCCGGCTGCCAGACCTTCAGCAGCAGCAGCAGCGCGACGAAGCAGACGATCGCACCGGTAATGTCCGGCAGATAGGGTCCGAGGTGAACCGCGACCGGATACTGGCCCGCGATGTAGCCGAGCGAGCCGACCACCGCGAGCGGCCAGCCGCCCTTGAGCCCTTCCCTGCCGGACACCAGGTACAGCAGTACCCAGGGTGGCAGCAGCGCCAGCACCGCGACGACCGTGCCCACCGAGCCCGAGAGCGCGAGCAGCGGATAGTTGGTCACGGCGGCGAGCGCGATGATGGGCGCGCCGAGCGCGCCATAGGAGACCGGCGCATTGTTGGCGATCGCAGCGACGCGGATCGCGTTGAGGTCGGAGATTCCGAGTGAGATCAGGATTGGCGCCACCACCGCCCACGGATAGCCGAAACCAACCAGACCCTCGAGCAGCGCGCCGAACGCCCAGGCGAACAGCATAGTCTGCACGCGCACGTCGCGGCTGCCCTGCGCGATCAGCCAGCGGCGGAAATTCTCGAACACGCCGCTCACGCCGAGCGTGTTGAAGAGCACCATGCCCCAGAACGTGATCCAGTCGACGTTCCACACGCCGGTCGCTGCGCCGTACACGTAGGCGTGTGCGCCGCTGTTGAACGGCATCTTCCAGATCCAGCCCGCCATGACGAAGGTGATGATCGAACCGATCAGCGTCGCGAGCCACGCGGGCATGCGCAGCACGGCCAGCAGTAAGAGCAGCGCGACCACGGGAATCAGCGCTACCAGGCAGGTGAGCGTCAGGTTGCCGAGCGGATCGATCAGTTGGTGGAACATGATTCCTCCCTCGATAACCGGCCCGGCGTGGCCAGGCTAGCGGGATCGCCACGGTTTGTTTTTTATGCTTCCGAGCGGGACGACAACCTAGCACGGGCGCCGGAGGGGCTCAATGTCAGGGCGCAAAGGACGTCTGCGCGCTCACCACTCGGCGTCGCAGGCCAGCCAGGCACGCGTGTCGCTCACACCGCGGCGCGGGTGACGCCACTGCTGCGCTTCACCTGTAGCACGTCGCGGCGGATCGTGTGGCGATGACCGGCGCTGACGGTGTTGCCGAGCCTGTCCGCGCCGGGGTGGCGCCAGAAGCTGCCGCGCCAGAAGCGGCGGGGCCAGAGGTGGCCGGGCCGTATGCGACCTTGCCGCTGGCGGCCGGGGTGGACTCATGCGCGTCCTGGAAGACGACGCCGCCGGCGAGCAGCGCGAGCAGTGCCAGCCAGTTGCTCAGGCGCTCGCGGCGCCTGGTTGCGACTTCCAGCGAAACTGACACTGCAGTCATGCGGCTCTCCCACGGGCGTGTGGCAAGACATTTCGCCGCCGCGAGGTGTGTCGGCGCGGGCGCAAAAATGACGCCGCGCCGCTCAATCGTGGCGCAAAGTGGCAGCCCGGTGAGCTTTCACCGCACGCGCGCAGCCTGTAGCCTTGAGTTCCCATGAAGCGCCTCGTTGCCATCGTCGAGGACGAAGCGGCGATCCGTGACAACTACGCGGCCGCCTTCACGCGCGAGGGCTACGCGGTGCGCACCTACGCCAACCGCGCACAGGCCATGGGCGCCTTCGCGGCGCGACTGCCGGATCTTGCGGTCATCGACATCTCGCTCGAGGACGAGCCTGAGGGCGGTTTCGAGCTGTGCCGGCAGTTGCGCGCACTGTCGGCGGAGCTGCCGATCATCTTTCTCACCGCGCGCGACAGCGAACTCGACGCGGTGTCGGGACTGCGTCTCGGTGCGGATGATTTCCTCACCAAGGACCTCAGCCTGCCGCATCTGATCGCACGCGTGAACGCGCTGTTCCGCCGGGTGGAGGCACTGCGTACACCGGCGGCGCCGGGCGAGGTCATCCGCCGCGGCGCGCTCACACTCGATGCCGAGCGCATGCAGGCGCAGTGGGACGGCAAAGTGGTATTGCTGTCGCTCACCGAATTCTGGATCGTGCACGCGCTCGCGCGTCATCCCGGACACGTCAAGAACCGCCAGCAACTCATGGACGCCGCCAACGTCGTCCTCGACGACAACACCGTCACCTCGCACGTGAAGCGCATCCGTCGAAAATTCCAGGGCGTCGATCCACGATTCGACGCGGTGCAGACGGTCTACGGCATGGGCTATCGCTGGGTCGAGTAGATCCGCGCCCATGTCGCTGCGGCTCAAGCTGCTGGCTCTCGGCCTCGCTACGCTCGTGCTGCCCTGGGGCGGCTGCCGCTACGCACGCGAGATGGAGACTGCGTTGCGCGAAGGCGAGCAGACATCACTGCAGGCGGTCTCGCAAACGATCGCCGCCTCGCTCCAGGGGCGCACCGACCTCCTCTACCGGGAGGCGCCGCCCCCGGCCGACGCGGCGGCGGCCGACGCGCCAGGCGGCAGCGCCGCGCCAGCTGCCCACGAGGCTTCGACGGGAGTGCCGCAAGGGAACGCTGCGGCGCCGCCGCCCACCCCGTCCGCCGCCGGGCCGTATGACCTGCGGCCGCTCGCGCTCAGCGCAGCGCCGCTCGTCGACGGCTACGCCGACGACTGGCCGCACGATCCTGCGGCGTGGGCATATTTCAAGCGCGACGATCGACATCGCATGCGCATTCTCACCGGCGTTTATGAGCGCATGCTCTACGTGCTGCTCGAGGTGCACGACGAACATCCGGTATTCGACGCCCCCGGCAGCAACACACTCGATCCTGCAACCTTCGGCGACCGCGTGTGGATCGGTTTTACGGACAGTCGCGGCGAGGAGCACCAGGTATTCCTCGCGGCGAGCGGCCCTGGAACACTCACCGCGCGGCGCATCGAGTCGGGCGAGTACGGGCAGAAGAGCGCGCCGCTCGAGCCTCGCATCCGTGCCGCCTGGCAGCCCACCAACGACGGCTACCGCGTCGAAATGCGCGTGCCGCTATCGATGATCGGCAGCCGCTTCGGTGTGCTGGTAGACGATCGGGACACGCGCGGCGCGATTCCGGTGAGCTACGGCACGCTGCGCAGCGATGACCTGCACACGCTCGGCCGTCTGCTGGTGGCCGACCCGGAGCTCGGCACCTACCTTGCGCAGTTCATGCAACCGGGGCTGAAGCTCGCCGTGACGACGCCCGAGGGGCGCGTGCTGGCCCGCGCCGATGCGCTCGGATATTCGGGGAGCCTCGGCCCCACGGCGCCGGTCCTCACCCGTCTCTACCGCCGCTTCGTCGACCGGCCGGGCGAGCGGCGGCTGCTCGAGGCCAACGCATCCATTTACGACCGCGACCATCGGCAGCTCATCGGCCGGCTCGAGGTCACGCAGGCGCCGGACCTATGGATCCGGCTGCGCGATCGTGCCCTGACGCGCATGCTGAACTTCACGCTGGCGACGAGCCTGATCGCCGTAATCCTCATGTTCACCTTCGCGGCCTGGCTGGCGCTGCGCCTGGCGCGGCTGCGCCAGGCGAGCGAGTCGGCACTGACACGCCGCGGCCTCATCGCGAGCTTTCCCGAGACCGAGGCGCGCGACGAGCTGGGCGACGTGGCCCGCAGCTTCTCGACGCTGCTCGCGCGGCTCAACGAATACACGAGCTATCTGCGTACGCTGGCCGGTAAGCTCGCCCACGAGATCCGCACGCCGCTCACCATCGTGCGCTCCTCGCTCGACAATCTCGAAGCCGAGCCGGTACCGGACTCGGCGCGCACCTATCTCTCGCGCGCGCGCCAGGGCAGCGAGCGGCTGAACGGCATCCTGCTCGCCATGGGCGCCGCCAGCCGCGTCGAGGAGGCGATCAGCGGCGCCGAGCGCGCGAGCTTCGATCTCGTACCGCTGCTCGATTCTGCGGTCGCCGCTTACCGGGGCGCCTTCCGAGAGCGCAACTTCTCGGCCGAGCTGCCCGCCGAGCCCGTCATGCTCACCGGGGCCCCCGACCTCATCGTGCAGATGCTCGACAAGCTGATCGACAATGCCGTGGACTTCAGCGTCCCGGGCTCGACCATCCGCGTGCGCCTGCTCTGCGCAGCGCGCGAGGCGGTGATCGAGGTGGAGAATTCCGGGCCCGAGCTACCCCTCCACCTCGAGGGGCGGCTGTTCGAATCGCTCTGGCAATCACGCCCGGATCCGGATAGCCGGCCGCATTTCGGCCTGGGGCTCTATATCGTGCGGCTGATCGCGGAGTTTCACGGCGGCGAGGCGCGGGCCACGAACCTCTCCGACGGTACCGGCGTGCGCTTCAGCGTCCGTCTGCCGCGTTGACCGGTCGCGGGCCAGCGCGAGCTCGAGCGTCAGCGCGCCAGATTATGTCTACAAATTGCGACTGTGTCGATAATTTGCGACATGGTGATTTGCTATGGAATCAGTACAATTATTCGCGGAAGGCACCGTCTGGAAAAGATTTTCCGCGGGATGCCGGAAGGGGCTGCTTGGACGGTGATGCGGATAAGCAGCGGGCATGAAGGAGATTAACAAACAGAAACTCGGGGATCGACGCGGGCACGGGTAACGACAACTCCTAACTTACTGTGGGTTGTCAGGAACGACACAACGCGTGGGTGAACACGCGGGCCTCGCGATAGAAGCCGGAGCGGTTGGCTCCAAGCGTTTCAGCCGGAAAGTTTAGATGCTCGTGAAGACGCGACAAGCTGCTGCGCTGCGCCTACTCGGCCTGGGTGGGACTAGCGGGCGCAGCAGCCAGAGCTGACAGCGAACCACCGGGTCGCTCGATGCAGCAATGCAACTCAAGGCCCCGCCATCCGTGCGGGGCTTTTCTTTTTCAGCGCACCCCGAGGTAGCTGAGTATCCCGCGTGCCGCCTCGCGTCCTTCAAACACCGCGGTTACGACGAGATCCGAGCCACGCACCATGTCCCCGCCGGCGAACACCTGCGGGTTGGTCGTCTGAAAGGGCGTACTCGCCGCCGCCGAGACGCGCACCCGGCCGTTCGCGTGCACCCGGATGCCGTGCCCGGCGAGCCACTGGGGCGGGCTCGGCAGGAAACCGAAGGCGATGATCACGGCGTCCGCGGGCACAATGTGCTCGGAGCCCGCGACCGGCTGCGGTACGCGGCGCCCCCGCGCATCGGCTGCACCGAGGCGCGTCTCCACGAGTTTCACGCCCTCGACCCGCTCGGCACCCACGATCTCGATAGGCTGGCGATTGAAGAGAAACTGCACACCCTCTTCACGACTGTTGCGATAGTCGCGGTGCGAGCCGGGCATGTGGCCCTCGTCGCGCCGGTAGGTGCAGATCACGCTTTCGGCTCCCTGGCGGATGGCGGTGCGGTTGCAGTCCATGGCCGTGTCGCCCCCGCCGAGCACGACGACGCGCTTGCCGTGCATGCTGATCAGCGCCTGCGCGCTGCCTTCGAAGGCGAGCTCGTGGCGAATGTTGGCGATCAGGTATGGCAGCGCCTCGCATACGCCAGGCAGATCCTCGCCGGCAAAGCCTCCCTTCACGTACGTGTAGGTCCCCATGCCGAGGAACACGGCGTCGTACTCGGCGAGCAGCCTGTCGAAGGGGACGTCGCTGCCGACCTCGCGGCCCAAGCGGAACTCGACGCCCATGCCCTCCATGATCTCGCGCCGCTGCTCGAGCACCTGCTTCTCGAGCTTGAAGGGCGGAATGCCGAAGGTGAGGAGCCCGCCGATGCGCACGTAGCGGTCGAACACCACCGGCGCCACACCGTTGCGCGACAGGATGTCAGCGCAGGCGAGTCCCGCAGGTCCGGCACCGACTACGGCGACGCGCCGGCCGGCCGGCTGCACGTGGGACATGTCGGGCTTCCAGCCGCGCCTGAGCGCCTCATCGGTGATGTACTTCTCGATCGCGCCGATGGTGACGGCGCCCAGTCCGTCGTTGAGCGTGCAGGCGCCCTCGCACAAGCGGTCCTGCGGACAGATGCGGCCGCACACCTCGGGGAGCGAGTTCGTCCTGTGCGACAGCTCCGCGGCCTCGAAGAGGTTGCCCTCCTCGATGAGCTTCAGCCAGTTCGGGATGTAGTTGTGCACCGGGCACTTCCACTCGCAGAACGGGTTGCCGCAGGCGAGACAGCGACCCGCCTGCTGCGCGGCGCCGGCGGCGTCGTAGGACGCGTAGATCTCGCGGAAGTCGCGCACCCGCACCTCGACGGGGCTCTTGGCCGGGTCGCTGCGCGGGATGTCGAGGAACTGCAGGTTCTTGTCGGCCATGAGCGGGTCGTGCCGTCAGGCGGCGCGTCGCAGGTTCTCGATGAGTGAGTCGATGGATGCCGCCTTCGGCTTCACGACCCAGAATTTCGGCAGAAAGGTGCGCAGGTCGTTGAGGATCTCTTCTGCCCAGAGGCTGTCGGTCGTAGCCACGTGACGCCCGAGCAGGCTCTCCAGGTGCTGCACGTGCGACTGCATGGCCTCCGGATGAATGCGGCTGATGTCGATGAGCTCGTGGTTGTAGCGGTCAACGAAATTGCGCTCGAGGTCGAGCACGTAGGCGAAGCCGCCGGTGAAGCCGGCGCCGAAGTTGACCCCGGTGCGCCCGAGCACGCACACCGCCCCACCCGTCATGTACTCGCAGCAGTGATCGCCCGACCCTTCGATCACGGCGACCGCGCCGGAATTGCGCACCGCGAAGCGCTCGCCCGCAACACCCGCGGCATAGAGCTCGCCGCCGGTCGCGCCGTACAGGCAGGTGTTGCCCATGATGATGGTTTCCTTCGCCACGAAGCGCGACGCGCGCGGGTGCCGCAGCACGATGCGGCCGGCCGCCATGCCCTTACCGACGTAGTCGTTGGCGTCGCCTTCGAGATAGAGGAGCAGCCCGCCCGCGTTCCACACGCCGAAGCTCTGACCGGCGTTGCCGCTGCAGCGGACCGTTATGGGCGCGTCCTCCATGCCGTAGTTGCCCCAGCGCCGCGCGATCTCGCCTGACAGCCGCGCACCGATCGAGCGGTTGAAGTTGCTGAGCGCGTAGCTCCACTCGCCGCCGCGCTTCGCCTCGATGGCGGGCAGGATGTCGCGCACCATGCGCTCGGCCAGCTCGCCCTTGTCGAACGGCGTGTTGGCGGGCAGCGTGCAGCACTGCGGCGCCGCAGCGCCGAGCCCGGCGGTGGAAAGGATCGGCGCGAGATCGAGCTTGCGCTGCTTCGCCGTGTCGCCGGCGCGCACCTCGAGGTACTCGGTGCGGCCGATGATATCCGTCAGGCTGCGCACTCCGAGTGAGGCGAGAATCTCGCGCACCTCCTCGGCCACGAAGCGGAAGTAGTTGATCACCATCTCCGGCAGCCCCGTGAAGTATTTCGAGCGCAGCACTTTGTGCTGTGTAGCGACTCCGGTGGCACAGTTGTTGAGGTGACAGATGCGCAGGTACTTGCACCCCAAGGCCACCATCGGCGCTGTGCCGAAGCCGAAACTTTCGGCGCCGATGATGGCGGCCTTCACCACGTCGAGCCCGGTCTTGAGCCCCCCGTCAGCCTGCAGCCGCACGCGGTGGCGCAGCCCGTTGATGCGCAGCGTCTGGTGCGTCTCGGCGAGACCGAGCTCCCACGGGGTGCCGGCATACTTGATCGAGGAGAGCGGACTCGCGCCCGTGCCGCCGTCGAAGCCGGAGATGGTGATGAGATCGGCGTACGCCTTGGCAACACCGGCGGCGACCGTCCCGACTCCCGGTTCCGCCACCAGCTTCACCGACACCAGCGCCGCCGGGTTCACCTGTTTGAGGTCGAAGATGAGCTGCGCGAGATCCTCGATGGAGTAGATGTCGTGATGCGGAGGCGGTGAGATGAGGCCGACGCCCGGACGCGCGAAACGCA
>Ga0187783_10003586_pt1 | contig 11444 bp, 4 predicted proteins | sample 1015_SJ02_MP02_2_FD_132471 | JGI IMG/M metagenome (GOLD analysis project Ga0187783, IMG submission 132471) | Tropical peat soil microbial communities from peatlands in Department of Meta, Colombia - 1015_SJ02_MP02_20_MG | ecosystem: Environmental > Terrestrial > Soil > Wetlands > Peat | place... | reverse complement strand
CAATGGATTGGCCGGTGTGCCTTGCACAGCGAGCGCTTCGGATACGGTAGCCGGCACCTACGACACGGTTCCGGCCGCGGATATCGTGGGGATTGCCGGGTCGACGTCGGGCTATCTGCAGACTTCGGTGTGGCCGTTGCCGAGCGCCAGCATTGGCGGCGAATTCAACAATGCCGCGTATGTGCAAGGGAGCGATGCATCGATGCCGCAGGAAGACGCGCGCGTAGATTATGCGTTTTCAGATCATGACCGCTTCTTTGCGCGGTTCTCGTATGCCAATCGGAATCTGAAACAGCCGTTGCTAGTCGGGGCCAGCACGTCACCGGCGATCTTCATGAACAACGGCAACGCCAATGCCATCAACCAAACCACCAACAACGTGGTTGGCTGGGACCACACATTCGGCACCAACGGCACCATGATGAACCAGTTGCGCCTCGGTTTCAGCCGGTTCGCCAGTTCTGAGTGGTCTACCGCTTATGGCATTGCCGAGAACAATGATCTGGGCGTTCCCAACGGCAATATTGCCGCTTTTCCCGATACGAGCGGCATCGCCAATGTGAATATCAGCGGGTTCATGAGCACCGGTGACCCGGGCTGGGTGCCTCAGGGCCTCGGCAGACTTTCGAACATTTTCCAGGTCAACGATGCCTTCTCGCTGGTCAGGGGCCGGAATAACTGGAAGGTCGGCATTTCGATTCAGCCGATCGAGGCGCGCTGCTACAACCCGCAGAATGATCCTCGCGGGCAGTTCTATGCCACCGGCAACTATACCGGCGCCGGCACAGACGGCGCCGCGATCGCCGATTGGCTGGTTGGCGCGCTCAATGGCGCCCATCGCGATCAATTCTTCGACGTGCCCAACACGCGCGTGAGGTGGATCGGCGAATTTGTTCAGGACGACCTTCGCCTCAGCAATAAGCTGACCTTGAACCTCGGCGGGCGCTACGACATCTACACGGCCCCCGTGGATACCAAGAACAACCAGAGCAACTTCGTCATATCGGGCCCGAACGCGGGCTTGAATCAAATTGCCGATTCGAGCAACCGGAGCCCCAACGTCAACACGGAGAAGTGGAACATTTCGCCGCGCCTGGGCTTTGCCTACACGCCCGACAACGGCAAGACGGCGCTGCGGTCAGCGGTTGGGTTCAGCTACTTCCCCGACAACTTCGGCGCCGACGGCGGGACGCTGGAGAGGAACTATCCGTTCGACGAACAGGAGAACAACAGCGCCACCTTCGGGAACTGCCTGACTCCCTATGGCGGCGAAAACGCCAATCCCAACCCGGCGGAATACTCCTCCTGCGGTTCGTTGATCCTGGCCAACGGCCTACCCGGCAATATCACCACGGGATCGCCCGTGTACCAGCCGTTGGTGTTGCCCTCCGTCACACCCGGAGGGTTCATCGCACCGCCGGTCGGGTTCGGCGTGTACGAGGTAGCCAGCAACTTCCGCCAGGACCGGGCGGTCAACTGGAACGTCAGCGTGGAGCGGTCGCTTGGCGCGAACATGTCGATTCACGCCGCATACGTGGGGACGGCGGGCGCCTATCTTTTCCACGATTGGCAGCTTAATCAATGCAACCCGACGTCGTTCACAAGCGGCCCGACGTACGCCGAGTTGCAGGCACAATACGGCACCGCACAGTATCCGAGCTTCCCGAATTGCATGCCGTACTACGCGATCGCTCCCAACGTCTCGACAATCGATTTCCGCAACAGTGGAGGCAAGTCGCACTACAACGGCGGACAATTCCTGTTCCAACGGCGCACCGGAGCGAATCTGACCTTCACCGCGGCCTATACCTGGTCGAAGATGATGGATAACATCAACAACCCGCTCGATTCCTATTGGACAAAGGAAGAGCTGGACACGGCGGGCTGGCAACATAACAACTACCCGCATGTGGTCAACTTGACTTACGTCTACACGCTGCCGTTCGGACGCGGCCAAAAGTTCGCCAACTCGGTTTCCGACCTCGAAGACGACATCGTGGGCGGATGGTCGGTCAGCGGCATCACCAACTTCCGCTCGGGCGCGCCTCTGCTGATGAGCGCGAGCTCAGAGTACCTGCTGCCGCAGAACGGCGGGCAGCGGGCCAATTACAACTGCACGGCTCCAGTCAACCCTCATACCGATGCCGATTGGTTCCAGCTTAGCTGCTTCAACCAGCCGGTCGGATATGTGTTCGGGAACGCCGGGGTTGGAGAAGGTGGTATCTACGGTCCGCGCTATCAGGACTGGGACATGACGTTTGCCAAGTCAATCCATGTTACCGAGAGCATTCACGTCCAGTTCCAAGCCAGCTTCTTCAACATCTTCAACCACGTGAACGACCAATCGCCGAACACGAGTTGTTCTCCGGTCAGCGCCACCAACAATGCCTGCTCAACCACCTCCGGCTTCGGAGTGGTCAGCGGCGACTATCTGCCGCGCATGGGCCAGCTGGGGTTGACCCTCCTGTTCTGAGCGCAGTGCGTTGTAACCTAACCGGCGGGAGCCTGTACGGGCTCCCGCCATTTTGATGCCCGTCGCAAAGCCAAACAGTCTTCATGCACGGGAGATTTGTTGACATCCGTGTCGCGAATTCTAAAGGGACCGTTTCCCTGCCAAACATCCATATGTACGATGATGCCGGAAATACTTCCATGAGAAAGATATGCCCTTTCATCGTCTTGTCGTTTGCTGTTTTCCTGCCGGCAACGATTCTTGCTGAGAGCGGACCCAGCTTTGAGCTGACCGCGACCCAGGAGAATTTCGGCCTTTACTATCCGACCTATCTTGCCAACGGCTTCTTCACCACCACCAGTTCGTTGCGCGGCACCGACGCGACGTTGAGTTACATGGTGGGAGTGATCGACTATACGCCGGGCGACGCGCCGCGGCCCGCGGCGCTGCCGAGCTGGGCCGAGATGGACTACTTCGACGGCTCTCGATGGCTCAATGCGACGCCAGTTACTGCCGGCAGCTTCAGGGATTATCGCCAGACGCTGCAAATGTATGATGGCGTGCTCAACACGCAGTATGTTTTTGCCGGCGGGGGCCATGCGACCCAGGTTGCGGTAACCACTTTTGTGAGCGAGGACGCGGCTCACGTTGGAGTGACGAGGCTGAGCCTGACGCCGGATTTTACCGGGACGGTGCGGTTGCGGTTTACTTTGCGGCCACACGCTGCGCCCGCTCACCGCTTTCTTCTGCAGGCGGTTCCCGCGGGAGACTTGAGGAAAGCCGAAGCCGAATCGGAAGCGGAGATTCGAGCCGCGGATCCCACGGCGCCCGAACGGGGAGCGGAGTGGTATCCAGGCTACGTCAACATCGAATCGGCTAAAGCTGAAAAATCTGAGCAGGTTCTTTGGATCACGGGCCGGGGCGTCGGAGGTCCGCAGATCGCGGAGGCGGCTGCCATCGAGCTCCCTGTCGGCGTCGCCACCGCCGAGACCAGCGCACAGCAATCTCCCCAGCTTGTATCCATTGAAGTCGTTTTACGAGTGGAGCGCGGACGGACTTATACATTCACCAAGTACGTCGCCATTTCGCAGGAAAACTGGGAAGCCTCGGAAAACCCGGCAGGTGACCTGAAATCGTCAGCCGTCGACTGGGCGAAAGGGGCGCGCAGCGAGGGCTTTGATTCTCTGCTTGCGAAACACGAGTCGATTTGGCACGGGCTTTGGAAATCTGACATTGTCGTGGACGGCGATCCCGAGATTCAGCGCGTCATTCATTCCGACCTCTTTTACCTGTACGAGAATTCGACCGTTCGTACCACGTGGGCCATGCAGGGCTGCGGCCTGAGCCCAAACTACTGGGGACACGTTTTCTGGGACAGCGACTCCTGGGATATGCCTGCGCTGGTCCTGCTGCAACCTGAAAGGGCAAAGTCGCTGGTCATGTTCCGGTACCGCACTCTGCACGCTGCCGAAGAACGCGCCAGGGCTTACGGTTATCGCGGAGCGATGTATCCGTGGGAATCGGACCCGCAGAAGGGCACCGAGTCAACGGACCATGACTTTATCCCCTTCGGCTCTCGCGAAATACACCTCGACGGCGACATTGTGATCAGCCAGTGGCAGTACTATCTGGCGACTGGCGACGCAGCATGGTTGCGCGATTACGGTTACAAGGTGATTCGCGCGACGGCAGAGTTCCTGGCCAGCCGTGTGACCTACAATCGCGAAAAGAGCCGCTATGAGGTTTTGCACGTGTGTTCGGGCGATGAGATTTATAACGACGTCTCGAACGATTCATTCACCAACGCGGTGATTCAAAAGGCGCTGAAGGCAGCGGTGGCGGCAGCGGACGTGGTGGGAGAACCGCCCGATGCGCAGTGGGCTGAGATCGCGCAGAAGATGTATATTCCTTTTTCCGAGCAAGAGCAGCGTCACCTGGATTTTGATGAGGTCGCTCAACACACTCAGAAATCCTGGATGGGCAGCTCGCTATCCTGGCTGACTTATCCTCCGCTCGACCTTGCCATGAGCAGTGAAGTTCGGCGAAATGACTATCACTTCGCCGTCAAGTCCCTATCGGATCTTACGCCGAATATCGATGGCATCAACGACATGGTTCCCGTCATCGTCAGTATCGACGCAGCTACCGTCGGTGACGCGGAAGAGTCATATAAAAGGTTGAAATTCAGTAATGGGCCGTTTCTCAAGCCTCCCTTTAACGCGAGGAGCGAGACTCCCGGGAACAACCATCTATACATTCTCTGTGTCAGCGGCGGGTTCGTGGAAAACTTCCTCTATGGATTTACCGGTTTGCGCCTTACCGATCAGGGCCTGACGGCGGTTTATCCGCCGATTCTGCCGTCAGAGTGGAAGGGCGTGACCATCAGAGGCGTCAAGCTGCACGGCCAGTCGTATGACTACGTAATCAGCCGCGATGAGGCGGGAAAAGTTCAGCTGGACAAACGATCTGCGGCCGAATAGAGGCCTTCGCGAATTCACAGCGCTGAGGAAGAGCGGGTTGACCGAGGTGTGGCTATGAAGAACGCATGCTCGCGCCGTGATGTGCTGAGAGCCGCCGCCTGCTCGCTCGCCGTGGCGGCCTTTGACCGGACGATGGCGCAAGAAGCGCATGTGGCGAGACCGCAAGAAGGCGCGATCGAATTCGAATCGTCTGACGAAAAGCTCGTCGACGGTTTTCGATGGGCCAGGAAGCAGGCGCTGGCCTACGCTCGAACGGATGGGTCCATCGGGCCATGGTACGAAGCTTCATTGCCGGGTAGAGATGCATTTTGCATGCGCGATGTGTCGCACCACAGCACGGGGGCCCAATTCCTCGGGCTGGGCGAGAGAACCCTGAATATGATGCGCCGTTTTGCGGCCAACATTTCCGCATCGAAAAGGTGGTGCACTTGGTGGGAGATCACGCGCGACAATCTGCCGGCGCCGGTCGATTACAACAACGACCATGATTTCTGGTACGACCTTCCCGCCAGCTTTGATGTGGTCGATGCCTGTTACCGTCAGTGGCTATGGTCGCGTGACTCAGCGTATCTCGGCGATGTGTTCCTGAACTTCTACCGGCACACCCTCACGGACTACGTTTCAACGTGGAGTTACGGAAGCGATGACTTGCTCAGGCACCTTCGCGGCGATGGTCATATGGGGATTGCAACCTACGACGAGGACCTGCAGGACGACGTCATGATTGGTTCAGACCTGATTGCGGCGCAGTATGCCGCTTATCGTGGATATGCTTCGATCGAACGCTTTCGGCATGACGCAAATGCCGCAGTCGAATTCGACCGAAAGGCTGATCACCTGAAGGAGCTGTACAACACCAAGTGGTGGGACGCATCGCGGAACTGTTATTTCGGCGGGCTCGGCGAGGATGGCAAGTTTCACTCCGATCTGAGAGAAGGCACCGGCAGATGCACGGTCGAGCTCCCACTCTATTACGGACTGACCGCTCCGGGGCCGAGGACCGAGGCCAGCCTGAATATCGTAGAGCAGCGGATGGCGACGGACATGAGCGCAGCTGAGGGGGTGATCGGCGGCGTGGAAGGCCGATCTTACATGGCAGATATTTTTTACATGTACGGCAGGTCTCGTGCCGGCTACTCCGCGCTTACGGCGATGATGGACCCGGCACTGAAACGTCGCGAGTACCCCGAAGTTTCTTACACGGCGATTGGCGCTCTTGGCGCCGGCTTGATGGGGATTCGCCCGTCCCCGCAGCCGGGTGCGATTGAGACCTTCCCTCAACTGGCGACCGATACGGCCTGGGCTGCCTTGCTCAATGTGCCCGCCGGCGAAAACACGATATCGGTGAGGCACAAGGAAACCAGGAAAACCGAGCTCACAAATCAGGCAGGCCCGGAACTCGCCTGGCACGCCGGATTTCCAGTGAAAGCTGGGGTTCTTGTGGTCAACGGCAAGGCGACTCGAGCGCAAAATCGCATCCGATTGGGCGGAACTGCTGAATCCTACTGTGAAATTCAGGTCAGGCCGGGGCAAACCTGCGCGGTTTCGGTTTCGCCTGGCTGAGCGAATGAATCGTTCCTACACGCTCCCGCGCCTGAGCCGAACAACTGTGATCGCCGCAACGGAAGAGATTGACGGCCGCATGCTATTCAACGATTGAACCTGCGAGGTACGGACAATGGGACACGAACCAACCCGCCGCGAATTGCTGAAAGGAACGGCCGCCTCTGTCGCGCTGATGGGGATTCCCGGCGCGCTCGAAAACCCCGCTTTGGCTGAGATGTTGACCAAATACAACTACGCGCCGAAGCAGCGGAATGTGCCCCTGGGAAAAGCTCGGGGCATTCATCCGGGCCGTGTGGTGTGGGTTCGCGACCCCAGTGCCGCGCATTGGAGCGGAGACCGTGAATCGGTCACCGATCAATGGTGGATGGACGCAAGCACCGATCAAGCGCGGGTCGACGCCATGATCTCGCTCCTGTTGCACAATGTGACCGGCGCAGCGACAGATGACGAAGCATGGCGAGCCATCTTCAGGTATTACGGACAGCGTTACAAGCGCACCGAAACGAACGCGTATCAGCCGGGCGAGATTGTGGCTGTCAAGGTGAACATGAATAACAGCAAGCCGGTTGTTCCCACCAACCTGGTGAACGTTTCTCCGCAAGTGACATTGGCGGTGGTTCGGCAGTTGGCGCATCACGTGGGCGTTGCGCCGCGCGACATTCTGGTTTATGACGCGCAGCGCGATTTCTTTCCCGGATTGCTCGACAAGATATGGAACGAGTTTCCGGACGTTCGGTTTGTACAGAGAGGCGCTCCCGATCCTGAACATCAAAAACACCCCGCGTACGGCGCAATTCACGGCCTGGAGCAGGCCAATTGGGTTGAGGGGCAGAGTTATTCGGCAAATCACTATGACAATGCCCGCTTCATTCCGCAGGAGGTAAAAGACGCGAGTTATATCGTGAACGTGGCGCTGATAAAGGGTCACTCTTATCCCTATGCAGCGGCGGAGGGGGGTGACGAAGGGCAGACCGGCGTTACTCTAACCGGAAAGAATCACTTTGGCTCCATCAAGGGACCCGGCGAACTGCACAGCATTATCAATACGAACCAAGGCGCAATGCCCCATGCTTATTCGCCGATTGTGGACTTATCCGCATCGCCCAACCTTGGAGCAAAGAGCATCCTTTATGTTCTTGATGGTCTTTATTGCGCCCGCAGGCACATGTCTTATCCATTGCACTTCCCGAACGCGCCGTTCTTCAACCGCGTGCAGCCGTATGCCAACACAGATTGGCCTTCGAGTGTGCTGGCATCGCTCGATGGGGTTGCGCTGGACTCGGTTGGACTTGACATTCTCTATTCGCAAACCATGAACAACAACGATGAGAATGGGCATCCGCGCATCATGATCCGCGAAAATGCTGATGACTATCTGATGGAAGAAGCCCTGGCAGAAAATCCCCCTTCGGGAACACACTATCGGCAGGATGAGAAGCCGGTGGAAAGCCTGGGTGTCTTCGAGCATTGGGACAGCGAAGAAAGCAGGCAATATTCACGCAACAAGGATCCCAAACACGGCAAAGGAATCGAGCTTGTGTACCTGCCTGTCAAGTCGTGATCGAATCGACGATTGTTCTTTATCTGCTGAACTAGAACCGGCTGCATAATACATTGGCTGTCAGGGCCCGCCCCTCAGGGGCTAAAGCCCAGGTGCTTACGCGGCTTTTACGGCACGGCTGAAGCCGCGCCCCTTCAAAGCCGGTTCGTGCAACCATCTTTAGAATGCATGTGCGAGTCTGGCACGAATCTTGCAACATCGGCCTGCAGGAAGTCTGCTCACGGCAGCGATGCCTGCGTGGTGGCGTTGTTGCCTGCCTCGGCCTGGCTGAGTGGCATGGGGTGAACCGTCACCAGCGACGCTCCGAGAACGTCGTAGCCTCTTTCGAGGCGAATCCGCAACAGGGCTTGATACGTTGGAAAACTGTTCTTGGGGTCTGGTTTTGCCAGCGCACCAACCGCGCGGTTGAGTTCCTCGATGCCCTGGCGCGACATCGCAAAAAGAGCGGCGCCTTCAGTGCCGGTGGTATCCAAACCGGCAAGGACGATGATGTGCCGTCCGGAGACTACGCTGGGTTGGACGGTAATCAGGCTGTAGTCGGCCTTCAGCACTTGTGTTCCCGGATCGCGTTCGGTGCCGTAACGCGCCGCTTCGCCAGGGCGAGGATGTCCATTCACGATCATTCCGCGCCACTGTTCCAGAAGCGAATGAGGGTTCTCAAAGCTGAAATCACCGATGGTGCTGAAATGGGCCACGGCGATGTTCTGCCACGAAGAGCCGAGCAAGATCACGTTGTGTTGCTTCAAATCGTCGACCGTGAGTTCACGGCTTGGTTTGATTACAGGTTTCAAGCCCATTTGGCCAAATAGATAAGACAGCATTCCGACTGCCTGAAGCTCGCCGAATCCGAGATAGGAATTCTCGTAATAAAGCTGGCCGGCCTTTGCGACAAGTGCGGGATTGGAGGCGAATTGCTGGGCCACATGCGGATCTACCGGAGCTCCGCGATAGTCCGTAGCTCCGCGCCGAAAACGAAACAGATCGTTGAAATTGTCTAGAAGAAAGACGGCATCAGGGTATGCAATCACGGGCGTTGGATCGTTCCCGAGGAGGTTGGCCCAGAATGCCTTGACCGGATCAGCTGACTTATCTAAAGCCGCTTGCGATGCTGACACGGCCGCCTGGTTCGAAGGTCCGTTATGGGACCGGACGCTTCCAACCCACATTCCCAACGCAAAAACCGCCAACGTGATTCCAACCGCAGCCGCGATATACAAAATCACTTTTCGGGCCCGAACTTCGCCCGGCTGGTTCTGAATCTCCTTCGCGTCGGAGTGATGGCCGTTTGCCTCCAGATTCGTTACTGGCTCGCGGCCAAAGTCTTCTTCTGGCGGCCCGACAACTTCAAATGTCGGAAGGTAATGGCCTTTCGGGATATCAATCCAAATCGGATCGTGAACGCCGTCGGAATCGTAGTACTCCTTCAACTTCTGGCGAAGGCGATGAATCTGTACACGGACAATCGTGTCTGTCTTCGGATCGAAGTCCTGCGGCCGTCCAAACGCTTCCACACCGATGGTGTACTCCTTCAATGCTTCTGGGCCGTGACCGTCAGCTTTGGCCGCGAGATACTGAAGCAAATGCTGAAGCATCGAGGCGTTGCGAAAGCTGGCCGACTGCAAAACCTTTTGGATTTGCCGCTGACGATCCTCTTCGGGCACGAATGCGGCATCCTCGGTTTTTCGAGCCTCGACGTATGCCACTGGCGTCCCTCCCGGAATCGATCCTTCGCTATCTCATCATCCAGCCCGGCCGGACCAGGCAACGACAGCGGGTCGCAGTTCCACACATCTCGCCCGTTTCATCTGGTTCGGGGAATGACCTTTTGCCGGTTTGATTCTACGATGCTTCGGGCCTTGTGCATAGAAACCTTCGGTCGAGCCGGTCCTAGATGAGGTACCCCTGTCGTTGAGGTAGAGCCTGGTTATCGCATAACACTACTGATATCATCGATTTGCATGAAAGCCAGCGGTTGCTCTTCTCTGTGAAGGCACGGTAAACCGGGGATGAAAAGCAAAAGCGCGGTTGGATTGTGTTCAACGGCTTTTCTCGAAACGGGCCGCGCGCACGTCACGCATCGAGAGATGGCCTGAAGCGAGCCGACTGAATTCAAGCGGGAGAATGCCGCGAAGTCAGACCTGCGCGCAACAACCACTTCACCGCAAGATTCCCCGCTTAGTTTGACGAATTTCTCGCGAGTATGTGTGCTTTCGCGCAGCGTATATTCATCGCTTCACCCCGGAAGGAATCAGGCAAGAAGTTTGCCGGATTGCTTTTTGTTGGCGGACAGACGCGCTGCAGTTCCGGCGGGATAGCTTCAACCGCGACGACCATCCAAACTTGAGCACTCGAGTGTGTGCTCATTGATCAGATTCGATCATCGCGCTTTCCCAGCATCGCGTGTTTGTGGCGCTGTCGATCTTCGAATCAGTGCGCCGAGGAAAGCAAGTGACGGCACGGAATTTAGCCAAAACTATGACCAGGAGCTCGGACCATGGCGTCACTTGCGCACAAACCGTTCAAGATTAGCATTGCAGATTGCAACCTCGCGGGCGACTCGATCGGGTTCTGGGAGATCGTATGGCGCGAGCAGATTCCGTTGTTTAAGCGTCTGCAGCTGATTGAGGCTCTGCTGAAACCAGTAACGGGCTGCGCGCCAGTTGGCAATGGTTTCGGATTTAGGGGCAGCGGGCCGCGCGGCCAGACGCTTGAAGTCATTGGCGAGCGCCGACTGGGAGTGGGCAAGAGCGAGAACGCTGATGGAGGGACTTCCACGGCCGGCAGACGCCAGGGCGGCAAGGATTTGCACTGCCTGGCGCCCATGCTGGATGCCCTGGACCGCATTTCCCAAAGAGGAGAGCGAGCTCCCCATGCCCATTTCGCAGAGACCCAAGTAGCGCATGGCCAAAGCGTCGCGCGGATCGGCCTTGCTTAGCTTTTGGTATCCTGCGAACGCCTCCTGGTAATTGGAGATCGCCTGTCGATAGTCGCCCTTCTGCTCGTAATATTTCGCGGTCCAGTATTCGCTCTGCAAAAGGAACTCACGAAGCTGACTGTTTTGGGGATCGGCCGCAATCTGTGCGGCCAGGATAGCGTGCGTCTTGCTTTGAAGCGCGATGGCAGAGGCAAAATCGCCTTGAAGGGCGAGATCGCCGGCCATGTATCCGTAGACGCCGGCAAGCCTGGTTTGCACCTGATTTCTAAAAGCCTTCGATCCTCCTGTAATTGTTTCGCGGATAGCTACGGATTTTCGATAGTAATTGAGCGAGCCGGCCACGTCGCCCTGGTCGGCGAGCAGGATGGCAAGGGAGAAGCAGACCCCAGCCAGTGTCTCCTGTGCCTGCGGATCGTCTTTGCGGTCAACGGCCCAGGTTGTTGCGATAGT
>Ga0187783_10003585_pt1 | contig 11444 bp, 9 predicted proteins | sample 1015_SJ02_MP02_2_FD_132471 | JGI IMG/M metagenome (GOLD analysis project Ga0187783, IMG submission 132471) | Tropical peat soil microbial communities from peatlands in Department of Meta, Colombia - 1015_SJ02_MP02_20_MG | ecosystem: Environmental > Terrestrial > Soil > Wetlands > Peat | place... | reverse complement strand
TCTTCGCGCAGAGCTATCCGCGCTTTTCCGAGGCCGAGTATGCCCGGCGCCATGCCGGCATCGCGCGCGCCATGGACGCGGCCGGCGCCGACCACGCGCTCGTCGTCACGGTGCAGAATGTCGGCAACGCGACGCGCTGGATGACGGGTTGGCCCGGCACGGCGGAAGCCCTGCTGCTGTTCCGGCCCGGCGAGCGGATGGTGATGTTCGTCGAGTATTACAATCACCTGCCGCTGGCGCGGGAGATATCTCGCGACACCGAGGTGCGCTGGGGCGAGGAAAATGGCATCGCCAAGATCATCGAGGAGCTTGCCCGCCGCGGCGCCAGGCGCATCGGCGTGATCGGGTCGCTCAGCGGCCCGCGATGGAAGGCGCTCGAGGCGAAATTCGATCTGGTCAGCCTCGACGAGGATTACATCAAGCTGCGGATCGTCAAGTCCGAGGAGGAAATCGCGTGGCTGCGCATCGGCGCGGCCTTGAGTGATGGCGGGATGGCGGCGCTCGTTGCCGGCACGCGGCCCGGCATGACCGAGCACGAGCTCGGCAACATGATCGAGCGCGCCTTCGTCGGTCACGGCGGCGCCCACATCATCCATTTCATCGGCGCGACCCCGATGGCGGCGCCGGATGTCTGCGTGCCGCGGCAATTCACGTCGCGCCGCAAGATCGCGCCCGGCGACTTCGTGTTCTGCGAGCTGTCGGCCGCCTGGTGTGACTATTCGGGCCAGGTGCTGCGCGGCTTTACGGTCGAAGCCGAGCCGACCGCGCTCTATCGCGACCTCCACGCCGCCGCCTATGCGGCGTTCCAATCGATCACCACGGCGATCCGGCCGGGCGCGCTGCCGCAAAGCCTGATCGACGCGTCGGGGATAATCGAGGAAAGCGGCTTCACCACATACGATGATCTCGTGCATGGCTATGGCGGCGGCTATTTGCCTCCGATCATCGGCTCCAAGAGCCGTCCGGCCGGACAAATGCCGACCTTTCCGCTGGAAGAGAACATGTGCCTCGTGGTGCAGCCCAATGTCATCACCCGCGAGCTCAAGGCCGGCGTTCAGTTCGGCGAGCTCGTCCGCGTCACCGCGACAGGGTTTGAGTCCTTGCATCGCACGCCGCATGGTATGTTCCGCGCCGGGCAGGTGATTTGACACCTCTCCCCAAAGGGGAGAGGTGAAGCAGAGAGGCCCACCGTCCATGAAACTCTGCCGTTTCGACGACGATAGGATCGGCCTCGTTCGTGGCCGTAACGTGCATGACGTGTCGGCCATTCTCGACGCACTGCCGCCGCTGCGATATCCGGTGCCGTTCGGTGACCAGTTGATCGCCCATCTCGAACGACTGCGGCACCGGATGGAGCGGCTTGCCGACGATGCGGCGCCGCAGCCGATCGATGAGGTCCAGCTTTTAAGTCCCGTCGCCAACCCCTCCAAGATCATCGGCACGCCCGTGAACTATGTGGCGCATGTCGAAGAGGCGCGCCGCGATCCGCAAATCTCGGTCTTTCACGGCGGTAAGCCGCGTTCAATCGAGGAGCAGGGGCTGTTCCTGAAGGCATCGAGCTCGCTGGTCGGTCCCTCGCAAGGCGTCGCCATCAGATTTGCCGACCGCCGCACCGACCACGAGGCCGAGTTGGGCGTGGTGATCGGCCGCAGGACCGGACCGATCGCTGAGGCGGATGCGCTCGGCGTCGTCGCCGGCTACGCCATCGCTCTCGACATGGTGGTGCGCGGTAAAGAGGATCGCAGCTTCCGCAAGTCGCCGGATAGCTATGCGGTGCTGGGCCCGTGGCTGGTTACAGCCGACGAGATGGGCGACCCCGGCGCGCTCGATTTCACGTTGCACGTCAACGGCGAACTGCGGCAAGCCGCAAATACGCGTGAAATGATCATCGGCATCGCCCGCCAGATTTCCTGGGCCTCGTCGGTCTATACGCTCTACCCGGGCGACATCGTCATGACAGGAACCTGCCAGGGCGTGGCGCCGGTCAAATCCGGCGATGTGATGACGATCGCATTCGAGCGCATCGGCGAGATGACGGTAGCGGTGCGCTGACGCATTACAGTATAGACACTTTGGCCGCCGGTCCCTTGCAACCAGCGCGGTAAATCGGGCATTGTCCATTCCGTCTGCGACAATCGAGCATCGTTCATGAAACGCAAGATCGCGGCCATCATGGCTGCCGATATCGCCGGCTACAGCAAGCTGGTGGCGGAGGACGAAGAGGAGACGCTGCGGCGTCTTGAGTCCTATCGCACGGTGTTTCAGGACTTCGTTAGCCGCTTCTCGGGGCGAATTTTCAATACCGCCGGCGATGCCATTCTGGCCGAGTTTCCGAGTTCCGTGGATGCGGTGCGGTGCGCGATCGATGTTCAGGAAAGCCTGCGTACCCGCAATCTCGCCTATCCGGCGAGCCGGCAGATGAGCTTCCGGATTGGCATTACGATCGGCGACGTGGTCGAGCGCGACGGCGATCTCCTGGGCGACGGCGTGAATATCGCGAGCCGCTTGAGCGGGCTCGCGCAGCCGGGCGGTCTTTGCGTGGCGCGCACCGTCTTCGAGCAAGTAGCGAGCAAATTGTCCGTCGCATTCGTCGACATCGGCGAGCAGGAGGTCAAGAACATCCCGACGCCGATCCACGTCTATGCGTTGGCGCTCGGCGAACAGGAGCGGCGTTTGCTGTCGCGGCGAAAGAACACCAGCTCGTTAACTTGGCCGGCCGCCGTCATGGCTGCCAGCATCGCGGCTGTCGCCGTCGCGGGGCTGTTCTACTTCACAGCAAGCCGGTCGGGGGGTCCGGCGGGGGCCGGTACGTCGTCAGCGACGGCGGCAAACGAGCCGCCCGCCGCGCCGCTATCGGTGCCGCGACCGCCGGAGATGCTGGTACCGGAAATCGTGCCGTTCATCTCGGACCGGCAGCGGCTTGAGATCCGTACAGCATATATGTCTGCGCCCGACCACAAGGCGATCGCCATCAGCATCGTGCAGGCTGCATTCATCGCCGACCAGAAGGACGACGAGACCGCCAAGGCTGCAGCACTTGACGCATGCCATCGCGCCACCCAGCCGATAAATCCGGCTCTGCGGTGCGACGTTTATGCGGTCGGGAACGATGTCGTTTACGGCCGCGGGCAGCCGCCGATGCCGCCCGAGCCGTGGTTCATGCATGACGCTTCGATTGAAACGCCCTTTGCGATCGAGGCAGTCCCGCTTGCCAACGACCTCTTTCGTAGGAACCTCCAGAACCTTTATCTCAACGGCCGCAAGCCAAAGGCATTTGCGGTTTCGCCGCAGGGGCGCGGCGGCATATTCGTGGCCCAGAGCAGCCCGGACGAGGCGGTGCGTCGGGCGTTGGAATTGTGCGGCAGCCGGGCCGGAGTTGCCTGCGTGACCGTGGCGGTCGATGACGCCTTCGTAGTGCCAATCCCGTCGACCATGAAGGCAGTTGGGTTGTTCCGCGCCGCCGGCAATCCTGTGATCGCGCCGCAGGCGCGCGACGACGTGGCGCGCCGGCTCGGCCATGCCGCGAGCGGTTGGAGCGCGGTTGCGGTCGGCGCCAGCGGCCGGTCCGGCTTGATGCTGCGGGCCGCCAGCGAGCGCGAGGCTATCGACGGCGCGCTGATGGACTGCGGCCGCCTCGACCGCGCCTGCCGGGTGGTGGCGATCGGGCCGTTTACGGTCGAGCCGAAGTAGGGGGCGATAGTAATAAAGTCCTAGATCCTTGAGACAGGCCGGCACTAACCTTAATTCTGGGTTGCATCCCGCGAACATCGACAATCAATTTTTGAGCAGCTAGCTTTGCCGCGAATCGGCGGAGGATGAACGGTGCGCTTGAGAGACATTGTCCGCGCGCCCAAGCAATATATAAAGATCGGGCAGTGGCATTTCGGCAAAGTGCCAAAGGCAGATTTTCCGATTGCTCGCGCGGCCTATCGGCTGGGAAATTCGTTCAAGTGGGTAGTGATAGAATTTCAAGCGCTTAGCGCTAACTGCCGCGTGCTCGTAGTGGTCAACGAGGGCAAGCAGAAATATGAGGCGATTCTCGGTGTGATGGCGCCGAACGGATGGCTGCGAATTCTTTGTTCATACGAGCATCATCCTGCTGAGCCAGGCTGGCATTGTCATGCAACGCACGATGATGCCGATACGTTGTCTCACGGATTGATGCGTGGACCTTGGATTAGGCGCATACCAGGCGCTCGAAAACGCCATAGGACTCAGAAGTATCCAAATTTCAAAATACAGGAAGGTGCCTTTGCGATTCGCTTTGCGCAGCAGCGTTACAGAATCGACGAAAAGGGCCCCCTGTTATGAAGGAGGAACTCTGCAGAGCTTTCTGCGACGAGATTTCAATAAGAGAAGTCCCCGTGGGTTTGGCGGTGAGTACACCTTTCCGTCGCAGCGACGGTGATGCGGTTTCCTTTTATGTTGTCCGCAATACGATGCACCACGGAATAGCTCACTTCGAAGATGACGGGCAGACTATACCGTACCTCGAAGCATGCGGGGTAGATTTCGAAACGCAAACGCGGAAGAAGGCGTTCGACGCGCTGCTCAAAGAGCATGGTGCAGAATATGATGAAAACGAAAATGTGATTCGTACGAGCAACATGCGAGAACAGGAGCTGCCGCGCGCTGCGCTTGGCTTTGTCGCACTCCTTCTCAGGCTATTCGATTTTCTGCTTTTGACCCAGGAGCACGTCGAAAGCACTTTCAAAGAAGATGCTACCAAAGGAATTAAGGAGGTTGTGGGCGGTCGGGCATCAATTCAAGAAAGTGTTCCCGTCAGTGACAAGTGGACGGAGGTTGTGCCGGATTTACTTGTTCAAGCGCCACACCGCACTCCAGTCGCAATCTTTTTGAGTCAATCCGCTACCCGCGTTCACGAGGCCATTTTTCTCCAAATGGCCGCGCTGTACGAGATCAAACAACCGCTTTCCGTGGTTGCTCTCTTGGAATCAGAGGGCACGCTATCAAGCCATATGCACAGACGAGCGCGCAACCGCCTGTCCGCAGTCACAAGTTGGGAAGGCGATCAAGATGCCGCAATTCGTCGAATCGAACGGGAGATTCTCGGCACAGAAGTGGCAATGCAATGACGGCAAAGAGGCCTTCTACACCGTCTTCCTTATCCGCGTATCTAGCCCGAAAATTCGCGCCGCGTTGAGCCCCAAAATGTTCCGTTTCGCCTGTTCGGAGAGGAACGGCAGGTCGATGATCTCGCTCGGCAGGTCGAAGTCGTAATGCGGCCAGTCCGATGCGAACAACAGCTGCGTTTCGGCGTTGATCATTTCCAGCGTGACCTCCAGCGCCTTGAGGTTCGTGGTCTCCATCGGCTGGGTCGTGTACCAGCAATGCTCACGCATGTATTCGCTCGGCAGCCGGCGCAGTTGCGGGGCTTCGGACGGGCGCATCAGGTACTGGTCGTCGAGGCGCTGCATCAGGAATGGCACCCAGGCGAGCCCGCTTTCCACCCAGATCGGCTTGAGTTTGGGGAAGCGCTCGGGAATGCCGTTGATGATCCAGTTGGTGGCGTGGATCAGGTTCGACCATACGAAGCCCAGCGCATGCATGCCGAGGAAGCGGTTGATGGTCGCGAGCGAAGGGTCTTGCCAGTGATAACCGGCGTGGAACGCGAGCGGCTTGCCGCGCTCCTCGATCATCCGGTAGAGCCGCATGTAGTGGTTGTGATGAACCGGCTTGTAGCGGGTCGAGGTGATGCAATAGCCGATCACGCCGGCAACGTCGTCGAAGGCCTCGACCGTGCGCTCCGCCTCCTCGGGCGTGTTGAACGGCAGATAGATGAGCGACTTGACGCGGTCATCGGCGGATAACAGCTTGTCGGCCAGCCAGCGGTTATAGGCGTTGGCGAGCCACACCTCCATCTCAGGCTGCGGGTGCATGCCGAGCATCAGCATCGGGGTCGGAAACACCACCATATAGTCGACCGCCAGCGCCTCCATGGCGCGTCGCGTCAGCGTGACGTCGCGGTGCACGTCGGTCTCGGCGACCGGCTCGCGCTGGCCGTCCTGATGCGGAATGCGTCCGCCAACGCTCTGGTAGCGCAGGCCGAGATCGCCGCTGAGCCCGTAGGGCGGGGCGTTGATGCGATCGTTCTGGAAGTGGATGGCCTGCTCGCGCACCACTGGGTCTTCGATATAGGTGATGATCTCCTTCCACGACACCGTCTCCACGTGATGGGCGTCGATGTCGCAGATCAGCCAGTCGTGATATTTGCGCCGGATCGCATCACGCTTGGCGTGAGCGAGCAGATCGCGGGTATCGGTGTAGACGTCGGCCTGCTGCGGGCTGATGAGTTGCGGCACGGACGTGGTGGGTGCGTTCATGGTCGAGCCTCCGATACCGTAGCCCGGATGGAGCGAAGCGTAATCCGGGAAGACCTGCAAACTTGGCGCCGCTGTTTCCGGATTACCGGACCGCGAAGACGCGATCCCTCCATCCGGGCTACGCTCATCCTACAGCTCATCGGGCCGGCGTCGATACCACAGTGCCAGCTCCATCGGGCCGAGGCGCAACGCCCGCAGCAATTCGGAGACGGCGGATAACACTTCGGTCGCCGTCAGCGGTTCGTTGTCGTCGCGAATGATCGGCCGAAACGTGCGCTCCTCGCCGTCGGACTTCGCAACATAGAGCCGGATCGCTGCCGTCATGATGCGGGCCACGGCTTCGTCCGACACCCGCGAAGCCTCGCCGTCGCGCACGAGATCGCGCGCCGCGGTATGCAGATCGGCGGCGAAGCGCTCGATCCAGCGATCGGGATCATTCGCCAGCGCGGCTTCGGATATGGGATCAGACAATGACATAGATATGCCCGTCGGCGATCTCGAGCTTGGCCCTGCGCAAAGCGAAGCGTTCGCCACCCGGATGGTGGCCGGTCCGCAAATCGAACTCCCAGCCGTGCCAAGGGCAGACGATGTTCTTGCGCTGCGGATCGTATTGCAGCGTCCGGGTTTCGCCGTTTTCGTCCACCGGCTCGCGGACCCGACGGTAGATGCGGCCCTGGCAGACCGGCCCGCCGCGATGGGCACACTGGTTGTACCACGCAACAAGCTCGCCATCGACGTTGAAGACGCCGATTTCCGTGCCGTTGCAGGAAATCACCCGCCGCTCTCCCTCCGAGAGCTCGTCGACCCGCCCCACCACGAAGGATTTCATTTGTCGTTTCCTCAAGGATGACCTTCCTCGACATCGAGGCCGGCAACGCGGTGGACATAGGCTTGCGCCTCGGTCGCAGATCGTCAAGTGGGGGGAAGGGGCGCCATGCTATATACGAGTGCCTATCGATGGGGTCTCGGCAATGATACCACGCTGGCTCGCCGCATTCGCGCTGTTGGCCGTCTCGGTCAGCGCCGCCCACGCGGCCGAGTGGCCGACCCGGCCCATCCGGATCATCGCGCCCTCGACCCCGGGCGGGGTGGCCGACGCATTTGCGCGGCTGCTTGCGGAGTTCCTGCCGCCGCTCTTGCACCAGCCCCTGATCGTCGACAACCGGGCCGGGGCCGGCGGGTTGATCGGCGCCGCGGCCGCTGCCCACGCAGAGCCGGACGGCTACACGCTCGTTACCGCAAGCATTGCCTACCACGTCATCGCGCCGGCCGTGAGCCCCAATCCGCCTTTCGATCCGATTCGCGATTTTACGCACATCGCCTTTCTGGGTGGGCCGCCCAACACGTTCGTGGTGCACCCGGCGCTCGGCGTGAGGTCGGTCAAGGAGTTGGTCGCGCGGGCGCAGGGCGGTCGTCCGCTCGACTACGTGTCGCCGGGGGTGGGGACCCTCAGTCATTTGCTGGTCGAATATTTCGCCCAGAAGGCCGGAATCGCCATGCAGCACATTCCGCACAAAGGCTCGTCCCAGGCCATGGTGGATCTCATCGCCGGCAACGTGATGATCGGCTCGATGACGTGGAGCTCGGCAGTCGGGCAGGTCCGCGCCGGCACGGTGGTTCCGATCGCCGTATCGTCAGGCGCCCGCCTGGCCGAATTTCCGAACGTGCCGACCTTGCGGGAGGAGGGATTCGACGATCTCGTGGCGTTGACATGGCACGCCCTGTCGGGACCGGCAGGTCTCCCCAAAGACGTGGTCCAGAAGCTTAACGAGGCGGTCAATGCAGCGTGGGCAACGCCGGCCTTGAGGCAGCGGCTCGCGGACGATGCGATCATGGCAGAGCCGATGTCGCCGCAGGCCGTGACGGAATTCGTCAGGAGCGAAGTGCGCAAGTGGGGCCCGATCGCGCGGCGCGTGATGAGAAGCCCCTGATTTTCCGAACCTGCAATTTTGCAAGTGCGGCAACAACGGCTGGGTTCCTGCCATAAAGGCGCCCGGCGGATGTGTCCCTGAAGGTAGGGGCAGTCGCCTTTGGGGCGGCCGACACCTCTCACCGCATGCCGGAGAGGCGACGAGCATAGTTGCGACAAATGTGATGGCCCTGCCCCTGAAAGGGACTATGAAATTTCGCGACCTTAACAATTGGTTGGAACAACTCTGTTACATGGTGAATCTACTATGAAGCCAAGCCCCCTTCCCTGCCTCCTCGCTTGCGGGTGGGTGGGGAGAGCGGAACCTGCGAATTTACCGAGGAGTTAGCGTTGGTTACGCCGGACTTGTCGTCGTCAGCTGAGTGGGAGTTTGTGGTGTCGCGCAAAGAGATTGCAGTTGTGTCGTCAACTCGGGGACGCAGAACGCTGGCCCGAAGCAGGCTTGACCTGGTAGCTGCTGCGGCATCGCTGGGGCTTGGCTTTCTCAGCGGGATATCGACGCCTGCTGCGGCCTCTCATCACCGGTATCTCCGCGCATATGGGTATGCGACGGGAGAGGACCTTGGTTCCCGATCCGGCAGCGGGCATCGGTCGCACCGCCGGAGCCGCGGCTCAGAGTCTGCCGAACCGGGCAAGCCGGAACCGCCGAAGCAGCCCTCCGGTCCGCTCCTGCTTGCCATCTCAATCGGCAGCCAGCGGGTAACCGTCTATGACAACGGTACACCGGTCGCCGTCTCCGCGGTTTCGACCGGGATGCCCGGGCATCCGACCCCGATGGGTGTTTTCAGTGTCATCCAGAAACAGAGGTGGCATCACTCCAATCTCTATAGCAACGCACCGATGCCCTACATGCAGCGAATTACCTGGTCGGGCGTCGCGCTACACGCTGGCGTAGTGCCGGGCCATCCGGCCTCCCACGGCTGTATCCGTCTGCCGGAACGATTTGCGGTGCGCTTGTGGGGCATGACCAAGGTCGGGGCGCGGGTCATCATCACGCGCGGCGATGCGGCGCCCTATGAGATTACGCATCCGCGCCTTGCCGGGCTTACTAAAGCAACCGATGCGGCACGCGAGCCAGGCATGGAGAATGCGCGCAGCTCTGCCGCCCCTGATCAACCCGAGGTCGGCTCCGCGGCTGTGGTGGTGGCTGCGACCCGAGCACGGACGAGAGCGTCGCAGGACGACTCGGCGCCATCCATGTCCGACGTCGGCGCGTCGCCCCAGGCGGAGGGAGGGACCGCCGACAAGCCGGCCGAGGCCGGCCATGCCGCGGAGCCGCCGGCGGAGCCGACTCCCGCGCAAAAAATCGACGACGCCTTGCAGCAGCACCCGGGGCCGATCTCATTGTTCGTGAGCCGTAAGCTAGGCAAGTTGTTCGTCCGCAAGGGTTTTGCGCCCGTGTTCGAGGTTCCGGTCACGATCGCTCGTCCGGAGGCGCCGCTCGGCACCCACGTCTTCACCGCCAGTCGCCCGATGAACGAAGGCGGCGATGTCCGCTGGCTCGCCGTTTCGCTTGGTTACGATCGCGCGGCCGGAGCTTCCGCACCCGCGAAACGCAAGGGCCGAGCGGCGCGCGATGAACGGCCAGCGCCGTTGACTTCGCAGACCCTGCGCCAAGCCGCCGTCGAGGCGTTGGATCGTATCGAGCTCCCGCCGGAGGCCCTTGAGCACATCGTTCCATTGATCGCCTCGGGCGCCTCTTTGCTCATCTCTGATCAGGGCCTCGGCTCGGAGACCGGCCGCGACACGGATTTCATCGTCGTGACGAGGTAGGGCCCATTACGGTACCCAAAGGGCAATCGCATTTGGCGCCGGACGAGGGGGGCTTCTCCGCGAGTCTAAGCCTATGGAAAGGTCCCCCCCAACCCTCTCCATGCAAGCGGAGAGAGGGTTGCAGAGGAGCCTCGACGCACCAAATGCGATTGCCTACCTCCCCGACTCAATTTACACCTCCCTGAACGGGAGGGTGGCCGGCAGGTGTTGCACAGAAGCTACTGTCGACGAGAATTCCAACACGGGCGGGCATCTTCTCAGTGAGAAATTTGAGGCCCCTCCGCAAAGGCTTTTGGGGGCGAGGATTTTGCGGTCGGGTGAGGGGGCGAGGCTTCGGAGCCTGCCCTTCAAGGCAATATATCGCGGGCGGATTTTCTTGCAGACCAAAGGGTTTAGATGCATTTTAGCGGTTCCCGCGGGGCGCGGCGGCGGGCAATTTCCGCCGAGGGATGGAATTGGAGGCGACGGTGCAGGGCACACGTTCGTGTTTTTTGTGCCGAGATGATCCTTCTCAGCAATTTGAACCGAATTCATTCTCGTTGCGACAAACCCTACGAGCTGATCGTTGAGTGCAACTCTTTCTGCCTCAGACGAAGTCCTGATCGGCAGGATCGCCCAAGGCGACCGGCTCGCGATGCAGGTTCTGTTCGCTCGCCATCAGGTGCGCGTGTATCGGTTCGTGCTTCGCCTCGTCGGTAACCAAGCGGTGGCCGAGGATTTGATCAGCGAAGTGTTCCTGGACGTGTGGCGTCAGGCTGACAGGTTCGAGGGTCGAAGCGCGGTGTCGACTTGGCTGCTCGCCATCGCGCGCTTCAAGGCCCTTTCCTTGATGCGGCGCAAGCCCGACGAGGAGCTCAATGAGGAAATGGCGGGAGCGATCGAGGACAGCTCGGACGATCCCGAAGTGTCCGTCCAGAAGAAGGACAAGAGCGCAGCATTACGGAAGTGCTTGGAAGTGCTTTCGCCGGAACATCGGGAAGTGATCGATCTTGTCTATTACCACGAGAAATCGGTCCAGGAAGTGGCGGAGATCGTCGGCATTCCTGAAGCAACTGTGAAAACGCGCATGTTCTACGCGCGCAAGCGGCTTTCGGAACTGCTGAAGACAGCGGGAATTGATCGAGGTTGGCCATGAACGAAGCGAACCAGAAGATGTCGGCTGATGACATCGAGGCGTTGCTGCCTTGGTATGCGGCCGGCACTCTCGACGCGCGCGAGGCGGATCAGGTCGAAGCAGCGCTTGCCGCTGACGCCGAGCTCGCCCGGCACCTCGATCTGGTGCGCGAGGAGATGAACGAGGCCATTCATCTCAATGAAGGGCTCGGCGTCCCCTCGGCGCGTGTGATGGAGAACCTGTTCAAGTCAATCGACAGTGAGCGCAGACGCGCGCGCGGTCC
>Ga0187783_10003584_pt1 | contig 11445 bp, 7 predicted proteins | sample 1015_SJ02_MP02_2_FD_132471 | JGI IMG/M metagenome (GOLD analysis project Ga0187783, IMG submission 132471) | Tropical peat soil microbial communities from peatlands in Department of Meta, Colombia - 1015_SJ02_MP02_20_MG | ecosystem: Environmental > Terrestrial > Soil > Wetlands > Peat | place... | reverse complement strand
CGCATCTCCGTTTTCGAAGATCAATGCGATTTCTCGTCCCACTTCCGTCCCATTAATTGGAATCAGCGACCTGGCTGAGGCAAGGTCGGCGGAGGTATTCCCGGGAAAATCGACGAGCGGCACACCCGAATCACCAATCGCAACGATTCGGCCAACCAGCACATTTGGCAGCCGAATTTCAGTTACCTCCTGCCGCCAGTGTTCACCGTCGTGGAGCGCCTCTGCAATCTGCTTAGACGCACCGTTGCTTGGCCCTTCCAATGCAAGTTCGCAACTGGTCAGCTTCTTCATAGACTCCTCGATCCACGGTTTCCTTGTTTGTCAATTTCAGTTTTGCAGAATCTTGCTGCCCTTGAGTACCATGTCGCCGCTTGCTTGTTCGACGATCTTGCCGGAACCCTTTAGGGTAATATCCTTGCCCTCGATCGTGATAGTTCCATCCTTTTTCATTACGATGCTTGCACTTCCGGTTTTGATGGCGATCTCGTCCGCAGCTTCGATGGCGAGAACCTTGCCGACCTGTAGTGCATCGTTCCCACCAATCGAAGCCGATCGATCCCCGGTTACGTTCTCAGAGTGGTTGCCGCCAATTGTTTCCGATAAATCGGCAGCGATATTGATTGTTTGTCCGGCGCCGATCGTTGTTGATTGATTCGCACCCACATTCACCGTCTGTGCGGCGCCTACGTTTATGGATTGTGTTGTGCCGATGTTGACCGTTTCACTAACTCCGATTGTCTTGGCACGCACTAAGCCCACGGTCAAAGCCTGGAGGCCCCCGATTGTGATCTCCTGGGCACCACCTATATTCACCATCTCGTTGACGCCCACGTTGCGTGTGCGCATAAGTGCAACGGTGATCGTTTCATTCGTTCCAACACTCTCTGTGCGGCTGCTTCCGATGGTGATGTTTTCATTGGCACCGACTGACTCGGTGCGATTCACTCCGATAGAGATCTGTTCGTTATTTCCCACTTTTTCCGTGCGGTTATTCCCAATTGTGCTGCTTTCATCGACATCAACATTCTTTGTGCGGTTGTTGAGCACATGGCGGCGTTCGTCGTGCTCGATCTTCGTGTCCATGTCGTATTGCCCATGGACCTGAATCAGTTCTGTTCCTTTCGTATCGTCGAACGAGATTTCATTGTATCCACCGCCGCCCTTAGTGCTGTTAGACTTGTATCCGCAGATGTTCTTCTTGCCCGGTAAGTCCCAGGGAGGCATCTGACCAGCGTTGTAAACACGTCCCGTAATGATCGGACGGTCGGGGTCACCTTCGATGAAGTCTACAATCACTTCCTGCCCGATGCGCGGAATTTGAATGCCTCCCCACGCTTTTCCCGCCCATGGGTAGGAAACGCGCACCCAACACGAGCTGTTTTCATTCTTCTTGCCCTCGCGGTCCCAGTGGAACTGGACCTTGACCCGCCCGTATTTGTCGGTGAAGATTTCTTCCCCGTCCGGACCAACTACAACCGCAGTCTGGCAGCCCTGCACGACAGGAACTGGTGTCCGACGGGCGGGGCGGATCGGCGTGGATACAGGAACACATTCGAAGCTGTTTTCATAGACCGGTGTGAGGTCGGCCGAGCCACTGCTCAATCCGAGATTGTGATGAGCACTGTGGCGAAGTGCCGTAAGCACATAGTCCTGATTCAGGTCATTGCGGTAATGGTCCGTCAACTTAAACTTGAAACCGACTCCGAACGCGCGACAGTCGCTTGTTCCCCGAGCAATGCATTTTGGCGTTTGCTGCTCCTGCAGCCGGACTTTCACGAGTTTGTCGCCGTCTGCGCGTTTTCCATACTCACCGGGAAAATCGTAAATCTCCCACTTACCGTTACCGTTGACAGAACTGAGCATATTGGCTGTGGGAGTTTCGAAATTGTAGTCGGTAGATGTGAACGACCCGGGCCTGACTTCCTGTTCCTGCAGCCATTCGAGCACGACATCGTCGTCCTGCCATCCGCCGGCAGTACCCTCATAGCGGACTGATGGTTGGTTCGGACAAGGCTTGTGTACGGCTGGATCGTTGCCCAAAACCAGCGTGTGCTTGCCGTGTTCATGTTCAAAGAAATAAAAGATGCCTTCTTCTTCCATCAGTCGGGAAACAAAATTGAAATCCGACTCGCGATACTGCACGCAATAATCGCGAGTGACAAACGACCCATAAAGGTTGAGAGAAAAATCCCGGTATCCGTACTCCTGGAGGATCTGTTTGATAATGTCGGGCGCCGTCTTGTTTTGGAAGATACGGCAATCCGTAGTCTGGTCCAGAAACCACAGCCACGGAACCACGGTGGCGTGATAGACCGCGAAGTTTGCGTCCCGTCCCGCTTGAACGAAACGGCTGACGTAACCATTCCAGTACCGTGAAGAAGAGCCGTCCGCTAACGTGATTCTAATCGTAACGGCCTGCCCAACGATGTCGTCGTAGTTGATGGAGGGCTCCTCGGAGACCAAGTCCAACTCGAACACAAATAGCCGAGATAGAGCTTCTTGGCCTTGGAACGAACGGAGTACGAGCGTATCTTCGCCCAGCGGTGTATCGACCGCGATTTGTCGAGCGGCTTGAGTCAGCGTCATGAGTCGCCCTCCACTCTAGGCAACCTTTCTTTTCAAGAGTCCGGCTGAATTCTGGTCCGGTGCAGTCGAACTGCCACGAACTAGGGTTGTGCAGTCGAACGAACTGGAAGTCTGCACGCAGCCTCCGACACCACTCACTTCGGAAGCTTCCCGCCGAGCTTCACCTCGTAGCGGTCCCGGCAGTGGACTGGGCATACGGCACATCGTACCGCCGTTAATCTTGAGCGCGTCAGCGCTTTGACGAAGTGGCACGTTCTGCCGGCAAGGAGCCATAACGATCACAGAATCTGCTAAGCGATCTCGTATTGAAAACCTTTATTCTCACCTGCCGTCACATGCACGTGCCTCAGCGTGGTACCCGACATCATACGTGACAACATCTCGGCGGAAACCTCCGGCAGCAAAGTCCCAGTCAATATATGATCGATATTGCGCGCTCCGCTGTCCACCTCAGTGCATCGTCGCACGATCGCCGACACCAATTCCTCCGAGTAAGTGAACGGAATATGGTGACTCTCCTGCATTCGACGTCCGATGTGAGTGAGCTTCAGGGCAACGATCTTGCGTAACGACGCGTCATCAATCGGATAGTAGGGCACCACGATGAGCCGCCCCAGGAACGCGGGCTTAAAAACCTTGCGCAGTTCAAGGCTCAGGGTTTCTGCTAGAGCTGCGAATTCGGGCCTCGTGTCAAGATCGGCGCACAGCTTCATCATCAAATCTGAACCCACATTCGATGTCAGCAGAATGAGAGTGTTCTTGAAATCCACTTCCCTGCCTTCTGCGTCCTCCATGAAGCCTTTGTCAAACACCTGATAGAAAAGCTCCATCACATCCGTATGCGCCTTTTCCACTTCGTCGAGCAAGACGACACAATACGGTTTCCGACGCACGGCCTCGGTGAGTACGCCGCCTTCACCGTAGCCGACATATCCGGGAGGCGAGCCCTTCAATCCAGAAATCGAATGTGCCTCCTGATACTCGGACATATTGATGGTGACGAGATTTCTCTCACCTCCGTACAATGTGTCAGCGAGCGCCAAGGCAGTTTCCGTCTTGCCGACACCACTCGGACCAACCAGAAGAAAGACGCCAATGGGCCGCCGGGGATCGTCCAGTCCAGCTCGCGCAGTCTGAATGCGCTGTGCGATCGCCTGCAATGCGTGATCTTGGCCAACGACGCGTTCGGCCAAAAGGTCCCTGAGCCGCAGCACGGTCTGGATCTCGTCCTTGAGCATTTTGCCAACAGGTATTCCAGTCCATCCCGCAATCACTTCTGCAATCGTGCCCCCATCGACGTAAGGCCGAATTAGCGGATTTTCGCCTTGGAGTGTTGCCAATTCTGTGGTGAGGTTTGAAAGCTCGACGCGCATGGCAGTAGCGTCGGGCCGATCAAGCTCGGTCGTAGCACGGGGCAGAACGAGCACAGGACCAGTGCCAGTCATCGCTGTCATGGCTGGGACCGAATCGGCTTTGGGGACAGCCATGTCCTCGATTTTCTTACGCAGTTCGATCATCTTTTGGATGACAGCGCGTTCCTGGGTAACGCGAGCCTGTAGTCCAGCCGACTGGGCTTCGGCGCCTTCTTTGTCGGCTTGCAGAGCGGCATAGCGTTCGGCGTGATCGGTGCCGGTTGCGCGCTCGCGCTCCAGAATTTCTAATTCGATGTCGATCAACTCGATCTGCCGCTGTGCGTCTTCCAGTGCCGCAGGCGTAGCATTCTGCGCCAGCGCAACGCGGGCGCAAGAGGTGTCGAGAACACTGACCGCTTTATCGGGCAGCTGGCGCCCGGAAATATAGCGTTGCGAGAGTCGGACAGCAGTGGTAATGGCTTCGTCAAGGATCGTGACGCGGTGATGCTTCTCGAGCGTTGCCTTAATACCACGCAGCATGCCGTCGCACTGTCTTTCGGTTGGTTCTTCTACCTTAATGACCTGAAATCTTCGCGCCAGAGCAGCATCTTTCTCGAAATATTTTTTGTATTCAGACCACGTTGTAGCGGCAATGGTGCGCAGTTCGCCACGGGCCAGCGCCGGCTTCAGCAGGTTGGCAGCATCATTCTGGCCTGCCTGGCCACCGGCACCGATCATCGTATGGGCTTCGTCAATAAAGAGAATAATCGGCGTGGGCGAGGCCTTAACTTCAGAAATCACATTTTTCAGACGATTCTCAAACTCACCTTTAATGCCGGCCCCAGCCTGCAAGAGCCCCAAGTCAAGCGTGCGGATCTGCACTCCCTGCAATGACGGGGGCACATCGCCCGAGGCAACTCGTCGTGCAAAACCCTCCACGACCGCGGTTTTGCCGACTCCGGCCTCACCGGTAAGAATAGGATTGTTCTGTCGCCGACGGGTGAGGATGTCGATGATCTGCCGAACCTCGAAATCTCGGCCTAAGACAGGATCGAGCTTTCCGTCTTTAGCTGCCCCCGTTAGATTAATCGTGAACTGGTCAAGACTCGTCTTTGCCGCAGACGGCGGCCCTGGAGTCGTTTCTGGTTCTTCGGTAGGGGCTCCGGCCCGTTCCTTCCTAATGAACCCAGCTACGTCTTCGACCGAGTTTTCACAGATGGAAAGCAACTCGCTGCGCAACCTCTCGACCGAGATCCGCTTCAGCTCAGGGCAGCTATTGGTCGCGAACTGCGAAAGTGTGTCGCTGGTAAGCAGCGTGGTCAACAGAAATGCGGAGCGAATCTGCGATGCACTGTATTCAACCGACCCCAGGCTCCATGCTTCCGAGAGCAAGCGAATGATGCGTGGGGAAATCACCGGATTGCGAGAGTTGCCTGAGCGCATACGATCGAGCGACCGGGTCAGGTCGCGCGACACACGCGAGGAATCAATTTCGAAATGATGGTAGATCGCAGCGACGTCCGCGTCGGCCATTTCTGTCAGCTTTAGCAAGTAGTGCTCAAGATCAACTTCGTAGTGAGTCCGACTGAAGCACAGTCTGGCGGCCTCTTCCAGCCCTTCTCGGCAGGTGGCATTCAATTTGGCCACTAGCCCCTCTCTGCTCAGTGCCATATCACGCCTCCGGACAGACTTGCTCATTCTCACGGAATATTGCATCTGTCGCGTGAAACCAAAACGGCTCGGTCCGTAGCCAAGTCGACCATCCAAGCCGCGGAGACGAGGAATCGTCGCCAAGTTCGCAAGGCGGAACCTCATCGCGCCGTAGCGTTACTTGTACTTCAAACTCAAGACTGCTGCCGAGGACCCAACGAATCAGGGACACGGCTTCGGCGAAACTCCTGCCGTTGGGGAGAAACTCCCGAAACTGCTCCACAGTGAGTGGACCTAGTACAATACGAACCAGGGCTTGGCGGCTCCAGACGGCATCGCCAGCTACGGCGCCACCACCCAATTGACTGTTGACCTCGCCTGAGCCAAGGCTGCACGCCTCCTCCGGTTCGAGCGCGTGCCACTTGCCCAGGAATTGCTCCACCATTGCCGGCAGTTCAAAGTAGTGGTGTAGAAAAGCGCGTAGCGCTTCGGCAGAATGCGGCCTCTGCGCCATCAGGCCAGCGTAGGGCAGCAGTCCCATGTCGAGGACTGGCAACTTCCCCCGAAGACCGATAGTGCCCATGCCGATCAGATCAAACAGGTAGCACGTAAACTCGTCCTGGTCCAGCTTCTTCCGACGTGCTTGTTCGTATCCAATGACGAAGTGATGTTTCTTCCAAGCTTCAAAGAAAAGTTCGACGAGACGATGGTTGAAGATGTCGAGAAAGTCCGCGAAGGAGCGATCTCCAAAAGCTTCGCCATCGATCGCAAGTTCTGTGTAGGCCGTTGGCAGTACACCTAGCGGTCCTGTCATCCCTAGGAACGTCACGGCCATGCGTGGCGGACCACCAATCTCCCGACCTATGTCTGCAATCGCGCTTGCGGGGAAAGAGAGAGAGTTACTAGTGCCGAAACGAACAACGCTCGACAACGACTTCGGCGAGTCCCCGCTAATCTCCTCTCGCAGCAGCGCGAGCAACCGCACGGCCTGAAAGAAATCGAATTCATAGGGGAAAGCAAACAAGGATTCGTCTAAGCGACAATCTGTTCCCCAGTTCGAGGCGGCCATGCCCAAACGACTCCTTTCCGCTGCCGCGTAGTTGCACGCAGCTGCGTGAATGAATTGATAGCGCTGTACAAGCCGAAAAATCGTTCCAAAACGCTGGCCAGCAAGAAGGCCCCAACGCCTGCGAATTGCTCTTCATCGAATTCCGTGTCGATGGCAATGCCCTGGCAAAACACGAAACCATGCTCGGACTCAAGCCGAGCCATCTTGCGGCTGCTACTCAAAGCTGTGAGTCCCACGATTTGGCGTTGGCTCGAGGGGTTTCCTGCATCGTAAAGTCGGAGAATTTCGCGCAAAGCATCCGCACCACCTTCAACCAGAGAGAGATGATTCAGGGCAAGGTGCGAGATGAGCCGCCACTGCAGCCCCTTTCGCAGGTGCGGACGAACAGCCTTCGTGGGCCCCCGTACAACTCTTGCGCTTACGATGGCACTGCTTTCCAGATCTAGTTCGCCCCATTGTCCACGTAGAGCGAGCTGTTCCGGCAAGCTCCGATTCGTGCAGGTGACGTGGGTTGTTATCGATTCCGTCGCAGGCAAAGCGGGATTGAAGCTGCTGTCCACCAGCGACAGATACACCTCAGTGCCAGAATCACCTTTTCGCTCTGACGCCCTGCGCGCTGCGTACCAAAATGCCTCACTGCCTGCGGAAGACTCACCGTGCCGGAATGAGTAAAAAGGACGATACTCTTTAGGCTCTTCCAAGTAAGGCGCGACCGAAGTCACTCGATTTACGGAGTACACTTCCATCGCCAGCGCCGAATGCACGTCCGGAATGATCGGATATTCGGTTCTCGCATGCGAAAGACGAATAGGCTCCGCGCAGCGTTCGAAGAGATTGACCACCGGGCTGCACCCCAACTGAAAGCTTTCAGCGCTCAATGCGGTCTCTAAGAATGCAGCCCGTTCCGCACGTTGAAATTCGTCAAGGAGCACGACAATCTCAAGCCGGTCAGAGAATAGCCCACCAGCAGTTTGGTCCAGCTCGGTCAAATCGAAGAAGAGAAACTTCTGCGGAAAAGCAAAATACTCCTGCAGCAACCGATAACCTTGAAAGCTCGTCTCGGCATAAGGAAGAATCGCCTCGTCTCGGGTGAAACCCACCTCCCTGATGCAGTTCGGCCCCAAGGCGATTGAGGACCACCTTCCACTCTTCTCCTGGCAGCGGAGTAAAACCTGGCTGACACGGCTGAACAGTAGCTCGTAGATCCAGTATGCGACCTGGGAATCCCCTCCGAGATGGAACCGCAGGTCGTGAATCCGGAGGGCCGGGAATTTCGCTGTCCCCTGAGTCTGCAGCTCGATACGGATTGCATAATGCGCAGTTGCGCTGCTGACTCCGCCCGGCAGACTGGCGGCGCGCGAGAAGCTCGCTGCAGCCACGCGAATGGGAAAGAGTCGAACCGGATATGCCGTTCGGAAGTGACACTGAACTCCGCCAAGGGGCTCACTGTAGGCAATCGCGCCTCGCGGGACCACATGGCCCGTGGCCGATTTGCTTTGTTCCGGATCAACCTGGAATTCGGCTATTGCCATCGATGGGACCGGCCGCACAAGATGGGGATACAGTAACTCGAGTAGCGCCTGAGTAATCTCCGGAAATTCGTCATCGATTTTGCGTTGGATGCGGCCTGCGATAAGCGAGAAAGCCTCGATCATCCTTTCAACGTGCGGATCGTCGCAGCCGTTATGCGTAAGCCTCAACGCTGCAGCTCGCTCCGGATAGCGCTCTGCGAATTCCGAAGCCATCTTCCGGATGAAGACGAGTTCACGCTCGTAGTATGTAAGGAGATCGGTACTCATCGCAAGGATCCCGGAACAACCGCGAGTTGTCCGCTTTCGCGCTTCAGCCCCAACTCAAAAGCAACCCGTCGAGCTGCGAACTCGGCCTTGGCTTCCACCCGAAATCGCAAAACCGGTGTGACATTTTCCCGGTCGATCACCCGCACTGCGGCATTGCACAATCGTGGCTCAAATTTACGGATGGCCTCTTCAATCCAGCGGCAGAGCTTGGCTTGTTCCGGACCTGCGCGAAGACTTCCGCATTTCGTTAAATCCGGAACCCCAAAGTTCACGATCGATGCCGTCGTTTGCTCAAATTCCTCGGGCACTAAGAATTCCTCGCGTCGCGTGTTGAGCAGCATCTCCAGATTACGCATGATGGACTGCTCAATAAGTTCCTCCGGCCGGTGACTCCCGAGCTCGGTGAGGTCTTCAATCCGTGGTACGAGCCGGTCCAGGATCGACGGAACCAGGTCAGTGGAAGACTCAATCGCCATTACTGGTTCTCCGCAGCTTCACCGAGTGCGAGTGCTTGCCAGGGATCAAGGCGAATCAGCTTCAAGAAGAGCTCCGCAGCTTTGTCGGCGTTTGCGGTACCGCTAGTCTTGTCGCGATAGCAGCGGACGAGTCTGGCCCACACTGCGCCGATAAGGTCTGACGTCTCCCACGCCGTCAGGTTATGCTTTTCGACCACTTCGTTGAGCTCCTCAAGAATCGACTTCGCAAGTTTCAGACGATTGGTCTGTATGCAGATGTCGGCAAGCAACAACTTTCGCTGAAAGCGCACACGGCCATTTGCCTCTGCAGCCGCCAGTGCGGTCATAGTCGAGAGAGCTGCATCAATCTCACCCGATCGGGCCATGCGTTCTGCCTCGGCCCATGCGCCACCCACCATACCCTCCGCCAAACCGCCGCTACCCCCAAATTCAAATGATTTCACTGTCACTGCATTGCTGGTCGACGTGGCTGCGGCTGGCTGCTTCTTGCGGAGAATACTGGCGATTGCAATCTGGCAGTCTTCGAAAGCGTGTTTTACTTCAGCGAATGACAGCGCATTGGAGCCAAACTGCGTCGTAACTACTTGTTCAAACTCATTGAACTCCGTGCGCGCTTCCTCCAGTTCCTTGTTTAACGATTCATACTGTTCCTTTGTCCCGACCGCCACGGCAGATTCGAACTCCGCAACTGTAATCATGCCGTTAGGTCGCAAAGCCTCGTCGCGATAGTTCATCGAATAGTTTGCAGCTGGCTCCGGACGCATCGTGATCGGGATCTCGCGCATAACCTCGGCCAATTTTTCGTTCGTCCATTCCAGTTTTCCGTACCGGGATTCGAGATTGCCATCCTCCGGCAGTGGATAGAGACCTCGGTTCGAAAAGTCTGTCAGCAGGCTCTTGATAGTCCAAAGGCCGTCGCGGACGCCGATGAAACCGTGAAGGCGTGCGCAAGCCTCGGTGAGGAATACACCCAACTCAAGATCCTTCGACTTCCTACACAGTGCTCTCTCTACGATTTGTTTATAGGTCGACCAATCCGTCTTGAGTGGATTCGCGGGCTCCCAGCCCCGTTTGTCAATGAGATCATTGGGATTAGGCCGGGCCTTGCGGATTTCGACCCAATCCTTGAGAGCTCGCAGATCTTCACCGGCCGGCTTCTGTTCAGAGATGGGAGTGAGTACGCACTTGTCGACTACGCGGCTAACCGGCATACCTCTACCTCAAGCTTTCTTATCTCCAACAGCGGCCAGTCGCGGTCTCCGACCGCTATCACCTTCTGCCCATAAGCCACCGTAAATCCCGCCGAAGCCTGTTCCCACACGGTACGCCGGCCCAACTTCACGTCATCCGATTGCAAATGGGAGTCAACATAAAGCGAGAACAACAGCACCTCTCCGTAGTCTCCGGAATGCAATTTTAGCGAAGCTGGCGTCCAAACTGTGTCGCGCAAGTACCTCGGCTCAGGAATGGACAAAGACTCTACCGCTTCCCATGGAGCCCAGGCGTAGTGGTTCTCCACGACCAACTCTAGGAACGGACCAAGGAGATCATGTGAGTCTGTTAGGTCATGGACTTCGCTGCCATTAAGCGTTCCGTGTAGAGAACATTCCTGTTCTGCGGCGGCCTGCAACCTTGCCATAGCTGTGTTGGGATCACCCGCTGCGTTGTGCTCGACAGCTTCGAGGCACGTTCCCGCATAGGGCGGCTCCGAAAGCAGGCGAGGCCTGGGACCGCCATGAAAGAATGCCCGCCGTTCCCGCTCCGCCTGAATGGCGCCAACGTAAACGTTGACTCCGCCACCTAACTCTCCCGCCGCGCTGGCCAAGACATCCGCCTGTTTGGCGGCCCGATCCAGGTCCCCATTCAGCGATAGCAATTCGAAATAGAAAGTGCGCGCAGCCAGATCACCAGGCTTCGCCTTGACCTCTCCGGCCACGCGCTCAATCGCCTCCGAAAGCCGGCCGGTTTCCAGCAATTCAGCTCCGACCATCTCAGTTCCTTTCTGTCGTGACATGGCGGTAAGGCTCCTCGCTCGCCGTAAATCCGACATCGGCCTGATTACGCCGCGACCTTGTTTTCGACCAGGCTCCAGCCGCCGGTAGTGTTTCCACCTTGGCTGCCATCCGGCCGCTTCTGCTGGGTATAAGTCCATTTGATCGTGCCGTAATTGAAGCTCACCGACTCGGATGGGAAATCTCCGCCGCTGGCGGGTGCAACGTGCGAGATCACGACTTGTTCCATCTTGACCTCCATGTATTTCACTCGCTTGTCGCCGGAAGCGCGCATCATTTCGATGTTGACGCTCTTGATGTGCTTTCCCGTAGAACACATCTCATACAGCTTGGGGGATGCCAAGTCGACGTACTTGGTGATCGAGTAGTCGGAATGCTGGCAGCGTGCTGTGGTCCCACCGCCTGCCGAGGAAGCCGTCGCTGACGCTGGCTGTGAAATAGAATGGTTGAAAGAGGTTAGCTCGATCCAGTCCTTGTGATCCGAATCCGTGCTCTCCCCCT
>Ga0187783_10003583_pt1 | contig 11445 bp, 7 predicted proteins | sample 1015_SJ02_MP02_2_FD_132471 | JGI IMG/M metagenome (GOLD analysis project Ga0187783, IMG submission 132471) | Tropical peat soil microbial communities from peatlands in Department of Meta, Colombia - 1015_SJ02_MP02_20_MG | ecosystem: Environmental > Terrestrial > Soil > Wetlands > Peat | place... | reverse complement strand
TCTTCGTCCGCACCAAGCACGGCGCGGACCGGCTCGCGCAACAGCTATCCCGGGCCGGAGTCGACGCCGCGGCCATCCACGGCGACCGCAACCAGAACCAGCGACAGCGGGCCCTGGACGCGTTCGCCGCCGGGCATCCCCGGGTCCTGGTCGCCACCGACGTCGCGGCCCGTGGCATCCACGTGGACGACGTCGACCTGGTCGTGCAGTTCGACCCGCCGAACGACCATAAGGACTACCTGCACCGCTCAGGCCGTACGGCCCGGGCTGGGGCCGCCGGCATGGTCATCGCGCTGGTAGAGCGCGGCCAGGTCCGCGACCTTCAGCGGCTGCACGACGCCGCGGGCGTCACCGCGGCCAGCGACGAGGTAGCGGCAGGCCATCCAGTGGTCCGGCAGATCGCCACATCCGGTACGTCTGTCCCTCCCGCGCCGCCGGCCAGGGTCAGTTCGCGGGGTGCGACGGCGCGCTCGGCTACCGCCCGGACTCGTCCCGGCCGGGCCCGGCCAGGGAGGGAAGAAATCGCTGGCCAGCGCCGGATGGCATCGTGAGGCCGAGATCCGCGCACAGCCGGGTCACGGCTCGCTCGATCCGGTTACGCAGGTCCTGCTCAGCAGGATCTCATGCCAGTACCGCAGAACAGGACCTGGATGCGAGCGGCGTTGCAGCCCGGCCGCCGGTCCGCGCAGCAGCGGTGCGTCGGGCCCGCGATGCTCGCTGCTGCCACCGACGGCAGCCACCTAGCCCTGGACAGAGGAATTACCGGCCAGTTCAACCTTGCGGGTCGCCGCCGCGGCCGCTGCCTGGCAGGGCAGGCCTCGGGCAGAAAACCGGGTGGCACCAGCCGGGGCGGAGAACGACGATTGGGCCATGACACGGCGCACCAGCGACCGGGCCAAGTTCTACCTCAGCACCCACACCATCCGCGCACCCACATCCACCGAACCATGATGAAACTGCACGCTCGCGACCGCGCCCAACTCGTCGTCATCGCCTACCAGACCGGCCTCGTCCGGCCCGGCCCCGCCGCGATGTCCGCGTCCGCGTCGTTATCCCTTCGATCGGTCCGGCCACGGCAGTGATCCATTCGCAACCGGGTCCTGCCGGGGAACGCTGGGCGGGCCCGCCAGATGGTGCCTGAAGTTGAACAGTGCCGACATGGCTCATAACCCAGAGGTCGCGGGTTCAAATCCCGCCCCCGCTACCAAGAAGCGCAGGTCAGGGGCCTGACCGCCGGAACGGCGGTCAGGCCTTTTGATCGTCTGTCCGCGGGTTGTCCGCAGGACCGTGCGCGAGTCACGTTGTGCGAGTCACGTGTGCGAGTCACGCAGGACCAGCCACGCTCACCGGCCACGCCGACCGGCCACGCTGGAGGTTTGGGAGAACTGGCCGCCGATCGGCATCCTGGCAGGCCGCCAGGCATCCCTGCCTGCTGATCCGCCATAGCTGCCGCGTCGGACCTGGCCTGGCGGTACGTAGCCGACTCAATCCTGCTGGCCACCTTGACGATGTGGCGACGGTGCGGAGCGGCGAACCTGATCGAGTGCCGCGGCCCTGGCCCGTTTCAGCCCGGTTTGTTGGAGGTGGCGGCTGTGAGCCTGAGTGGGCGTGAGCAGCGAGCCCTGCATCGCATGGCGGACCAGCTCGCCGCATCGGACCCCGAGCTGGCGTCCAGCCTCGAGGTCTTCAACCTGCTGACGTGGGCTGAGGCGCTGCCTGCGCGTCAGCCACCCGCCGGCCGAGCAGCCGACCGCGTCCGGGCGTGGTGCTGGCGGTTCTGGCTGACAGCGTCACGCTTTGGCCCGCATCGACGTGGCATCCGACGGCAGCGGCGCCGCGACCGGGTTCAGCAGGAATGAGGGGGAACCTGAGCACAAACCTGGCACGGCAGGGACGCAGGCGGGCAGCAGGGCGCAAAAAGGAGTGGTGTGGTTGCCGGAGCTGGTCGGCGGGTCGGGTGACCTCGGCTGGGTGGTGATCAAGACTGTCCTGATGTTCGCGGTCGCCGTCATTGGCCTGCGCCTGGGAGAGCGGCGCACGCTGGCCCAGCTCGGAGCGTTCGACTTCGTCGTCGCGGTCGCTATCGGCGCGATCATCGGCCGGACCGCGACCGCGTCGTCGTCGTTCGCCACCGGTGCGGTCGCGCTGGTCACCCTGCTGGTCGTGCACCGCTTGGTCGCATTCGCCCGGCGGCACAGCCGGATCGCGCGTCTCATTGACCACCCGCCCCGGGTCCTGGTCGCCCAGGGCGAGATACAAGATCGTGAACTTGCCCGGGCTGGCCTGACGGCTGCGGATGTGTACGCGCTGTTGCGCCAGCAAGGCGTGGACGATCTCGGCCAGGTCGGGTACCTGCTGTATGAGACCCGCGGCGTAACCACGTTGATCGGCACCGACGGTGAACCTGGCCCGCTGCTGCGCGACGGGCTTGCCGCCGCCGGATATCGGAACGGGGCCGAGCCCGGTGACCGGCCTGTCGGCCGACAGCGTCGGCGAATACTGCCTGCTGACCGCGTTCATGACTCTCCTGGGAGGACACGGTGGTGATGACCAGCCACGGCTTCAGGGCCATGGCCAGAGCACCTGGATCCGGTTGGAGCCGTCCTTTCCTGACGCCATGCCCAGACGGTCCCCGAGCAACATGACGTTTATCAACGCTCCCGGGCATCGCTGAAGACCTCAGGCACCGAAGGCTGATGAGGTATCTGGGCCTGATCTTCAAGGCTGCACGACCGGGCGGGCCTGCTTAAGCGCCCGTCGGTAGCGCACCGCGCGCGTCGGCCTGACCGCGTAGATCCTCGAGTTACCGGACGGGAACAGGTCCGCGCCGCTGTCCACCGGGCTGCGGCCGACGATTGAGCCACAACAACGAGGTCCACGGGCACGGTCGGCCGCGTGGCCGATCGGGGAGCGTCGGCCGCTTCGTGATGGTGGTGATCACTTGAAGAAATGGGTTCGGGCTCTAGGCAGCCGCATGCCGTCCACATCGATATCCGTTTTCTCGTTGTAGAAAGCGACCAGGCCTGCGATGGGCAGTAGCTGGCGGGTCGGGAAGTCATAGGCCCAGGCGAGATCCTGATGATCGTCGCGCACTTCGTCGCCGGTGCGCACCGACCAGTAGACGCTGGTGGCACCCTTGTACGGGCAGGCCGTCTGAGTGCCGGTGGGCACGAGATGACCGAAGTCGACATCGGTGCGATCGAAGTAGTAGCGGGTCGGCAGGCCGGTCTCGAACACCAGCACCGGCGTGCCGCTCTCGGCCAGAGTGATCCCCTCCAGTGAGACCCGGACGTGCCGATGCGAGCGAAGTGCGTCGACGCGGACGTAAGGGTTGCGAGGATGGACGAAGACCTGCTCGTCCTCCTCATACCAGGCATCCAGCGCGTCCCAGTCGAAACGGGCCGTGCCAGTCACCCCGCCGATCGCCTCTTCGCCGAAGATACGTACTGCGCTCGGGCGGTCCACGCCGCCGGCCCGTAGGCCGTGACGGCATGCCGTCCCCTGGCGGAGGCGCTGCTTGTGGTGCTCATCCACGAGGAACCGCTCGTCGATGTCCTCAACCGGGATGTAGTACTGGGGGTAGTACGCCCATTCCCATACATACCGTGCCCGCGTGCTATCGAAGATCAGCTCGCCGCCCAGCGTCGCCCGGACTCGCCGCGGCGCGGGTTCGGTGTGATCGGTCTCCACGATCATCTGGGGATAATCGCGATCGACTGCCCCTGGTTGTACGGCCATCGCTTCTCACTCCGAAAACGGTAGCTAACCCGTGTACAGGGGTGAGCGTCACCGGCTGTGGGGTTCTTACCTCCTGGACAGTCAGCGGACCGCGCCGAGGACTACCAAGGACTGTTCCTGGCCGCGCGGGCGGACCTCGCGTGACCGGCCATCTCTAGGCGCAGGTAAGACGTCGGCCCGAACGAACGCTCACTCTGTAGAGCGTCGGCGCGGTGCCTGTGGGAGCGCGGGGTAAGACCGTCCGCCGCAGCGGCGCCAACCAGGCGACGGTCCGGAACCCGCCGACGCCGTTTCCGCGAGTTGTAAGGAAGGCTGCTGTGCCGCTGCTGAGCTCCGGAGACCCGTTCCCCGCCCTGCCGCTGACGCCGCCGGGTGGGTCGGCCCTGACCCTGCCGGACGCGTTCGATGGCGAGTTCGGAGTCGTGCTGTTCTTCCGCGGGTCGTGGTGCCCGTACTGCAACGCGCAGCTGCGCGCGTTCCAGCGGGTCAGCGACACTCTCGCTGACACTGGGGTAAAGGTCGCGGCGCTGTCGGTGGACGACGAGCCTGCCACCGCCGGGCTGATCGCCAAGCATGGCCTGACGTTCCCGGTCGGGCACAGCGCCGACGCCTGGGCCATCGCCGGGCTCACCGGTGCGTTCGTCAACCCCGACCCGGTCTACCTGCAGTCCACCGGGTTCGTCCTCGGCCCGGTCGGCCGGGTCGTGGTCAGCGTGTACTCCAGTGGTGCCATCGGCCGGCTCGTCCCCGACGACGTGCTTGGTCTGGTCCGCTACTTGCGTGAGCATGCGGCGGCCTGACGATGACCAGCAGCCTGCCGCGGCGCAACGCTGACGTCGGTCCCAGCGGGCCGGGTGAGGACGCCGGCCTTGCGCTTCTCAGACGGAAGGGAGACCGCAGGGGTGCCTGATTTTGCCGGTAAGACCGCGCTGGTCACGGGTGCGGGGCGCGGTATCGGCCGTGCTGTCGCGCTCGCGCTGGCGAACGCCGGTGCCGGGCTGGTCCTGGTCGCCCGCTCCGCAGGCCAGCTGGCGCAGACGCAGTCGATACTGCTCGGCTGGGGCGCCGCCGCCGAGCAGGCCCGGATCCTTCCCGCTGACCTCAGCGACGAACAACAGCGTAGCCGCGCGGTCGCAGCCGCGCTCGCGGCAGCCCGCGTGGACATCCTGGTCAACAACGCGGCCACCGTCGAGCCGCTCGGCCTGACCGCCGCCATCACGGCTGCGGAGTTGCGCCGCGCCTTCGAGCTCAACGTCGTCGCGCCCGCCGCGCTCACCGCCGCGGTCCTGCCCGGCATGCTGAACGCCGGCTGGGGCCGCATCGTCAACGTCTCCAGCGCGATCGCCGCGCGGCCCGATTCCATGGTCCGGTTCAACGCTTACGCTGCCAGCAAGGCCGCGCTAGAGGCGCACACCCTCAACCTCGCCGCCGAGCTGCACGGCACCGGCGTGACCGTGAACGTATACCGGCCAGGCGGGGTGGACACCGCCATGCAGGCCTGGATCCGCCAGCAAGATCCCGAGCGCGTCGGGACCGCCGTGCATGAACGGTTCAACCAGAACTTCGCCGGCGGCATCCTGATCACCCCCGCCCAATCCGCCGCAGCCCTGATCGCCCACCTGGGCGGGGACGACACCGGGGCCATCTGGGACGTCAGTACCGCTCCGGCCCGGTCATGAACCCCGCAGCCGCCTTGGAGCTGGCCGACTGGCGGCGCCAGACCGCGGCCTTGTACGCCCGGGTCCGCGAGCAGGCGGATCCCGCGGCCGCGCACGCGCTGTGGCGGGACGGCCGCGATCGGATGATGCGCTCGCACCCGCAAAGCCCGCTCCCCCCTGCTGACCCGATGCGAGCCAGTGGCGTGCCTTACTGGCCCTACGATCCGGCGCTGCGGTGGACCGTGCGCGTCGAGCCGGTCTCGCGGCCGCAGCGGCTCGCGTCCGACACCGGCCCGGATGGCGTGACCCGCCTCGAACAGGTCGGCTGGGTTACGTTCGCGGATCCCGTCGGCCCGCGCGTGGCGCTGTGGCAGCTGGACCAGTACGGCGGTGGCCTGTTCCTGCCACTCCGCGACGCCACGGCTGGCACCACCAGCTACGGCGGCGGCCGCTACCTGCTCGATACGGCCAAGGGCGCCGATCTCGGCTCGACCAGCCAAGCCCTCGTCATCGACCTGAACTTCCTGTACAGCCCCTCTTGCCGCTACGACAGCCGCTGGGTCTGCCCGCTCGCACCGAACGACAACACCATCGACATATCCATCACAGCGGGCGAGTGTCTGGCCTCGCCGTGAGCTCGGGCCAGTGCTGATGCGTCCGCTGCATCGCCGAGTTCGTCGGATTCCCGGCCCCATTTACGAATGGCCGGTGACGGCTCGGATGGCACGCCGCGATGGGAAAACCAGGGTGCCGGACGCCAAGTGGTCGACCGCGACCCGTCCGCCGGATCCGCTGCGAGCCTCTCGGATTGGCGCGGCCGTGCGCCATCGTCGGAGCTCATCGCTTTCGTAGCTGATCTAGCAACGATCGTGTGGTCATGGCGCCTGTCACATGTCCAGGACGATGTCGGTGCTGGGCCGGGCGCAGCAGATGAGCACCTGTCCGCCAGCCGGGGGTTCCGGCGGATCCGGGGAGTAGGTCACGTCGCCGGCGAGCAACGGGCTGCTGCAGGTGTGGCAGACGCCGGTGCGGAAGTGCCGCGGCGAGACATGGGCCGACTTTTGTCGCGCTCGCGGGTGCCCACATCGTTAAGAGTGCTAGCGGCGCTGGGCACCCGCGCGGACGACGCGGATCGCCTGCCTTGACGATGTGCGGCTGCCGTCAGGCCCGTCGACCCCGTCGCCCGCGGTCGGTCCCGTCGCCCTCCCGGGCAGCGGGCGCCACAGGTGGGCTGCCCGGCGATTCGGCCAGGACGCTGCAGGTGGCGGTGACCGGCATGTCGTTGATGGTGAAGGTGCGTTCCCTGCGCACGTCACGGGTGAACGCGAACCACCAGCCCAGCACCGCGCCGATACGGTTGCGGTAACCGGTGAGGAAAGCGATGTGGATGAACAGCCACACCAACCAGCCGAGGAAGCCGCCGAAGTTCAGCTTGAACGCAGAGACCACGGCCCGCCCGCGGGATATGTAGGCGGCGGAGCCCAAGTCGTGGTAGCGGAATGGCTTGTCGAACCTCGCCCCGCGAGCCAGGTGGTCCGCCCTGCGCCCGGCGTACAGCCCGGCCTGCATGGCGACCTCGGCGACCGCGGGCAGCTTGTCCAGGCTCATCATGTCTCCGGTCACCATGATCTCCGGATGGCCGGGGACGGACAGATCCCTGCCGACCACGATCCGTCCGGCCCGGTCCTGCTCGGCTCCGGTGGCCTTGGCCGCCGCTGCGGCCAGCGGCGGCGCCTGAACACCCGCGGTCCACAACAGTGTGCCCACCTCGTAGCGGGTCACGGTGCCGTTATGGTCCTTGGCCTGCAGGCTCTGCCGGTCGGCTTCGGTAACGATTGAGCCCATGTGCAGCTCGACGCCCAGTCTGGACAGGTCACGCGCGGCCATGGCGGACAGTTTCGGACCAAACGCCGCCAGCGGAGCGCTACCGCCGTCGAACAGCAGGACCCGGGCGTCCTCGGGCCGGATGTTCCGGTACTCGCGGCGCAGCGTCTTGGTGGCAACCTCGCGGATCTGCCCGGCAAGTTCCACGCCGGCCGGTCCCGCCCCCACCAGGGCGAAGGTAAGCCACCGTCGGCGTTCTGCTAGGTCGTCGGCGGACTCGGCCAGCTCGAACGCGCCGAACACCCGGCGCCGGATCGTCATGGCGTCCTCTATGGTCTTCATGCCGGGCGCGAACCGGGCGTACTCGTCATGCCCGAAGTAGGACTGCCGCATCCCGGCGGCCAGAATGAGGTAGTCATAGCCCAACTCGGTCTGCTCGCCGAGCGAGCGCCGCGCCAGCACCCGCCTCCGCTCCGCGTCGATGCCGGTGACGTCGGCAAGCAGGAATTCCACGTTGTGGTGCTTCCTGAGCAGGTCGCGTAGCGGCGCGGCGATCTTCCCTTCCGACAGGATGCCGGTCGCGCACTGATACAGCAGCGGCTGGAACAGGTGGTGCTCGGCGCGGTCGATGAGCGTCACCTGAACCGGCGCGCGGCCGAGCGTGCGTGCGGCGAACAGGCCCGCGAAGCCGCCACCAACGATCACTACCTGGCGCGGGCCACATTTCCCCGCCATGGACTCACATCCTTCGTTCGGTTCTGCTGAGTTCAGCCGCGTCCCTGCCCGGCAGGTTTGCTCCCAGGGTCCCGGCCGCTCCAACGGCCCGCATCCTCAAGGCAACCATTTCCAACCGGGCACGCGGCCGTACTCAGCCGCCTCCCCGGTCCGGCCCGGCGCCCGGTCCAGGTAACGGAAACCACGCGAGTCGCGGCTCGTGGCCGGTCAGGTCCGGTCCATCAGCGGGCCGTCCTGCGAGACATGGGCCGATCTTCGCCGCGTCTTCGGAAGCCCACATCGTCAAAGTGACGCCGGCATTGTCGACCGCGACCGGCAGGCTGCGGGCCGACAAGATCCGGTGACCGGTTCACGCGGTCAAGCACTTCAGCCTGGACATGAGCGACGGCGAGTTCAGGCGCTGCTGGTGGGACCGTCGGGCTCCGGCACGACCACGGTGCCGCGAATAGTCGCCGCCGCACGCTGTGCAGACACGATTAACCGGCTTGACGATGTGAAGGTCCCGCGAAACGGCGAGCTTGCTGTGTGCGGGCGTCGTCAGCACCTCCAGCTGCGCATGGGGCGCTCGGCCCGCAGCGACAAGCCGATGCTGACCTCGCCACCAGACCATCCCGGAGCCGCTGTGAGCAGCACGACGACACATGACGTGGACACCGTCGCCATCAATACCATCCGGGGACTGTGCATGGACGCGATCCAGCAGGCCAACTCGGGTCACCCGGGTACCCCGATGGGGGTGGCCCCGGTCGCCTACACGCTGTGGCAGCGGTTCCTCCGGTTTGATCCCGGCGATCCGATCTGGCCGGACCGGGACCGGTTCGTGCTGTCCGAGGGTCACGCGTCCGCGCTGCTGTGGTCGCTGTTGCACCTGAGCGGCGTCCGGGCCGTGGACCCCGACTACGAGGTGCTCGGCCGGGCCGCGGTCACCCTCGATGACCTGAAAACGTTCCGGCAGCTCGGCTCCCGCTGCCCTGGCCATCCGGAGTACCGCTGGACCAGCGGGGTGGAGACCACCACCGGACCGCTGGGCCAGGGAGTCGCGACCTCGGTCGGCATGGCGATTGCCGGGCGATGGCTGGCGGAGCGCTATAACCGGGAGGGCCTGACCGTCTTCGATTTCGACGTCTACGCGCTGGCCGGGGACGGCTGCATGATGGAAGGCGTCGCGTCGGAGGCGGCGTCGCTGGCAGGGCACCTTGGGCTGGCGAACCTGTGCTGGATCTACGACTCGAACCGGGTGACGATCGAGGGCCACACCGACATCACGTTCACCGAGGACGTCGCCGCGCGCTTCATCGCCTACGGCTGGAACGTGACCACGGTGGCCGACGCCAACGACACCGCCACGATCGACCGCGCGTTCCGTTCGTTCCAGGCCGAAGCCGGCCGGCCCACCCTGGTCGTGGTGCACAGCCACATCGGGTACGGGTCGCCGGTGGAGGACTCGCCCAAGGCGCACGGATCGCCGTTCGGGGTCGAGGGGGTCAAGGCGGCGAAGCGGTTTTTCGGCCTGCCCGAGGACGCCGACTTCTACGTCCCCGACGGGGTCTACGACCGGTTCGCCGCGGGCATCGGCGCTCGTGGCCGGGTGGCCCGCCAGGCGTGGGAGGCGATGTTCGAGCGCTACCGCAAGCAGTACCCCGAGCTGGCCGACGAGGTGGAGCGGGTCGAGCGGCGGGACCTGCCCGACGGGTGGGAGCAGGCCCTGCCCGCGTTCCCGCCCGACCCCAAGGGGCTCGCCACCCGTGACTCGTCTGGGCAGGTGCTGAACGCGGTGGCCCAGGTGGTGCCGTGGCTGGTGGGCGGGTCGGCCGACCTGTCCCCGTCCACCAAGACCCGGCTGACCTTCGGCAGCGCCGGGGACTTCGAGCCAGGTCAGCCAGGAGGCCGGAACCTGCACTTCGGGATCCGTGAGCACGCCTCGGCGGCGATCGCCAACGGGATGGCGCTGGCCAAGCTGCGCTCGTACTGGTCGGGTTTCTTGATCTTCTCGGATTACGCCCGGGGGGCCATCCGGCTCTCGGCGCTGATGGAGCTCCCGGTGCTGCACATCTTTACCCACGACTCGATCGGCGTGGGTGAGGACGGGCCCACCCACCAGCCGGTGGAACAGCTGATCTCGCTGCGGGCCATCCCTGGGCTGCTGGTGTTCCGGCCGGCGGACGCGAACGAGGTCGTGGAGATCTGGTCCATCGTGACCGCGCTCAAGCACGAGCCGGCCGCGCTGATCTTGTCTCGGCAGGCGCTGCCGACCCTGGACCGAGGCAGATTCGCGCCCGCGTCGGGGGTGGCCCGGGGCGCGTACGTGCTGGCCGAGGCCGACGGCGGGAATCCGGATGTGATCTTGCTGGCCACGGGTTCGGAGGTGCACCTGGCCCTGGCCGCGCGCGAGGAGCTGCAGGCTGGCGGCGTTGGCGCCCGCGTGGTCAGCATGCCGTGCTGGGAGTTGTTCGACCGCCAGCCGCAGCAATATCGCGACGAGGTGCTCCCGCCGTCGGTGCGGGCCCGTGTCGCGGTGGAGCAGGCCTCCACGCTCGGCTGGGACCGCTACGTCGGCGACGGCGGCGCGGTGGTCGGGATGCACACCTTCGGGGCTTCGGCGCCGCTGAGGCAACTGCTCGTCAAGTTCGGCTTCACCCCGGACCGGGTGGCGCAGGTGGCGCGTGATCGCGTGATCGCGGCGCGCCAGGAATAGCCATGACGACAGGAGCGGAGGCGAGGCAGTGAGGGCGACCGAGACGCTGCATGAGCGGGGTCAGAGCCTGTGGCTGGATAACATCACCCGGGGGTTGCTGGATGATGGCACGATCCAGAGGTATATCGACGTGTATTCGGTGACCGGGCTGACGTCGAACCCGTCGATCTTCGACAAGGCGATCGGGTCGGGTGGTTACGACGATGCGATCCGGTCCCGGGCGGGGGCGGGGCTGTCGGCGGAGGAGTTGTTTTTCGAGCTGGCCCTCGAGGACCTGCGCCGTGCCGCGGACCTGTTCTTGCCCGTGCACGAGCGGACCGACCGGGTCGATGGGTGGGTGTCGCTGGAGGTCTCGCCGCTGCTGGCCTACGACACCGCGCGGACCGTGGCGGCGGCCAAGAGCCTGTCCGGGCGGGCCGGGCGGTCCAACTTGTTCATCAAGATCCCCGGGACGCCCGAGGGGCTGCCGGCCATCACCGAGGCGATCGCGGCCGGGGTGGCGGTGAACGTGACGCTGCTGTTTTCCGCGGATCAGTACCTCGCGGCGGCGGATGCGTACCTGACCGGGGTCGAGCGCCGGGTCGCCGGCGGCCTGAACCCGGCGGTGGGCTCGGTCGCCTCGGTGTTCATGTCGCGCTGGGATACGGCGGTAGCCCGGCAGGTGCCGGCGGGCCTGCGCGACCAGCTCGCGCTGGCGGTGGGGCTGGATGTCTACCGGGCCTACCGGCAGACGATGGATTCCGGCCGGTTCCAGCGGCTGGAAAGCGGCGGGGCCAGGGCGCAGCGGCTGTTGTG